>Ga0206131_10000518_pt1 | contig 53384 bp, 27 predicted proteins | sample Helgoland_Spring_FD_148636 | JGI IMG/M metagenome (GOLD analysis project Ga0206131, IMG submission 148636) | Pelagic subsurface seawater microbial communities from Kabeltonne, Helgoland, North Sea - Helgoland_Spring_Bloom_20160517_1 | ecosystem: Environmental > Aquatic > Marine > Epipelagic ... | reverse complement strand
CCTCCATCGGTAAGTTGGATGTGATGATTAAAAATGTCAACGAGTCGCAAAAAGCCAAGGTGGTCGTTAATGCCAGTTCACCTGAGGCGATGAAGGCGGTAATCAAGCGCTTCGCCGAAAAAGCATTCGCATCCCAGCTCAGCGATGACGAACTCGCCCCCTACCTCAGCGTCAGCCTGGACAGCCTAAAAGAGCAGGGCGACTTCGTTCGGGCCGCCAAGGTCGGAATGAAAGCCGTCATTTGCTCGCATCGATTCCTGATGGCGCCGGGCGAGCATGCCAACCCGTCGTATGGCATGGCAGCCGATCTCGCCCGGGCGCTCTGGCTGTCGGTTCCGGATAAAAAACTCCTTCAGCACGCAAAATCTGATCAACTCAATGGCGACACGCTACGCGCCGAAATCCACCGCATGCTGGCCGACGACCGCAGCCAGCGCATGGTCCGCTCACTCAGCGACCAGTGGCTGAACTTGAGGTCGCTCAACAAGGTGACGCCCTCACTCAAGCTCTATCCGGAATACGATGATCTGCTGAACCACTACCTGCCGATCGAAACCAGAGCCTACCTGAGTCACCTGATTCAAGAGAACCTTCCCTCGGGTAAGCTGATCGATTCCGACTTCTCCTTCCTCAACCAGCGCCTCGCCCTGCACTACGGGATCGACGGCATCACCGGACAGCACCTGCGTAAGGTGACATTCCCAGCGGACGTCCCCCGTGGAGGACTGCTCACCATGGCAAGCGTGCTCAAGGTGACCACCGACGGATTCGACACTTCACCGATCTTGCGCGGTGCGTGGATCTCAAAAAACATCATCGGCACACCACTCTCACCACCACCGGAAAGCGTGCCCGCCCTCGAGCCCGAACATGGCAAGGAGGCGAAGACGTTGCGCGAGCAGATCGACCAACACAAAAGCAAAAAATCATGCTACGCCTGCCACAAAAGCATCGACCCCTACGGCTTTGCGCTCGAGAGCTTCGATGCTACCGGCGAATGGCGTAATCAATACAAAGTGAAGCAGCCACATAGTGGGACGTTCCAGTATCGATTAAAGGGATACTTCCAAACCGGTGCCAAGGTCGACGCCTCCGGTGAGATTGATAAACACACATTCGATGATATCTTTGGCCTGAAAAAAGTCCTACTGACGAACCAACGCAAGATTGCCTACAATTTTGCCAAGAAATTTTTCGAGTATGCAAACGGCTACAAACCCAATCTGAATCAACGTCTCCACCTCTGGGATTTTATCGATAAACAACCTGGAAACGATAACATGAAAACCCTAGTGACCGAAGTCCTTATCCACTCACTCACCCAGCAAGAACAATGAAACATTACAAACGCAGAGAGTTTCTGAAATTTGGTGCCGCACTGCCACTGGCAATGCACTCACTGGATCTGCACGCCGCCGCAAAACCTAAGCCAGCCGCTCCACCGAAACGCGTCATCTTCATTTGTAATTCGCTTGGGTTCTACGAGCCGAATTTCTTTCCAAGTAAACGCGGTGATTTTTCCACGTCGCAGTATCTGAAAGACATGAAGGTCGCCGACAAGATGACCATCTTCCAGAACCTCTATCACCCGGGGATGGAAACGAGTAACCACGACTCGGAAAAATCCTTCCTCACCGGGGCGCCCGCACCCGAAGCAACAAATTTCTCTAACACGATTTCGCTCGACCAGATCCTCGCCCGCGAGATAGGTGGTGACACCCGTTTTCCCTACCTCTCGTTCAGCATTTACGACCGCGGTTGGGGGTGCTCGTGGAATGACCGTGGGGTTGCCATCCCACCGATGTACGATGAGAAGGTCATTTTTGATAAACTCTTCGGTGAGGAAGACCTGAGTGCCAAGAAGCAGCAGATCCGCAACGACCAACACGTCGTCCAGTGTCTGTATCGCGATATGAAACAGCTGCAGCAGCGTGGCGGTAGTCGAGAGAAAACCGAATCCTACCGCACCGTGATCGCCGAACTGGAAGCGCAACTCAAGCACGAGGAGTTCTGGCTGAAAACAAAAAAACCGGAAATCCCAAATACCCTGAGCACCAACCAGGAGTTTGCCTTTAACACCAAAATTGAAAACCTGCTCGAGTTATCAAAGCTCGCGTTCCAGACCGATTCCACACGGGTCATCACCCTGTCGCTCGACTGGATCTACGGTGCAATCAGCGTGCCGGGTGCCACCGGTGGCTGGCATACGCTGTCGCATCACTCAGGGAAAAAGGATATGCTTACCAAGCTCAGTCGGATCGAAATGGAAATCTCTCGATGCCTAAACAAGTTCCTCACCGATCTTGACCAGATCAAGGAAGGTGACTCCACATTACTTGACAACACCACCGTGGTCATCGGCAGTAACTTTGGCGATGCCTCAAACCACACCTGCCACAACCTGCCGACCATCGTCGCTGGAGGCGGCTACCGTCACCAGTCGCACACCGTGCTTGAGCAACCGACGCCCCTCTGCAACCTCTACCTCGATCTCTTGCACAAGCATAACGTTGATCTTGGAAAATTCGGCAGCAGCACCAAAGCGATGGGCCTACTCAAGGGGTGATCTAAGCGTGGTTCTCATGCCGAAATAACCGCTTTGTTAGATCGGTTGTCTGGGCGTGATGTCTCTGCCCATCTGACCGCCCTAGCTTTGAGTCTACTCACCTAAATCAAGACAAGCCAAAGAAGAGATGATGTCGGCGCCAAACGCCACTCATGTGCCAGCCTCTATCCGTGCAAAACATAAGCATAAAAGACGTTGCTGGCTGCGGCCAGATACCTTGATCGATATTTCATTTGCCGAGTAGGGATCTTATTCGTTAGGCAAAACCGAGGCCTTTGACATTAGCTTATGAATAAATTACAAAAAATATGTCACAAAACAAATTGAAATATACAATGACAAGCATGAAAGCAATATTACTGATGATTTTTGTGTTCACTTTTTCTTCATTACTGGAGGCGTCCGAAGAACTTAGTTCTTCATTACTGGAGGCTGACGAGGCTCGGCCTACTGATAAACATACACTGACTGAGGTCGACGGTATTCTGCGGGAATACGTTGATCGTGGAGTGTTGACCAAGGAGGAGGAAAAAACAGTCATTGAACTGGCCAAGAAGCGTGGAATAGAAAAAGTTTCCAAAATCAGCACATTCTACATCCGCCCCTCATCTGCACGTGGTATTTCCGTGCATGGGGTCGAGCAGGTCAAGGGGCGCGAAATCCTCAATTCGATCTTAACCGTAAACCGCAAAGGTTGGACACACGCAGGAAGAGTTCCCGGAAAAGCAGATATACAGTTCGGTGACTTCTGGGCGGGTAAGGCATCGATCCGCAAAACAACTATCCTGATGGTTGATAAAAAGGAATACCGCATATCAAGTCCTCATGGTCTCACCACTGAACAGTGTGACTCAATGCTCAAGAAGCTTCAGAACGGAAAATATATCCTAGCGCCTAACGCTCAAAAAGAACGACTCAAGGGAATCGATTGGAAAAAGCCCACGTCATTTAGCAAGTTTGGTGATAACATCAGCGCCTCATTCAGCGCAAAAGGAAGAGAGAGCGGATGGTATACCCTCAATATTAGCCTCGACGGCGAAAAACTCTTGATCAGTGAAATCATGCTCGCCATGCCGTAGGATAAACTTATCCTGCATATCATTAATTGGCCCATGCAAATTTCATGAAGTTTCTCAGCTGCTTCCTCCTTATCCTCTTTGTTAGTATCCCCGTCGTTTTCGCAGGCAAAAAACCCAACATCATTTTCCTGTTCGCGGATGACCAACGTGCCGACACCATCGGCGCTCACGGCAACCCACACATCCAGACACCTAACCTCGACCGTTTATCAGAGGAGGGGGTAAGCTTCCTGCGTAACTACTGCGCCGGATCATTCAGCGGTGCCGTCTGCGTTGCCAGCCGCGCCATGCTCATGACCGGTCATCATTGGAAGACGATCAAACAAAAACCCAAGAACTGGGGTGCGCATCCATTGCTGCCTGCCCGTCTCGCCGAGAAGGGTGGCTATCGAACGTTTATCGTCGGTAAGTGGCATAACCGCCTCGGCACCTTGCGGCGTGCCTTTTCCTCGGGTAAGTCCGTCTACATGGGCGGCATGTGCGATCACACGTCGTTCCAAGTGCAGGACCTCACCGACGGTAAACTCTCCGAAAAACGCAACGCTGGTGCATTCTCCAGCACCGTCTTTGCCGACGCCGCGATCGACTTCGTAAAGAACACCAAAACCGACCGGCCGTTCTTCCTCTATGTCGCTTTCACCGCGCCGCACGACCCACGCAACCCACCGGAAAAATTTCGTCAAATTTACTACGATAAACGCCCGCCATTACCGAAGAATTACCTCCCTCAGCATCCGTTCAAGAATGGCCCGCAAGCCATGATGGGACGCGATGAAGGGCTCGCCGCCTGGCCACGCACCAAGGAAGTCGTCAGTGACCAGCTCTGCGAATACTACGGCCTGGTCACCCACCTCGACGAACAAGTTGGCCGCATCATGAAAGCTGTGGAAAACAGCCCGCACGCCAACAACACCTACCTGATCTACACCGCCGACCACGGACTCGCCATGGGGAGTCACGGACTGTTAGGAAAACAAAACGTCTACGAGCAAAGCATGGCCTGCCCGCTCATCATTCGTGGTCCGGGAATTCCTGCCAGTAAGTCCAGCAAGTCATTCACCTACGTCCACGACCTCTACGCCACCGTCTGCGCCATGGCCGGTGTCGAGACTCCCAAAGGCATCGACGCCAAAGACCTCACCCCCCTGTGGCAGGGGAAATCAAAATCCGTGCGCGACTCGGTATTCCTTCCCTTCCAGAATAACCAACGCGCCATCAACGACGGCCGCTGGAAACTGCACATCTACCCAAAGATCAACCATCGGCTCCTGTTCGATCTTCAATCCGATCCGCACGAGATGAACAACCTCGCCACTAATCTCGAACACGCCGCAGAGATCAAACGACTGGAATCTCTAATGGGGAAATGGCGAACGCGCCTCGGTGACAACGACCCGCTCCAGTTCGATAACCCAGAACCCAAGGAAGCCCACTACAATAACTCCAAACGCACCCTCGATGTCTGGCAGCCTCAATGGATCCGCGACAAATACTTCGGTGGTCGCAACACCCCGAACCACGGCAAGAGATAGTGATAATGATGCAATATCACCCCACAATAAAAAACGATGACGTTCTTGTTTTTCAACTGATTTCCCAGTATCAACGCCCACATCATGGCGTCCTCGCAACTGGCCCCACTGTCCCGCCGTCAACAAACTCCGCTTTGGTGAGCGTCTGCTTACGGTCGTCTTTGCCGCGTGCGATATTGTTGACCCACCGCACGACCCGACGCACCACTGGGCGGGTATCCCAACGAATGTGAGCAACTGAGGGCTCGCACCAAGAGAAGGTGGGATCGGGATCTGTGCAGATGAGTGAGACGTGTTTTGGTGCCAAGATTCCGAGTTGGGCGAGATGGTTTTCGGCGGCGTGGAAAAGGAAGGCTTTGTCAATGATCAGCGCAGTTGGCGGCGTGACCCGAAAGAGCCCGTCCAGCAGCCGATGAAAACCCTCAGAGTTATCCTCCCAGTGCGGCAAGTTGTAGGAACTCGATGGTAATCCATGCGCCTCCATCTCCTCAAAGATAGCGCGCTCGGAGCTTCCTATTCCGCCTGCGCGTTGACTTTCGCGGACGAGCACAACAATGCGCTGATGCCCGAGTTCGATCAGACGTCGCACCGCCGTGCGTCCTGCAGAAACGTGGTCCGGCCCGACACCCGCCATCGGCAAATTTCTTCGTCGCCCGAACATGGCAAAGGCCGGTGTTTCTTGTTCTGAGAACCATGTTAACACCTCGCGCGAGCTGGAGCAGAGTACCCAGGCGTCCGCCGGTGTCCGTTTCACCATGCGGGCGATGCGGCGTAGGTCTACCCCGAGTTCGGTCAGAGACTTTTCGGTAAAAAAGGCGCTATGCCCCTGATTCATCAATCGTTGTCGCATCGCAACGGACCACTCCTCGGTCTGTTCAAGTGGTTCGTAGTCGAAAATAGCCACTCGAAGCGCGGGTGTGGAGAGATTTTTTAATCCCGCGACCTTGCGCCGTTTGCCTGCCCCTTGGGCGACCAGTATGCCTTCATTTTCAAGTCGCTTCAGTGCAGCCTCCACCGATTTGCGATCGACCTCCAGTTCCCTAGACAGAGCAGGTGCACCGGGCATCGTTTCGCTCCAGCGCCCCCGGAAAATATCCTTACGTAAATGAATCATAATCTGCTCTGAAGGGGAAAGAAGATTGAAGTTAGACATAGGACAAACCTGCCCGAATTGGGGCAAGGGTCAAGATGTTAATATCTGGATACTCTGTGTAGAGCTGGTTAATACCAACTTGATTCGCGATTCATTCTGGTTTTTTCCTATGCTTGGATAAGTTCGACAAGGGTCGCAAAACACCAAAAAAACAAACAACAAAGATGACATTAAACATACCATTAAAAACAACATTCGCAGCTGCAGCTGTGACGGCTGGCCTCGCGCTGTCCGCCAGCGCAGCTATTACTTTCAGTAGTAGCGAGGTAAACACGGCCACAGATGGAGATCTGTCTGTTACCAACCAAAATGCAAGCGTCAACGACGGCTTAGATCCAATTGTTATTGACGGTTCTACAAACAAAGGTGTGGGCCAATCTTTCTTGATGGGCGGCACGGCAGGTTATTTGAATGCGGTTACTTTAAAACTTAAATCTACCGCAACTAATGATTACTCAGGGCTTGGCACGCATTCTTTTGAAATTCGTGTTGGCACCTTCACTGGAGATTATGCCTCCTTTAATGTGGTTTCCGCGCAGACTGTTACTGGGGATCTGTCAGGGCTTGTCAACGGTGATTTCATTACCTGGACGTTAAATAGCCAAGTTGCTTTGGCCGCAGGCACCACCTACGGTGCAATCGTCAACGGGTTGGACACAGGTGGTGCGCGATTTGATCTTGCTAAAAACACCGGTTACGGTGACGGCCGTGTTCTTTATCAGAACTATAATGACTGGACAACTACTCCAGTCTTACAGGGATTAGGTAATAACTCTGGTCGTGATGCTAATTTCCATATGGACATCAGCTCAACTGCAGTCCCAGAGCCGACCACCACAGCCCTTCTCGGTCTCGGTGGACTCGCACTGATCCTTCGTCGTCGTAAGTAATTCGACTTCGGAAAATCAACAATCATATATCAACCCCACTTCCCATCACCGGGGGTGGGGTTTTTTCTCAACAAGAATCTAACACTCAAGGACAACAATCCACTCAACCCAACAACAGAATCGTGAAAACAAGAAATCACACCCTCCTTTCCATCGCTACCGCTCTCGCCGGTCTCACCACGTTTGCCGTGTCAGAACCTGAAGAGGCATCCCCGAAGCCCGAAACACCTGCCCCTGAGGTGTCGATCACCATCAGTGAACCCGGCTTTGAGGCGAGTGGAAACTGGAAAAACGCCAAAACAGGTGCCAGTGTAGGTGGGCTCTTCATCAACGAAAATCTAACCAACTACCTCAAGGCTGGCTTGATCGATAAACCCACGGACTCAGGAAGTATCATTGCCTACAACAACGGCCCGGATCAAGACGTGTATCAGGTTCTTGAAGCAACCATCGCGGCTAATACGACCTACCAACTCAGTATCACCGCCATCGACACAACCTTTAGCAATCCATTCCCAGGTGGGGAACTGCGACTTGGTTATGTTTCTGCAAGCCCGACGGCGAATGATGATTTTGATTGGAACTTGCTAAAACCAACGAAGGTGGATAACCCGTTGCCATTCAATGATCACGAGAATGATCCGGGCAATACCACGGACGGCATCACCACTTGGACCACAACATTTACTACCGGTGCCACACCGATCGGGATCGGTCAGAAACTACGCATCAAGATCCTCGGCGGTGGCAAGGCACAGGCGGTTTTTGATAATGTTAAATTGGATGCCCGTGCTGCAACACCCACTGAAATTGTGGCTGCTACCAAGCTCGTCAAGATCCCGGAAAAGCAACCAGTGGTTGTTATGTTTGGTGACTCGACTACGGATGGCGGTATGGCTCTGGCTGTCCAAAAGGAGCTCAATAAACTGATATCGTCTGAGAAGTTACGTCCAAACATGATCAATGCTGGCAAGGGAGGGGACTACGCCGTGGCTGCATTGAAACGACTGGAAAAGGATGTGCTCAAACACAAACCCGATATTGTCACGATCTCCTTCGGCCTCAACGATACCGGCTTACGCAAACCCGACGAATACAAGGACAGCCTGAAGAGGATGATCCGGACCTTTGAGGACGCTGGTATCCAGATTCTGCTGTTGACCAGCACTCCCTTCAATAATCAAAAACACGGTTGGGCTAAGAAATTTGAAGAGTTAGGCGGGCTCGACGAATACATGGACAAGGAATACTGCGATAGAATGCGTTCCTTGGCCGATAAAAACGATATCCTCCTCTGTGACCTGCACGCGATTTTCAAAAACGAGTTCAAGAAGGACGCGGACATGGTGAACAAGCTTATCTCAGGCGACGGCGTGCATCTCACCGCCGAGGGTTATCAACTCATCGCTAAGCACGTCGCTCCGAATATCATCAAAAGACTCAGTAAGGAGTAATGCTAGGTATTATTTCTTCAGCACATACCAGCCAGGGTGCCAGTCGGCGGGTTTTCCTGTAGTGAATCCACCGGCCTCGATGAAGAGGTAGGTCTGGCCGTCGACTACCTTGCCTTGCATGAGCAGCATCTGGTTCTTGCTGAGATCAATCAGTTTCAGTCCTGACCAGATAAGGGTGGGGGAGGCAGTCTTGCCGCCAGGTTGAAACACGACTTCCTTGAACGAGGGCTTACCGGGGTTCATTTTCCTGCCAGACTTGAACTCGTCTGCCGTATCTACGAAATCGACGACCGACCATTTGCCGTGCAGCTTTTTGTTATCTTTTGCTTTGCCATTGTAGGTGTAGAGATCGGAATCTTGTCGGCTTTTTTGCCAAGCGGATGTGCGTTTGGGAACGGTCTTTAAGACGTCTAATCCACCTGGCACGGCACTCAATGTGCCGTTGAGTTCGCGTTGGAAATAATCGGCACCACCATGCATGAGGATTCCCCCTGGCGCATTATAAGTGGCCGGGAAATTACTGTAGGCAATACCAAGAATTTTTGCCCCGAGTTGTTGCACCTCAGGCTTCGCCTTTTTTAACTGTGAGGTAAGTCCACGGAGGGGACTCAACGGCAGGGTGCGTCGGTTGTTCACGATCTTCTTGCCGTAGATTGGTAGTAGCTTTTTGTAATGATTCGGATTGGTCACCACCTTGTTCAATAGGGTCATCGCGGCTAGGTTTAACCACCATTCATCATGTTCGAGCCAGTAAACGAGGCGGTCAACGTGCGGCTCAATGGTTTTGGCATCGCACACGTCCAAGCTCATCATTGCGTGGTAAACGATCCACCACGATTCGTTGGGGTCGTTGATCATGGCTGTGAGCAGCTTGATCATCTCGTCGGTCAATCGATCGGCTCGCATCGGGCGACGTTTGAAGGTGCCGTAGATGGCAATGGTGCCGGCATGACGTGCTCGCACATCTTTTGACTTAAGCAACTTGAGGATCAGGTGGTCACGCTTGTGCTTGTAGATAGCATCGACAGCGTAGCGGCGTATCCCGTGGTCCGGGTGGTGGGCGTATTCGAGTAGAGTGTCATCGCTTACTTTTGGATCCATTACCACCCGATACACGGGCCAGGAGCCGTGGATGGCGAGTTTTTCGGCGTCAACCGCTTTGCTGGTGAGCTTGGTTCCTGTAATGGGGTCGAGTTTATAGAATTCCTCATCAAGAGCGTTACCCCAGGGGCGTTTGGGTAGTTGGTATTTCTTGGAGTATTTCGTTACTGGCGCACCGGTCATCCGTAGTGTCTTTCGCGGCACGGTGTAGGATAATGCCATACCGGTGCCCCAGAGTTCTTTGTCGTAGCGGTGACCGCCACCAACGATGCCAAATGATCCGTTGTAGCGACGTGAGATATCGTAAAACCACTGACGACCATCCATGAATTCACGATGCTTGGTGGGCTTCTTTTCCGCCATTAAACCCATTGCCGCGCCGCGCCAGATTTCGCCGACGCCGCCCCCAGTGTGACCATGGTTCAGCCATGAGGTGGAGTAGAAGCTTTTCACCGCTGAGATGTCGCGCGCCTTGGCGTAGATGCTGTCCTCGCCCTCAGGTGTTAGGGAAGCGGCGGCGGCCATGGTGAATGCCAATCCGCCGGTTTTACCATTATCGACAAAACTTTTTTCAGGGAGCTGATCGCCGTAGGCCACGTTGCCACGCCCAGCGAAGCGGTAGAATTGTTTGAGAGATTCCTGTAATGTACGTTCGTCAACATTAGCACCGCACTCTTTGGCGAGTAGTTGGAATGTGGCTGAGTGCACGCCACAGGCATTGATGTGCGCGCCACCCATGTAGGGGAAGGTGATCCTCATGCCACGTTGGCTCCACCCACCGTTATACATCGTCCGTTTTGAGTAGTCGGTTAACAAGTTAATCAGGTGCATCACCGACTTGTCTCCAGTCCGCAGGTAATATTCGCACAAGGCTGGAGCGCCCCAGGCAATTTTCCATGTCATGTAGTCATCGCGATCGATGCGCTTCACATCCTTGAATTCCTCAACGGCCTGCTTGACCCATCGGCGAGCCACTTTCAGGTCTTTTTCTTCTCCAGTGGAGAGCATGAAAAGCAGCGCGAGTCCTTCGAGCTTTGGTCCAGCCTGATTATCTTTTTTTGCCAGATAGTCGGCGAGATCGCGCACAACCTTGTCGGACTTCTTGCAGTTCAGCGGCCAGGTTTTACTGTAGGCTCCGATTGCAGGAATCTGGACTTCGATTGCTTTCGCATCGTCCTTGAGCTTGAACATCATCTTGCCATCTGCCGCTTCCGCTTGCGCGATCATTTTTCCGAGCCACATGCGTGGATCGATGTCTTTTAAAATATGCCCATTGATAGATTCGATGATCTGGCCCGTTTTTAGTTTTCCATCAGCGGGCGATCCTTTTTCGACATTACGAATCTTCATGGTGAAGTTGGGCTTCACCAAATCGATGCCGATACCGACTGGCCCAAAGCGCGTGACCGTGTAATTGCGGTTTTCGACGGGGTGGGGGTTGAATATCGGGTGGATCTTGTAATACGCAGAGCCTTTCATCGCACCAGTCAGGCCATCATTAGACCATGCAGAAGTTAATCCGAGAAATATGAATAAGATGGCTGTGCAACAGCAGAGGGTAATGTGCTTTTTCATGTAGTTGAGTTTTGTAAAAATACGATGCAACGCACCATGATTTTTCTCATGGTGCTTGTCGAGCCTGTAAGTTCATGATGTATCAGGCCTACTACTTCAATGTTTAAACCCGTGAGCCCTGCGCAAAATATTCTTAGGTAGGACCACTTGCAAGAGGTTAGTAACTAAACACTGATCAAGTGATGAATCATCCAAGCTGGACATATAGTATGATGGGCCTTAGAACCAAGTCGTCAGCTAAATACTCACAATATCAAACTTTCTAACACAGTCTAATCTCTTCAAGGACAATGAAAACAACCACCATGATCACACGTATCACCACGGGCGTCGCTGCGGCCGCCACCCTGATGTTTTTGCCTCTCTCAGCCGTTGCGGCGAAGGCACCGAAATCCGATTCTCCGCGCACACTCGCCATTCAGCTAGGGGCCCCGTTTCATGATCACGCCGTGCTCCAGCGTGGCATGTCGGTTCCCGTCTGGGGGTGGAGCAAGCCGGGGACAAAAGTCACCGTCGAGTTCGCCGGGCAAAAGGCCACCGCCATCGCCGGTAAGGATGGCAAGTGGATGGCCGAACTGAAAGACCTGAAAGCGAGCTTCGAACCCGCCGAACTTGTCATCAGCGAGGCAGGCGGTAAAAAAGAAACGCTCACCGACATCCTCGTTGGCGAAGTCTGGATGGCATCCGGCCAGTCGAACATGCAGTGGATTGTCGGTAAGAGTAAGGTCAAGACGCTGGCCGCCGAATTTGCCAAGGAGAACGAGGGTAAAGTCGTTCCGATCCGCGAATTCCAGGTCAGTTCCGTAACCTCGCAACTGCACCCGATTCAGAAAGCCACCGGTGCCTGGAAGAATGGTAATTACGACAGTTACAGCGCGATCGCTTTTGCTTTCGCTCACAAGGTCTACCATGAAGTCAAAGTTCCTATTGGTGTCCTCAATTGCTCATTTTCACAAACCGCCATTCAAGCTTGGGTGCCACGCGAAGGCTGGGCGACTGCCAAGGATGATTACAGCAAGGCGATCCATCAAAAGTGCCTGATTACAGATCCCACAACGCCAGAACATAAAGAAGCATGGGGTGGGTTATACAAGACACTCGAAGACCAGATTGCCGCCAATGAAGCGGCTATTAAAAAGGGTGAGACGACGAAAGAGATTTCTGCTGCGGTTCCCGGAAACCTGAGTAGTAACCGCGATGCCAACTGGCTGTATAATGGCCGTATGAGCCCGGTCGTTCCCTACGCGATCCGCGGTGCCATTTGGAACCAAGGCTACGCCAATATGGGTGAGGGGCTCCCGTACTACAATAACCTACACAACCTGGTACGCGGATGGAGAATCGTCTGGAACAAACCAAATCTCCCTGTCTACTTCCACCAGTTCTACAGCGCCGGAATGAGGCACGTTGGTAAAGAGGTCAACAAACCGAGCATCGATGGCACCGCCGAGATGCGTCTCGGCACATGGCTCGCCCGTGACATCCCTAACACCGGTATGGCATCACAAATTGACATTGCCGGTGGCATTCACTACCAATGCAAGGCGGTGCCCGGTCAGCGACTTGCGCTGCACGCACTTAAGAACCTATATGGTAAAAAGGATCTCGTCGTCGATGGACCAATGTTTAAATCCTATAAGGTTGAGGGCGACAAGGTGATCATCGAATTTGACCACGCCAACGGCGGCCTCGTCGTTGCCGGAACCGCGTACAATGCGGTCGGGCGTCATAAAGATTCCACCAATTACGCCAACCCCAAGATCATCCCTAACGGAGATGCACAGGTGAAGCTATTCTTTCTGGCTGGCGAGGACCGCGTCTGGCACCCGGCGACGATGAAAATCAACGGTAACAAGGTGGTCGTTTCTTCGCCAGGGGTCAAAAAGCCGCTCGGTGTTTCCTACGGCACCGGCGAGATCGGTTACCAGCCGAACCTCTACAACAAGTCACTGCTACCGATGACCCCGTTCATTTACTTCAACCAAAAGATGGTCACCAGCAAGGACTGGCCGGATGATAAACTGAAGGTTGCTGGGGAAACCATCGACCCTTCCACCGTCGGAAATGTCTACGAATACCGTAAGATGCCACTGCTCAGCGTGCAGTTCCGTAAGGACGCCGTATTCCAGGCTGATAAACCGGTCACCATCTGGGGATCGACCCGCCAGCATGGCGATTGGCAAAACACTCCTGAGAAGGGCGACTGCAAGGTGTTCTTCGAGTTCGGCCCTGAGTCCGGCCCGGCGACCATCAAGAAAACCATCGCCGTCACACCGGAAATGGCGGAGTGGAAGGTCACCTTGCCACCAACGAAAGGCGGTCCCAAACCCCACACGCTGAAAGTGCATTTCACCAAAGACGGTGAGAAAATCCACGAGCGCACCATCACCGGCATCGTCTTTGGCGACGTCTGGTGTGTTGTCGCCCCAGCCGTGGGCAAGAGAGCACGCAAGAAAACGGAGTGGAAATTACCAGAGGTTAAGCCGTCCGGACAGATCGTGCGTATGATGGAAAACCAGTCGAACCGCGATGGTCGACCCGATTCCAGCCGCTTCAGCATCTGCACCTCACGCACACCATTGAACCGACTCGCTGCCCGCTGGAAGGAAGCGGACGGACTGGCTGCTGCTCTCGGGCACACCCTAGCCGCCAAGTCCGGCCGACCTACCGGCATTATTTTCCTCCAGGCGAAGAAGGACATCCCGCTCAAGAACTGGATTGCGCCTGACTACCTCAAGGACACCCCGTCCCTGATGCCCGACTACAAAACCATCGGTAGCAAGTACCCTAACAATCCTTACTACCTCGCCAACGTGCGTCGTTACATCGGGGATTGGAAAAAATACTGGGGTGAGAACATCCCTGCGATGATGAAAACCAAGGCCGTGCCCGACGGCAGCTCGTGGGGACAGCTTCCCTCGTCCAAGCCAAACCTTGGCGACTCCACCGCCACCTTTGAATACAACGTCTACATGCACTGCTTCACTCCGACCACCCTTAGCGGAGTGCTCTTCCTTACTGGCGAGTCGATGGTCGCAGATGATCAAGGTGCCAAGTTCGGCCCCGAGATGACCGTGCTCGCCAATAGCGTGAAGTCTCGCATCGGACTCTGGCACAAAGACGTGGATGTGCCTTTCTATTACACTGTGCCTAACAAGGCACTCGCTCCCAAAATCACCCAACCCAAGATCAAGGGCGCGAACACCGCTGTGGAAATTGGCGACTGGTTGGAGACCAATGATGCCATCAAGGCAGTGACGAAATGATTAATCCTAAAAAAGCTAAAACTTTGTTATCATGAAAAAACCATCAACAACTTCCAAGAACAGATTGGTATGCACGCTGGCATTAGGTGCCGCACTCACAAGTTCCGCAGTAGTGGCCGCTGAAATCCCCGCCGCCCTGCCAAAGCCAAATGCAACCCCGCCAACTGAAAACAAGGTGAAGGTTTATATCCTCGCTGGCCAGTCTAACATGGTCGGCATGGGCGACCTCAAGGGTGCGCGACCTCCATACCCGTCGATTTACCTTTCATCAGATCCTGCCGTCATCGAAGGTCGGATGCACGCTGGCACCAACCGCAGCAAGGGAGCTTGCAAGTGGTTCTGGAAAGGTCAGCCGGGATTAAAATCCCATGGTCTCTATCAGAAATCTGAGGGTGATGCTACGGGTGCCACTGTTACCGTTGGTGGCAAGGCCACGACGATCAAATTAGGTCAAGTGGCTGAATCGACTCCCTCTCTCCCTGCTGGATCGAAGATGACCGCCAAGGCATTCATCGACGTTCCTACTACCGGTAATTACCTGGTGCACGTCGGTTATGGCGACAGCAGCCACGCCACCGCAATCGTCGGTGGAAAGGAAGTTTACCGCAAGGATATTGGGGGCAATGCCACCCACGCTAAGGTCGCGCTCGCAGCTGGCAAGCGTCACGCTTTGGAAATCACTTACCTCAAAGGAGGCTCTGCCGCGTTGTGGTTAGAGCAGGTCGATCTTGTTGGCAAAGGTGACTTGGTCACTCTGACCCAGAAGGACGGCAAGTTCCCCTACCTGCTCGACGATAAGGGCGAGTGGAGCGTACGCAAGGACGTCTTTTTTCATGAGGCGCGTGTCCTCAAGAGAAAGGGAAGCTTTCTAAGTGCTGCCTCAAACGGTGGTAGCCTTGGGCCTGAAGTTGGCTTTGGTACTGTTATGGGAATTTTCCACGACGAACCGGTGCTGTTGATCAAGACCGCCATGGGCAACCGCTCACTCAAGTTCGACTTTCAACCACCGTCCAGCGGGCGTAGGGAGCCCGATAACAATTATGAGGGACTCGAATATCGCCTGATGCTCGAGGGCGTGAATAAGACGCTGGCCAATCTCAAGGACATCATGCCTGGTTATAAAGGACAGGGTTATGAGATCGTCGGCTTTGGCTGGTTCCAAGGTCACAAAGACAGCGGATCAAGTAAGGAGGAATACGAAGGGCACCTGGTCAACCTCATCAACGACCTACGCAAGGACCTCAAGGCTCCAAAAATGAAGGCTGTGGTCGCCACCGCAGGTTTCGGCGGCTACCGCATCAACTCGAGTAACTGGAAAGGCGTATGGGAAGCGCAGATGGCTGTGGGCGATCCCAAGCAGTACCCCAAGTTCAAAGGCAACGTTGCCAGCGTCGATACCCGTGACTTCTGGCGCGAGATCGATGAGTCGCCACGTAGCCAGGATTACCATTACCACCGCAACCCGGAATTTTATCTACTCTGCGGCGAGTCCATGGGGCGCGCCATGGTGCGTCTGTTAGGTGGCAAAGCCGCCGCCATACCCACGTCTGATCGCGAAGCCAAGACGATGGCGGCGATGAAGAAGGAGGCCGCCACACCAGCTCCCACCGAGGCGAAAATCGCCGCCTCGATCGCGGCGAGCAAACCCATGGTCATCGACGGACTGATGCATGCCTATCTAACCAACCCGCGCAACGAGAAGAAGCTCAATGGCGTGTTTGTCACTTCCCAACCTAAGCCGGGGAAATCGCCGGAGTATCTTGAAGACCCTGTTGACGACGTAGTGGCGTTTTTTAAAGCTGCCGACATCGATGCCTTCAGTTGGAAACCGGTGCTGCCCGACATGCACAAAGCGAACTGGAAGATCCTTGGTTTTAACCTCCCCAAGAATCCCTACGACCAGCCGGCACCCAAGAAGGGCGAGAAAGCCAAGCCCGTCTCGGTGGAATTGAAATTTCCCGCAGGTCAGGAAAACTGGTTCGCTACGGACTTCGATGCCGCCAAGGCTGGCTGGAAAAAAGCACCCGCACCCTTCGGCAAGACCGTCGAAAAAGAGTGGCCAGAAAACCTCGCATGGATTGTCAAATACCCGCTTTACCCAGCCGCACGCCCACAGCCGACCACGGTTGTATCCGAAAATGTCCTGCTGATGCGCGGCAAATTCGACTTGCCCCCCGCCAAGGAGGGACACCGCTATCGAGTGCGCGTCAGTGGCAGCATCAATGCCAACTCCGGGGAAGGATTCGCCATCTACGCCAACGGCAAACTGATGGGCGAACGCAAGTCCGGCGTGCTCGGCTGGCGCCGCCAGGGTAAGAGCGGCAGCGCCGTCTGGACCGAGTTCAGCAAGGACTTCAAAGGTGGACCAGTCACCCTCGCCATCGCGAACTTCCCGATGAGTAATTTCTCTCCCGCACGCATTCCCCCCGCCATCGGCCCACTCAGCGTTACCATCGAAGAGCAAAAAATGCCCGATCCGAAGGCGCGACCATAAAGTTGCCTGGTTTAACCATCTTCCAACCCCACCCTTCTAATCCGGGTGTGGGGTTTTTTGTGGTTACTATAATTTTTTAGGCTCGTGGTTTCCGGAAATCGGGTAACTTTCTTCCAACATCTCTGGATTGATTTTCTGGAAAAGTATGTTGTAGACAGCCCGTCCTGCGGTGGGGCGTGTCAGGCCCTTTGCTCCGGACTTGGCTGCCATGGGGAGAAAGACTGCGGCGAGTGATCTGTCGGGCTTTCTGATCGCCCAGATGCGTGCCTTGCCGACCGCGGAGCCCATCAGTTCCTTGTCGGTGCCTATGTCTTCGAGTTTAGATGAGGCAGGTAGAAGTGATTTAATAATGCTTTCGGCCCCCTTCAGAAAGGTCTTGCCGTTACTGTCTGCGGTCGCTTCGAAAAGAATCAAGCCACCGGCATCGAGGTAATCTTTGAGTGCTTTGCTTTCCTCATCTTTCGGATCAAAATTACCTTTTCCTCGAATCAGCAGAACCGGCAGTTCTGCGATCGACTCAGCTTTGATTGGGCGGGACGCGGCACTGTAGCGGAAGGGAGTTTTCTTCTGCTGGCGCATGACGGTGGTCACGACGGGAGCCAGGCGCGACCCCTTGGTGTCGGCCGTCCAGAGGCATTCGCCAATCACAGGAGGTCTGACGTTTTCCGCAAGAAACACCATGGCGAGCGAAGTTGGCACGACATCCTCGACGACGGGTTTCAGTTTTTTTCCGCTCTTGAGCATTTCGACAAATGCATGATACCGCCAGTAGACGTGTGGCTTGTCATACTCGATCTTGTTATTCTTTTTCTCAGGCTCATCCATCACTGCTAGACGTGCGATCAGGCTGGTGGGGTAATGGAAGCGTCTGCCAGGGCCTGTGTGCTCCCAGCTGCCTTTGTCGGATCGCATTGACAGCAGTTTACTGGCAAGCGGGTGCCATAAATCGCGTCGGTCTTCTTTGTTAGGTTTGTCTCCCATGGTGATGCCGGACAGGTGAAAATAATGCTGATAGATGGGGTATGGTAGAAACTTTGAATCTTCCGTAGTCTCGTTCTTAAGCAGTTTCTCAGCTGATGCACGGAACAGTGTGGCTCCCTTCTTCAGGTGCTTGCTGTATTTGCTGCTCAGGGCATCGGACTGAGCAGCATCGGCGGCGCCCGCCATGGCTGAGAACCCTTGCATGGTAGTGAGCAGGCTGGTGCCGGAAGCAGGTTTTGGGAAAGGCACATCTGCTCGGGGGAGTCCCGGAAAGGTCTTCACCTTGTCGAAATCTTTCACCGCCTGATAGTGGTTCATCTCATCCCAATCACGTTTTTCAACGAGCTTCTTGGCGAGTTTATTCATGCATGCGCTGAGTAGCTTGGATGGTTTTTCGGGTTCGATTTTTGACGTCTCGGGCCGCCAAAGCTTTTCCGGAAGTGTCCCATTTTCAGCTGCCTGGCGCAGCGCGTAGAGCGCCACGGCGGTGCTGTCTAGATCGGCGGTTCTCTGGTTGTAGATGTAGTCGAATAACCCCGGTAGCCTGACGCCAGACTCCATGTCGGCTTTCAAGGTATGAACGATTTCCATGGAGTGGCCCGCCATGCCATAGGTGGCTATGCGTAATAGGTTGGCGAGCGAATCGCGGTATGCCTTGTCGATTTTTGCGTAGGCGCGCTCTTTGCGTTTTTCCTTGGCGGCTACTTTCTTGGCCTCAACAAGTTTGAGTGATAGTTTTTCAACTTCGAGGAGCTGTTCAGCTAATAGTTCGGTATTGATCGCGACGGGACCCCACAGTCCGGCGGCATCGCCGTCGCGAATCTGTCCGTCGAGGAGTTTCGAGGCTAAGGCGCTCGCGTGCTTGCGCTGGTGCTCATAAGGCATTGTAGAAAAGGCTGCGGTGAGCCAGGCGAGATCCCACGTCTCATCGGGGTAGCCGTATCGGATTATAAAATCAGTGAGGTTATTTGCCAGTTGGCTTACTGTGACGTCGTCGGCAGCGACGCCTGCCCGCCGCAGTGCGTAGAGTGCCAGGGCGTTGTCGCCTAGAGAATAACGTTCCCAAACGTCAGGGCCACCAGGGCCGTACTTTGGAATACGGTGCTCGCGTGTGATCGAGCCGTTCGGGTCTCTGACCAGATTCTTGACCTTCTTCACCCCGACTTGCTTGCGAGAGACCACCCGGCGTTTCTTGACCTTGCGATAGGTGTCCACTGCGGCCGATGAGTCGCCCACCCGGACTTTCTGAACCACCTCGTAGGTTTCATACTCGTACTCATAGACAGGGACTTCGCGAGTCATTTCCCGGTAATTGTAGGTCACCACTTCGTGGTCGACCACCTTACGGGTTCGGATTGGCGGCACCACCCAGCCTTGTTCATCTTCCTTGGAGCGTTTTTTGAAGAACTCGACGGCGCTGGCTAGTGTCGTCCTGACCTCCTGATCCAGAGTGTTTGCTTCCTGAGCAGTCGACGTGGCATGAGTTGAAATCGATAATATAAGGATCAAAGCCCATTGATAGTATGAGCTGCCGACGTGATTAATCTTCCCCTTTAATAATACCAACATGGCTTAGAGGATGTCCGAGATTCACATCGGGTCAAGATTTACCGGTTCCGTCGCGCCAGCCTGATATTATAAAAAAGTCGAGATGATTAAAAAAGATTGCTCTATTGGCTTGATGGTTTTCTGTTGCAGTAGTTGTTTTGCGGCGAAGCCATCGGGTCGCCCGAATATTCTCTTTATCATGGCCGATGATCACCAAGGAGTTGCAAAAGGTCGGGTATGTAACGGCTCTGGTCGGGAAGTGGCATCTCATGAACGAACCCGAAGGGCTATGATTACCATGTCCGGGTGCTCGACCTTAAAGTCATTTATTTTGACTAAATAGGGAACACTAACATGCAACCAGTTTCTCAAGCATATCAGTAAAAGGGCTTGTCATGATTGTTTCACTAGTAGTGAAGCCTTCCCAGGAGGCCCCCAACTTGGGATGGAATTCTAGAGATGTGAAGTGGGCCAAGAGAGTGGGGTAGTGGTCGCCGACCTTTTACTGCTTTAAAAAACCAACCAACCTTTTAACCCTGCATTACATTCAAATGAACACGACACAAAGCATGTTTTGGACACCATTGTTGTATGCCAAGTATATCGCGGTCAGTTATCTACTTGTAAAGCGGTAACATATACTGCGGTCCACGCTCTTTCTTAAACTTGCGCGACGGCAGGTCCTCGGCTTTCAGAAGAATGGTTTTGCCATCGCGGATGTGGCGGATCGCGGTGCGAAAATAGGCTGGTGCTCGCCAGCCGTGGGTCGCGGTCGAGAGTCGTAGTTCCGAGTCCTCGGCGAGGAAGGCGGTATCAGCGGTGTTACCGACATTGACAACGCCGCCGATGATTTCACTGCGGCCACCATTGATCGTATGCACCACAACTCCTTTACCTTCGCTTTTGTAGCCCATCACCACGAGGTCGCTGCCATCATTGAGGATTTCCGGTTCTCCACGTTCCGGGTTGAGCTGGCGGGCCCAGGCTTTCTGTCCTATGAGCGATACGGCACAGCGACCATGACCGTGCTCGCCGGGGCGGGCGCCTGCAGTGGTCGCGACGTTGTCAAAAAACACTTTCGCGCCGGTTACGGAATTCTGATAGAATCTTAATGTCTGCGTCTGCATGTCCTTAAAGCAGATGGTGCGGGTGCTGGCGTGGGTGAATGTGCAGTGTTTGCCGCGCCACTGTTCCCAGGCGAGGAGTCGCTCTAGGAAGAGTGGCGGAGAAGTGGCGTCACCTCCCTTAATGAGAAACCCCTCCTGCTCAGAGCCCGCTAGATCCGGCCCCGCAACCAGGTCAGAGAACTGAAAATCGATGTGTTCGACGCCAGCAGGGATCACCACAGGTTCGTTAATCAAGTAGCGTCCGGGTTCAAAGAAAATTTCCTTCGCTCCGGAGTTGATTGCTTTTTGGATGGCGCGGCTGTCGTCGATGGTGCCGTTGCCAACGGCTCCGAAACGCTGGACGCCAGTCCTACTTTTCTCGTTCCCCTCATAGACTGGGGTTTCCTCGATCGGCAGTCGGGCCATGCCTTTTGAACCGGATGCGCCGAAAGCTTTGGGGTATGCCCATTCTTCCACCTCGCGGGCGTTTTCGAAACCATCGAGGGCGACGTTTGATACATAAAGTCCGCCGGCACGGCGCTCGATTCCGCGGGCGCCGGATCCTGATAGGGTGGAGTCGAGAAGTGCCGTGAACCCACGCGGGCTGTTGCAGGTCAGGCCTACAGGAGATCCGCTAGTGCGGAGCTTTCGTAGGCTTACGCTTACCGATCCGACGGTTACCCCTGAGATGCGTTGCCCACAGGTCGTGATATGTTCGGCGTGGGCAAACATGCCGTTAGTCGCGGAGTCGATGTGCAGACCGTGGTCGAATCCCTCGACTTCAATGTGCTTGAGCAGCACTCCGGAGTAGTTGGCGTGTCCGAGTTGTAGTCCAGCGAAACCCTTGCCATCGCCACTCACAATCCTGACGTTACGAACAGCACCCGAATTGTTAGCAAAAAAATCCAGTCCGACCGCGCCGGGATTGTTGTTTCCTGTGTGGATGGTCAGGTCTTCGCAGTAGTTCGAAGTTGCGACGTTAGTTTGTTTTCCTGCCATGTAGGATACCACAGCCTTGCGTGTTCCTGTTCCAAATCCGGCCGAGCCGTCCTTTAGTCGGATGATCGTGTGATTCACACCTGCACCGCGCAGTCGAATCTGCTGGTTCATTTCGCTGCCGTAAGTATTGACCAGATCTTTGTGGCGATGACGGATTGTGTCCGATACCAGATAGGTGCCCTTGGGAAGGTAGAGCACCGGCAGGTAGGCGAGATCCAGCGAGGTTGAGCAATGCACAACGCCATCCTCACGGTAATTCTCCACGCTCCGCGGGTGCTGATGAAATCCCTTCGCGGGTAGACCTTCCATCTCCAGCAAGGTTTTGCGGTATGACCGCAGAGTGAGCCGTGTGACATCGTCCATGGCGCGTAAGATGGCATCGGTTGAATCTCGCTTGCCCGTGGGGTCGGCGAAATAGGGTGCCTCGCAGAGATTCAGTCGACCGTGCTGATCCATTTCAGCAGGATCCGCCATCAGCTGTGCTGACAGAAGCATGCCAAGAATGGAGGTGGTTCGGATCATGGGTGCTGGTGCGAAGATAATAGGATGCGCAGGATACAACGGTAACTCAAGATGCTTTGCAAGAGCAGATCGATTCTTTGCTGAGAGGGAGTGGCGGGGAGCGCTAAGGCTGAGTCCAAGCCCTCAGTAAAACATAAGATTTTTCTATCATTTTGAAACAATACCTGCCCAATCTTCGTTTGGAATTTGTGTTAATTCTGAAATAAAAAATCATGTTTGATGAAAACCGAAAGGAGACATTCTTGATCAGAACTATCCTGCTGATGCTCAGCTGCCTTTGTAGTGTCATCGCTAGTGAGTCAGTTCAGCCAGAACCCAAGCCGGATCTTATTTTCTTACTCAGTGGGCAGTCGAATATGGTTGGTAGTGGCTATAGTGCAGACCTTCCGAATACAGATGACTACAAACCTTACCGCAAGCATCTGAAAAATGTATCAATCTGGAATGTTAGAGAGAAAAGCTGGCAGCCACTGCAACTCGGCAAACGATTTGGTCCTGAGATCGGATTTGCACATGCCCTTTCATCATCTCATCCCGGCAAACACATCGGGCTGGTGAAATACGCTGCGGGCGGCACATCCATGGATAAATGGGCACCGGGTGGAAAGCTCTATACCCGGCTAATGACCGCCTCTCAAGATGCCACTAGAAATGCGCCCGACGCCAAGCTCGCCGCGATGCTCTGGCATCAGGGGGAAAGCGATTCCGATACCAAGGAGGTAGCCGAGGCCTATCATGGAAAGATGATCAAATTTGTTGCATCAGTCCGCAAAGACACCAATAATCCAAACTTGCTATTCATCCTAGGCCAAATCAATCCAGCGAAATCCTACTGCGGTCGTCCGCGATTTCTCCATGCCGATATCGTAAAAAAAGCCCAGACTGAGTTGAAGGTGGCCAATACGGTCATGATTAAAACCGATGACTGTGAAATGAACCCATACCATTGGGGCTTTAATACCCCCGAGGAAAAACGCATCCCCGAAAACGAAGATAACATTCACTACAGCGGTAAAGGCCAGATCAAGATGGGCAGGCGATTTGCGAAAGCTTACCTAGAAAACCGTAAAAATATTTCCCGATGAAACTAACAACACTTTTTAAAAACACCACCCTGTTCGCAATATGCAGCACACTATCCGCAGTCGCTGCCCCAACTGATAACGTAGTCATCATCCATGTCGACGACTTAGGCTGGCGTGATCTCGCCTGCATGGGCAGCCCGGTATACGAAACGCCGCACATCGATGCTTTAGCCAAAAGTGGAACACTCTACACGAACGCCTACGCCGCAGGCTCTATCTGTACACCTTCACGGGCGTGTATGCTGACCGGCTCTCAGCCGTCTCGTCACGGCGTTTACACCGTGGTCAAGAATCGTGGTAAAAAGCAGGACTGGAAGGTCATTCCAGAAAAAAATAATCACTATCTGGCAAAGGACTACCCGACCATCGGAACCGTGTTATCCGCAGCAGGTATCGCCAATGGGACGGTTGGTAAGTGGCATATCGGGGTTCGTGTGCCCTCGAACGGCTTCAAAGAGGGGGTGTTAGGCGGCTACCTCGGTATGCCGATCAATTACTTTGCCCCATTCAAACTGGGGTTCCTACCCAAGGATGCCCCGGACGGCGCCTACCTGCCACCCTATATCCGGAAAGCGGGTGTCGAGTTTCTGGAACGCCACCAGAAAGAAAGGTTCTTTCTCTACTTCTCGACCTACCTTCCCCACGACGAAATTAAAAACGAGGACGGGGCCACTCTCGACGCGCCTAAGGACGTGATCGCCAAGTATGAACACAAGATCGCCGCGATGGAAAGAGAGGGCAAAGACCTGCATGGGCACACCAACCCAGTCTACGCCGCGATGATCGAGGAAACCGACCGCTCGGTGGGTGCCATCATTGACAAGCTCGACGAACTTAATCTCCGAAAGAACACTTTGGTTTTGTTCATCTCCGACAACGGGGGTCTCGATAAATACACCAGCCAAAAACCGCTTCGCGGCGATAAAATCACTCTCTATGAAGGAGGAATTCGGGTGCCCATGATCGCGTCCATGCCCGGGCAAATTGCCGCAGGGGAAACCTCTGCCGAACCCGTCTCAGGTATTGATTTCTACCCGACTATTTGCACCTTCATGGGCGTCAAAGCCACCGATCCGAAAAAAGTCGACGGCGAGGATCTAACGAAACTTATTTTTTCCGGTAAATCCCTCGGTGAGCGCAACCTGTTTTGGAATTTCCCATCTTACAACCGTCCCAGTGACCCTGCCCGCTGTCCGCGAAGTGTTTTGCGCCGCGGCGACTGGAAAATCCACCATCGCTACGAAGACAACGGTTATGAACTCTACAACCTGAAGGAGGATATCGGTGAGACGAAAGATCTCTCGAAAACTCAACCAAAAATTTTGGCCGTGATGCTCCGTGAACTTGAAGCTTGTTACGATCGTTTCGATGCCGTCAAAACCCTTCCGGCCAATCCGGCTTATCAAGGGAAGGCGAAGTAAGTTTCAGACGAGGAATGTTTTTTCTAAGCTTTTCAGTCGATATGTGTCACAGTCGGTATATGAAGATCCATTTAATGAAATCGACAACCATCGTGATGGCGATATTTACCGCCTGCAATTTGCTCCCGACTTCCCTGTCTGCTAGTGACGCGATCCGACCTTACCTCAAATCTGACAAGTCAGGCCAGTTCAGCTACGCCATCTATAACAACAGATGGCTATTGCACGGCAAGAGGGCACAGGAAGACAAGCACCTGACTCGGGTTGCCATCACGGGTGTGTTGCCAGGAGCCAAGGGAAAGATCGTAATACCGTCAACGATCGACGGGCACGAAGTCTATGGTATTGATACTAACGCATTAAAATCATGTAAGGGGGTCACGGAGATCGTCATTCCCAAGACGATTCGGTTCCTGAAACCGGGCACTTTGAACAGCTGCCAAGATCTTGAAAATATAGTGATTTCCAAAGATCATCCCGATTTTTCCAGTGTGGATGGAGTCATGTTTGATAAGAAGGGCAAGACCTTGCTAGCCGTTGGGGCAGGCAGAAAAGGGGATTACCAGGTGCCGAAGACAGCCACCGCGATCGGCCCCTACGCACTCTCCCATTGCACCAATCTGAAGAGTATCATTATCCCGAGTAGCGTCACCGACATCGGTGGTCACACAGGGAGTGTTTTTCTGGGATGCAAGAACCTCGAGAGTGTGACAATCCCGGATACAGTGACCAATATCGGTCAGAAGTCGTTCCAGGCTTGTAGCAGCCTGAAAGAGGTCGCCATCCCAGCTAAAGTGACAGCCATTCCCTTCGGGTTGTTTTGGCGGTGCAGTAACCTCAACAAAGTCGCACTCCCAGACGGAATCACTAAGGTTGGTAATTATGCTTTTGCTGAGTGCTCCAAAATGACGCTGCAAAAATTTCCTCAAAGCCTGATCACGATCGGTGCCTATGCCTTCAAAAACTGCAAAGCACTCAAAAATCTCAAACTGCCGAAAGGCGTGAAACCTGTTGGAAGGGGTGCCTTCAGTGGATGTGATCAACTACGCGGTATGGATGTGCCAGGGGATACCACCTAATCCTGATTTTGAGGTGTGGCTAATCCTTTCCAATGGTGGGATAGGTGAGGAATTGACAAAATTCTTGGAATCAGGCATCAACACTGCCTAAAACTAGTCGATCAAGCCATGAAGTCTAAATACGCCATCAAAACATCCTGCCTTATCTCGGCGGCGAGTCTCGTCCTTTCCCTTGTAACAACTGCCGCTGATAAACCCATCAAGGTATTCATCCTCTCTGGCCAGTCTAACATGGTCGGTGCCGGTGCTGTCACCGGTGGTAGCAGCCGCTGGGGGAACGAATTCACTGATGTCGCCGTTTCCGTTTATGAGGGGGAATACGACCCGAAGGCCAACTACGATAAGCTTAAACCGATCAAGACACAGAAGCTTGAGAAATTTGGCGGCACCGAACCCACACCTTATCCAGCCGGTGGCACGCATGTGACGCGTGGATCTGTCGAGATGAAAACCACGGGCATGTATGAGTTCCGCCCCGGCTATGGTAACTCCACATACTGCATCATGGAAGTCGATGGCAAGGAGGTCTACCGCAAGGAGGCCGGCAAGGAAGCCATTCACAAAGACATCAAGCTGACTGCCGGAAAAAAAGTTCCGTTTAAAATCACCTACCTGAACAAGGACGCGAATGGTCTAGGTTGGTATGCGCAGTTAGATGTCCCCGGCGCTCTTTCAACTCTCGTCAAATACCAAGGGAAATATCCCTACCTGATGAATGACAAAGGCCAGTGGGTATCGCGCGATGATGTTTACTACAAGGGAGTTGTGGCAGCGGCAGGAAGTGCCTGGCTCAATCCACTCGCGGGTGGTGGCAGGATCGGTCCAGAACTAGGGTTTGGTCACGTTGTTGGTAATGGCGTCGACGATCCCGTTCTTATTCTTAAGTCGTCACAAGGCAACCGCGCACTCGGATGGGATTTTCTGCCGCCGGGGAGTAAGCAGTATGAATACGACGGAAAAATCTTTGCTGGATATAAAGATTCTCCGATGTCATGGGAAAAGGGGACCGAACCGAAAAAAATCCCGTGGTATGCTGGAAAGCAATATGACGACTGCTTTGGCGCCGCACACGAGGTGCTCAATAACTTCGATAGCAACTTTCCGCATTGGAAAGGTCGTGGATATGAGATTGTTGGTTTTGCATGGTGGCAGGGTGACAAGGATCGATACACTGAGGGGCTTGCTCAGCGTTATGAGCACAACCTCGTTCACTTAATTAAGACTTTGCGCTCGGAATTTAAGGCGCCTAAAGCCAAGTTCGTTGTCGCTACTCTCGGTCAGACTGCAAAAGGTGCCACTCCAGAGAACGATCAGGAAAAGAATGAACAAATGATTCTCAAAGCCCAGCTTAGCGTCGATGGCATGGTTGGGAAATACCCGGAGTTTAAGGCTAATGTCAGCACGGTCTACACTCATCCGCTCAGCCAAGGCGGCGCTTCTAACAGCCACTACAATGGCAACGCCCAAACCTACATGGACATCGGCCTTGCCATGGGTGAAGCGATGATCAAATTGCTCAAGGAATGACAACTACCTATTATCTCGAACAGACATCTATATCTTCTCTTAATGCAAAGACGGACTCCAAGGGTCTGGATATTCTTGAATCCGAGGTCAAACAATACCAGTTCAACAGATTTCTGTATCAACTAGTGGGGGAGGCGTGGCAATGGACCGATCGTCTGATTTGGACGGATGAACAATGGAAAGAATACGCCGAAAATGACAACCTTAGAACTTGGTGTGCCTATTTAAAAGGCACGCCGGCTGGATACTTCGAACTGCAAAAACAGAAAAACGGAAACGTCGAGGTCGCTCTGCTTGGGCTCGCTGATCAATTTCTAAATAGCGGTCTTGGAGGTTATCTGCTATCCGAGGCACTCAAGCTTGCATGGTCATGGGATGGAGCTACACGTGTTTGGTTACATACGTGCTCGCTGGATCATCCCAATGCACTCAACAACTACACGGCGAGAGGAATGAAGGTCTATCAAACAGAGGAAACCAATGAGTAAATTTCTCTCCTCTGCACAAATTACCAACATACATTTGGCTAATTCGCTGGTCCTCATTATGATCTATTTGGAGGCTGTAATTGACAATTTTTGATAAATCTACCAGTAATACATCTGCAATTAAATCATGAAACACTTACTTTATATCGCCACTCTAGCTCTATCATCGAGCCTCACCATAGCACATGCCAAGGATAACGAATTATCCGACACCGATAAAAAAGCGGGATGGATTAATTTATTTAACGGTAAAGATTTCTCCGGATGGAAAATCGACAAGTGGAACCCCACGAGTATCACCATTAAAGACGGTGCTATCCGATGCCAAGGGAAGCCATCGATGCTCTACTGCACCAATGAAAAAGCGAAAGACGCGAAAAATTTCCACTTTATCGCAGACGTGATGACCAAACCTGGGTCCAACGGTGGGATTTTCTTCCACACCAAATATCAGGATAAAGGATGGCCAGTGGGTCACGAGGCCCAAGTCAACCAAACCCAAGGTGATCCTGTCAAAACAGGCAGTATCTATGTCGTCAAAAAACATCTTCAAGCTCCAGCCAAAGACAACGAATGGTTTCGTTACGAAATTATCGTCACGGGAAATACTGTGGAAACCAAAGTGGATGGTAAAACCGTTGTCATCTACCAGGAAAAATCAGGCATCGAAGGTAAACGTAAGTTGTCACAAGGAACTTTCGGTATACAGGCCCATGACCCGAATAGCATTGTTCTAACAAAAAATATTAAAGTCAAACTTCTGCCGTAAATCATTACGTGCATACCATTACCAATATTTGATTTCATCACTAATACTCAACATGACAAAAGCCACCTATCAAACTACAGTTCATCGGTCTTTGCTCTCTGTAGCAGCGGCAATGCTCGTAGTGACTACCAACACGACAGCACAAGACTACAAATCAGTGGACGGTTATTACACCGAAGTTCCGCAATTCCACTCCTGGCCTGATCCAACCGCTGCCCGCTACAAGATTAAACGCTTCGGTCCGGTAGGCGTTGGTTTGGAACTACGCAAGCCGAACTTCACGATGCACATCGTTAACGTTGAGGAAGGGTCACCCGCTGCTGCCACCGGTAAACTCAAAAAGGGCCAGATTATCAAAAGCGTAAACGGCCATACAATGAAAGGCATTGACCCCCGCGTGCTCCTAGGTAATTGGATCACCGAGGCCGAAGCCAAGGGCGGTATCATGAAACTCATGGTCAAGGATGATGCTAAATCCGCAGCCAAGGAAGTGGTCGTAAAACTACCAGCACTCGGCGCTTTCAGTAAGACCTGGCCGTTGGATTGTAAGAAGACCGACGCGATCGTTCGCGCCTGTGCCGATGCTCTGGCTGCCAACAAGAAATCGATTGGTATTGGCCTTGATGGTGCGCTCCAGTTCATGCTGTCCACGGGTGAGAAAAAGGACCTCGAGGTGGCTAAACGTTGGGTGAAAAAGTTTGTTGCAGATTATAACGAGAAGGAAGCGAAACGGGACAAGAGTAAGAAACAGGGCGAGGTCTATCCTTGGTTCGCGGGTTATTCTGGACCTGGATTTTGTGAGTATTACCTGCGCACCGGTGATGAGTCGATCCTGCCAATTCTCAAAAACATGGCTGATTCGCTCAAGCGAACCATTTACAACGGCTCCTGGATGGGCCGTGGTGGTGCCAACTACGGATACATGGGTGGAGGGCAATTAAATGCCGCTGGTCTGCACGCTGTGACTTTCCTGCTGATGGCCAAAGAGTGCGGTGTTGATGTTGATGAACACACGCTGCAAACCTGCCTTCGCCACGTCTATCGATTTGCTGGTCACGGCAACGTACCTTACGGTGACCACCTCCCAGAAGGTGGATTCGCTGGCAACGGTAAGACCGAGGGACTCGCGTTCACCATGGCTGCCGCAGCCAACCTGCACCCCGATGGTAACAAATCGGTTTATGCCAAGGCGCGCGACATAAGTGCAACGAAGTCCTTTTACTCCACCTCTTGGCTTTTCCACGGCCACACCGGTGGTGGGGTCGGTGAGTTCTGGCGCGGCCCTGCAATGGGACTATTGCGTGACCAACGTCCCGCCGAATACCAGTCGTTCATGAACGAGCGCCGCTGGATGTATGAGCTCGCCCGGACCCACCAAGGTGTCTTTGGCTGGGTTAGCGACTGGAATGTCAGCTACACCGACACAGGCTTGGAAGGCCGCGGTTGGGGTAACTTCATTCCACTTATCTACACCTTGCCGCGCAAGCAACTGCGCATGTATGGCGCGCCTCCATCGAAATTTTCCAAAACTTACAAAATCCCGGATATCCCATGGGGAAACAAGGCGGATGAGATTTTTCTCACACTGACCCCGGGCGAATACCTGCCCGGAAAACGTCAGGACATTTCCAAGGAACGGCTGCGCACGGATGCATCCAAACCCATCCTTGGTCGCATCGATGACCCCAAGGTCACCGATGAAGTTCTGCTGATGTATGCCTACCATTTCGATCAGGGGCTGCGCACAGCCTCGGCCCGTTCTATCAACAAGCATGGTCGTGTCCATCTGGTTACGCAATTGCTGAAATCTAATGACGCCCGCGCTCGCCTCGCCGGCATCACCTGTATCAATGGTATGGGTAAAGGTAAGGCGCTACCAGATAGCCAACTCACCGACGAGATGTTCCAGCTCATTGGTGGCATGATCAAGAACCCAGATGAATCGTGGTGGGTTCTGATGGGAGCCATGAAGGCTATGGGCCGCGCCCAGCCAGAAACAATTGCTCCGTATGTTGAGAAAATCACGGCTTGGTTAGATCACGACGACTGGTGGTTACGTCAGTCCGCTGTGTTTGCCCTCACTCCGATGGTAACCGATAAAAAGTTCGCCAAGACATTCCTTACTAAAGTGGGCAAACTAATTAACACTAGCCAGCGCATGGGGGACTTCTCACCACTCAGCGGTATCGTCCGCCGGCTTCAGGACGCTGACCCTGAAATCCAAGCTTTTGCCATGAAGACCCTGGGTGAAGCTTATGTCTCTTACCCCAAGGAGCTCATCGAACCCGGTGGACAGAACCTGACGCTTAACATCGCACTTCTGCTAGATGGCGTCGCCAGAGATCTTGCTGCCGTTCCCGGTGGTTACGATGAGGTTTATCAAGTCGCTATGAAGCGTAGTCCTGAGCAGGCCTTGCCGCACCAGAAGCTTTTCTTAAGCGCTGATAGCGAGAAGTTTGGTCCGGAGCTTAAAAAAGCGCTGAAGCCGATCATCAAGGACCGATTGATTCCAGAATACATTGAGAAAAACCGTAAGGCGCTCGAGAGAGAAATCTCCACCCGACAGCCGGGACGCGCTGTCGACGGTTTGGTCGATCTCCACAAGAAAGCCGGAAATAACGACTACGCCTGGAATCTCTACGGTCCGGCTCGCGACAAGATCAAATGGCATTATCACAGCTTCGATCCACCTGAGAAAAAGCTATGGGAAGGAAATCACCGCTTCCGTGAGGTGACTTTGCCAGAGGGAGCTGAACATTGGTTTACTTCCAGCTTTAATCCGAAGGCTGCAGGCTGGAAAACCGGGAATGCTCCATTCGCTAATTATGGCGGTAAATGCATCCCAATCGGCGACTGCAAGGGGGAGCACCATTTTTGTGGCTGTGGTAACCCTGCGAACACCCTCTGGGAAAAAGAATGCCTGTTGATGCGCGCCCAGATCAAGCTGCCACCACTTAAGGACGGCTATGCTTACAGATTATTAGTTGGCGGCCGATCTCACTACAACGCAGGCGGCGGCACCGATGTCTGGATCGATGGTGAAAAAATGAGCAACCGCAGAAGAGGGCAGGCCACCATCCCCGGCGGTAGTGGACGCCACTCAAATCGCCCATGGGGGGTCATTATCGCAGATGACTATCGCAAGCACTTCGAAGACGGTAATATCCTGCTCGGCTGTAATGGCTTCCTGCGCTGGGGACACCGGTCTAAAACAATTAAATGTTACAAGACCTTCTGGTTCCAGCAGATGAAATTACCCACATTACCCAAAACTCATAAGTAATTCACTAAGGTGTCTAGCACCTGAACCATGGTGATTCGATTATCGAACCGTCAGAATTATGCCCATGTTTTTTATCTAAAAAATACATCAGGCTGTTTAGAATATGTAATCGTCTCGGTTTAAGGGTTAGCTAGTAGAAATACAGCCGAATCATGCCATGCGATCCATGCTGGTAATGATTCTCGCGAAACCATAAACATTTCTGACAAAACAAACTTCAACCCCTCATTCATGGAGGGTAATCAATCAACACTATGAGCAATGCGACTGATGACTTGAAAGCCGTGGAAAAAATCGGCATCACAAGTTACGGAGTAGTCAAAGAACTGCGCAAAGTGATCGTGGACATGGGCGTCAATGGACAAGGCGGTGTTTCAATTATTTCTTGTTTAAAAGCATACATGAAAGATGCATAAATTGTTTACGTAACCTAACCACTGTCAACTAGGCTTCCTACAAATGCCGATACATTTATCTATTATTTACTGTGAAAGTCAGACATCTCCTTACATCAAAAACCATCCTTAGCACTGCGATCTTCGGTGCATTTCTAGCCATTTCGTGTCCTTGCCATGCTCAAGATGTAGCGGGTAGGGAAATCCTCTATCCTAGCAAGGAATTTGCTAAGCTGGACACTTTTGAGGGTGTCAACCTAGAGGATGCCGACAAGCTCTACGGCAAAAGAGATTACAAAGGTGCCTACGCCGCCTACAAGGCATACTCGTTCGAGTTTGCCAAAAGCAAGGCGCTGCCTTACGTGCTGCTGCGTATGGGACGCTGCCTGCACTTGCTCGAAAAGCGTAACGCCGCGATTAAGGGTTACCAAGATGTGGTTGATTATTTTCCCGATGAGATTCGCTATGCCGCCGCCGCCCTCTATTACATAGGTGAGTGTCATGGGCTGAATGGTGACGAGGCAAAAAAGACCGCCGTCTGGGCAAAAATGGTCAAAGATGACGATTATGTGTCCCAACCCAACTCGGGAACCGCTCTGACTTACCTCGGTAATGCCATGGACAAGCTCGGTAAGTTCGAGGAGGCAACCGAATACCACTGGCGCACCGCCGTCGCATTTCTAAAGACCAACGACCGTGCCGCCGCTGCTGCACGTAATGCGGTCATCGCTCACTACGTCGTCCGTTCTCCGAACCATAACAAGCTCATGGAGTTTTATACTGCCGCAAGTGGCTTTAATGGTCGCGGCCAGAAAGTCGACAAGCCAGAAGAGGACACCCGATACTGGGCGGTTGTATTCTCAACCATACTCAACAGGCGTGCGCAGATCGATGCTGATCAACGTAAGCGTGCATGCGCTTTCTGGGCCGTGAAAATGGGGAACCGCTTCGTTGAGGACGACGCTTTACGCAAGGCATGGATCGATGCCCAGCTCGTTGTCGAGAAGGATGCCGATGCATGGAAAGCCCGACTCGATAAGCAGTTCGCAACCAAGGCTGCTGACATTAAACGCGTGCTCCAGTGGTGCGAGTATTACAAGCCCGACCCCAAGAAACGCGCTGATTTTTTTGCTGAACAGAGCAAGCCGCTTCTCGCAGCCATGAAAAACGATGGAAGAATGTCGCTGATGGATCAGTTGAGACGTCCACATGGCATGCACGACGAGGCACAGGCCGTCATGCGCTCAGTTAAAACGCAGGGTATGCCCGACGAGGAGCTCGTCAAATACACCCAATTCGTCGCTCACTATGAGACAGAGGAAACCGTGCTCAGATACTTCGCACGCCTCAAGGATCAGGCAATGGCGGGTAAGGGTCGATTCGATTACTACGTCGCCCGCTCCCATCGTAATAACCCCAATGCGGAAAAGGCACTGGCCGAAATCCCAGCCCTACTGAAAAATCCTAAGTACGCCGCCGGGTTGTCGATGAGGCAGGCACAGCTTCTGCAGCAGGTCGGCCGCCATGAAGAAGCGATCAAGTCCTACCAAGCCGCCAACGTGCAACCCGCATCGACTTGGGGAGTTACCGACTGCTTGGTCGCACTGAAGCAATACGGTAAAGCAGTCAAAACCGTGCAGGGTCTCGAATCCGTCGGTGGCAACACAGCCGCTCAAGCAGCCCTGAAAGTTGCGGATATTTACAGAATCAGTAGCCAAAAGGGTAAGGAGGTCACGCAGCTACGTCTGGTGCTCGTGCGCTACCCGAAAAGCGGACAGTCAAGTGAGGCACATAACCGACTCGAAAACTACGGCGTCGCCCTGACCGGCGGTGAAGCTAAAGCTGAAGATTAACCTAACACGAGCTAACAACAATTTTCATGACAACATTATTTAAATCGGATAGCCGAGTCGCGGCCTTATCGCTCGCTGCCCTAATCGTTGCAGCCCCCTGCGCTTATGCCCAAGACACCGACAAGGAGAAAAAACCTCGCAAGCGTGTTTCTGCAGAAATTGACCGTCGTGCCAAGCACCTCTACGATAAGGCAATCGAGCTGATGGAATATAAGCAATACGAGCGTGGTCTCGCGATGCTAAATACCGTCGTCCGTGACAACCAGGGCACCCTCCTCGCTCATATGGCACACATGGCGATGGGTAAGCATTACCTGGCACAGCGTAAAACCAAGGAAGCTCTGAACCACTTCATGCTACTCACCCGTCTGCTCACACCAGAACCGGGTGAAAAGCAGTCCGAAGAAGTTGTCGCACTCTATCAGGAGGCACTCTATCAGGCTGGCTATAGCCAGTATCAAGCAGGCCAGTATTCTGCAGGGTTCCCGCTGTTCCGCCGACTCACCGAGGTCGCGGCCCGAACCAAGTGGGCGAACATGGCGTATTTCTACATCGGCATGAGCCACTACCAGCTGAAGAACTGGAACAAGGCGATCGATTCACTATCACTGGTCGGAACCGAAGTCGAGGAAGCTGGTGAAGGCACCGATGACCTTGGCCGCATCGAAATCGGCCAACGTTTTTATTCAAAGATCGTCGATGCCGACGTGCCAGTCATGCGTAAGCTTAAGGTGCCGGTGCAAGCAATAGTCAAGGTCAGCAGCGGTGATATTGAGACGCTCACCGGCGTGCCCGTCCCCGGTAAAAAACACGAAATGCTCACATCCGCACCCACTGCCCTGGGTAATGCTAAACCTGGTGACGGCGTGCTTCAGATGGTTGGTGGCGACACCCTAGAGGTGATCTACATGGATGAGAGCACCCTCGATGGTAAAAAAGGTGTGCCGCGCACCGGCAAGGTCCGCGCCGTTAGTACCGGAACCGTCGGGTTTTTCCTTGGTGACAATTCCACCCCGGCATACATCGCCTATCCTGGCGAGCCACAGGTCATGATTCTCCGCGATGCCGATCTGGATACTTCCCCAGACGCAGAAACATTAACCCTAACCGTAAAATCATTCTACAAGGTGGAAGCGGCAGCCGCTGCCGAGGACGAGGAGAAGGGGATGCTTGATATCTTCTCTCTCGAAGCCGAAGACGAGGAAGTCTGGAAAGAGCGCGACAGCATCACTGTTACACTGACAGAAACCGGTGAGGGCGCAGTGATTCGCTCAGGCATTTTTGGAGGAAAAGTCACACTGGCACCCATCGAGGAAGGTGTTACGCCCAATCCAGGAGACGCGATTCTCCACTGTGACGAGCTCGATGAACTGTCCGTGGTTTACACCGATAAAGTTCACCTCTACGGCGACGAGGAACGCACCAGTGAGTCTCGTATCAAGGTTTCTGGTTCTGTGAACTCTGGTGTTTCAGCAGACCAGTTTGTTGTATTCGAGGAACTACTCAAAGCCCGTAAGGGATCAGTCGAAGCCGAAGCCCTCGCAGGGCTTGGTGAAATCTACAAGGACATGGGGCTCGATCAACGGGCTTCCCAGCGCGCTACCGAGGCATTGGGTAAGGTGAACCCAATCATCATGAACCGGAAAAAACTACCCGGTGATATTGTTGAAAATGCTTTCCGCCTCAAGTGGGAGTGCGAGCTGCTTAAGGACGACTTCGATGCCGCCACTTCGACTTGTCTGGCATTTAACCGCCTCTACCCGGAGTCCGTGCTCGCCGACAAGGCACTGATGACCCTCGGCCGCAGCCTCACCGATAAAGGTGAGTTCGACAAAGCCGTCGATGTTTACGCCAGGGTTCTTGAACTGGAAAACCCAATCTCCGCAGCCGAGGCGCAGTTCCGTATCGGTGAGACTCTACAGCAGCGTGCGGTCGATTCCATTGAGAAAGCCGACGCTCATAACAGTAAGTGGGGTAAGGCAGGATTATCCAAGGCCACCGCCCTGCAGAATGCCATGGGCCCCGCCGTCGCAGCCTACCGGAAAACGTATGAACGATACCCCGAGAGCTCATTTGCCGCCGATGCACTTGGCCGGGTGGTTCGCCACTACGTCGATACCGATGCATTCGCTCAGGCCGCTGTGTTGTTAGAAAGCGTGTTCGAGGATTACCCCGATGCCGCATTCCTCGACGAAATGCTCCTGCTATGGGCAAACGTCGGCTACCGAATGGGTGATAACGAAACAGCCAAGACAAAACTTCGTAAGCTGATCTTCGATTACCCGACCAGTAAGCACGTCGCAGAAGCTCGCAAGAAGCTCGCCGGCATCGAAGCTGAGGGAGACAAGGAGTAAGAACGCATGGATAACGATCAACCGAGCGATCAACCTAGATTTTTGATGATGACACTGCGCAGAAAATTTCCCCAACTTGCGCAGGCGTGCGCCCTAGTTGGATTTATTTTGTTAGGAAGTTACGCGGCGGCGGATATCTTCGATGAAAAACGCACCGCTATGTCCAGCACCGTGGCCACGCAGCCTGAAGCCGCCATTCTTGATCTGCTTAAGGCGGGGCTGGACGAGGGGAAACCTACCCAAGCGATCGCCGAAGCACGCAAATGGATGCGCCAGAATCTTCCCAAGAATGCCATGCTGCTTTACTACGCAGCCCGTGCCGCCGAACTCAGTGGCGATGCCCGCGGTGCCGCCGCACTCTACCAGCAGTATCTCAAAAAAGCTGACCCGAAAGCAGAAACCACACGGCTGGCTGTGATTGCAGGCCATGCACTGCTCAAGGACCAGTTAGTCGATCTCAGTGGCGCTTACTCTTTTAACCGAGGTTGCTTGGATCGACTCGCAGGTAACCCTGCCGCTCGACAGCTTAACCATTGGTTCCTCAACGAGGCAATTAAACGCAAGGACGCGGTTGCCGTGGCTAACCGACTGCACGCGCTCATTAAATCCGGCCTGTCCAACGATCTGCGCATCACCCACTACGATACCTATTTCCGCTGGCTGCTTCAATCGTCTAACGTTTACGCAGACCAACCCGGCGCGGTTGTCTCAAGCGATGAACTCGTTGCCGCTTGCAAACGTCTGGTAAAAGCCATGACCTTCGACCAGGAATCCGCCCTGCGTCTCGACTGGGCAGTATCCGTCAGACACTACAATTTGGCTCTGTCTGGCATTCAAGCTCAGAAAAAGAAGAACAACAAAAAGAATCAAACCGCCCCAGAAGATGGTAAGCCAGTAGCCAAGGTCGCTCTGCCGATAGCTGAAGCAAAGGCACTGCTCGCCAAGTATCCACACTACGCCAAGTGGGTGCAAGACGGCTGGGCCGGAGGTGGTAACGGCCGTTACTATCGTGGTAACGTGGCAAATTACTGGACCAAGGACACCGATGCCAAGCTGGCTCCCATCGTGGCAGCAGCTCCCAAGCTCTCGCCCATGCAGCTCGCCGAGCTGATGCAGTCCTGGCGAGATAATTACTACGGGATCAGGGAGATTCGGCTGATGGACATCAAGGCGGTGCGCGACTACGTCAACGCCAATCCAAAACAGATGAACAGTCGCGTGGGTGTTATTTTGTTAGAAAAGCCGTGGAGTCAACTCACATTCGAGCAACTACAAAAGCTTGCCCTTAATCTTGCGCAGAATGCCAGCTACAAAGCCTCAATCATCCGTGCAGCAGTTGCCGGTGGCAAGGATAAGAATTATGACAAGGTGATGACGGCACTGGTCGGTCCAGAAGCATGGCGCCTACCTCAACATCACGACCAGCGGAATGCGCTCGTTCACCGCTACTTGAAACAATACCTTGGTGGTAAACCATCCGATCAGGCAAACAAGCAATGGGTTGCCTTGGGTGGTGGAATCAGTACCGTCGATGCCAAGAAGGAAGCTACCGCAGCCCAGCGACTTGCCGCGTTTAGAAAACTTTGGAACGACTACAAATCCCCTCAACCGAAAATCCCAAGCGTGCGCGAGCGTTTGTTGAAAATACTACCTTTCACCCCGGAAGCGCTCCCTGAGTTGCTGAAGGACGGTAGCATCGATGCGCAAAGCATTGCTAAGACCATTCTCGCAAAAGGTCTCACTGGGCAAGATCCTGTCTGGAAAGAACTCGAGACAACGAAGAAAGTCAACGTCACCAGCTACGCACCCGGAATTCTCTATCTCGCCCAGCGTCACGCCGGTGGTAGCATCTCCGAGTTGAAGAGACGCCAGCCGAAGAAGTGCGTGCCGCATCCGCTCGAGCCAGCACTTCGTCAGTCAGTCGCCAACGCACTCAGGCAAAACAAGCTGGCATCATGGCAGGTGATCGCATGGGTCAACACACAGTTTCCTGAAAACAATGCTGAGCAAGTCAAGCTCGCGCAGGAACTGGTGAAATCCCCGCAGTGGAAAACCATTTCATCCGAAGCGCGCTACGCCGTTCGCCAGTGGTTTGAAAGAGACGTTCTAACTCCGGCACAAGTCGCTCTGGTCGATGCCGCCGATCCCATGGTGGTCTGTGAAGATCTGTTAGCTTTGGTCGAAACAGAAAAAGACCCATCCGCAAAAGGCAAAAAGAACAAGAAACCGAAAAAAGATGCGGCCGATTTGACCGTGGAAGAGAAGGTCGCCATTGCGGCGGAAGACGTGAAAATTGCCGTTGCTGCCCTGCAAACAACGATCGACCGATTACGCAAATCTCCGGTGCGTATCAACGTGCCCGAAAAGGCGTTGGAAAATTTGGTGACGCTTGATTCCGCGATCTTCAGTAATCCCAAGTCAAAGGAGCTGATGCTCGTGCTGATGGATGAGCTCAAGCTGGCCACCGGCACAAACAACTTTGGCTACAGGTTCATCGAGGCGATGATTGCCAAGCCAGATGCCATAGCGATTCACCGTGCTGCCTTTTTCATATGGCAGCAGATCAATCGTAATCATCGCAGTTTCCCGCAGACGAAGCAGCTGATGCAGTCATTGGTCGATACCCACCCATCCGCAGTAAGTGTGATGGCAGGTAATGCCTTGGACGCCTTCGCCCGCCACCGTGGACATAGCTACTTTAAACGTGATGTGGATATTCCCCTGATGAAAGCTCTACGTGGCAAAGCGGCCATGAAAATGGGTCTGATCGTCATCCCCGTTCCCAAAGGCGACCCAGCTTATCCAGTTTATCAGTCACAAGGCGACTGGATTTCAGGCAACGACGACGCCGCATGGGATTTACTCGATGAAAACTGGGACGCATTCATGCCTGTCTATCGCCAGCTTTCGATGGCCTATCTCAAGTGGGCACTCACACGTGTGATCTACAGCCGTGACGAAGAGCGACAGGAAACACTGATCAAGGCGCTGATCGGCTGGTCAGCTGAAGACGGGACACCCTTGAGCCTGAGTGAGCGTGTGGAAATTGAGATCGCCTACGGCGACATCGCCATGCAGCGTGGCCAAGTGCGCGAGGCACACGCGATTTTCTCCCGCATCCAGAACAATGAAGCCTACAAAGAGGTGCCGACCCGTCATCGCGCGACACTGCGCCGTGCCGATGCCGAACGCATCGCCAAGAACTTCGATGGTGCGCTGCAAACACTCAGCCAGCTTGAGCTTGAGCGCGTTCCCGAAATCTGGACCGATATCCGCTACGCTCGCGCCGTGGTGAATTACGACATGGAAGAATTTGAGGATTCAAAAGATGACATCGATTCCATCCTTACCCGTGAGCCCAACCACGCCAATGCCAAGATATTGTTAGGTAAGGTGCAGCTTAAACGCCAGAAGCTCATGGAGGCGACCGAGGTCGAACTCGGGTCCACTAGCAAACAAAAATCCATCGTCCCTGGTGAGAAACTTAAAGTCACCCTGAACGACCCGACGCTCGCCGTCTCCGGCGCAGGAAGTGAAATTGAAGTCGTTGTCTGGGCCGACTCAGGCGACAAGGAAACCTTCTTCCTGCGCCAGTTTGGTGACCAGAAAACTAAGTTCCGAGGTGAGCTTCAAACCGCCCTCGGCGCACCCACACCTGGCGACAGAACCCTGCAAGTCATTGGTGACGATAAGATTTTTTACTCGTATTCAGAACGCTTCCGCAAGCGTATGAACGATATCCCAGAACAGCGCGGCGGACCGATCACCGTGGCATCGGATGCCGTGCTCATGGCATCCGCGCGTAAGCTGCTTTCACTCGAGAAACAACGTCTGGCCGATATGGACAAGCTCATTGCCGAGCTGGAAAAGACGGGGTCTGAGTATGCCGAGCAAACCGCTAAGGCAAGGATGGCCGCTGAATCGCTCGACGCCAACGATCGTGCCAAAAAGGAGCCGGATCCCGAGGAAGAATTCCAAAAGCAGATCGCCAAGATCATCAAGCCGGGTAATCCGATCAATGTCCGCGTGATCGATCCCGACCGCAGTCGCACCGCTGAAATCGATGACTTAGTCGTCAGTGTGGCAAGCTCAAGTGGCGATGCCGTCGCGCGCATCGTTCTGAAGGAAACCGGCACCCACACCGGATGGTTTGAGGGGCAAATCCCGACCACAGGGGCACAAGCCATGGCATTCGCCGAGAACTCGGAGCCGGGTCGTAACCCGAATATGGTCATCAGCCCGAAGACTGGTTACCCAGCGTGGCGCCCAACCGCCCAGAAGAGCAAAGTTCCTGCGTTCACCATCGACCTCAATGACAACCTAGCACTGGGGGAAATGTCCGTCATCGCTGCAGAGAGTGGTGCGAAGCTGAAAAATTTCATCGTGCAAACTGCCATGAATCCCAGCAGCTGGGACACGGTGGCTCGTTTCCCTAACAATCCCGTGGCGATTGCCAATCCGTGGAAGCCATCCGTCGTCATCATGAACGATACCGACCGGCTCCACACGAACAACAACCGCAAGCTTGTTGAGGAGTTCAATGAAGTAAAACAGCACTTCGACCGTGGCTGGATGACCCAGCAGTTCGCTCAGGGAGTTGCTGAAAACGTCTCAGGCATTTCCCAAGCATTTGACAAATCGATACCAGATAAAGTCAAATGGGTCCGTCAAGGTCGGCATCATAACTCCCACGTGATCTACCGGTTCAGAGGATACTTCTACGAGCCTAACAGAGTGACTCGACGCTTTAAGGTGCAACTTGGAAAATTTCAGGTGCCCGAGAACACACACCCGTCAGTCGCGCATCCTCCCCAGTTCCTGCTTGCTATCAATGGGCGAAGAATCACCGGTGGGGAAGCCCGCTTGGAAGGCGGGTTGAACCTGAATCCTGGCGTGCATAGCTTCGAGATATGGGCGACCGGATGGGACGGCGCCATCGGTTTTGGTCGCGATATAAAGTTGTTCGCCAACCTGGATGACCCAAAGAAATTCAACGCATGCCCAGATAATTTCTTCGACCCGACCGCCTTCCCTGAGGGCGTGTCAGCACACCGCAACGCCCCAGCCGAAATTGCCGCCGCCGCTGATGATACCGAATTCAACGTCACCTTCGCTCCGAACTCACGCGCCCGTCTGATGCGTTTGGTATTCCTCGATCAGGAGGGGACTGTGCCCGCCGTGAACCGAATCACGCTGAATGGCCCAGACGGCAAAAAACTACTCCCCGTCGCCGAGGACTTTGCCTCGCTGAACAAAAACGATACCCTGGAGATTCTCACTGGAGACAAGATCTTTGTCCGCTACGTTGATGACCGCTTTGTCACCGACAAAAAAGAGAAACATGAACGCTTCCTCAACGTTTCCTTCAGTGATGGTCGGGTTGAGTTTGCCGATATGGAACCTCGATTTGATCCACGTAAAGGTGAGGAAGTGCCGTTCTACGAGAAGCTGATCCGTTTCCCCTACGACCAGCCACTCAGCATTGCTGTGCACGATGCCGACATGGATGTGTCGGTTGAACCCGACACCGTGAAGCTCAGTGTCGCAAGCGCGAACGGAGGCACCATGGAACTCGTCGCCACCGAAACCGGGCCATCGACGGGTATTTTCAAGGTGGTTGTCACTCCGGTGGCAGGTGCCGCGTCAGGAGACGCTCAGATCCAAGTCGCCGAAGGAGCGCATTTGACCGCCATCTATAAGGATGCCGAAAACAACCGCCCGGGCGTTCCCATGGATCGACGAGGCAAGATCATCCACGCAGGATTTCAAAAGCCGGAACTCCAGATCGCACACGCTAATGCCGAGTTTCAGGAACGCGACAAGGCCAACGAGAAAAGCCGCGATATTTGGCTCGTGGAAAATAAACTTACCTCTGTGGACAACGCACCCGAAGGTGGCATTGCATTGATCCACGGCAGGATAGCCCACCTCGAAATGAAGGCTCCTCATCTGGCTCTGCGTAATTCCTCGCAAGTCACGGTCTATGCCCAGACCGAAGCCGGACGCGCCGCTGCAGATGTTGGTGGCGGTGAAGGTTTCGATATCAACGTGCCCGGTACGGTGGAGCTCACAGGTAAACTAGGAATGGCATTGAAGGGGAACGAGTGGACTCAACTGCGGGCCCGCGAGAACCGAAGCAGCTGGCAGAGCCAGAACTACTCCGGCGGACATGTAGAGTGGGGGACACCCAATCCTGTTGCAAACGAACACTTCCGCTTCTCCGTGCCACTGGTCGCCGATGTCTTGCCACTGCGCGGTGTGCTCACTCTTGAAGAGCGCAAGGCACTGCAAAAACAAATAGAAACCTCCCGCAGTGCCTCACGCATTCTGGAACAAGTCGGTGGTGGACTGGTCGTCCGCCCGGACGAAAAAATATTCTTCGGATTCAAATATAAGGATGCCGCAGGCCAAGACCAATGGCTCACCGCATCCGCCAAGGTGATTGCCCACCCGCTGTTCCAAGTGCTCGATGAGGACTACAGCGAGCGCGTCACCAGCGCGTATGCCGGCGAGACCCTGCATCTTCAGGTGAGAGACTTCGGAGCTGACCTGACGGATAAGAGCGATGTTGTCTCTGTGCTTCTACAGGCAAAGTCGGGTGCCAAGGCTCGCGTGGAGCTGCAGGAGACAGATCCGCACAGCGGTGTGTTCACCGGCGGATATGTGCTCAGTTACGCCAAAAAATCTGGTACCTTACCCGAGGACTACGATGTCAGGCGTCAGGGATTCCCGGTTCTCTACGGCGATACCATAGCCGCCCGTTACACCGATCGTAAGGGCGTGAAGTCACCCGTTTCTGTAGTCACCATCAGCAAGGGAGCCGATGGCACCATCCAGCCGTTCTCCAAGCAGTATGAAGACGAAGAGGTCGCCATGCGCACCCAGTTCTCACTTGCCGAATCCTACCTTGAGATCGCCAAACGTCACCGCAAGCTTGGCGAAACCGAACTTGCCGCACGCGAATATAAGCAGGCGAAACAACTGCTCGCCAATGCGATGGATCAGTTCCGCGACCCCGAGACCCGGGCCCACGCCGAATACATTCTCGGCAACCTAACGCTTGAGGAAGCCGACACCACCGAGGCAGGCGAGCTGAAGGAGGATCGTTACCGCGCTGCGCTGTCGCGTTTCATGACTGTAACCGGAAGCTACTCCGGCACCCTGCACGCATCCAAGGCGCAGTTCAAAATCGCCACCATCTACGAGAAACTCAAGGAGCCCGATATCGCGGCCCAGGAGTACGTCAAACTCGCTTACAAGTACCCCGACTCCGAATTCCTCGCCACCGCCATGGCACGACTCGGTAGCCATTTCCTGAAAAAAGCCGCAGGCTACGAAGCCAAGGCAAAAGCGCTCATCAAGAAAGGCAGCGAGGAGGAGGATAAAGACGCCACCTTCGAAGGCGAGGCGATGCAGAAGATGGCCGTGCGCGAGTATCTCAAGACCGCACAGATCTTTAGTCGACTACAACAGCGCTTCCCAAGCAACTCCATGGCAGGTGCCGCGGGACTGCGCGCCGGTCAGGCGTACATGCGCGCCGGTATGCTCACCGAGGCAATCACCGCATTTAACCGCGTGATCAGCGAGAAAAGCTATGACGGCAAAAACGTCCGCTCACAGGCGATGTACTGGACCGGTAAGTGCCACCAAGAGAAACGCGACCAAATGGCAGCCTATTCAATGTATAAGCGACTCACCTACGATTTCCCAGAAAGCGACTGGGCAAAATACGCACGCGGTCAGCTGTCCCAAGCGGGAATGCTGAAACTGGAAGGCGACCTTGAACTCGAAAGACTGGAGTCAGGACAATGATAAGACATCAGCAGAAAAAAATCATGAATCAATTAGCAGGCTCTATTTGTTCCCTCGGGACATTGGTATTCACGTGTATCTCCGTTGGCTGGGCCAGCGCGTCACCACTTGATGACCAGATCGATGCGTTTAAAAAAGCACCGACCCAGACCGAATCTGCCGTCACCCAGATCCTGCAATCCGGCATCAAGGAGCATCGCTCCGCCAAAGGATTTGCATCCGTGCGCACTTGGCTGGCTGCTAACCCAACTAACTCACAGCAGCTTCTGTTCAACGCAGGACAGGCAGCGGAATACGCAGCAGAGTGGAAAGAGGCCGCCGGATTCTACCGCAAACTTCTCAAGAACCCGCAGGTGAACCCACAGCTCGCCGCCCAGGCCGCCCCCGCAGTTTACCGCATCATGATCAACTACCTCGGTGACGCCGAGGCCGCCTATCTGTTCATGCGTGAAGACGGCGATCGCCTGCGTGGCTACGGTCGGACACGCCAGTACGACGCTTGGTTCCTAGAGAAAGCGCAATCCCGCTCCGATCTCGCCGCCATGGCGGGCCGACTGGCTGCCGTCTATAACAGCAACGATCCGCTCGAACCCTACGCCGCCAGCTTCGACTCGCTGATGCAGGAGCTGGAAACATTTAAGCACGGCGACAAAGCTCTGTTCCAATCGCTCGACAAATTGGCCGCTGCAAGACGCACCACTCCGCAGACCAAGGCACGCATTGCCTGGGTCAAGGAGATCGTCCCGCTCGCAGCCGCCATGGCAAAAATGGCCGGTTCGAAGGAAAAAATCTACGACAACACTCTGAATGACGCGATCAAGGCTGCCAACACATTGGTCGCTGCACTGCCATACGAGGGATCAATCGCGGTGGCCAAAGGATGGATGCATTACAACGCAGGTGACTCAGGAGTGTTTGCCACATTCGTCAACCCGCGCCGTGCGGAAAAAGCAGCACCCGTCCTGAACGCACTACGTAGCTTGTCAGCCGAGCAGGCACAAAAAATCCTCGGACTCAAGGTGGATGGTGCACGCGGACGCAACGTCGCCCAGTATCTCTTTTCCATGCAGGAGCTCAGGACACTTGTGCCTCAAATTCCGGCTGCCTTTAACACGCTGTCCGCTCCCGACATTCCGTTGTTTGATAAGACGTTGACTGTGGCTCAAGCACAGGCGATGGCTCCACACCTCGCGCGTAACCCCCATTCGCAAGCCCTGATGGTTCGCGCATGGGCCAAACCAGAGCGTAAGTACAGCGCCGTCACCGATGACATCATGAAAACCGAAATGTGGCGTTCCACGGACGTCAAAGGCGTTTTTCAGGCCATTTGGAACAGCGGCGCATTTGAAAAAGACGGCAATGCTGCGGGCCCAATCAAAAAACATGCCAAGCTCGATGCACGCTACCAGCAGCTCAAGAATCAGGTGGACAAGAAAGCGAGTAGCAAAAACCGCATCGTCGCCTTTAACAGCCTGCGCAATGACCTGCTCAGTGCAGCACCTAAGATCCCGGGCGCGCTGCCACTCTGGTATGATCTCTTCACCAAATCTCCCGACACAGACAAAGTCACGATGCTCAAGTCGATGACATCTAATCTTCAGGGAGAACAGGACTATCTGCTGCGCCAGACGCTGGCGAAATGCCGGTTCGGTAAGGGAGGGTCGATATTCTGGCAGGCAAAAGTCTATGACAATCACTTCCGCCACCACCAGTCGGATACACGCAAGCATGGAGCAGAGCTACTCACGCACCTGACCCGCATGGTCGAAGCCCAGGTGAAAACTGGCACGTTCTCCGAAACCATCTTCGGGATGTGGTTGCATGGAATCGATGTGCGCGACAAAAATATGCGCGCATTAATGCAGACGATTGCCAAGTCGCCAGCCTACTTGAAACTCGATCCCGAATACCGTCGCTCAGCTGCCGACGACCGCCACTTCGGCCGTATTGCCTTTCCCACAAGCATCGTGATCAACGACCCAGGTCAGATGAGTCGCGAGTTGCTCAACCTGCCTGAAAAAGCCCCGCCTGCCCAGATTGAGGCTGCATTAAAAACTGTCCTCGACCGTGCCTCCAAGGCACATGCCAAGACAACCGTCATCGGGCTCAGCCAGGTCGCCACACTACCCAAGTGGTCAGCCGCCACACGCAATCTGGTTCTCTCCCTATTTAAGGAAAACGCACCCATCGGCGACTATCCAGCGAAGCAAGGATACGAGGCGCTCGTCAAACGCATCGCGACAGATGCTACGGAAAACAAGCAGTGGTCGCCACTCGAAACCCATGCTGCAGGTCTCTGGCAAGCTGCTACAGTTCCGGATCACCCGCAGTCGAAAGGTGCCATCGCCTTGTCGCTGCTCGCCGAAACCGCCCTCAAAGCCGATGCCCCATCGATCGCCATGACGCTCTCCCGCGCCGCCCTCCGTGGACCAGCAGGACGCATCCTCTTCAAGAGGCAGGACTGGGGGATACCAGTGATCGCCAACCGCGTTCGCTCCATCCCAGGTAAGGCCGCATCAGCTATCGGTGCCGTTGAAATTTCAGTCGATGAGTCGGACCCCGCGTTTACGATCTACAAGTCCAATGCCGAATTTGTGCAGGGGAACTTTGAGTCCGCATGGGAGTTCTATCAGAAAGGTGCCGACCAGTTAGGGGAAGTGCTGCGCAAGACATCGGTCGAATACGGATTCTGGCTGCTGAAGCGAAATACCGAGACGGAAAATACCGACCGTGCCGAGCAGTTGGTGAAGGAGCTGACGATCTGGTCGCGCCAAGCTGAAGGCACCTTCAGTCTGGAACAGGATGCCGAGCTAAAGATTTCCTACGCAGACCTCGCATTCCTCAAGGGTGCATTACCCACCTCACGCGCGTGGTATCGTAAGGTTGCCGATGCCAAGGAATACCAAGCGTCAGATGTCGGTCTGCGCGCCGCGCTGGGATCGGTCAAGGTCGACCGTGCCTCGAAGAATTTTGGTGCTGCCATGACCGAGCTTGATAAGCTGATGCGTATCAAGACACCAGGTGCCCGCATTAAAGTCCATTACGCCCGTGCCGAGGTGTTTATGGACCAGGAAAACTTCAAGGAGGGACTCGATGAGATTGAGTCCGTCCTGCGCCGCCAGCCAAAACATCCAGACGCCCTGATCCTTCGCGGGAAAATTCACAACCAAATGCGTAAACTCGTTGAGGCGAGTGAGATCGAGCTCGGACCGTCACAGGAGAACACCGTGATTGTTCCCGGTGAGGCCGTGAAAATCAACCTGCGCGACCCTACACTCCGGGTCTCCGGCGTCGGTGCCGACATCGAAGTCGAGATCTGGGCGAAGTCAGGCGACAAGGAGCGCGTCATGCTGCGCCAACTCGGTGACGACAAAGAAAAATTCCGTGCCGAGGTGCAAACTGCTCTCGGGCCACCTGTTCCGGGCGACAAGACACTACAGATCCTCGGTGAAGACGAAATCCGTTTCGGATACTCGAAACGCTTCCGCGCCAAGATGGACGACCTGCCGGACGATCCTAAGATTGTCATCGGTGTCGCATCCGACGCCCAGCTCGCCCTCTCCGCCGGTGCCTTCCCAGCCCGCGAAGGAGAACGTAGGCTCGATATTTCCGAGCTCGGATTATCAACCGCACAGGCTGCCCTCGGCACTCGCTCAGTCAGACCCGGTAACCCGGTTTACATCCGTCTTAACGATGCCGATCAGAGTAAAACTTCCGCCGTTGACGAAATCTTTGTTACCCTAACAGCATCAAGTGGTGATGAAATCCGCCGACTCAAACTCACCGAGACCGGACCGTTCACAGGCGAGTTTCAAGCAATCGTCCCCACCAGCGGTGCCCAGGCTCTGGCATTCGCTTCCGAGAGCGCTCCAGGCCGCGATCCGAACATGGCGATCAGTTCTAAAGATTACCCCGGCTGGCAGGGTGAAGTCGGTGACCGCAACAAGATGCGTATCTTCGGTGTCGATATGAACGACAACGTGCCGGTCGATAAGATGTCGCTCACCACCGGTGGCGCTGGTCAGTCACTGACGCACTTCATCCTGCAAACCTCGATGAATGGCAAGGAATGGACAACACGTTCACGTTTTCCTGAAACCAAGAACCCAGCGCCATGGGACGGTCGCCCACGGGTATCTTACAGCCTGAGGACCAACGCAGTCAGTCATTCCATTCCCAAGGATCGTTTCCTTCCCGACGACTGGAGAGAAGCCATGGAGCTCAGTTCCCTCCGTGCGAAGAGTACTTACGGTGCCGAGATCGTCCCCAACCTCAGTCTTGGAAAGCTTTCCCAGGTCGGGGGATTTCATCCGAATGAAAGGACCTTGGTTAAGTTTCGCGCAATGTTCTATCAGCCAGCGGCCGCCATTCGGCGCTTTCGTGTTGATGGACTTCCAGTTCTTGACGCTAAAGAGAATACCCGGACGATCTTCCTGATCGATGGCAAACCTGCAGATGAAGAAGCAAAGAGTCCACTTACCATCGAACGCGAATTTAGCCCCGGACTTCACGAAATCGAGATTTGGACGACCGAATCACTTGGCGAGATGAAAAAACGTAAACCATCCCTACTTTGCGATGTGGCAGGTAAAGACGAACTCGTTCCTTGTCCGGATGCCATGTTCGATCCCAGCAAGTTCCCCGAGGGTGTGCGTCAGCTCATCGAGCAGCAAGCGACGGTTACCAAAACCGACAATGGCTTCGATGTCGCCTTTGGCGACCGCACCCAGGCACGCCTCGCTCGCGTCGTCATTGCCGGATATGAAGGTGTCGCCCCAGTGATCAAAAAGGTCACCCTGAGCGACCGCACAGGCAAGGCACTGCTGCCCGTTCAGCAAGATTATCAAGCATTACGCGCCAACACTGAGCTGGAAGTTCTTCCCGGCGACCAGATCATCGCCCGCTACGAAGACCCTGTCAGTGCAACACCGAAACGCAACAAACACCAGAAGGGTCTGACGGTGGCATTCAATAATGCAGAGATCTCCGCATCATTCCTCAATTACGAGACCACCACCGAGGGACGCGTTCTTGTGTTAGAGCCGATCCGCCGATTCCGTTTCGATGACGCCGTCGCAATCGTCATCGAGGACCCCGACATGGACGGCAGCCCGAAACGTGACACCGTGGAATTCAAGATCACTACCAGCAGTGGTGGTGAGGCGACCGTGAAAGCGCTCGAGACCGAGGAGCACAGTGGACGATTCATCGGTAAGATTTTCCCCGTCGATGGTGAGCCATCCCGCGCCTCGGAAATCAAGATGATCAAGGGCGGCACACTGACCGCCGTTTATCGCGATCACGAAAACCTAAATCCAGGCATTCCTACCGACCGCAAGGTGACGATTTCCCACGCGAATTATGCAACGCCAGCACTCGCGGCATACAATATGGCTAGCAAGAAATTGTCGCCCGTGGAGCCCGAGGAAGAGTCAACTGCCAAGCCAAAAACGCGCAGCGGCAGCCGCCGACTACCCGAGGTTGTCCAGGAGCGACGATCACTCGATTACAGTTACGTTCCGGAGGAGAATCTCGCCGACGCAGAACTGCAGGGTGTCATTGGTGCCAGCCTGCGATTTGATGTTGTGGTGCCCCACCTTGCACTGGCGAGCAGCAGCGAGATCCGCGCCTACATCCAGACCGACGCCGCGCGCAAAGCCGCCAAAGGAACTCTCAAGCAGCCATTTGATGTCAGCGTGCCCGGCACGATGAAGCTGACCGGCGCTCTCAAAGATCAATCAGCCGTTGTTCCGGTAGGTTACCAGCCCAATGATAGCCCCCAAGCCCCAACAAATCAGCCTCCCCTCGAGGAAGGACGTTTCGGGTTTTCCATCCCGCTGATCCTAGGGGATCCACCGGCGATCAGTTACGCCAACAAAGCCGCAGAAGCACTACCGGCCTCGGCCATCCCGGAAGGACTTATCGTTAAGACCGGCGACATCGTACATCTCGGATACCCCTACAAGGATGCCGAAGGCAAAGTGAACTGGAAGACAACCCAACTCAAGGTCACTAGCCATGGCTTCCTCAACGTCATGGACGGTAACTACAACACCACACTGACCCGTGCCTTCGTCGGTGAAAAAGTTCACGTCCGGGTGATCGACCCAGGTCTTGATACCAGTGCGGCTCGTGACTCCGGCTCGGTGACTCTGAAGTCGACCAGCGGTGCCAGCACCGAATACGAACTGCGCGAAACCGAACCGCACTCTGGTGTGTTCAAAGGTGTCTTTGCCATCAGCTATGCCGATGACAAGTTACCATCGGAGCTGCCACCCGTGGCACTCAATGGGTTCCCCGTGCGCTACGGCGATGACATTTCCGTTTCCTACAAGACCCCGGAAGAAGTCCAGGCATACAAAGTCAATGTCAACAAAGGTGCCGATGGAATGATCGAGCCTTTCAGCAAGCGTTTTACCGGCGATGAGATGGCAGTGCAGACCAGCTTCGTGCTCGCCGAATGTTTCTTTGAGCTGGCGAAAAAACACCGCGAGATGGATCAGGAAAGCCTGGCCCGCCGCGAGATGGCACATGCACAGAAACTGCTCGCCGAGGCTATCGCCACCCACCGCGACGACGAACTGCGCGCCCATGCCGAGTATTTGTTAGGAAATCTATCCCAAGAATACGCTGACCTCTCGAAAAACGAGGAGGCCAAGCTGCCGATGTATCAGGACGCGCTGGCACGCTTCATGAAAATCACCACCGATTATCCGGACACCGAGTTCGCTCCCAAGGCTCAGTTCAAGACCGCACTCGTTTACGAGAAGATGGGGGAGATCGATAACGCCGTGGAGGAGTATGTGAAGCTCGCCTACAAGTATCCCGATGACGAGCTAATCCCCGAGGTGATGTCGCGTCTTGGTGGGTATTTCCAGAAAAAGGGACTCGCCTTCAAGAAGCAGGCCGATCCACTGCGTGAGAACGAGGATGAGCAATCCAAGTCTGAGGTGATCCGTCTCGATAAGCTTTCCTACCCGCAGTTCCTGAATGCCGCTATGGTGTTCACCAAGCTGCAAGAGCGTTTCCCGGAAGACAAGCTCGCTGGACTTGCTGGTCTGAGAGCGTCGCAGAATTTCATGCGTGCCCACCAGTATGAGCCGGCAATAAAGGGGTTTGAGATCGTTTACGACAACGAGAAATATGACGGCCGTGAAATCCGCTCTCAGGCGATGTACTGGTGCGGTTTGAGTAATGAACGCTACGCCGGAATCATGTCGGAAGGTAACTACCGAGGCCGTGGTGATGCTATGAATAATGCTTACAAGCTTTACCGACGCGTTACCTTTGACTTCCCAGATAGTAAGTGGGCAAAATACGCGCGTGGTCGACTCAGTGACCCTGTATTCGAAAGAATTATCCAGGTAGAAAAAGAAGCCCGCGAGCGCATGATCGAAGCCCTGGAGAATAGCAGATAGCAAATATGAAACCACGTGAACGACAGCTCCTCCAGGAGGAAATCGGTATCGTCAGTCCGGAACTCATGATCCGCAGCAAGGCGAAGATCGATACTGGACTTTGGTATCGGCGCACACCGATGTGGCTTTGCATTGTCGGTGATGATCTTATCATGCTGTCCGTAGCACGCCGGCGCTACTACGCTCGCAAACCCCTTGCCGAGTGCGCAAATAGCCACTACAACCACGCCACCGGTGAGCTTGTCATCGAGCCCGGAGAAGACCTCCAGTTCAGCCAGTTTCCCATGCCGCCACGCGATGCACTCCAGCTGCTCAACCATCTCAAGAAAACCAACCCATTGTCACCAACCACGTAATTAAGAATAATCATGTTAGAAAACCTATTAAAAGGAGGGCCGCTGATGGTCCCATTGATACTGTGCAGTCTGATCAGCCTAGCTGTCGTTTATGACCGCTGGTTTGCATTCCGCCAGAACAGAAAAGTCGATACTCAGTCACTCCGATCCAAGGTGCTCGGACACTTACGTAATAATGATATCTCAGCTGCTATTTCCGAGTGCCAGACTGCTCGCGGTCCTATAGCATCCGTGATTCTTGCTGGGCTCAATTCCTACGAACAATTACGTGGAAAAAATGAAAGCTCGGAAACGATGCGACTCGTCGTCGGCCAGGTGATGGAGGACTACAGCGCCCAAGCAATGAGCGTGGTGAACCGCCGCCTCGATGTGCTCACAACCATCGGCACCGCAGCCCCGTTGCTGGGGATGACCGGAACCGTCACCGGTATGATTGCATCGTTTGCTGGACTTGCCGAAGCAGGAAGCGTCGGTGGTAGCGGTGGCGCTGTTGCTAACGGTATTGCCGAAGCGATGATCACCACCGCCGTTGGACTAATCGTCGCCCTGCTCGCCGTCATCCCACAAAGCGTGTTCAACCGTTGGAGCGATGAGATCGAACTGGAAATCGAGGAAGCCAACAGCGAGATCGTTGAGTTCATTTTAACGCATCACTAGTCAGGGATCAGGAGACAAGCATCAGAAATCAGGAGAAGGGAAATGGCAGTTAACAGTGTAAAAGAATTGATCGTCTATCAGAAGTCTTACAGGCTTGCGATGGAGTTCTTTGAGCTGAGTAAAGGTTTTCCGCTTGAGGAGCGTTATGCTATGACAAGTCAGGGGAGAAGGTCCTCCCGATCTGTTTCTATGAACCTGCGAGAAGCCTGGGCCAAGCGTCGATATGAAGCCCACTTTATTAGCAAACTGACCGACTGTGATGGAGAGAATTCAGAGACGGACACAACTTTGGATTTTGCCAGAGATTGTGGGTATATTACTGAAGAAAAATACAAGGAACTTACTGATCTGAACCGTGAAATTGGAAAAATGTTAGGCGCAATGCTTAACAGTCCTGAGAAGTTCTTACTGACCCCTGATGCCTGATCCCTGATCCCTGACACCTTACACCTGATCTGATGAGAAAGAAATACAGCAAAGAGAAGAAGCATCGAACCGGGGAGATTCCCACCGGTTCGTTCTCTGATATTGCATTTCTTTTGATCATCTACTTCTTGGTCGCCACCACGCTGGTTAAGGTGAAGAGTATTACCGCCGACCTCCCGTCAGGTGAGAAAACGA
>Ga0206131_10000512_pt1 | contig 53619 bp, 47 predicted proteins | sample Helgoland_Spring_FD_148636 | JGI IMG/M metagenome (GOLD analysis project Ga0206131, IMG submission 148636) | Pelagic subsurface seawater microbial communities from Kabeltonne, Helgoland, North Sea - Helgoland_Spring_Bloom_20160517_1 | ecosystem: Environmental > Aquatic > Marine > Epipelagic ... | reverse complement strand
CCACCTGTGCCGCCAGCGCCACCAGCGCCACCTGTGCCGCCAGCGCCACCTGTGCCGCCGACCGCGCCACCTGTGCCGCCAAGTGCTCCGCCCGCTCCGCCAAATGCGCCGCCCGCGCCGCCTGCGCCGCCAAGTGCGCCGCCTGCGCCGCCAATGCCTGCTGCCGTGCCGCCTGCACCGCCTGTGGCGCCAGCGCCACCGATGCCGCCCGTACCGCCAGCGCCGCCAAGCGCACCGCCCATGCCCCCGAGCGCGCCTCCGAGCGCACCGCCTGCGCCACCAAGCGCACATCCTCCTGTTCCAGGTGCGGCTCCCGCTGCATCTGAACCAATTCCGCCGAGCAATATCGCATCAGGTACCGACGCAGACCCCCACAATTTTGGGCTGGCTGCAGCCAGCATCTCTGGTAATACCCAGAAACGAGCAAAGGCGGCGGTGGTCGCTGCGGCTACAGCCCTAGAAGCGGACGAACTGGTAGAAGCGCTCATCTGCGGCGAATATCTCGCCGACGATGGCGTCGCTGTACTTACCGATCGGCGTGTGATTGTGGCGAATAGCCGCACGTTCGCACCCGAGATCCACTCCATGGCGTTGACATCCATCAGCGAGGTCAAAGGATGGGCTGATTCAGGCCGGGCGACGCTTCGATTCTCGGGCACAGACGGTGTTGTCGTGTTGGGAGACATTAAGGAAGTGGAGTCTGCCCAGGCCTTCGCCGCCGCCGTTCGAGGAAAGATCTAGAAAGAACAAAAATTCCGACGCCAGCCGCGTATCTTCCGGTTAGAGTTGTTGCTCTTGCGGATGTAGCTCAGCTGGTAGAGCATCACCTTGCCAAGGTGAGGGTCGCGGGTTCAAATCTCGTCATCCGCTCAGAATACAAACGCCCCGGAGCCCAACTCCGGGGCGTTTGTCGTTTTCTGATTTTGGTCCGAAATACATCGGCATCTAGGTCATAAGTGGAACACGAGGTTTGCCGCCGGCAGGCTCCACGGAGTGCTCCACACCCTCTAAGCTCATGGCCATGGAACGTCCGGGTAAGTTCGAGCACCATCAATTCGTCGGGGACAAGCGCACTCAGGTCGTATACGACGTCGATGCCACCACCAACGAAGCCGCTGTTAATGAACTCATTGAGTCCGAGCAATACATGTCGTTTAACCCCGACACTCTTGCCGAGGCTCGCAACCGCGGCTACCGGATCGCGAAACACTGAGCACCACATTGCAGTTTGAGTCCGATGGGCTGACGATCCACGGACACCTAGCGCTTCCCGAGCGGCATCCTGTGGGCGGTTCGCCCGGGTTCGTGCTCTGTCACGGATTCCCAACGCCGGCGATCGGTGCAGCGAATGCGGGCGTCTCGTTCCGTTCATTGGCCGACCGAATCGCCGATCAGCAGGGTGGCGCAGTCCTTGCATTGAACTACCGCGGTTGTGGCGACAGCGAAGGCAACTTCTCAATCGGTGGATGGTTGCACGATGTCGAAGCAGCAATCGATGCTCTCGGCGCACTCGACGAGGTCTCATCGGTCTCTGTCATCGGATTTGGAACCGGTGGGGCCCTTGCTGTTTGTGCAGGAGCGAGTAGGCCCGAAGTGCGGTCAGTCGCTGCCTTCGCCCCACCTGCAGACTTCGAAGATTGGTCGAACGATCCGGAACATCTTCTGGGCCACGCCCGCAGCGTTGGTGTTATCAGGGACCCGGACTTCCCTAAGGATTTCGACGCGTGGGCAGAGGAACTCGATCATGTGAAAGCCATCGACAGTGCTGCCGAGTTTGCGCCCCGCTCACTCACGATCTTGCACGGTGGCGACGACGACGTCGTGCCAGTCTTTGACAGCCGCATGGTCGCCGACGCCCACGGGGCAGCCGACTTGCGCATCATCCAGGGTGCGGGACATCTGTTGCGTTACGACCCTCGAGCCATAGCGGTGTTACTTGGCTGGGTTGATCGCCAACGCTTCAGCCACAACGTCTAAGACCCACCCATCCATCGGCGCTGCACCGTTCTGAATGGCCTGATACTCGTGTCTAGCGGTTGGCAGGCAGGGCCGGTCCGGTTTCGAATTGGAACGGATTCGTGCGTGTGTTGTCGATGCCATAATCAACGATGGCTTGGGTGACAACGTCGGTGGAGATGACACCTTCGTTGGCCAGCGACGACAACACAGCCACCACCACGTTTGGGCCGTCGACCTCGAAGAATGTACGCAGCACGTCTCGGGTATCGCTCCGACCGAAACCGTCGGTGCCCAGCGGGACGAAGTTACGTGGTGTCCACCGCGAGATCTGATCGGGAACCATCGTCATGAAGTCGCTGACCGCGACGATGGGACCTTCGGACGTGTTGAGCTTCTCGGTCACCTCGATTGTGCGAGCCTTGCATGGGTTCAAACGCTCCCAGCGCTCAGCGTCGAGTGCTTGTTCTCGGAGCGTCTTGTACGACGTGACCGACCACAACTCTGCTCCGACGCCGTATTTGGCAGCGAGTTCTTCGCGCGCCCAACGTGCAGCGGTGTGCGACGACCCTGAGAAAAGGATGGTCGCCGAATGTTCGGTGCCGGGAGGGCGAGTATCGAAACGGTAGAGGCCACTCATGATGTCTTCGTCGCTGACATTGTCAGCTTGTGGCGGCTGCTCATAATTCTCGTTGTACAGGGTCACGTAGTAGTAGACGTCGTCGCCGTCTTGGCTACCCGTTTCGGGGTACATCCGAGCCAAGCCACATTTGAGGATCGTGGCCAGTTCGTAGGCGAATGCCGGGTCATAGGCTTCGCATGCAGGCACGGTCGATGCAAGCAACAGGCTATGGCCATCTTGGTGCTGCAGGCCTTCACCTTCCAGCGTGGTTCGCCCCGCGGTGGCGCCGAGCAGGAAACCCCGAGCCCGACTATCAGCTGCGCTCCACAGCAGATCCCCGACTCGCTGAAAACCAAACATGGAGTAAAAGGTGTAGATAGGCACCATGGGAACACCCAGGTTGGCGTAGCTGGTGGCAGCAGCGATCCAGTCGGCCACCGAACCCGCTTCGGTAATGCCTTCTTCAAGGATCTGACCATCTTGGCCCTCGGCATAACTGAGCAGTAGGTCGTGATCGACGGGTTCGTAGAGCTGGCCCTCGTGGGCGTAGATCTTGAACTCTCGGAACAGTGAGTCCATGCCGAATGTGCGGGCCTCGTCGGCCACGATCGGCACTATGCGTTCACCAATGGCGTCGTCGCGGAGCAGGCTGCGAAGCATGGCAGTCGCAGCCATCGTCGTCGAGACCGCTCGCCCGCCTGACCCATCATCGAAGTCGGCAAAGATCTTGGGGTCAGGGAGCCGCAGCGGACGACGATCGCGCACGACCCGAGACGGGACTGGGCCATCCATGGCCTGTTGGCGTTCCAACATGTATTTCGCTTCGACGCTGTCGGGAGCGGGCCGGAAGTACGGGGGGAGTCCGTCGTCGAGATCCTCGAGGGGGATCTCATCAACAAGATCCAGTCGCTCACGCAATACCTGCATCTGTTCCACAGACATTTTCTTGATCTGGTGGGTGGCGTTGCGTCCTTCGAAACCTTCGCCCAATGTCCAACCCTTCACGGTCTGGGCAAGAATCACGGTTGGTTGACCACGGTGGTCTTCGGCAGCCTTGAATGCAGCGAACACCTTCTGGTAGTCGTGGCCCCCACGGGGGAGTGTGCGCAGTTCGTCGTCGCTGAGGTGCTCTACCAGCTTGCGTAGACGAGGATCAGGGCCGAAGAAGTGTTCCCGGATGTACGCCCCGGATTCAGTCACTAAACGTTGGTACTGCCCATCGACCGTGTTGTTGAACTTGTCGACCAGCACATTGTCGGTGTCCGCAGCCAGGAGTTCGTCCCACTTGGTGCCCCACAACACCTTGATGACGTTCCATCCAGCACCACGGAAGACACCCTCAAGTTCTTCGACGATTCGACCATTGCCGCGGACGGGACCATCGAGGCGTTGCAGGTTGCAATTGACGACCCAGGTCAGATTGTCGAGACCAGCGCGGCCAGCCAGTGAGATGGCGCCCAAGGTTTCGGGTTCATCGGTTTCGCCGTCGCCGACGAATGCCCAAATATTGGTTTTTGACGTGTCGTCGATGCGGCGGTGTTCCATATACCGGTTGAAACGAGCGTGATAGATCGAGTTGATGGGGCCCAGGCCCATCGACACAGTCGGGAACTCCCAGAAGTCCGGCATCAGTCGGGGATGCGGGTAACTCGATAGACCATTGCCGCCGACTTCTTGGCGGAAGTTGTCGAGGTGTTCTTCGGTCAGACGGCCTTCGATAAACGCCCGGCTGTAGACACCCGGGGCCGCGTGGCCTTGGAAGTACACATGGTCACCGGGCTGGCCATCTGCTTTGCCCTTGAAAAAGTGGTTGAAACCAACTTCGTACAGCGATGACGAACTGGCATAGGTCGACAGGTGGCCGCCTACGCCCGTGTCCTTGTTGGCGCGAACGACCATGGCGGCGGCGTTCCACCGGATGAATGCTCGGATACGGCGTTCGATGTTCTCATCGCCGGGAATGAACGGTTGGGCATCTGGCGGGATGGTATTGATGTGCGGCGTCTTGGTGAGCGGAGGTAGGCCGAGGTTTAAGTCGTCGGCGTGTTCAATCAGACGGGCTATGACGTAACGGGCCCGAGCATTGCCTTGGACTGCAGCTAGGGCATCAAGTGAGTCGAGCCACTCTTTGGTCTCGGCCGGGTCGACGTCAGGAAGAGCTCGGGTGTAATGATCAGTCATCATCCGCCACTATCGCAAAGAAATGAGGAACTTCGTGCGTTTTTCGGTTTGCATTCCGAAGTTTTCGATGCGGCTGATGCGACCCTCACAGGGTGACTCGAACGACCGTGTATACCGACGGAGCCTGTAGCGGGAACCCTGGACCCGGCGGTTGGGGCTGGGTGGTGCCCGATGGCGAGGGTGCGTTCGGTGGTGCTGAGCAAACGACCAACCAACGTATGGAGCTCCAGGCTGCCCTCGAGGCGGTGCGGGCACTGCCGGGCCCATTACATATTGTCAGCGATTCCACCTATGTCGTGAATTGTTTCCGAGACAACTGGTGGAAGGGTTGGATCAAACGCGGCTGGAAGAACTCGCAGAAGAAGCCAGTGGCAAATCGCGACATCTGGGAACCGCTTATCGAGCTGTACCAGGAACGTGACATCACCTTCGAATGGGTCAAGGGCCATAGCGGCAGTCGATGGAACGACCGGGCCGATGAACTTGCTGTCATGGGTCGCGACCAGGCTGCCGGCGCAATGGAGCCTGTTTCTGTGCCCGCTCCCTCCTCCGCTGCATCCGCGACCGACGCAGAACACGGCGCTGCCGCTGCATCCGACGGCGCACGCAAGATCGCAGTGGTTGGCCATCGGCCGCCTGAAATTGGCGGCTACGGCAAGAACCCGGTAGCTGATGGGCTTCGGCGTCAGATGAAAGAGATCCTGGCGGCCAAGGCCTCGATGTATGACGAGGTCGTCGTGCTCACCGGTCTCCAGCTTGGCGCCGAAACGCTGGCCGCCGAAGCGGCGCTCGACGCCGGGACTGGTTTCATCGCGGTGCTGGCGTTCCCTGACCCGTCGGCGCGGTGGCCGAAGCCGGCGCAGAAACACTTCGACACACTGATCGATCAAGCCAGTGACGTCATCATCTTGGATAAGGACGTTCCTGGCTCGAGCCTGCAGGTTGCGAAGTCGTTTGGCCGCCGAGATCGATGGCTACAGAACAATGCTGCCGAAGCAATTGTTGTGTGGAACGGCGGCAAGAACGGCGGCAAGAAACAACTCCGCGACTTCGAGTCATTCCTGGGCGACAACGTGTGGCGCCTCGAACCCTGACGGCGACGGTCCACCCCGAAAACGGATGACCGAGAGCATCAACGGTGATGCTCCCAGCCAGACGTCCGTGATGGTCTAGGTCGCGGTGACAACCGCCTCAAGCCGTTCCAGCGTCTTCTGGATGTTCGGCAGCGTCTTCTTCGGGTAACCCATCAACTCGATGGACTTCGGTGACAATGCTGTAGACCAGTCGAAGGTCTCGGTGACCATGGTGCCGCCGTCGACCTCTTCAAGTTCGTAACGCCAGCGGTGTTTGCCGAAGTGTGCCCATGCTATGAGCTTGTTCTCTTCGAACTCGACCACGGTGCTGCGCATGTCATACGGCACAACGATCTTCATCTTCATGCCAAATTTGGAGCCCATTTTCAGCAGCTCGGGGGAATCCTGGCGAGATCCGCGGACGGTTCCGGAACCATCGATTTCTGCGTGCTGATCCGGGTTCACCAGAACGGCGAAGATCGCTTCGGCCGGGGCATCGATAAGCCGCGATGCGGAAACGTTTTGTTCTTTTGCCATGTGTCCTACTTCTTAAGAAGGCGGTGAAGGGTTGGTTCGAGCTCAGGGTTTTCGAAGGTAAAGCCTGCGTTGGTCAGAACCGAGGGCATCCCCTTCTGGCTGGCCAAAATCAGTTGCTCGACGAGCTCGCTTCCAAATAACAACTTAGGCCCGAACAACGGGACCGGAACCAACGTTGGGCGTTTCAGCACAGACCCGAGCGCCTTGGTGAACTCGAGGTTGGTGACAGGGTTTGGTGCACACAGATTGACTGGGCCAGCGATGTCGTTTGTGATCATGAACTCGAGAGCACGAACTTCGTCGGTGAGAGAGATCCAGCTGAGCCATTGCGTTCCGGGACCGAAACGCCCGCCAAGTCCGAGTTTGAATAACAGCAGTTGTTTCTTGAGCGTGCCGCCCTGATCGCTCATGACCACACTTGTTCGGGCGAGGGCAGTGCGAATGCCAGCGTCGGAAGCAGGAGCGGTGGCTGCTTCCCACTCAACACAAACGTCGGCCAGAAAGCCAGTTCCGGCAGGGTCGGCTTCGGTCAGAACCGAGTCACCCTGGCTGCCGTAGTAGCCGATGCCGCTGCCGCTGACGAACACGGAAGGTTTGGCGGAGAGCCCAGCGAGGGCGGTGGCGAGCACCGAGGTGCCCTCGGTCCGGCTATCCCGAATGACCTTTTTTCGGTCGTCGGTCCACCTCTTGTCGCCAATGCCTGCACCAGCGAGATGTACCACGGCGTCTATGCCTTCGAGGCTGGCTGCGTCGATGGTGCCGCCCGCGGGATCCCATTGGATCTCGTCGGCACCTGCCTTTGCAGCCCGTCGGACCAGAGCGATTGGTCGGTGCCCTTGTGATGTGAGCGATGCAGAGAGCGCGGTGCCAATCAGGCCTGACGCTCCAGTGATAGCGATATCCATGCTCCCATCGTCTCAGGTCTCAGGGGTCCATGCGTGGTTGTTCCGCACCTGGCTCGGAGCGGAGCCCTGTGGCGGTCAGAGACCGAGGCGCTGGCTGAGGTCCGAACAAAAGCGGCGCTCGGGGTCGACCGAGGCGCGAACTGCAGAAAATTCGGCCCGTCTGGGGTACATCTGATCGAAGAGTTCGCGCTCCATACGGGCATCTTTGGCAAGGTAGATCCGTCCGCCTGCGTCGGCCACGATGCGGTCAAGCGCTCCGAGGCCATTGAGTGCTTTCGCTGTGGCGGGAAGATCGACAGCCACTGTCCAGCCGGGCGCTGGGAACGACAGTGGCGATTGGTTGCCAGGACCGAAACGTTTCAGCACGGTGAAGAACGAGGGAAGGTCGCCAAGCCGATCGACCAGTTCATACAGCGACGGTGTTGCCGAGTCAGGGACAACACACTGCCATTGCACGAAGCCGGTGTTGCCGTAGACCCGGTTCCAGTCGGTAATCGCATCGAGTGGATGGAAGAACGCGGTGATCGATTCGGCGGTGACCGTGGGTTGCGCCGGTGCCTTGCGCCACCACAGTTCGTTGAATGCCTTGACCGCTGGGGTGATCGCGACTCGAGGGAACGGCACCCGTGGTAGGCCAATGCTGGTGGTAAGTGGTTGGCGATACGCGCCAGCAGCGGTGGCGGCCCCGAGCGTCGCGAGCTGTTCAGGGCGGGCGAAGGACCCTTGGGTGAGAACGGAACGGGCATCGCCGAGCAGGTCAACCCACGCGACCGAGAAATCATGTTCTTCGTCGCTACGGCGCATCTCGTCGAGAAGGTCGTCGAGGGTCTGAAGTCGTTGGGTCTCGACGGCAACGATCGCGGACGGGACGGCCAAGAGTTGGATGTCAGCGTCGATGATGACGCCGGTCAGCCCCATGCCCCCGACTGTCGCCCAGAACAGTTCACCGTTGCTAGCGGGGGACAGGTTAAGGATCTCGTCGCTGGCCAGTCGCATGCGCAGGGAACGCACGTGTTGGCCGAAGCTGCCGGCGACGTGATGATTCTTGCCATGGATGTCAGCAGCGATTGCTCCGCCGACGGTCACTTGGCTAGTGCCGGGAGTGACCGGAACGAACCAGCCTTTGGGCGTGTACTTACTGATCAGCTGGCCGATGGTCACGCCGGCATCGGCCCGCACGACGCCACTTTCGCGATCGATCCAGCGAACCTGATTGCACTCTGTGGTGACCAAGACCGATCCACCACTCCGTTGCGCTGCATCCCCGTAACTCCGGCCGAGTCCGCGAGCGATGAGATCACTGGAGGGAAGGTCGGCGGTCGCGAGTTCCCGTGTGGTTGCAGGCAGCAGCGCTGTGCCAGCTGCGCCGCGGTAGCGACCCCAACCAGTGAAGTGCCGCTCGGTGGATCTCACAGGCCTCATAAGTACAACCCGATCGAGTACACGATCACCCACGACACCCCAGCAACAAGCATCAACAGGTCGCGCGCCATAAGCGCTTCTGGGGTCTCCCCGGCGCCACGCCACGACAGCACGAAGTATCGGCCGATCGCCAGAGCGAACGGAACCACCGTGAGTCTGAGTAGGAGCGAGCCGTCGGCGCCAGTAGTCCGATTGTTTGCTTCGGCGGCTGCCCAAGCGGCGTAGCCGCCGACGGCACATGCCGATGCTGCAACCGCAACCAGGCGGAGATGGAAGAGCTGATATCCCGCAAGTACTTTGCGGCTTTCGCTGCTGCCTCCGAGCGTGAGTAGTTCGCCCAGTCGTTTACCCGTGATGACCAACAGTGCGCCGGCAGAGACGACCATAAGGAACCACCCGCTGATTGGCGTGTCGGTTGCGGTGCCGCCGCCCACGGCTCGCACCAGGAAACCAGCACTCACGGCAAGCAGCTCGACCCAAGGAATCCGTTTGAGCACGGTGCTATACGTCACGCTGATTGCGCCGTACCCGGCGAGCGATGCCGCGAAATCCCCGCCGAGCGCGACGCTCAGCATCACCGCTGGAATCCCAAGCAGCAACAGGATCGTGATGGCTCGTCCGACACTGACGGCGCCGCTGGCGATCGGGCGATTCCTCTTTGTCGGATGCAGTCGATCGGCATCGGCGTCGAGGATGTCGTTCACGATGTAACCCGCTGAGGAGACGGCGCAGAACAGGACGAACGCAAGGACGGTCGATGCCACGATGTCGGCTTCGTCGAGACGACCAGCAGCTCCAGGCGCGGCAAACACCAGCAGGTTCTTGGCGTATTGGTGCGGCCGTAGCAGCTGGAGAGTTGGTGGCACGAGGATAAGGATTAACGTTTGGAGACTTGGCGCCAGACGGTACCTGGCAGGTTCTTCAGCACCAGGCCGATCGGTGCAAGCACCCCAGGGCTGTGGATAATCGAGCGACCTTTGGCTAGGCCCGCCACAATGTCAGCGGCAACTTCGTCGGGTGTGGTGGCAAAGGGCGCAGACTCCAGGCCTTCGGTCATGCGGCTGTGCACGAATCCGGGACGAACAACCACAACTTCGACACCGACCTGTTTGGCAGGCGCTGCCAGCTCCCGAGCGAATGCGTCGAGGCCCGACTTTGCGCTGCCGTACACAATGTTGCCGATGCGGGGCCGCACCGCAGCGATCGACGAGAAGACGATCAGTCGAGCCTGGGGTTCGCCCCGCAGAATGTTGAGAGAAGCCAAACAACTCGACACAGCACCGCCGAAGTTCACGTTGGCCAGTTCAGCCATGGCCGCCGGATCGGCATCGATACTGAACTCGGCGCCGAGTTGGCCGAACGCGACCACGACACAATCGAAGGGGCCGTTGGCATCGTTTATCTGCCGAAGTACCGAACTATGGCTGGCGCTGTCGGCACCGTCGAAGTCTGCGGTTTCGACCTCGAGTTGAACGTACGCGGCGGAGAGAGTCGAAGCTGCCTGGTCTCGTGAACCGCCGGAGCGGCCAGCGAGAACAACGTGTTGTAGGCCGTCGGCAGCGAGGTGGGCAACGAACGCAGCAGCGATGTCGCTGCCGCCTCCCAAAATCAGTAGTCGTTTAATCATGTGTCGTGGCAACAAGGCTCTAGGCTTGCGCCCATGAGTACTCGTATGCTCATCTTTCTGTCGTTGCTTTGTGGCATCGCCATTCTGGTGGCTTTCACCCTTCAGGTCACGCTGAGCTGACGCACTTTTTCGCTGGCTAAGCTGTCAGCTATATGGCTCATCATGATCTCGTTGTCATTGGCGGTGGACCGGCAGGATATGCCGCAGCACTCTATGGAGCAGGCGCTGGCCTTGACGTCGGCCTTGTCGAGCGACACAAGCTCGGTGGTACGTGTCTCAACGTCGGTTGCATCCCAGCGAAGGAATTGCTCGAAACCGCAGCGGTGTTCCGCACCATTAGCCACGCCGAGCAGTTCGGCATTACGACTTCGGCCCCGGTCGTGGACTTCGCCAAGAGTCAAGTCCGCAAGCAGTCGATCATCGACACGCTGGTTGGCGGGCTCGGGTCGTTGCTAAAGGGCCGCAAGGTCACCGTCTACGACGGCAACGGTTCGCTACAGGCTGATCGCTCCGTTCAGGTCCGCGGTGGTTCGTCCGGTGACATAGACCTCACCGGAGATCATGTCTTGCTGGCAACCGGTAGTGCACCCCGCACGCTGCCTGGTTTCGATATCGATGGTTCGATCGTGATGACAAGCGACGAGTTCCTGTCGCTCGACCGCATCCCAGACTCAGCGGCGATCATCGGCGGTGGAGCTATCGGCTGCGAGTTCGCGTCGATGCTGGTCGACCTCGGCTCCGAGGTGACGTTGCTCGAATACATGCCTCGGCTGATTGCCGGTGCAGATATCGACTGCTCGAAGGTCATCGAACGTTCCTTCAAGAAGCGGGGCATGGCCATCAAGACTGGCATCGCGGTAACAGGCCACGAGCTGCAACCCGCGGGCGGCACTCGGGTGTCGTTCGGCGAAGGCGAAACCGTCGATGCAGAGATCGTGGTCATGAGCATCGGACGTGCGCCCGTGACTCACGGTCTGGGATTAGCCGCAACAAATGTGCAGGTCGACGGCCGTGGATTCATCGTTGTCGATGAGAACTTGCGCACCGCCGAGCCCAATGTGTTCGCTGCAGGCGACGTCGTTGACACCGCTCAACTGGCCCATATCGGTTTTGCCGAAGGCATGCAGGTAATCAAGCAGATCCTGGGCGAGCCAGCATCGCCAATCGACTACAACACCGTGCCATGGTGCATCTATACGCACCCAGAAGTCGCCTTCGCTGGCATGACCGAAGAGCAGGCCAAAGAAGCGGGATTCGATGTGGTCGTCGACAAGCACCGATTCGCTGGCAACGGCCGGGCCATGATTGTTGGCGAAACCGAAGGCCTGGTGAAAATCATCGCAGAGAAGAACGCCGCCGGTCACGGCGGCCGCATCCTTGGTGTTCATATGGCTGGCCCATGGGTCACCGAACAACTTGGTCAGGGTTACTTGGCTGTGAACTGGGAGGCGACCGTCGACGAGATCGCTGCCTTCATCCAGCCCCACCCGACCATTAGCGAGACCTTCGGCGAGACCATCATGGCGCTCACCGGTCGCGGCCTCCACTAATCCTCCACACTTCAGCAAAAGAGAGATCGCAGTCATGGCAGACGTAACGATGCCCCAGCTCGGTGAGACCGTCACCGAAGGCACCATCACCCGTTGGTTCAAACAACCCGGCGAGGAAGTCGCATTAGACGAAGTCCTCTTCGAGGTGTCCACCGACAAGGTCGACAGCGAGGTCCCGTCGCCAGCCGCTGGCACCTTGACCGAGATCATCGTGGCCGAAGGCGAAACCGTTGATGTCGGGGTCGTCCTGGCAGTTATTGGTGACGGCGCTGCAGCGCCAGCACCGGCGCCAGTCGCGCCCGCTCCCGCAGCGGCACCAGAGCCCGCTCCAGCCCCAACACCAGCACCAGTACCGGCCCCGGCACCTGTGGCAGCTCCGACTCCGGCACCCGTAGCTGCGTCGCCCGCGCCTGTGGCAGCTCCGGCGACCGCCGGTGTCTTACTATCACCGGTGGTCCGACGGTTGATCACTGAGAACAACCTCGATGTCGCCACCATTTCCGGCACCGGTGTTGGCGGACGGATTACCCGAGCCGATGTCGAATCTGCCATCGCCGTTGGCAGCGCTCCTGCTCCTGCTCCAGCGCCCGCCGCTGTCCCTGCTCCAGCGCCCGCCGCTGTCCCTGCTCCAGCGCCCGCCGCTTCGCCGGTTCCTGCTCCAGCGCCGGCAGAACAGCTCGAGGCTGTTGTTGCGCCGTTGCCGGTACACGCTCGCGACACGATCGTCCCCCTCAACCGCATCCGCCAGACGACCGCCGACTACATGGTGCAGTCCAAGCAGGTTTCGCCCCACGTCCTCACCGCGATCGAGGTTGATTTCGAGAACGTCGAGCGAGTGCGACAGGCAAACAAGGCTGAGTTCAAGTCACATGAGGGCTTCAGCCTGACGTACCTGCCGTTTATCAGTCGGGCGCTGATCGACGCTTTGGTTGACTTCCCTCACATGAACGCGTCCATGAGTGGCGGCAACCTCATCGTGCATGGTGCGGTGAACCTGGCGATTGCGGTTGACCTCAACTTCGAAGGTCTGCTGGCTCCTGTCATTCGGAACGCCGACGGCATGCGGATGCGGGCAATCGCCCGAAACGTCGTCGATTTGGCAACACGAGCGCGAGCCAAGAAGCTCACGGCCGACGAAATCACTGGCGGAACCTTCACCATTACGAACCCCGGCCAGTACGGCACGATGATGCAATTCCCGATCATCAATCAGCCCCAGGTCGCGATCCTGTCGACCGACGGCATCAGCCGCAAGCCTGTCGTGGTCAAGGACGAATTCGGAAACGAAACGGTCGGTATCCACTCGGTCGGCGTGCTCGCTCTCGCGTGGGACCATCGAGCATTCGATGGGGCCTACGCCGCTGCATTCCTCAATCGTCTTCGCACGATCATCGAAACCAAGGACTGGGAAGCAGAACTCCAGTAGTGACAGATCCCGACGGGCAGCAGGCCCTTCATGTGCGCTGGCTCGGCCGAGTCCACTACGACGAGGCCTACGCGCTGCAACAACAGTTGCAGCGCGGCCACCGTGATCATCTGCTGTTGGTCGAACACCCACCCGTGTTCACGCTCGGACGCAGTGCCGACCCGGCGAACATCGTGGTAGATCCCTCCGAAGTCGGAGCGATCGTGCGCCACGTAGACCGCGGCGGCGACGTAACGATCCATGCACCGGGGCAGTTGGTTGGTTATCCAATCGTGACCGTGCCCGGACGTGGCGGTGGCTTGGCTGATACCGCCAAGTTTGTTGCCTCAATCGAGGATCTGCTCATCGAAGCTCTGGCCGACCTGGGACTGCCAGGTGCTGCTCGTTACCCGGGGTACACCGGTGTCTGGCTCGACCCTGAGACTCCAGATGCCCGCAAGATCGCAGCCATTGGCGTACGGATAAAGCGCAGCCGATCACTCCATGGATTCGCACTGAATGTCGACATCGACCACGACTGGTTCGACCGGCTCGTGCCATGTGGAATCGCAGATAAGGCCGTGACCTCGCTGAAGGCCGAAGGCATCGATGCTTCTATGCACCACGTCGTCGACGTCATCTCTGCTCGGGCAGCTGGGCGATGGGGCACAGACACTGTCGACCGGGCTGATGTGGCATGGCGTCATGTCCCCGAGGATCTGAGCGCGTTCTCTCGGGGCGAAGGGCCGGGCGACACGCCACGGGTCGGACAGCCTGCGGCTGAGAAGCCCAGGGGCACGCCAGTGCGTCTTCTGGGTCGGTTGGCCGACGCCGGTGTCGACCAGAGTCTCGACGTGACTGCGCCCAAACCTGACTGGATGCGGGTAAAGGCGAACATGGGTCCCGAATACACCCGACTCAAGGGAATCATGCGTGACCTCGAACTGGTCACGGTGTGTGAAGAAGCTGGTTGCCCCAACATCTTCGAATGCTGGAACGATGGCACGGCAACGTTCATGATCAATGGCGAACGTTGCACCCGGGCCTGTGGTTTCTGCTTGGTCGACACTCGTAAACCTGAGCCGCTCGATCTCGACGAACCGCGTCGGGTGGCTGAAGCCGTCGAGAAGCTCGGCCTGGAATATGCCGTGATCACCACGGTGGCGCGAGATGATCTGGCCGACGACGGTGCAAGCGGTTTCACCCGCACAGTTGCGGCTATCCGGGATCGAGTTCCGCAGTGCAAGGTCGAACTGTTGATCAGCGACTGCAAAGGCCATGCGGCCTCGCTTGATGAGATCTTTGCAACCCGTCCCGAAGTACTCAACCACAACATCGAATCGGTGGCTCGACTGCAGCGAGTAGTTCGGCCATCGGCAGGTTATGCACGATCACTGGCAGTGCTAGCTCGAGCATCCGCTGCAGGCCTAACCACCAAGTCGTCCATCATTGTCGGCATGGGCGAGACCTTCGACGAGGTCGTTGGCACGCTTGCTGACCTGGCCGGTATCGGGGTGAACATCGTGACCATTGGGCAATATCTGCGGCCAACGACCAATCATTTGCCGATTCATCGGTGGTGGACTCCCGACGAGTTTGCCGAACTGAAACGACTTGGCGAAGCCATGGGCATTGACCATGTCGAGTCATCCCCGCTGACCCGCAGTAGCTATCACGCTCGGCAAGCCGAAGCTGCTGCGACCTGAACGGAAACAACTGCCTGTCGTTACCAATCAGTTATCACCTGATCGGGGCCGACGTGCTTCGACAGCACGTTGCGCATCTCTCGCCATCAGACGCGGCATCTCACGCGGCGTACGACCATGTCAGCGCGAGTGTTGATGAATCCTGGCGCATTATCGATGGCTGCGTCGTCACCGGGTATGACTGGAATGTGGGACTCGTCGTAGGACGTGGGCGCGCCGCTTTGGATGTCGATCACGATCAGTACTGGGGTTGCCTTCGGTCAGAGCCCGTGGCGTAGCGCCTTTCTTCGCTAGACGGTTGCGAGCGGTGCGACAACCGCACCCAGCGACTCGATAAGGGCTGCAGGGCTGAGCCCGATGTCAAAGCCCCGCTGACCACCGCTCACGTAGATGGTCTCGCATATTTCGGCGGTTTCGTCGATGAAAGTACGGAGCCCGCGCTTCTGGCCGAAGGGGCTGATCCCGCCGGCCACGTAACCGCTTGATCGTTCGGCATGTGCGACGACGGCCATGCGTGCTCGTTTGCCCCCGGCTGCGCGAGCCAGGGCCTTCAGATCGAGTTTGTGGGTCACCGGCACGATGGCAACAACGAGCTCGCCTCGGTCGTCGTCGAGTCGGGCCATGAGTGTCTTGAACACGACTTCGGGGTCAAGACCAAGTTTCTCGGCCGCTTCGATGCCGAACGATGCAGCGCTCGGGTCATGGTCATAGGGATGTGCTTGGTAGGTGATGCCGTGTGATTCCAAGAACACCGTTGCGGGAGTCTGCACTCCGGTGAAGTTATCGTTCTTGAGCAATGGAACACAGCGCATAACAGTCAAAAGGATCGCACCAAGAAACGGCGACGGGCGGCGATCCGGTCATGGCTCGCCGTTCGGACCTGAACACGACTCATCTCGCAACTGAGCCGTGTCGCTACCATCACGCCGTGGTGAAGACGACACATGGCTGAAGTGCGAGATGGTTGAGGTACACGGTGCCACGGTGCTGCTCATGTGGGCGACGGGTGGTTTCTTCTTTCTGTGGGTGACCACTCGTCGGCGTGAAGTAGGTATCGGCTACGGCTGGACCATGCGGATCACCTATATCGGCATCGCCGGTCTTGCTGTGGCAACCGGTTTCGCGTCAGGAGTGCATTGGCCCCGCGAGATATTTGGGCTCGCGTCGATCGCCGGTTCGTTGATAGCCCTCGCCGAGTCATGGTTTCGTCGCGGCGCTGGCGTAGAGGGCCAGCGCGAGGTGGTGGAACGGCGCAGCCAACGCGTTGCCGACATGACTGGCATAGATAAGGACGAACAACGATTCGACGCCGATGCACCCGAGTTTCGACCATGGCTCGACCTGCTCGCCCCTGCGCTTGGGACTATTGCGATCATCGCTGGCGCTGTTCACGCCGAAGGCCCCGGGTGGCTGTCGATCCTGCGGGTGCTCGCGGGCGCAGTGTTTCTTGGAGCGGTCAGCGATGCCATGCTGCTTGGCCACTGGTACCTGGTGCAGCCCGGGCTGGCCCGGTCGCCGATCCTGGAACTCGTCCGCTACACCATGTACGCATGGGTGCCGCACACCATTGTGTTTCTGTTGCCGACCGGCATGTGGTCAGTGCTCAACGGCTCGATCGACGACGGCTACGGCGGCATGCTGGGCTGGTTCTGGGCCGCAAGCGCCCTCGCCACGATTGTGCTGATCTTCGTGACTCGTGCGGCACTGAAAGAGCGTCAATACGCAGCGGTTATGGCCGCAACCGGCCTCATGTACCTAGCTATTTTGACGGCGTTCGGCCAAGATGTCGTAGCGCGGATCTTGTTGGATCGCTGATTCCCAGACATACTGCAGCCGCAACGTTGGACACGAGCCACAGTAGCAACCCACTTGGGCTGACTGTCATGGCTCGTAGTCTTGGACTCGGCGCAATAGAGGACGTTGCGCCCAACACGGAACCTAAGGACCGCGATCCTTCAGAGATAGGGAGCCGATATGCCCCGAGCTATATGGAGTGGAGCGATCAGCTTTGGGCTGATCACCGTGCCGGTGCGTTTGTATAGCGCTGTGTCACGCAAGTCAGTTCGCTTCAATCAACTCGACCAGCGCACCGGTAGCCGCATCAAACGTAAATGGGTGTCAGCACTCGACGGCGAAGAGGTGCCGAACGACGAACTCGTTCGGGGCTACGAGATCACCAGCGGTAACTACGTCACGGTCAGTGACGAAGAACTTCGATCGCTCGATCCTGAGGCGTCACGCAGTATCGACATCGTCGAGTTCGTGGACCTCGCAGACGTCGATCCGCTGGCCTACGACAATGCGTATTACCTCGAGCCCGATGACCTCGCGGTCAAGGCCTACAAGGTGCTTCTGGTGGCGCTCGAACAGGCAGGCAAGGTGGCTGTTGCGCGCATCGTGATGCGGCAGAAGGAATACCTGGCCGTTATCCGACCGACCGACAAAGCGCTCGTGTTGTCAACCATGGTCTACGCCGATGAAATAAATCCGGTTGAAGGCATCGAAGGGCTCGACAAGGTGGCCGACATTGCAGTCACCGAGGCCGAGATCACGATGGCCGAGCAGCTCATCGGTGCACTTGAGGCCGACTATGAACCAGAGAAATACGCCGATGGCTATCGCGAGCGGGTGCTTGAACTCATTCAGAAGAAGTCTGAGGGTGAAGAGATTATGGTCGCCGAAGAGGCCCCGGTAGCGGCGTCGTCTCAAGTCGTCGATCTGATGGCTGCACTCGAAGCCAGCGTCGCAGCGGCCAAGAAGTCCCGAGATCGCCACCCATCGGCGGGCGACGAGATGAAACCAGCCGCCGCGAAGAAACCTGCCAAGAAGGCTGCAGCGAAGAAGAAGGCCAGCTAAGTTTCACCGCGCCGCTCGGGCCGGCGTTTGCCGGACATGGTGATGGCTTGGGTTGATCGGCTCGTCCCTCGCATCAACCCGCTCCTCCGTCGCTCCGGCGCGTGTTTCACCGCTTTGTTCCGACCTGCGTGCGCGACACTGCATGTATGGCCCCGACTGAAGTCACCGTTGAGGTCGGCTCGCGCACACTGAAGCTGACCAACCTCGACAAGGTTTTGTATCCCGAAACTGGGTTTACCAAGGCGAGCGTGATCGATTATTACGTGCGTATCGCTCCGGTGATGCTTGACCATATTGGTGATCGAGGGATCACCATGCGCCGATTTCCTGATGGGGTCGAAGGCGAGTCGTTCTTCAATAAGCGCTGCCCCGATTGGCGGCCAGACTGGCTGAATGCGGTCCGGGGGCCGGGCGAGAGTGATGGGCCGATCGACTATTGCCGTCTCGACGAGGTCGCATCTTTGGCATGGGCTGCCAACCTGGCAGCGCTCGAGATCCATGCACCCATGTCTCGGGCCGGTCACATGGAAACACCGAGCATGCTGGTCTATGACCTTGACCCAGGCAAAGACACAGGTATGGCTGAGTGTTGCCAGATTGCTCAGTTGCTGGTCGAGGTGCTTGATGCTGTGGGCCTGCAGGCCTGGCCAAAGACCTCGGGGTCCAAAGGACTCCAGGTATATGTGCCCTTGAACACGCCGCATACCCATCATCACGTGAGTGCGTTCGCAAAGGCCACTGGCCAGTTGCTTGAACGAGATCGGCCAACACAGATCACCACGACAATGGGGGCAAGGAATCGAGTTGGCAAGGTGCTCATTGACTGGAGCCAGAACAGTCGCCACAAGACGACCATCGCCCCATATTCCTTGCGTGCCAAGCCGAACCCGACCGCATCGACGCCCATCACATGGGACGAAGTTGATGCCGGGGCAGACGGAGCGCCCTTGAGTTTTGAGGCCGACATCGTGCTTAAGCGGGTGAGCGAAATCGGCGATCTATTCGCTCCAACCGTGGCCCTCGAACAGACCCTTCCCGGCACTGCATGACCCGGTAAAGATGCCTCCGCATCGATAGGCGGGGGAGGGCAACCCGCTTCCACGGTTGAGGTCCGCTGCAGGCCGCTCGAAGCGCTACGGTCTTCTTCATGTCATCAGCGCCTGCCATTCGCCTTGCTCGCAAAGTTCCTGCCTCAGTGGAGGTCCACGGACTTCCACTGACGACCGAACAAGTTACGACCGAAGATGGCTCGTTGCCGTGGAAGCAGATCGCTGCCCAAGGTTTCACCGGCAAACTCGGCGAGAGCGCAATGGTCACCGTCGACGATTCCGTTCGTTGCCTGATCGGTATGGGTGATGGCGACGATGTCGATGCTGGTGCATGGCGGCGAATTGGTGTGGTGTTCGCTCGGGCCGCCACTCGATCAAAGGCCGCTTCGATAGCGATTACTGGCGTGACCGATTTTGAGACGCTTGCCGAAGGGATCGCGTTGGGTTGTTACGACTACACCGAGTTCAAGAGCGAACCAACGAAGGCGACACTCAAGACGGTTTCCCTTATCGGCACCACCAGCAAGAAGGCTGCAGCATCGGTTGCCAAGGGGCTTGCCATTGCAGCGGCCGTGAACCAGACCCGCGACTTTGTGAACGAACCTGGCGGAAGCCTGACGCCTGAACGTTTCGCCAACGAGGCAAAACGAATTGCGCGTCAGCCCGGCCTCTCGATCACTGTGCTCGGCCTAACAGAGATCAAGAAGGCCAAACTTGGTGGCCTGCTCGGCGTGAACCGGGGAAGCGATCTCCCGCCTCGTCTCGTCGAGATGCAATACAAGTGCGGTGTAAAAGGCGCACCCACCATTGCGCTTGTTGGCAAGGGCATCACGTTCGACGCTGGTGGCCTCTCGATCAAGACCTCGGTCGGCATGTCGACTATGAAGTGCGACATGGGTGGCGGTGGCGCTGTCCTTGGGGCCATGTCGGCGCTCCCAGCACTGAAGCCTGAGGTCAATGTCAAGGCATGGGTACCTATGACCGACAACATGCTTGGTGGCGATGCAACTCGTTTGGGAGATGTGCTCAAGATCCGCAACGGCAAGACGGTGGAGATCCTGAATACCGATGCCGAAGGACGGCTGATCCTGGCCGACGGCCTGTCATTGGCCAGCGAGGCCAAGCCCGATGCAGTGATCGACCTTGCGACCTTGACGGGTGCTGCCATGGTCAGCCTGGGTAAGGACTACTCGGCGCTCATGTCGAACAACGATGACTTTGCAGCTCAGGTCGAGGCGGCCGCTGATGATGCCGACGAGTTGACCTGGCGTCTACCGCTCCCAGCGCGCTACCGCAAGCTGCTCGATTCGCCCATCGCCGATATGAAGAACATCGGCGGCCCTTATGGCGGGTCGATCACCGCCGGGCTGTTCTTGCAGGAATTCGTGGCCGAAGGTTTGCCTTGGGCGCATCTCGACATTGCCGGACCAGCGTTCGCCGACTCAATCCAGGAGACCGGCCCTAAGGGTGGTACCGGCTACGGCGTGCGCACCCTGCTGTCTCTGATCTCAAACTTCACCAAACCCGCCGTCTGATCTGACAGCAACCTGATCTGACAGCAACCTGATTTGGTAGGCACCTGATCTGTGAGCACTAGACCGCGTATATCGCGGTCTGGCGCTCACAGACGTGGGTGGCCTGCGCCAACGACGTTGGGCTTCCCGATCCTCGGTCGTCGGCGCAGGCAGATCATGTTGGTGTCGCGTCGTGGCGTACGTGCGCTGTGTTCGGTTGTGGACCGGGCGTCTTAGGGATTTGGTCAGGATCGGTCAGCGCCCACTGAACCGCGTGCCAGGCAATGCTGGGGTGAAAGTGCCACTGGTGCAGTTGTCGTTCGGCATCGTGGGTGGCTTCGCCAAGAGCGAGCAAGGTTCGGGCCAGATGGGCGGCTCGGACCATTTCGGTACGGCGTTCCGCCCCGTCATCGGCTGGGTCGATCGTCCAGCTGTGGTGGAGTGCTTGTAGTCGAATGCTCAGCCGCTTGACCTGCCGGTGGGCGAGCGCTGGGATGCGGCGGCGCACATAGAGAAGGTCTCCGTGTGGTTGCACAAGGTGGAACTTGGTGCACCGGTCGATGGTGCGGGCGATTGATCCTCGCAGATCGACGCGGGACCCGAGCCCTATCTCGCGACTGAGGGTTGCGACATCGATCTCGAAGCCTGTTGGTTCGGCATCGAATTCGTCGGCGAGCCGGCGAAGTAGCAATGTGGTGCTGGGGCCCACGATGGGAAGCCAGAATGTTTCGACGTAGGCCGAACGAGGGTCGTGGCCGGCATCGTCCTGTTCTGGATCGAGCCAAGGCATGACACCGAAACGATCGGGAAGCGTGTCCGGTACATCGGCGACCGGTGCGACCGGTGCGACCGCAGTGATGGCTGGCGTGGAGCTGGTGGACACATCGGTGAGGGACATTCGGCGTTTCCGTTTCGTTGAGCTTGCTGTTGTTGGGGGCGAGGCGGGAAGCCGTATAAGTATCTTTCCTGTCTTTTCAGTATATGTCAATACTAAAATGGGAAAAGGTGTTTGACCGGTTGGTTGAGGCCAGGCTCGAGCGTGGGCTGAGCGGTCGTGGGTGTGGCCAATAAGGTCATCTAATAAGGTCAACGGGTGGAACAGAGCGTGAACGACGCAGTCATGGCTGCACAGGCCCTCATCGATACCGCGGTCTCGGTCGCCGTGCTCACCGGGGCTGGTATCTCGACTGACTCGGGGATACCGGATTTTCGGGGTCCCCAAGGGGTGTGGACGAAGAACCCCGAAGCCGAGAAAAAGTCGCACATCGATACCTACATCAACGACGGCGAACATCGAAAGGCCAATTGGCAGCGGCTGGCCAAGAAGCAGATCTGGGCTGAGGTCGACCCAAATGACGGCCATCGGGCGTTAGTCGCGCTCGAACGCCGTGCCAAGCTGCACACGCTCGTGACACAAAACGTCGATGGTCTCCATCAGGTTGCAGGGTCGGATCCCTCTCTGGTTGTCGAAGTCCACGGAACCACCCGCCGAGTGAAGTGTCTCGACTGTGGCGATGGGGCACCTATGCAGAAGGCGCTTGATCGCGTGCTTGCAGGTGAGGACGATCCTTCGTGTAAGACATGCGGCGGCATCTTGAAGTCGGCCACGATTTCGTTCGGACAGTCTCTCGAAATTGATGCGCTCGAGCGGGCACAGGTCGCAGCGCAAGAGTGTGATGTTCTGCTGTGTATCGGCACAAGCTTGGGTGTTTTTCCCGTGGCGAACATGGTGCCGATTGCTAAGAACTTCGATGCCGAAATCGTCATCGTGAACGCGGAGCCAACGGGCTTCGATGACTTGGCCTCGATCCTGGTGCCAGGGTCGATCAGTGATGTCCTCCCGGTCATGCTCCGCTCAGCCGAACACTAGGTCTGCAGTTTCGAACCCATCGGTGGCGGAAACCGCTGCCCACAGCGTTGCCAGCAAGACCTTCGTCCTGGGGTAGCGTTTTGGGTATGGCATCGTTTCGTGACTTGTTGACCCAGACCAAGGCGAAGATCACCGAGGTCACAACTGAACAGGGCAATCAGCTGATCGACGACGGTGCTGTATTGCTCGATGTGCGAGAGCCCGAGGAATACGGCCAGGGAGCGATTCCTGACTCTCTACACGTGTCGAGAGGGCAACTCGAATCAAACGTCGAGAACCGCATCCCTGACAAGGCAACCAAACTCGTCGTGATGTGTGCTGGCGGCGTCCGTTCGGCGTTTGCGGCTAAGACCCTCGCCGAACTTGGTTACACCGACGTTGTCTCTATGGGCGGCGGCTTCAACAAATGGAAAGACGAGGGCCGTTTATGGGTCGTTCCGACGACGCTGAGCGCAGAACAGCGCAATCGTTATCAGCGCCACATCCTGATTCCTGAAGTCGGCGAAGTAGGTCAACTCAAACTCCTCGATGCCAAGGTGTTGTGCCTGGGTGCTGGGGGATTGGGTTCACCTGCGTCGCTCTACCTGGCGGCGGCTGGCATTGGAACGCTCGGCATCGTGGACATGGACGTCGTCGACGCATCGAACCTGCAACGCCAGATCCTGCACAACGTCGATCGAATCGGCGATCGCAAGGTTGACTCCGCCAAGAAGACACTCACCGCGCTAAACCCCGATATATCGGTGGTGACCCACGATGTCCGCCTCGATGCCAGCAACATTGTTGACATCATCTCGGGCTACGACATCGTGGTCGACGGCACCGATAATTTTCCGGTGCGTTACATGCTAAACGACGCGTCAGTGAAGCTCGGTATCCCGGTGGTGCATGGTTCGATCTTCCGTTTCGAAGGTCAGGTCACCGTGTTTGATCCCCGCACTGGCCCCACGTACCGAGACATGCTTCCCGAACCGCCGCCGCCGGAGTTGGCACCCAGCTGTGCCGAGGCGGGAGTGCTCGGCGTGTTGCCCGGGATCGTTGGTTCGATCCAAGCGCTCGAGGCCATCAAGCTAATCTTGGGGCACGGCCAGACACTTGTGGGCCGGCTGCTTGCGTTCGATGCCGCCGAGATGGAGTTCAATGAATTCCGGCTGAACGTTGACCCTAAAAACCAGGTCACCTACGAGAACCGGGATCGGATCGAGATCACTGAGCTCCATGGTCTGTGTGCAGGCGTTTTGTCTGGCTGAACCGGCGTGGACATCGAGGCCGTACGGTGCATCTACGTCTGACACAAGCAACATGGCCCTCACTGTGCACATAAGGCACATCTCCCTGCTACCCTGATCTCTGCGTGGCGGGTGGAGTAGGTGTTTTCGCGCGAGAACCCATGCATATGAATCAGTTGAATACCCCTGCCGTAAAGCCTCGAACGAGGCTCGTGATTGCTGTACTAGCAGTGTTCTCAATGCTGGCAGGCGCCGGTTTGGTCGCCGCTCCCGCCGAGGCCCAAGGGTCAGCCCAGTTCTTCTTCCAAGGTGCTGGGTGGGGGCATGGCGTCGGGATGAGTCAAAACGGCGCACGGAACGCCGCCAATGCTGGCATGGATCATGTCGGCATCCTCAACTTCTACTACCCGAACACGGTGGTGACTCCCGTGCCGCCGTTAGAAAACATCCGGGTACACATCGGGGATGCCTCACGGGTCGAGATGACCTCGGAAGGTGCCATTGTGTTCGAGCGTGGCGGCGTGGCAATCAACTCGATTCCTTCCGGAACGATCACTGTGAGCGCCCACGATGGTGGACTGCAGGTTGGCAACGCGTGGACCACCGGCTCAGCGACTGATCCGCTGTATGTCTCGTTCCCTCAACCGATGAAGATCTCGAACAACGGCCATCGTTACCTGTGGGGCAAGATCCAGCTCACCGTCAAGAACGGCAAGGTGCGAGTCGTCGAAGTGCTGCCGCTTGAGCAGTACGTCCAAGGTATTGCCGAGATGCCTGCCGCCTGGCCGCTCGAGGCATTGATGGCCCAGGCCATTGCGTCTCGCACCTACGCTCACGAAGTCACCTTGCACCGTCGCAATTCCACGGAATGGGCCCAGGAATATGACATCAGCGGCTCAACCGTCGACCAGAACTACATCGGTTATGACGCTCAGGACAGTGCCTGGGACCAGAAGTGGCTTGCAGCGGTCAAGGCCACGGCTGGTGTCGAGATCGTAGACAGCAACGGCCCGGTTCGGGCGTACTACTCGGCATCGAATGGTGGTTACACCGAAACTGCTGCCTACGTGTTTAAGAACGATGTTCCTTACACCGTGGCTGGTCCTGATCCGTACGACGAAGGTGGACACGACTGGACGACCTGGAGTCGCACGTACACCCAGGAGTCGATGAGTCGCTGGCTTAATGCCCACACGGATACGTCGGTCGGCACGCTGACCGCAATCAATGTGCTTGGTGGGGAAGGGCCCTCGGCTCGCCTGGATAAGGCCGTTGTAGAACTCGTCGGAACGGGCGGCACCAAAAAGGTGACTGGCAAACGGTTGATGCTGGTTATGAACTCGAAGATCTTTGCCGAGGGTGGTGGTTTGTCGACGCACCTCCCGGGCACATTCACGACTATCGGAAACGGGGCTGGTGCAGGCGCACCACAGCCCACGGGAACGGCAGTCGTCGCCCAGGCAACTCCGGATCCTGTCGCCGAAACGGTGCCGGACAATGCTGGCTTCACGCCACCCCCCGGCTGGCAGCCCGAACCCGGCACCGGTGTGCCGCCAGGGCGGGCTGTTGCCCCAGCCGCGGCTGATGACAGCCCAGCCGTTGCATTGGAGGCAGGTGCAGCAGATGCGGCAGATGCGGCTCAGGCAACGAACGAGACTGCACCTGCCCCAACCGATGCGACGAACTTCACCCCACCCGAAGGCTGGCAGCCCGAACCTGGCACCGGGGTTCCACCTCGCTCAGCGGTTCCGGTTGGCACCAACGCCGAGCCTGCGACGGCTGCAATCGCTACACCAGCGCCTCCGGCAGCGGGCGCCGCAACGACCAATACCGGCTTCACGCCTCCTGCAGGTTGGCGACCTGAGGCTGGCACTGGTGTGCCGCCCGGCCAAGCGGTCGATCCTGAGGCCCCCAACGATGATGAAACCGTGGGCGGCACGGGCGGTGGCGATGCTGTGGTCACAATCTCTACAGCGGCCACGATCCCCACTGCCTCCGCAGCTCAGGCTGCGACATCTTCAGTCAATGTTGCACCTGCCCCACTGGCGGCCGGTGGGTTCACGCCTTCTGAAGGTTGGAAGCCCAAGGTCGGTACTGGTGTACCGCCAGCTAACGACGCTGGTCTCGTCGGCGGCACTGGTGGGGGCGATGCGTTCACAGGGGGTGTACTTCTTGTCACCCGCACAGCGGGCGGGGCCGAACTCACCGAAGCGAAGTTCGAAGTCATCGCACCCACGTCCGATCTCGCCGCCGAATCTCGGACTCGACTTGAAGAGATGCAGTCGAGAGCAGCCCTTGGGCTGTTTGCCGACATCGATGTTGACGGATACGTGGCATCGGTTGCGCCCCGTCCGGTGCATGCTGTGTGCACCGCAACCGCGGTCGGTGTTACCTGCGTGCCGATCGAGGTGCTCAAAGGCGGCAACTAGCTCCAACTACGCCAGACTGGCGGTAGCCATGACGGAGCCGACACGCGACAACCTGACCGAGGCACTCTTCGCTCCAGTAGCGGTGCGGGCCTACTCCGCCCCGGTAGATGCCGCGCTCATCGACGGTCTGCGGATCGAGGAGATGTCGGCGCTCGCTCCCATGGGATTGAACCGTCGAGCCGAATTTGCGACAGCCCGAGCGTGTGCTCGTGCTGCATTGGCCGATCTGGGTGTCGACGCTGCTGTCCCCAAACGCGACGGCGGATCACCCGCCTGGCCGACAGGTATGGCTGGTTCCATCAGCCACTCCCGCGGCTACTGCGTGGCCGTCGCCTCGGGTGCTCGACATCTCATCGGCGTCGATGTCGAAGAGATTGGCCGCATCAGCGCCGGTGTCGAACGGCGGATCTTGGTGGACCCGGAGCGAGCTGCGCTGAGCGATCTCGACAGCGACGTTCGACAGCTGCAACTCGCAACTATTTTTGCGGCCAAGGAAGCCTTCTACAAGGCGCATTATGAGTTCGAAGCGCGGTACCTCGGTTTTGATGTCATTGCGGTGTCTATTGATGGCCCGCACGTTTCGTTCGCCCCCGGTTCGGGCGACGTGAAGTCCGAGGTGATCGGGCAGACGGTCGGCAGGTCTCGGGTCGAACACGGCCGAGTTATCGTCGGGGTATCCATCGACCCCGGCGGGTTGGCGGTGCCGCTACCCTCACGCGCGTGACAAAGCTTGTAATTATCGGAGGTGGCCCGGCCGGAAACGCCTGTGCAACCTATGCCGCTCGCTTCGGAGCCGACGTTGTCATGATCGAAGACCAGATCATTGGCGGTGCCGCCCATTTGCTCGACTGTGTTCCGTCCAAGGCCATGATTGCCACCGGTGGAGCTATGGCTTTCCTTCGACGAAGTAAGGGTATGGGTCTCGAAGATGTCGAGCCACATATCGACCCCGACGCGCTCCGGACTCGTCTTGCCGATATCCAAAGTCGCCTTCGCGATTCGTCGACAAGCCTGCTCGGATCGCAAGGCGTCCGCATCGTCTACGGCCGGGGTTCGTTGCTCGACGAACATCGTGTATTGGCCGTATGCGACGACGGAACCGAAGAAATCTTCGAAGCCGACATGATCGTGCTCAGCACCGGCAGTCGCCCCCGTATCCCTGAGTGGGCCGACATTGACCAGAATCGTATTCTGTCGACCCGAGACGCCTACCCGCCGCCTGAGATCCCTGAGCACCTGGTGGTGATCGGGTCTGGTGTGACCGGCGTTGAATTTGTTCACATGTTCAACTCGTTTGGCTCTGATGTGACACTCATTGTGAGCCGCCAGCAGGTGCTCCCCGGTAAGGACCCTGAGGTCGCAGCGGTGTTGGAAGAGAACTTCCTGGAGCGGGGCGTCAAACTGCTCAAGGGCGCTCGGGCCATATCGATCGACACAACCGCCGATGGCGTAACTGTGAACTGCGACGACGGCCGCGTCGTTGCCGGTAGCCATGCGCTGTTGGCGATTGGTTCGGTGCCCAATAGCGACGGTTTGGGCCTCGAGAACGCTGGTGTAGATACCAAGTGGGGTTACGTCGAGATCGACGGCGATTGCCGATCTTCTGTGCCACACATTTTTGCTGCCGGTGACCTGAGCGGCAAACTCCCGTTGTCGTCGGTTGCTTCGATGCAGGGGCGCAAGATCGCAGAAACCCTTATGGGGCGAGCCACTCATGGCCACAACCGAGTCGACTATGACAAGGCCGCTTCGGCGATTTTCACCGAACCCGAGATCGCCGACGTAGGCCTGGCCGAAGCTGACGCGTTCTCGATTGGTCGCAAGGTCCGTGTGACCAAGGTGCCGTTCACGACCTCGGCCAAGGCTCTGATTAACGATGACCCTCGTGGTTTCATCAAGATCATCTCTGACCCTGCCACCGGCGAGGTCCTAGGCGGTTCGATCGTGGGGCGCCATGCTGCAGAACTCATTTCGGTACTTTCGTTGGCCGTTACCGCCAGCCTCACGGTGCGTGATGTGTACGACAGCCTGTTGGTCCACCCAACATTGTCTGAGCTCCTTAGCGACGCCGCCGAATAACCCGTGACTCCAAACCCCAATCATCCAAACGCCGATCCTGCTGAGTCCGACGATGAGCCCGGCGATCCAGTCGCCCCGATAGCGAAACGTATTGGCGCTCGGCTGCTGGACTGGGCATTCCTCATGACAGTTTGGATGCTCCTCGGAGCGGCCACGTCCGAACGATTGGCCGACGACACGCTGGTCTTCCAGCGGTGGGCGGTGGTCGCTTGGATGGCGCTCGTGGTCGTGTACGAGGTCGGATTCGTGGCATGGCGTGGCCAGACCCCCGGCAAGATCGCGTTGAAGATCCAACTTGTGGCACTCAAAGATGGGCGTGTCTTGTCACTCCCTGCCGCCATCACTCGGGTGCTTCCGGTGGCCTTCGCTATCGCCGTGCTGGGAGCCTTCTTCCCAATCGCCATGGTCTTCGTTTACTTCAGTGCAGCGTTCATGAAGAACAGTCGCGGCATCCTCGATCTGATGTCGGGCTCGGTAGTGATCGAAGCCCGGCGCTAACGGTGCGGCTGCGCATGGCGTGGCATGGTCGCGTGTGCCGCAGTGCTTCAGGTCTACATGTGCGGCCAGGAGCCGAACGCTGGCTGCGGTACCTGGCAACCATCGTGTAATCTATTTTCGGTTCGAAAATGGGTTCAACCGGAATGCCCGAAAGGTTGTCAGGTGGATGCACACCACATCGATGCGTTGATCGAGCCGACTCGAGTCCATGGTTCGCTGTATACCGATCCGGAGATCTTTGCGGCCGAACTAGAAACCATTTGGTATCAGACGTGGGTGTACGTGGGGCACGAGAGCGAGGTGCCGGCGGCGAACGACTACGTCCGTAAAAACATCGGGCCCCAAGACGTCATCATGGTTCGGGGCGCCGACGGTGTCGTGCGACTGATGCTCAACCGGTGTTCCCACCGGGGCAACAAGGTGTGTACAGAAGCGTCAGGCAACTCGGGTACCTTTCGGTGCCCGTATCACGGGTGGAACTTCCGAACTACCGGCGAACTGATCGGTTATCCCTACCCCGAGGGGTACGGCGGGCGAGGCCAGCTGGATCTCGGCCTGGCCCAGGTCGCACGGGTTGCCTCACACGAGGGATTTGTGTTCGGCAGTTTATCGCCCGATGGGCCGCCATTGGCGGAACACCTGGGCGACGCTGCGGGTGAGCTCACTCGGCTGACGAAGCTGTCGCCCACGGGTGAACTCGACTTGTCCACCGGCTGGTTGCGACACAGCGCCAAGGCCAACTGGAAGTTCATTCATGAGAACGAGACCGACGGCTACCACCCCCAGTTCGTGCACGGTTCGATCTTCTCGGTAGCCGACAGCGGCATTGGAGCGTTGTACAGCGAGAACTCGACTGCCGTCACTCGGGACCTTGGGAACGGGCATAGCGAGAATGATCTCCGACCCGAGTTCCGTCGGCTTGGGCAGCCACTTGGTTGGTTCGGCACGACCGCTGACCGGTTGCCCGATTATGTCGCAGCGATGCAGACCCGACATGGTGACGCAACGGATGAGATCCTGATCGAGGGTGCGCCCCACGTGATGATCTTCCCCAACCTGTTCGTGGCCGAGATCAGCATCTTCGTGCTGCAACCGCTTGCTGTTGACCACACCGTGCAGCACGTGACGGCTGTGCAGTTCAAGGGGGCGCCCGATATCAACAAACGTATGTTGCAGCAGTGCATCGGGTCGGTAGGCCCCGCAGGGCTGTTATTGGCCGACGACAGCGAGATGTATGAACGTAATCAGATCGGTGTAGGGCAGCGGTCTCCAGAGTGGCTCGATATCCGCCGAGGCATCGACCGTGAAACCACCGACGAGCACGGTCACCTCATTGGAGGAGCTACCGACGAAACCGGCATGCGAGCGTTTTGGTCGCACTACCGCGAACTGATGACCCATGCGTGAAGCCACTGGGCCCGAGGCCACAGCGGTGCCGGAGAGCCTGCGACGGTCGGTCGAAGCGTTTCTGTTTCGCGAGGCCCGGTTGGCCGACGAACATGCCTATGGCGAGTGGGAAGCGTTGTGGACCGACGACGCTCTGTACTGGGTCCCGGCGGCAGACGACACCGACCCAATGGCGCACATGTCGGTGATCCACGACAACCGGCGGCGGATCATGACACGTATCAAGCAGTTGGAAACCGGTAAGCGGCTCGCGCAAGCTCCTCCATCAAGGTTGCGGCGCATGATCACCAATGTCGAGATTGCAGCACCTGTCGACGGAGCGGATCTCGAGGTGCAGGCGAACTTCGTGGTCTACGAGGCTCGTGAGTCCGGGACTCGCTCGTGGGCGGGGCGTGTGACCTATCGGCTTCGTGCTCACAACGGCGAATGGTTGCTTTCGTACAAGAAGGTCGACCTGGTGGATCGCCCGTGGAACCTGCCGACCCTCGCGTTTCTGATCTAACCATGCAAGCACCGTGCAAGCCGAACGAAAGACTGTCATGACATCCCAAGCGCTGATCGGCGATGGACCCGTATTGCTCGACATCGACGAGCGAGGTATTGCCCGGATACGTCTGAACAGACCCGAAGCTTCGAACGGCATGGATGTTCCGCTCCTGCGGGCGCTCTATGACGCGTTCATGGTGGCCCATGGTCTGCCGAATCTGCGAGTGTTGGTGATCTCCGGCGAGGGCCCAAACTTCTGCGCTGGAGGCGATGTCAAAGACTTTGCCAGTAAGGGCGAGGACCTTCCGAACTATCTACGTGAAGCGACCTCGTGGTTGCAGATCTGTGTGCAAGCAATGCTTGGACTCGAAGCACCAGTGATCGCTTCGGTGCACGGATTTGCGGCTGGCGGCGGAGGGTTCGGGCTGGTCTGTGCAGCGGACATCGTGATCGCTGGCACGTCGGCCAAGTTCCTTGCCGGTGCGACTCGTGTCGGCATGGTGCCCGACGCTGGCACATCGGTAACCCTCCCGCAACTTGTTGGTATGCGCAAGGCGCTACAGATCGTGCTGACGAACCCGGTCATCACCGCACCCGAGGCATTGGCGATGGGGCTGATCACCACCGTGGTCGCCGATGATCAGCTTGCTGTCGAAACAGCAGCGGTAGCGGAAACACTCGCTGACGGAGCGCCGCAGGCGTTGGCCAACGCCAAACGCATGTTGTGGGCAGGGCTCGGTTCACGCGTGGAAGCCCAGCTTCCCGAAGAAGCACGAACCGTGTCAGCACTGTCAGGCACAGCTGACGCACGCGAAGGCCTCGCGGCCGTGATCGAACGACGTCCACCAGTGTTCACCGGAGAGTAGAGGACCACCAATGACTGATGCAGCAGCTGCAATCGCCGCCCGTCGCGACGCGCTCGAAGCCCGATTCCCGGTGTGGGACGAGGTCACGTTGGGTGAACGTTTACGACGTAGCGCCGAGGAGTTCGGGGATCGACCGTTTGTGATCGCCGACGATCGAACCGTCTCGTATCACGAAGTAGATGCATGGGCCACTCGGCTGGCCGATGGTCTGGTCGCCACTGGCGTGCAGCCTGGCGATCGGGTTGGCATCATCATGGCCAACTATCTCGAGTTCGTGCCCGTCAAGTTCGCAGTTGCTCGGGCCGAAGCAATCGCAATCCCGTTCAACTACCTCTACCGGCAAGACGAACTGGCCTACGTGCTTGCCCAATCGCAATGCAACGTGCTGATCTCGATGACCGAGTTTGCTGGTCTCGACTATCAGTCCATGCTCGACGGAATCGCGCCCGGCTGGGAGTCCGGAGACTGCAACGCGCTGCCAGACCTCCGGCAGGTGATTCTTTTCCCGACAGGTGACGTCGAGCCACGACCCGGTGTCATGACGCTCGCCGAACTCGATGCACATGGCCTCGCAAACGTCGGAGCTGCAGAACAAAGCGTGGTGGCTCCCAATGATGTGGGCGACATCTTGTACACCTCAGGTACGACCGGGTCGCCCAAGGGGGTCATGGTTACCCACGACGGCATCTTGCGAACCGGATATTCGTCGGCGCTGACTAGGGCATTTGAAGACGGTCGGCGAGTGCTGTTCTCGTTGCCGTGTTATCACATGTTCGGCCTGGTCGAGGGCCTGTTGGCAGTCATGTTCGTTGGTGGAGCAATCATTCCTCGGACCTCGTTCTCACCTGCCGACTACTTCGCCGGTATCGAGGCCCACAGGGCGAACGACATCCTCGCCGTGCCGACGATGACCGTTGGACTACTCGAACACCCTGATCGGAAAACACGCGACCTATCGTCGCTTCGGGCAATCCTCTCAGGAGCCGCACCCGCTCCGACATGGGTGTGGGAGCGTGCCGAAACCGAACTCGGGTTGACCGAGGTCACCACCGGCTACGGCATGACTGAATGTGGGGGCGCCACAACGTTGACGTTGCCCGAAGACCCATTGGTTATGCACACGACCACGGTCGGGCGAGAGAAACTTGCTGGCAAGGCTGCAGCACCTGGCATGAACGGAAACCATGCCCACTACAGCACGGCAGACCCGGAAACGGGCGAGTTGTTACCCGAAGGGGCCGAGGGCGAACTGATCTCTCGGGGGCCGTCACACATGGTTGGGTTTTGGGCCAAACCCGAAGAGACGGCACTGGCGCTGCGAGACGGTTGGGTGTACTCAGGGGATCTCGGTGTCGTCCGGCCCGACGGTTATCTCGAGCTGACCGGCCGCACCAAAGAGCTGTACAAGAGTGGCGGCGAACTTGTTATGCCGATCGAGATTGAAGAACTGGCAGTGGGTCATGCTGCGGTGAGTCAGGCGTTTGCCGTCGGCGTGCCAGACGACCAGTGGGGCGAAGTTGGCTGGCTGATTGCGGTCGCGGACTCGACCACAGAAGTCGATCACGAAGTAGCCGCTGCCGAGCTCATTGCGCTGTGCCGTGACAAGCTGGCCCGGTTCAAGGTCCCGAAACGTGTCGTCTTTGTCGAGGCTGCCGATTTGCCTACGACCCCGACGGGCAAGGTGCAGAAGTACCGCCTGGTCGACCAAGCCGTCGCAGGTACCCTGGGCGCAGCGGACAGCCATGGTTAGGTTGTGTTGATGGTCGAGACATCGAGCGATACCAAAACGCCAACGAAGTCGGCGCGGACTCGCAAACGAATCCTCGACGCTGCAGCGGCGGAGTTTCGACAGGCGGGCTACAACGCTCGTCTGGTCGATATTGCCGAGCGCGCCGGCATGCAGGCCGGAAGCCTGTATTACCATTTCGCCTCACGGGAAGAACTGGTTGCGGAAATCCTGCAGTTGGGTATCGCGACAGCATTCGCTCAGGTCCGACGGGCGATCGAGGAACTCGACGGAAGCGATATCGAGTCAGATCCTCGGAGGCGTCTAGAGACCGCCATTCGGGCGCACACAATGGCGGTGTTGGAGCAGAGCGACTACGCATCAGCCCAGGCCAAGATCGTCGGTCAGGTGCCCCCTGATATTGCCGAGGCCCATAAGGCTGACCAGCGTTCATACGGTGCGTACTGGAACGACTTACTCGAAACTGCGGCTACTGCAGGCGTGTTACGAGCGGACCTTGACTTGTTCGCAGCTCGAATGTTGGCATTCGGCGCCATGAACTGGACGACCGAATGGTTTGACCCGAGCAGGCGGCTGTCTGCTGATCAGATCGCAGACACCGCGGTGATGATGATCATGAGCGGCCTCGCCAAGTAGTCCTGTCCAATGGTGCTGGCCGTGTCGGGTTACGCGGTGGCAGCGGCGTAGGCATGATTGATCTGGGTGTGGAAGTGGATGAGTGGTTGCTCAAGTCGTCCGTAGACCAACTCGGGCAGTGCCCCAGACGCGAGGTTGGCGTAGATGCGTTCCATCACCGGAAAGTCCTCGGTACCGGTGACCTGCTCAAGCAGGTCGAGATTCTTCATGAAATAGTTGTGTGCCTTGTCGCTCGCCGGGGGAGTGGGTGCATACATGGCGGTGGTCGTGCGCACTCGGCCGACGCCCAACGGTTCGACAGTCCACACCTCGACGTGGTCAACCTGGTGCACCACCAGCCCATTCGGCACCAGAAAGTACTGGATTGTGCCGTAGGGCAGCAGCGACCATTCGTCCCTCGGTTTGGCGACTTCTTCGCGCACCGATTTACGTAGGCCGATGGAAACCAGATTGCGGCCAAACGGTTCGAAGATGACGCCGTCGGAATCGAAGGTCGGTGCAAGTGTCTGTTTGTGCAATGTGCGAATGTGATACGACTCGGTGAAGGTGTCGAAGATGAGCTTCCAGTTGAAGTCCCACTCGTTGGTTCGCGAGTCGATGAACGTGTAACTACCGAGGTCGAAGGCCCCTAGGTCATCTTCGGCGCCACTCAGAAACTGGTCGACATCGATGGGTTCGGTCCCACCGGGACGCACGAAGATCATGCCGTGTTTCTCGGCCACTGCCCGCTGGTGTAGATCGCAGTTGAGTGTCACGTCGTCGAATGCACCCGCCGACATCGGCCGGGCCGTGAGAGAGCCTGCGGTGTCGTATGTCCACGAGTGATAGGGGCACGAGAACACCCGCAGGCCGGTTCCCTGGCTATGAGTCTCTAACAGCGCGGCGCCCCGGTGACGACACGCGTTGACCACGGCGCGCAACGACCCGTCGGCTTGGCGGACCACGACAAGCGGTATGCCATCGAACGTGGTGGCCCGGTAGCAGCCGGGGTCGGGGAGATCCACGCTCATGGCGAAGAAGACTGGTCCGTCTCGAAACAGCACTCGCTGCTCGACCGCGAAACGGTCAGGGTCGGTGTAAGCGCTGGCGGAGTTGATCATGCTCGATTCGCCATGAAGGCCCTCGAGGTGGGGGCCAGCGTTTGCTACACGTTCAAGAAATTCGATTTGTCGTTGGTGGCGCATGTGTACCTTCCGTTATCGGGGCATGGCGAAGCCGCCGGAGACGCTGAGGACTTGCCCAGAGAGTTGTCGGGCCTGCGTCGAAGCCAAGAACGCGACGCTCCAAGCGATATCGATTGCTTCGGACCGGCGGCGTAACGGGATGCTTTTGGTGATGTTGTCGATTTCGCGTTCGCCAAAGTTCACGTCTTGGGTCCACAGGCTTTGTTCGCCGACATCACCCTCGGCAGGCAGGACTAGCCCCGGACACACCGTGTTGGCCCGAATGCCGAACCGCCCGTACTCCTTGGCAATAGTGCGGCTGAAGGCCATGACACCCGCTTTCATCGCCCCGTAGTCGGCGACCCGAAACTCGCCGAACCCAGCGTCGCTTGCAATCGAGATGATCGAACCTTCACGTCGTTCGACCATTGCGCCAAGAACGGCGTGGGTCGCGTTGAAGGTGGGAAACAGGTTCAGTCGATACGCCTGATCCCATCGTTCTGGTGGCAAGTCGAGGAAGAACTCGGCAGGGCCATTCCAACCGACGTTGTTCACGAGTACCGCCGTGGGCCCCATGTCGGCTTCGACCGACGTTACTGCTGCCTTGGTTGCGTCTACATCGGTGAGATCCACTGCGTACACCACTGCAGAGCCGCCCGCGTCGGTGATCTCGGTGACCGTGCGCAGTGCCATGGGTTCATCGCGGTCGAGGATGGCGACATGTGCCCCTTCTTCGGCCAGCACCGTGGCTATCGCTTTCCCGATGTTGGACGCACCACCGGTAACGATCGCCACCCTGCCGCCCAGCCCAAAGTCCATCGTACGGCCCTCCACTTTCGAAACCTGTTTCGAATTTAGACGACAGTCTGCCCGAGACGCAAGTCGGCCGAAGCATGTCGTCACGAAGCACGGACGCTGTCGGTCAAGGGCCGTCGGACCCGCAGTACGCACTGACAAAACCCTCCCGTCAACGTGCCACAGAGGAGCGTGAGGTGGGGGGAGTCGCTCAACGAGAGGTTAGGACGACGCACGAGCGAACGAGCAACGTGCTCGTGCCTCGAGTGGTGCAGAAAGCGTCGTCCTTTAGCAAGGAGCGACACCCCAACCATCGGAAGCGGGTACACAACAGCAGAGCTAGAAGCGGAAGCGCCAAAGAGTGAGAAAGGCCTATGCCTCGATGATCACCACGACGTCGCCGCCACCTACCGTGTCACCAACCGCGACGCTGATCTCTTTCACCGTGCCGGTAATGTCGGCCGCGATGTTGTTTTCCATCTTCATTGCTTCGAGCACGAGGATGGTGTCGCCGGCTTCGACGGCCTGGCCGACCTCGACGTCGATCTTGACCACCGTTCCCTGCATAGGGACGGTGACTTTGCCGTTGCCAGCGCCGCCGGAACCGCTGGATGCGGATTTGCGTCGTGTCGGGCCACCCGCAGGAGCGGCTGCTGTCGACTCGGGAACCCAAACGCTGACTGAGTAGCGTCGACCGTTGACCTCGACGGGCACGTCTCGGCGCACTCGTTCGTTGCCGTCTTCGTCGGTTACTTCGTCGACAACCGCGGCGATGCCGGTGAGGTCCAAGGTCTCTTCGACCCATTTGGTCGAGTGGGTCATGGCCTTGAAATCGTCGTGGCTCAAGATGGCGATGTCTGCGGGGATGGTCGTAGCGACGCCGTCGACCACGAGTTCATCGAGTGCTCGCAGTGTCCGTCCGATTGCCGTGGGCCGGTCGTGGCCCCAGCACACGAGTTTGCCAACAAGGTTGTCGTAGTACTGGCTGATTTCGTCGCCGGACTCGTAGCCGGTATCGAATCGAGTGCCGAATCCGCCGGGTGCGTTTAGTTTGGTGATCGTGCCGGGTGCTGGCAGGAACATGCCTTCGGCGGGATCTTCGGCGTTGATGCGGATCTCGATGGCGTGGCCCTGGATCTGCACGTCGTCCTGGTCGAACCACAGTTCTTCGCCCGATGCAATACGAAGCTGCGCTTCGACGAGGTCGATGCCGGTGACCAGTTCGGTCACGGGGTGTTCGACCTGTAGGCGGGTGTTCATCTCGAGGTACCAGAACTCGCCGTGTTCGTAGAGGAACTCGACGGTGCCAGCGTTGACGTAGTCACAACCCTTGGCAACGGTGACCGCGGCCTCGCCCATTGCGGTGAGTACTTCATCGGCAATGCCGAACGCTGGTGCTTCTTCGACCAACTTCTGGTGGCGACGCTGGGCAGAGCAGTCGCGGGTTCCGAGGTACACACAGTTGCCGTGTGCGTCGGCGAGAACTTGGACTTCGACATGGCGGGGCTGGCTGAGATACCGCTCGAGGTACAGCTCGCCTCGTCCGAAATAGTTGACCGCTTCGCGCGTGGCACTGTCGATGGCAGCCTGGATGTCGTCGCCTTCGTTGACGACCTTCATGCCTCGACCGCCGCCGCCGAATGCAGCCTTGATGGCGACGGGGAATCCGTATTCGCTCGCGAAGGCCGTGACCTGTGAGCTCTCGGTGACTGCTGCGGTGTTGCCGGGTACTCCGCTCACACCAACGTTCTCGGCAGCCGCTCGAGCAGAAAGCTTGTCACCCATAACTTCGATGGCTTCGGGGCGTGGGCCGATGAAGGCGACGCCCATGTCGGTGACTGCTTTGGCGAAATCTGCATTTTCGCTGAAGAAGCCGTAGCCGGGATGAAGGCCATCGGCGCCGGTGTCTTTGAGGATTTGCAGGATCGCTTCGGTGTTCAGGTAACTCTCGGCGGCTGTCTGGCCCCCAAGCGAATACGCCTCGTCGGCGAGGCGGACATGGAGGGAATTACGGTCGAGGTCGCTGTACACAGCGACAGACGTGACCCCTAGATCACGACAAGCACGGATTACCCGAACAGCAATCTCACCACGGTTAGCAATAAGGACCTTTTTCAGCACGGGACATAGCCTGCCAGATATGTCGCCGCGAACCGAACGCCCGGATGAAGCTTTTGTACTCGATGCTCTACGAGGTACCCGCTTGGAGCGGGTTCGTTGGGTGGCGGAGACCGGATCCACCAACGATGATTTGAGCGAACTTGCCCGAAACGGCGCCCCTGAGCAGGTGCTGATTACTGATCTGCAGACAGCGGGAAAGGGGCGCCGGGGTCGTGTTTGGACAGCGCCGTCAGAGTCGGGCTTACTCATGTCGGTGCTAGTCCGGGGTGTGTCACCTGCCGATGGGTTCTGGTCCGTGGGGGCAGTGGCACTTGCCGCATCCGAGGCCATTGGTCGTCGCACCGTCTCGGCGTGCACGCTCAAGTGGCCAAACGACGTCATGCTTGGGCCGGCGACCGATCAGAAGAAGGTTGCTGGAGTGCTCGCACAACTCGTCGATGACGCGATCGTGGTGGGCATCGGGATCAATGCAACGTGGCCGGATGACGTACCGGCAGATATGGCAGAACGAGGGACCTCGATCAACCGTCATCTCAATGACCGGACAATTGTCGACAGGGCGGACCTCGCGGTAGATGTTTTACAGCGTGCAATTGGTCACCTTGAGAGTGATCGGGAAACCTTGCGTTCGACATGGAAGGCTCGTTGTTCAACGTTGGGGCAACATGTGCGGCTTGAGTTGGAGCGTGGTCCGATCGTTGGAACCGCCGTGGATATTGCCCCCGACGGCGCATTACAAATCGAAGACGGTGGTGTTCGTACGACGCATCAGGTCGGCGATGTGGTGCATCTGCGGCCCGCTGGCTAGTTTGCAATTTGACTCCGAAGTCCGGGGGCGCCACCTCGGGCTGATTTCCACCGGATAGCGTGTTCCGCCATGGCTGATGACACGACCGGTTGGTCGGAAAAGGGCAAGCGCACCCCAGGTGACGCAGATGGCGACGGCAAGTCCGCGACCCCATCCCGCCCATCCAAGCGACAAGCAACCTCAAGCAAGGGCGGCGAGTCTTCGATTGTCCGCACCCCAGCTTCGGATGATGCCGGTGCACGAAAGGTCGCAAAGGCAGCTGCAACTGCTGGCCAGCGCGACGTCTCGTTCGCGTCCCGCATGGGTTTCCCTGCATTGATCGCATTGATTTGCCTGCTCGGCATCGGCGTGGTCGTCTATGCACGTTCAACCCGCGACGCATTGGCCGAGCCAGTGCAGAACCTGGACCATTGGCACGCGGTGTACGGCGTGTACAACTGCAACGCCACCGGCGAAGGCGACGCGAAGTTCCTCCCCGGATTCCTCTCGACTCAAGACGACACCGGTATCCACTCCCACGGTGACGGCGTCATGCACATTCACCCGTTCTTCGAGCTGTCATCGGGCGACAATGCCCAAGTCCGCCATTGGATGAGCGAGATGAACATCGAAATAACGCCTGAACGCATCAGCGTCAACAACCAGTTCGACCCTCCTGTTGAACTCGCTGCTGGCCAGGAATGCCTCGATGGCACCGGCAAAGCCGAGATCAAGTTGCTTCGGTGGCAGTTTGACTTCCAGGCAACCGACGGCGGCGAACCAGACGTCATCACCGAAGACTTTGGTCTCGTGCAATTCCAGAACGACCGTGAAGTATTCATGTTCGCCTACGTAAGCGAAGACACCGACGTCAACGAACTTCCGCCTCCACCGGCGGATCGGTTCGAGACGTTGAATAACGTGAGCAGCGCAATCGACTACAACCCGACGCAGCTGAACCCGATCGAAACCGGCGTCGACATCGACGATGCAGACGCTGAAGTAGACGAATAGGCCACCGGCCAGTAGTCACCCCGGTTTGATCCCACCTATGTGGGTCTAGATCCAACGAGTCAAAATGAGAAAGGCCCTGGGGTAACCCCAGGGCCTTTCCCGTTTTTGGATCCGACTCCAACCCGTGCGCAAGCGGCAGCACGATGAGCAGGATTACATGTTGAGTTCTTCGATGAGTCGGCTACTTGAGTCGGCCTTGTTGAGACCGCCCATACCGAAGACCATCTCGATGCCGTACTGAGCACACACTGCGGACTCGGGCACTTCGTCATTGTTCTTGCGGTCGTCGCCACCGTTACCGAACACCAGACGATGATTCGGGAATTGTTTGCCGATCGCGTCGAGCGAGGCACAGACGGTGCCGTCTTCGTCGATAGCCACCATGGCATGATCAACTACTCGGAGCGCTTCGACGATACGAAGCCGGTCGGCATGGTCCATGATGACCTTGCCTTTCTTCATAATCTGCTGGGCATTGTTGTTCACGATCACAAAGACTTCGTCGCCCGCAGCTTCAGCTGCCTCAATCATGTCCAAGTGTCCAACGTGGATCGGCCCGAAGTAGCCGCTCACGATGACAAGAGTTGGTGACGTTGTTGCGGACATTGGGCTGATCCCCTTCGGCCGTTAACGGAACAGGTCGTCGGCAGGGTCGCGCACAAGGTCGTCGCGCACCGATGACTCACCGAACCATTCCGATGGGCCACCACGAATCACTGCTACGGGTACACCCGTCGTCTTGCCCATGGCGAGCTCGGCTGCGCACGCAAGTTCGTCTACCAGTGCAACCTCGGTCACTTGCATTTCCCGGCCGAGCGCATCGGGCGTTCCTCGGAGATCCAGAATCGCACGCACGCCGGCGCATCCGATCGCCACATCGGTGACGCCTCGGCGCCAGGGCCGACCAAACGTGTCGCTGATGATCACGCCAACATCTACACCAAATCGACCCTTGATTGCATCGCGGATACGGCGGGCTGAGCGATCGCTATCCTCGGGGAGAAGCGCTGCCTGGCCACGTTTGACGTTCGACAGGTCGATGCCAGCGTTGGCACACACGAAACCATGTTTGGTTTCGCTGATGATCAGTTCGCCGCGTCGTCGCAGAATGCGGACCGACTCGCGTTCCACGATCGGTTTATGGCTTAGCGGATCAGTAGGGTCGATGTCGACCATCGCTCCCTCGGCTTTGGAGACGATCTTTTGGGTCACCATGACCACGTCGTGCTGTTGGAGTTCGACGGCGTCGCAGATCATGCCGGCGATGTCATCGCCCCGACCGATCTCTGGTAGTCCTTCGATTGGGAAAATTTCGAGACGCATCAGACGCTCCTTGAAGCGGTTGGGTCGACAGTGGCGATGGTGAATTCTGCGAGTGCGGTGGTGATATCGATTGCCGTCATCATCGTGTTGGTTACGTGCGGGGTCATGCCAGCAGCACTTACGGCCGGGGCGAGATGATCGTCGACCGTATCGATAACAAGATGAGCGGCTAGCGGCTGGTAGACGGCGGCCACGCCGGCAGCGGAGACTTCGTGGCCAAAGGATCGCATCAGGTCTGCGGCTGGCCCTTTCACTGCGCCGCCGCCCACGATGGGAGAGATGGCGACATTCCGCTCTCGGCGTTGAACTACGGCGTCTCGGATTCCGGGGACCGACAAGATTGGATCGATAGACACGAAAGGATTGCTGGGCGCGATGACCACGCAGTCAGCGTCCTGGATTGCGGCGAGCACTCCCGGAGCAGGGCGAGCACGGTCGGCGCCAGCAAACTCGACATGGCGCACAGCGTCAGCGTGTTGGCGTTCGACGAAGTAACGCTGAAAGTCGATCGTCTCGCCACTGGTCAAAGTGACGCGAGTGCGCACAGCATCGTTGCTCATGGGCAAGACGTTGAGTTCGAGGTCCCATGCGGCCGTAATCTCGCGAGTGACGTCGGCAAGGGTTGCACCTTCGTCGAGGCGTTGGGTGCGATAGAGATGTGTGCCAAGGTCTCGGTCGCCCAGTCCGAACCACGTTTGCCCGCCGTAGCGGTCAAGAGTTTCCTTGGCCTGCCAGGTCTCGCCGACCAGGCCCCAACCCGTCTCTGGGTTGATGACCTCGGCCAGGGTGTAGGTGCAGGTATCGAGGTCAGGGCTGATCGCAAGACCATGCAGACGCATGTCGTCGGCGGTATTGACGATTGCGGTGATGTCTGACGGGGTGACGACGCGGAGGAGTCCGCGAAGAAATCGAGCGGCACCCACGCCGCCGCACAATACGCAGATGGTGGTCATCGTGGGGTTGCAATCGGGCTGGCTCCGGTGTTCACAGGACGGTTAGTCACGTTTGGTGAGTCCTGAGAGCCGGAGGAGTTCAGGGCCAAGGTCAGCCACGGTTTGGCCGGCCTTGGTGAGTTGCTCGCCCCGTTCGCCACTGACCGCATCGCCGATGCCGGCGATTGCTGCGCCAACAACGTTGGACACTGGCTGTACAAACGTATCGACCTGTGCAAGTACCGCTTCGATGGCAGGGCGCAGGGCTGGGACTTCCTCGACGAGCCTGCGCCTCTCGATGTTGAGCCGACGCAGCGTCAAAATGGCGGTACCCACGCCGATCTCGGCCATTTCGGTTAGGAATTCGTCGACATCGAAGTCGCTCGTTTGTGTCACCTTGTCGAGTGTAATTGTTCATATCGAGGGGGTACCCATCCCGGCGAGAAAGGATGGGTACTCTCATGCCACTGTGGTTGACGCATCCGCCCCTCCATCTACGCGCCTCCTGGCGGCTGCCGACGATGGTCCCGACGCGCCCGCAGCCGCGTATCCGCTTGTCACGGTCTGCGTTGTGGCACACAATCCGGGCGCATGGTTCGACGAGGTTCTTCGATCCTTACTGGCCCAGGACTATCCATCGCTCGACGTTGTTGTCGTAGACGCTGCGAGCGGCGAGGCGGTGGCGCCTCGGGTCCATGCGGTTATTCCTGAAGCGACCGTGGTGCCGTTGCTCGCCAACCAAGGGTTTGCGAAGAACGCAAACACGATTCTTGAGCACCCCGGCCTTGGGTCGTACCTGCTGATCTGCCACGACGACGTAGCACTTGCTCCGGATTGCATCCGCCGACTCGTCGAGGAAACGCTGCGTTCGAACGCTGGCGTGGTGGGTCCCAAACTCTTGGATTGGGACGATCCCAATCGGATCCTTCATGTCGGCCTCGGTGCCGACAAGACCGGCCTGGTGTCTGACTTGGCTGAACCTGGCGAATATGACCAGGAACAACACGATGCGGTCCGAGATGTCTTTGCTGTTCCCGGCGCCGTCACGTTGCTTCGCACCGACTTGTTCCAGGCGCTGCAGGGTTTCGACGAAGCAATCCTGGTCCAGGGCGAGGACCTTGACTTGTGCTGGCGGGCGCACGCGCTCGGCGCCCGGGTGCTGGTGAATCCCGCTGCTACGGCCCGCCATCGCGAAGACCTGAGCACCCGTATCGTCGGAGCTGACCGAGACAAGTTCTCTCGGCGCCACCGCATCCGGTCGATGCTGTCGAACTACGGGTTTGCGCACACAGTGCGTGTCCTACCCCAGGCGATCATGGCCTCGATAGTTAATGCGGTGTTGGCCTTGCTCCAAGGCCGGCTCTCAGTCGTCTACGACATCGCTGCTGCCTGGGGATGGAATCTGAGGAGACTTTCGCAGATCCACCGACGACGCCGCCAACTCTCGGCCATTCGCCAGATCAGTGACTCTGAAGTGAGAGCCCTGCAGTTGCCGGGGTTCGAAGGGCTTCATGCCTGGCGCCGGCGGCGGGCAGATCGGCGCGCCCATCTTGTCGTTGCAGCAGATGATCCGGCGTCGGTGGAGGCTGCAGCCGATCGAAAGCGTTGGTTCCAGGCCTCAATCCTGGTGTGGAGCGGCGTGGTCGTCGTTTTGTTGTTCGGCAGTCGGTCGCTGATCACTGGCAATCTTCCGGTCTTCAACGAGTTTGTTGGTTTTCCCGACGGCCCGAGCCCGTTTCTTTCGGAATGGGGCAGCACCTGGCGTAGCACCGGCGTTGGAGCGGAGGCACCGTCCTCCCTTCTGCACGCGATCCTCGGCTTCGGTGGCATCGCACTCTTCGGGCAGATGGGCCTGCTGCGGATGCTGCTGACGGTTGGCATGTTGGGCGTGGGTGCTGCTGGTGCGTATCGCTTGTTGCAGCCCTTCAGGTCGTTGCCGGCCCAGCTGGTGGCGCTGATCGTCTATGTCGCTGCTCCATTGCCGTACAACGCTCTGCACGGGGGCAGTTGGTCGGGGCTGGTGGCATACGGATCGATGCCGTGGATCGCTAAACGCTTAGCGATTGCCGCTGGTATCCCACCCTTCGGCGACGACGAAACTGGTCTTGCCCGTCGACTCGCAGATACTGCTTTCGTTGCGCTGATGGTCGCAGCTGCGTCACTCGTTGAACCACTTATTGGCGCAAGCTTGGCGCTCTTGACCGTCGGTTGGCTGCTCGGCGGCTTGGTAACACGCCGTGTCGAAGGAATCGGACGGCTCGTGGTTGTCGCGGTGGGTGCTGCAGGTATTGGATTTGCACTGCTGATGCCAGCATCGCTGGGGCTCGTCTTGGGCGATGCCGAATGGTCACTGGCCGGTGGCACCGGGTCAACAACCGAGGGCAATCTGAGCCTTGCCGACTTGTTCCGGCTGGCCACCGGGCCCCATGGCGCAACCGCTGTGGGTTGGGCGCTGCTCATTCTGCCTGCATTGTCGCTGGTGCTGGCCTTTGGACACCGGTTGGCGTGGGCCGCTCGGTGCTGGATCGTCATTGTTGGATCGGTCGGCTTGGCCTGGTGGGCCGAACAGGGCGAGCTTGCGTTCGCCATCGCTGATCCACACGTTGTGCTCGCACCTGCTGCTATGAGCCTGGCCTTCGCCGCTGGCATGGCAGCAATGGCCTTTCAGCGAGATCTTCGCCGTTACCGCTTCGGCTGGCGACAGGCCGTGCCCTTTGTCGCGGTTGTTGCCGTAGTGGCATCGGCGGGCGCTGGGCTTGGAGGGTCCCTCGACGGACGGTGGCAGGTCGTCGACGATGGTTACGACGGTGTGTTCTCGTTCTTTGACGAGAAGGCCCCTGCCCATGCTCGGACCTTATGGATAGGCGATGCCGACGTCTTACCGGTCGAGGGCTGGCGTTACGACGACGATCTCACGTTTTCGCTCACTCAGGCTCGGACACCAACGATGCTTGACCATTCGCCGGGTAACGCCGACGACACCACGCTCGAGGTGCGAGAGATCTTTGCTGACACACTCGCGGGTGCATCAAGCCGCCTTGGGCAGCGACTTGCGCTGTATGGCGTGCGTTACGTGGTGGTCGTCGAGGCAAATGCTCCCGCACCATTTTCGTCGATCGAGCGTCCGGTCGATCCATCGATCAAAAGTCGGCTGACCGAACAGCTCGACCTTGTTCGCGTCGAGGTGCGAGCTGGTGCCACGATCTTCGAGAATCGGGCCTATGTCCCGACGGTGAGTGCATTCTCGTCCGGTTCTTTGGCCGCCATTGCAGGCGGACAGCCGCCATCGGCATTTGCTCTTGGGCTCCCCGAAGTCACATCGCTGCGTTCGTATCGAGGCCCTGTGCAACCGGGCGAGCTCTATGTCGCAATGCCGGTGACGTCCAACTGGACACTTCGAGTCGATGGTCAGCCACAGGACCGGCTCAGGGTCTTTGACTGGGCTCAGGTCTTTGTGGCCGAACGGCCGGGCACAGCGACACTTACGCACAGTAACGATCAAGCCATGTGGTTCGCCGCGATCGCACAGCTGGTTGCGTGGGTGGCTTTGATTACCGTATTGGTGCTCGGCCGACGGAGGCGCACATGAATCGCTGGCCTCCGCTCCTCGTTGTTCTTGCCATGATCGCTGGGCTGATAGCGCTCGATCAGAATGCCTCTGATCAATCGTTGGCTGTCCCCACGCCGGTCGTGCAGGCCGGGGGCCCGGTCGCAGCTGCCGCGGATGCGTCCGGAACAACCTGGTACTGCCCCGCAGGGTTCATCACCCCTGACGCAGCGAATGACCATGTCGTCATCCTTACGAACCCGACCGACGAACTCGCCACCGGCACACTCACGATCTACCCATCGCTCCTCGATGTGGACGGTAACCCGCTGCCGTTTCCTCGGGCCGTGCAACCAATCGAAGTTCCTGCCGGAGCCCAGCGACAGGTTTCGTTGGCCCCACTTGTAGCTTCGCTCGACGATCGGCTGTCAACGAATACTGGTGCGTTTGTGGCAGCGTTGGCCGAGTTCGACGGCGCCGGTGTCACGGTTGAACACACCGTTGTGGCGGCTCAAGGAAGCGACGTTGGCCCGTGTGCAACCTCAGCAAGTACCAGTTGGTGGTTCGCCAGCGGCACGACAACTGCCGACGTTGCGTATCAGCTGTACCTGCTGAACCCATTCCCCGACGACGCGGTCGTCGACATCTCGTTTGTGACCGATGCCGGAAGCCGCAGTCCCACCGCATTCAAGGGAAAACTCGTGCCGGCACAAAGCCTGACCGTGCTCCAGGTGGCGCCCGAGGTTCCCGTCAATGCGCAGATGACCGCTCAAGTCACGGTGCTCACGGGCCGAGTTATTGCCGAACGACTCCAGCTGTTCGAGAACGAAGCTGGCCCTCGCGGGTTGTCCTTGTCGCTGGGTAGTAACCGGCTGGCCGAGCAGTGGTTCTTTCCCGCGGGACGGTCGATACCTGGCGTTGGCGAGAGTTATCTGATCTACAACCCGGGCGATGCTGCCGCCGAGGTCGAATTCGAACTCAAACCCGACAGTGCCGACCGAGCCGGCGATGTGGCGCCGCTCTCTGTGCCGGTAGGCCAGCGTGAACGATGGATTGTCACCGTGAGCGGTCATCCTGCGCATCCGGTTGACGCTCTTGCCGCAATCGATGCAAGCACCATGGTTGAACCGGGCGAACCATTCTTCATCTCGATTCGCAGTTTCAACGGTGTACCCGTGGTGGCCGAACGAATCCTCACCCGCCCGCTTAGTGCCGGCGGCGTTAGTGCGTCAATTGGGGCCGACGTTGCCTCCACCGACCAGTCAATGGCTGTGCCTGCGCTCGTGTCGATAGCCGAGGCTTCCACGCTTGCAGTGTTGAACCCATCGGGGGCCACGATCGCTCGTGTTCTCGTCTTCGTTGGAGGCTCCGAGGGTGAAGAATTACGCGCCGAGGCCGAGTTGGCGCCCCGTCGACGTGGCGTCTTTGACCTGCAGGGACTCATCGAACCAGGCGATCAATGGATTCGGGTTCGTTCATCGACCGGCACCATTGCCGAGCTGACCGTTGCCTCGAACGGGTTGCTCCTGACCACGGGGTCAATTCCGGTCCAGGGCACCACAAGCGTGCCCGACCTGCTCGCCTTTGAATAACGAAGTCATCCCAAACGGCAATCGCGTGCCTAGACGCGACAGATGAGTTGACCGTGAGGCACAACGAACCATCCGTCTTGCTCCGCAATCCAGGTCCGCCAGCCGTCAGCAATTTGCCCGAGTTCGTCAGTGGTGGACACACCTTCGGCAACGGCTTGTTCGGCGAACGATGACGTGAGGACCCTGTCGGCCCAGGTCGAGCCCCACCATTCGCGGCGGTCGGGGGCGGCAAAGAGCCAGGCATCGATCGATGGTGAAACATCGTTCAGGCCAGCCTCGCGAGCCCATTTGACGAGATAACGCCCGGCGTCGGGTTCGGCGTCGTTGGCCTTGGCGACGCGGCGATAGATAGACATCCAGCGATCGAGCAGTGGTGACTCGGGTGCCCAATGCATACCTGCGTAGTCGGCGTCGCGGACCGCGATAATGCCGCCTGGACGTACGACACGGTGCATCTCTCGAAGTGCCGCAACGGGATCGCTTACGTGCTGAAGCACCTGATGGGCATGGGCGATGTCGTAACTGTCGTCTTCGATATCAAGCGCATACAGGTCCATAGTCTGAAAGGTGGCACCGGAGTCGCCGAATGTTTGCTGAGCACGGTCGATGACCGGTTCGCTGTAGTCGATCCCGAGCACGGACCCGCCCGGCATAACTCGTGAAACGAACTCCGCCGTGATCGATCCTGGTCCGCAGCCGACATCGAGCAGGTCCACGCCGGGTGCGAGATGCGAGGCCATGTATGCGGCCGAATTGGCAATCGTGCGGGTCGCGTGAGCGTTCACCACACTTTCCTGATGGCCATGGGTGTAACGATCCTGGGTCATGGAGCCAGCGTAGTGAAGGTGCGTGTACGAGGCCCGTATCTCCTGGCTGCGTCTAGGTGTCGGTCGACGACGTGAGAAGCTCTCGAAGCGCCTGACGGTGATCGGGGCCCAGTGGGCCCACGAACGCCGCCTGGGTCTCACCGGAGCGGTCCACGATCACTGCAGTGGGTACGGACTCGATCTTGTACCGGCTGTGCAGTGAAGGGTCGGTACCAACCTCGACGTTCTGGGTCACGACGTTTGCGGACTCATAACCCGAAAGTTCTGCCCACACCGTGGCGCACGAGCTGCAGGTCTTTGACGTGAATACAGCGATCAGCAGCGGGGCCTCGGGAGCCCGAAAGTCGGTGCGATCGAGGCTGCCAGGGGGAGCCCCAGGGGTACTGGTCGGGGCAGGCCGAAGCCGTTGTTGCTGCCACCACGCAGCCATCCCGGCCACAGCCGCAACCGCAACCATGACGAGGAGGGTGGTAGTCATCTGGGTTGTGGGTTACGAGGCGTTTGGTTCGGTCAGTTCCGCTGCATTTGCGGGAGCTGCATCCGGATTGTTCGTGGTCTGGGCCACACCAAGCAACCGACTGACTTCGTCGCCAGCGATTGTTTCTCGTTCGAGAAGTGCTCGTGCCACCAAGTCGAGGCCGTAACGATGGGTGGTCAAGACGTCATGACAACGCTGTTCGGCCTCGCGAAGGATTTGCGACACCTCGGCGTCGATGACGTGTGCCATCTGGTCGCTGTATTCCTTGGTTGACACCATCTGGTCACCCATGAAGACTTCGCCCTGTGAGCCCCATGCCATGGGGCCCACCTTTTCGGACATACCCCATTCGCGGACCATCTTGCGGGCGAGTTCGGTGTTGCGCACCAGGTCGTCGTTGGCGCCGGTGGATACCTGACCGAAGACCAGCTGTTCGGCAACACGGCCGCCCATACGCACGACGAGTGAATCCTCGATGTAGTCCTGGCGATAGATATGACGTTCTGCCTCGGGCAGCTGCATGGTCACACCCAGGGCCATACCGCTGGGGATGATGGTGACCTTGTGTAGCGGGTCGGCCGCAGGAAGCACGACGGCGCAGACAGCGTGGCCAGCCTCGTGGTACGCAATTGCTTCTTTTTCGACATCGCTGAGCGCAGTGGACTCACGCTTCTGGCCCATCAGGATGCGGTCACGTGCGGACTCGAAGTGTGATCCGCGAATCATGCTGTCGCCAGCACGGACAGCGAACAACGCGGCCTCGTTCACCAGGTTGGCGAGGTCAGCACCACTCATGCCAGGGGTGCCGCGAGCGACAACGTTGAGATCAACGTCGGGTGCGGTGCGTTTGCCTTTGACATGCACTCGCAGGATTGCCTGGCGATCTTCGAGTTCAGGAAGCGGCACAACAACCTGGCGGTCAAATCGGCCAGGGCGCAACAATGCCGGGTCGAGGATGTCGGGCCGGTTGGTGGCCGCCATCATGACGATGCCTTCGGTGGTTTCGAAACCGTCCATCTCAGACAACATCTGGTTGAGCGTCTGCTCACGTTCGTCGTGGCCGCCACCCATGCCAGCGCCACGTTTGCGGCCGATCGAGTCGATTTCGTCGATGAAGATGATGGCTTTGCCTAACTTGCGAGCTGAATCGAAGAGGTCGCGGACTCGGCTTGCGCCAACACCTACGAACATTTCCATAAAGTCAGAGCCACTAACCGACAGGAACGGCACGCCAGCTTCGCCAGCAACAGCTCGCGCAATCAGCGTCTTACCGGTGCCGGGAGGGCCTACGAGAAGCATTCCTTTGGGGATTCGAGCCCCAATCTCGGCGTACTTATCGGGTTGTTTCAGAAACTCGACCACCTCGGTGATCTCTTGTTTGACACCGGCGTAACCGGCGACGTCTTCGAAGGTCGTGCCTGGACGTTCGGTCGTATAGGTCTTTGCCTTGGATCGACCGATCGACATAAGGCCGCCCATCTGGCCCTGAGCACGACGTTGCATCCACCAGAAGAAACCGATGAGCAGACCAATCGGTAGCAGTAGCGGCAGCAGGCTGGCCCAGATTGACGACTGCGGTGTGTCGAAGGTGAGTTCAAGCTCTGGATCGCTGGCCAAGATGGAGCGATCAGCGTCGCTGAGTTCGAGCGGGCCTTTGCTGTTGAACGGTTCGCCTCGGGCTTCGGGGTCCTCGGCCAGCTCGGTGGCGGTTGCTTTATAGAAGCCGTCGATCTCACCGGTGAGGTTGTTGATCTCGAGTTCGGCGACCTTGCTGTCTTGGACTTGCACCAGTACGTCATCAAACGTGATCTGATCGCCGCTGTTGTCGGGAGAGATCGAGGGCAAGAAGAACAATGCCAGCACTGCAAACATGGCGAGCCAGAGAAGGAGCCGTGACCAGCGGGGGTCGCTGCGTTGGAAGCGCCCTTCACCGGGTTCGTTGCTGCGGGGCGGTGGTGGGGGAGGAGGTTTCACCATGTGTTCAGGCTAGGTCCGATCATGCGAAGAGCGATGGCGGAGGGCCATCAGCTCTGTGTGGTAACAACAGAAGGTACGAAGACATTCCCGCCAGTACCCTCAGATAGTGAATGATCTGCAGCAGCGTTTGAACGCAATTGTCAAGGCGTATGACGTTCGCGGGACCTATCCGGAACAGTTCGATGCCGATATTGCCCTCCTGCTCGGCCTCGCATTTGCGGCGTTCTTGCGAGAACAGGATCCGGATGCGACCACGGTCATGGTTGGTCGCGACATGCGGCCATCTGGGCCAGAGCTCACTGAAGCTTTTGCGGCCGGCCTCATGTCGCAGGGTTTCGATGTTGTCGATCTTGGCCTGATCTCAACCGACGAGATGTACTTCGCTGCCGGATCCATGGATGCGCCGGGCGCAGTATTCACGGCATCGCACAATCCCGCTGGATATCAGGGCATCAAGATGTGTCGCCGAGGAGCTGCGCCGGTGAGCACCCCCGGTTTGGAGTTCATGCGTGACTATGCAGGAACAGTAGATATCGATGATCTGCCTGCTGCCGAAACAACCGGCACGTTGTCACACCACGATGTGCTCGTGGACTTCACGGCTCATCTCCACAGCTTCGTCGATGTCAACATGCTGAAACCGCTCAAGGTCGTCATCGATACGGCCAATGGCATGGGCGGCTTGGTCGCACCGGCTGCATTCGCAGATCTGCCGTTCACTGTTGACCATCTGTTTCCCGAGCTCGATGGGACCTTTCCGAACCATCCAGCAGACCCGATCCAGCCAGAAAACCTGGTCGACCTGCAGGCCCGGGTGCTCGAACTGGGCGCCGATATTGGCTTGGCATTCGACGGCGACGCCGACCGCGTCTTCATCGTCGATGAGAAGGCGCAACCACTATCTGGTTCGATAACGACGGCCATGGTCGCCGCATCTGTGCTGCGGGCACAGCCTGGCGCCACGGTGCTGCACAATCTCATCTGCTCCAAGACCGTGCCCGAGGTCATCGTCGAAGGCGGTGGCACGGCGATCCGCACCCGTGTTGGTCACTCGTTTATCAAGAAAACGATGGCCGAAACCGGCGCAGCGTTCGCTGGAGAACACTCCGGCCACTACTACTTCCGGGATAACTATCGTGCCGACTCTGGTCTGATCGCTGCGCTTGTTGTTCTCGAAATGATCAGCGTCGCTGATGCTCCGCTCAGCGAACTTCGGAAGCCCTTCGATCGTTACATCGCGTCTGGCGAGATCAATACTCGGGTCGCTGACATAGACGCAGTGATCGAACGGGTCACCGAACACTTCGTGGCTGCTGGAGCCGATCTCGATCACCTCGATGGTTTGACGGTTGACCTCGGCGAATGGTGGTTCAATCTTCGGGCATCGAACACCGAACCGCTGTTGCGCCTGAATCTTGAGGCTGCTGACCAGGCGGCATGTGATGCACGAGTGGCCGAAGTCCAAGCGTTGATAGCAGATTCGTGAGGGTTGCCAGCCGAGTTGCTGGTTTACTGGTGTCCTCATGACTCTTAGTCCAGAACTCCTTGCCGTATTGGCCTGCCCCGAAGACAAGGGTCCGCTGTTGTACTTCGGTGACGATCGCGGGCTCTATAACCCTCGGTTGCAGCGTCGTTATTTGATCACCGATGGCATCCCCATCATGTTGATCGACGAAGCCGAAGCTGTGTCCGATGAGGAGCACGTGGTGCTTCTGGCCAAAGCCGAATCCGAAGGCATCAGCCCGACCTTCGAGGCCTAACCACTGATCTGTGTGAAGCGTCGCCGATCGGACTCGATGCCGGAGAGACTGGGAGCGGGTCCTGGGAAGGCTGCCAGGGTGAATATGCTTCATTTTCGGAACTTCGATCCAAGGTGGGTCATTCAGCTCAAATGAGCTGATTTTTCTGCAATGCTGTAGCTAATGACGGAAACTAATTGGGTGCCTGTCGCCGTTGACCCACTCGTGCCACCAGCGCGACTTGGCGCGCTCATGATTGAGCAGCGCTCACACCAGGGTCTCGACATCGTAGAAATGGCCCGTCGATCCAACGGTATGTTCACGCCGAGTTACCTCGAGAACGTCGAGCGGGGTCGGGTGTCGCTCGACGATGGCATCATCGAACACCTTGTTGGCCTGTACGAGGTCGACGAGAGGCCAGTTGTTCCCCAACGGTCCGAGTTGATTATCGATATCGACCGTCAACAACTCAAGGTCGGCGCCACAGCGATGAGCTTCGACTCGGTGGACGCCAAAGATGTGCTCGAGCGTTACGTCTCGATGATCTATGTGCTGCGTGGCCAAGAGCCAGGCAGCGACCTGGTCCTGCGTGACCGTGACCTTGGCGTGTTGTCATCAAGCTTGGGTTACACCGAGTCAGATCTTCGCCTCGAAATCCAAGGCCTGATCGCAGCGCCAGATTCGGTGCGGCGGGCTCAGGCCATCAGCAAACGAAAGATTGTGCTTGCGGCGGGGGTCCTCGTAGGTCTGACCGCGGTTGGTTCGCTTGTTCTGGTCGGTGGGATGTCAAATAGTGCGCCAACCGAAGTGCTGGGAACGCAACAAACGGTTCTCTCTTCCAGCTTTCCGACCGAACTTGGCGCAGCAGCTGAAGCAACGATTGCGTTTGACTTCCGCTCGGTGTTGCCCGATTGGCAGATCGAGTATGCCGACGATCATCCTGACTTTCTGGGTGTCACTCACTCACATGACAAATCCATCGTTGTGCATGTCGAACCAGGTGCATCGGTCGATGTCGTAGCTGCGGTGCTGATGCACGAAGTCGGGCATGCCATCGACCTCGAACAATTGTCAGACGATCAGCGGGCCGAATGGATCGAGCTCCGCAACATGCCATCCACCTGGTGGCCAGGCAATGGCCTCAACGACTTCGCTGTTGGTGCTGGCGACTTCGCCGAAGCGGTGTCAGCCTTCACCACGGGATCGCCAAGTAGCAGCGTGTACGGCGAGTTCACCGATGCGCAGTTCGCGTTCGTTGCGGCGATTCTCGAGAATGCCTAACAACGAGGTTGGTTGGGCTCGTACCGGTTCGACGTCGCCCGACGTCGCGTCGAGCCGCTAGCCTTTAGGCCGACTCGGCTGAGCGGACGCATGGGTGTCAGACGACACCAGCCGGGGTTACAAACCAAGGAAGCCGCTCTGACGTGTGCTTCCTTTGAACTCCCCGAACAGAGGACGTCACAATGACTGACACCGCCCAACAAGACTTCCGCGTCGCAGATCTCTCTCTAGCGGAATTTGGCCGCAAAGAGATCCGCCTCGCCGAGCATGAGATGCCTGGCCTGGTATCACTTCGTGCGAGCTACGGCGACGAGCAGCCGCTCGCTGGTGCTCGCATCGTCGGCTCGCTCCACATGACCATCCAGACAGCAGTGCTTATCGAGACGCTCACCG
>Ga0206131_10000505_pt1 | contig 53982 bp, 54 predicted proteins | sample Helgoland_Spring_FD_148636 | JGI IMG/M metagenome (GOLD analysis project Ga0206131, IMG submission 148636) | Pelagic subsurface seawater microbial communities from Kabeltonne, Helgoland, North Sea - Helgoland_Spring_Bloom_20160517_1 | ecosystem: Environmental > Aquatic > Marine > Epipelagic ... | reverse complement strand
GCACCTCGATGTCGGCTCATCGCATCCTGGGGCGGTAGTACGTCCCAAGGGTTGGGCTGTTCGCCCATGAAAGCGGTACGCGAGCTGGGTTCAGAACGTCGTGAGACAGTTCGGTCCATATCCGGTGTAGGCGTTAGAGTATTGAAAGGATCCTTCCTTAGTACGAGAGGACCGGGAAGGACAGACCTCTGGTGTACCAGTTATCATGCCAATGGTAAACGCTGGGTAGCTAAGTCTGGCAAGGATAACCGCTGAAAGCATCTAAGTGGGAAGCCTACCTTGAGATGAGTACTCTCATCCTTTTTGGAGTAAGGTCACGGCAAGATTAGCCGTTCGATAGGTATCAGGTCGAAGTATAGTAATATATGAAGCCGAGATATACTAATAGACCGAGGACTTGAATTTTACTTGTTGTTTTTTGTTTTTTAAATAGAGTGTCTTTAGCAAAGTGGAACCACGTTGATCCATCTCGAACTCATGCGTGAAACATTTTAGCGACGAAAATACTGAAAGGGAAGCTTTTTGGAAAAATAGTTCGATGCTCTATATTATTTAATTAACCAGTTTTTCTGCTTAGGTTTGCAACTAAAATATCATTCAATAAATAAAAGTAATTTTCTAAATTTTATATTAATCTTTCCGATAAAATTGTTAATTTTATTCGAAACTTTTATATCTCTAATCTTTTTGATCTTTAATTTAATTCACTCTAGTAAATTTTTTTCTTCTCTTAATATTGATAACTTAAAGATACATATCCTATTCTTTTTGATCTTAATTTATTTAATTATTTAGTAATAAAAATAAAATTAATAAAGCTATCTAAATAAGTTCAAAAAAATTAATTAGACGACAAATTTGTAATTATCTATTACAAAATTGTAATAGATAACTATAAAGTTATATTCTGATTCTACCTCATCAACTATAATACGTAAGCTTCAATCTAGAGATTTTTTGAATTTGTTAATATCGTTTTTTGACGTTTTAATTGATAATCATTGCTTCTTTTAAGGTTGGGTTTAATGTCTCACCTTTGAAAAATGTATATCCAATTCTAGTTTCAGTAAAAAATTGTGAGGGTATATGAAGAAAATACACAGTCGTATTTTTTTTATTTTATCTTCATATTCTTGTAAAAGTATTTGTTTGTTCTAACGGTTCATCTTTTACACCTAAGTTAAGTTTAAATACTTTTATTAGGTTATGTTATGATAAAAATCCATAACTGTGAAGTCCTTGGCCTAGAAAATTTACACCCAAATAACAGATCCAAACTACAAAAAATCCTAATGAACCTAGAACTGCTGCACGTTTCCCAATCCAACCTTGGGTCAAACGCGCATGAATATATGCAGCAAATACAAGCCATGTAATAAGGGCCCAAGTTTCTTTAGGATCCCAACTCCAATAAGATCCCCAAGCTTCATTTGCCCATACTGCTCCAGCAATTATCCCAATTGTTAAAAATGGAAAACCTAAACCAATTGTACGATAGCTCCAATTATCTATATTTTCTAATAATTGATTCTGTGTGGTTTTTTTATTAATTGATAGATTAAACTTTTGCGTACTTGAGATTACTAAAAATAAAATTGATAAAAGTGAACCTAGAATTAAAGTTGCATAACTTAGCATCATCATACTTACATGCATCATTAACCAATTTGATTGTAGAGCTGGAACTAGGGGTGCAGCACTTTGCATTGGGGGTGGTAAAATTAAAGTTGCAAAACTAATAATTAACAAGGTGATTGGAACAATGATAGCACCTATTATTTTTGTTTTACTTTTTCCTTCTACAATTAATAAAATAAATAAAAGACACCAATCTAAGAATAATAATGATTCGTATAAATTACTTAGGGGGAAATAGCCGGCAACAAACCATCTTAAGCTTAAGATTGTAAATAATAGTAAATTAGAAGATAAAACTCCAACCCAACATAAGTTTTTTAAAATATTTAATTTGGGATATTTAATAGAAAGCCAATAGCAAACCATAGTATTTAAAAGAATTAAATAAATGCTATTAGCAAAGCTCGTATTTGTGAGTAAATTTAACCAAAGATTTAAATTCATGTTGAAAGGTAAATAGTTAGATGTTTTTAGGTTTATAGAAGTATTATGTATGACTTTATTAAGTTTATTGATAAACTAATTTTTTTGAGCAAAATGATTGATAGAGCATTCCAATAATAATATTACTAATTTAATTAGTTTAATCAAAAATCAATTATAAAATTTGTAAATCTTGATTGGTTTTTATATTTTATGTGAAGCGTTTTAATTAATGTATTTATGGCGGAGAATGGATTTGAACCATTGACCTTCGGGTTATGAGCCCAACGAGCTACCAAACTGCTCTACTCCGCGTTTACTCTCAATCATGAATTAATATTAACATATATTATTAGATAAGTAAATATTGCAACATTCTATTAAGGGTCAAAATACTTTATTGAAAACTTAAAGGTTAAATATTTTACGTTATGTTTGAAATCCCTGTCAAAAAAAGAAAAGAAAGACATAAAATCCATATAAGGTTTGTAAGGCTTTCATCTGTTTTCTGAGGACTTAATGGGGCTGATATTGCAAAACTTTGGACCCCACTTTCTTTTGTTGAAACCCTAATTACAGTCAAAAATATTAATGCAAAACTGCAAATAATCCAAACTAAATTTATCATATAATGTTTGTTTTTTAATTATTTGGTCTTTTTAGAGCTCAATTTGAACGAATTTTAATTTAGTTAATTAAATCCACAAGTATTTCTTAAAATATTATAAGTAATACAATTGTGAATTTAATTTTTTTTCAATGGAATGATAAAATATAATTTAATCATCATTTAAAAATTGATGATTTTTCGAGACTAAACCTCTCAAACGTATGTTTTCCCAACCAATCGATAATAAAGTTACAATTATTAAAATTTGTCCAAACAGTAATATAGGATCTAAACGCCAACCATGTATAATTAGAATAGAACTATAAATCAAGCCCAAAGTTGTAAAAAATATATCAATATCGCGAGATAAATCATATTTTATTGTTCGTAAAAAGTATAAACCTAAAACAGCTATGATAATAACGATACCTAATATAATATTTGGACCAAACCCTATATTAATCATAATTTACGCACGTGTTAGCGGATCATTTGAGCTTACCCAGATAACCGCTACAGCAATACCAATTAAAACTGTTGCACCTGCTACTAAACTAAAAACAAATGAAGATAAAGATGATGTCATAATACTTAAGTTATCTTTTATAATAATTTAATACTAATAATATTATACTCGAAATGTTATTTATTTTAAAAATAAAATATTTAAGTAATAATGTTATTACAATTGAGCTAAATCAATTATATTTTAATTTTACTCGTTTTTTTTAACTTAGCTATTTTTTTCTTGCAGTGATAGTAAAACTTTTCTACGATTACGTTTTAAATCAACGCGAGAAGATCTTACTTTTGGAGTTGTTTCTTCAATTTCTTCATTTTCTTCTGAATTAGTAATTGGGGCTCCACCTTTTTTCGTGATTGTGATTTCATTATTTGAATCTAGTTCAACGGAAACATTTGAACCTAGCATTTCACTATCGGCAAGCAATAAATTGGCAAGTCGGTCCTCAAGGGCACTCATAATAACGCGACGTAATGGACGTGCTCCGTAAACAGGATTAAATCCATCTTTTGCTAATTTTTCTCTTACTTTATCATCGATTTTAAGGCTATATCCTTGCTCTTGAATACGTTTACATAATTGTCCTAGCATAATGTCGGCAATTTGGCGAACATCATTTTGGGTTAATTGTTGGAAGACAATGATTTCATCTAAACGATTTAAAAATTCTGGTCTAAAATATGTTTTTAGTTCTTCTTGTACTGCCTTTGCCATTTTTTTATAACTTTCGTTACTTGCATTTTCATCTAGCGAATCAAAGCCAATACCATCTCCTGAATCACCTCCTTTTTCAATTACTTTCGAACCAATATTTGAGGTTAAGATCAACAATGTATTTTTAAAGTCAATTAAACGTCCTTGAGCATCGGTTAATCGCCCATCTTCTAGAATTTGAAGCAATAAGTTAAAAACATCTGGATGAGCTTTTTCAACCTCATCAAACAGTACAACTGTGTATGGTTTTCTACGTACTTGTTCTGTCAATAATCCACCTTCAGAGAATCCAACATATCCTGGTGGTGAACCGATTAATTTGGCTACATTATGACGTTCCATATATTCTGACATATCAAGACGAACCATTGACTCTTCAGATCCAAAGAAGTATGATGCTAGTGCTTTGGTTAATTCAGTTTTACCAACACCTGTAGGTCCTGAAAAAATAAAGCTGGCAATTGGTCTGTTTGGATTTTTTAGTCCAACACGCGCACGTCGAATCGCTCGTGAAATTGATTGTACTGCAACTTCCTGACCAATCACACGTTCATGTAAAAGTTCATCCATTTTAATAAGTTTTTCTGTTTCACTTTTTGAAACTTTACTTACTGGAATCCCTGTCCATTGAGCTACAATTTCAGCAATGTTTTCTTCTTTAACCATCAATTCGGCTTCTTTTGTTTCGACCTGACCATCGACTTGTAGAACTGCCGTGATCAGAGCTCTTTGTTCCATTTCTCGGATTCTCCATGATGTTGCTTCTTCGAAATTTTGGGCACGAATTGCTTTCTCTTTTTCTTTTAGAATACCGCGTAATTCATTATCGAGATTTTTTGCTGCTTCAGGTAAAGAACATCCGCTTAAACGAACTCTTGCACTTGCTTCATCAATTAAATCAATTGCCTTATCTGGTAAAAATCGATCAGCGATAAATTGAGCTCCTAGTTTTGCTGAGGCAATTAAAGCTTTATCACTAATTCTTAGCATGTGGTGCTTTTCGTATCGATTTCGCAGACCACGTAAAATTTCGACCGTTTCATCAACTGATGGTTCGGGAACTTTTACCGGTTGGAAACGACGTTCTAAAGCTGGATCTTTTTCAATATGTTTTCGATATTCTTCGATTGTTGTTGCTCCGATACATTGTAATTCACCACGTGCAAGTGCTGGTTTTAATATATTTGCGGCATCCACAGCACCTTCAGCTGCACCTGCTCCAATTAAATTATGAACTTCATCAATTACAAGAATAATCTGTGTTGAAGCTTGGACTTCTTCCATTACACGTTTAATACGCTCTTCAAATTCACCACGATATTTTGTTCCGGCTAATAATAAACCAATATCTAATGAAACAATTTGTTTATCTTCTAAAATTGTGGGTACATCACGACTACAAATACGTTGAGCTAAACCTTCCGCTACTGCTGTTTTTCCAACTCCAGGTTCGCCAATTAATACAGGATTATTCTTTTTACGACGTACTAGAATTTGTACTACGCGTTCAATTTCTTTAGTTCGCCCAATTACTGGATCTAATTTATTCTCGCGGGCTTGGTCAGTTAAATTAGTTGTATATTCTTCAAGTGAATATTCTTTATCATCATATTCCCGTCCCATCGCTAATGCATTCATTTCTTGGGAATCTGTGCCCATTGCAACTAGAATATTTGCTCTTAACTTGTCAATTTCAATTTGTAATTCGTCAAATAAGCGCCAAGCTACTCCATCATCTTCATCTAATAATGCAAGAAGAATATGCTCCGTTCCAATATAAGCGTGACCTAAATCTCTTGATTCTTCTATACTATTTTCTAGAACACGTTTTGCACGTGGGGTAAATGGAATTTCAACGGCTACAAATCCGGAGCCACGGCCAATTATTCTTTCAACTTGCATGCGGGCATCTTTTAAACTTAGGCCCTCTTCTCTCAATACTTTGAAGGCAACACCGGTTCCTTCTCCAATTAAACCAAGTAAAATTTGCTCAGTTCCAACAAAGTTGTGACCTAAACGGCGAGATTCTTCTTGTGAAAGCATCACAACTTTGATTGCTTTTTCAGTAAAACGTTCAAACATTTGAACATCAAAAAGTTATTATCTTTATTCTATTTCCATTATTTATTAATTTTAAACTTTGAGAAATAATAACTTATTTTTTTTATTTAAAGGCTAAACAGTAATACTTTTTGTATTTTTTATATGTATTTGTGTTTTCTATGATTTTACGTTTTTTCGACTACGAAAGATAAAAACCTTTGAATTTCGTAAATTTTGGATTATATTAATTTTAATTTAAAAATTAATGTTATTTTTGAGTTTTTAGTAAGGAAGAAGAAAAGAAGACTTTTTCTCTAAATTAATGAACTTTCCTAGAATTGATGATTAAATTTTGAATTTTCATAATTTTTTTAGTTTAGTAAAATAACGTTGTGTAAAGATTCAGAAAATAATTCTTTACTTACAAAAAAATTAGTTTATTTTATGTGAAGATTTCTTAAGAGCTGTAATCTATCTTATCTTGATTTAAATAATTCGTAAAGATGTCTACGAATTATTTAGATCAACTTGATTATCAATTTTTGTCATTTTTTTTCAGCGTTCGGTTTATTCGCCAAACTCTGTGTTTTTTCCTGAGTATTCTTCCTATAGTTGTTGTAATGATTATGGGTCTTCGAGAGAGATTTCGGGATTCCTCTTTATCTCTCTCCAGGTCTATATCAAAAAGAAGCTTTCTGATATCATCGTTATCAGGCTCTTTTTGAAGTTTAGAAAATACGCTTTCCTCTAAACTTTTTAATTTTTTATTAAGCCTGCTTTCAAAAATTTCCAAAGTATCCTGTACGTGAGGATAGCCAGCTATCGTTAATTGTATTAGTGGCAAAATCTTTGTTAACGCTGTTATGCTAGGTAATAAGTTCACTCCAAGCTTGTTACCAAGCGTGATCACTAATTTGCTAAGTTTATTTTCTTGGACCATGATAATTTTCTCTTTTATAAGAATTTATAAATAATAAGGCCAATAAAACTATTTGTTAAAATAATCTTCGCTTATACAGATATTATATCGAAACTCAAAAAGTATAGCAACAGATCTTTTGAGTTTCAAGACAATAAGACCATTTATCACGTCAGTTGGGCTCTTGATTTTACCTATGTCTTTTTAATTTTTTATGAACTAATTTTACAATTTGTTTACGTTAATCAATGTATTACCTTTTTTTATGAAATAGGCCGGGTTGGATTTGAACCAACGTAGGAATAACCAGCGGATTTACAATCCGCCCCCTTTAACCACTCGGGCACCGACCCTAGCCCAATAGATGTTTTTCAAAACATACTAATATAGACTTATTATACTTATTTATTCGATAAATGGCAAGTCTAAATATGTGATAACTATTTTTTTATGTCTAATTCTCTCATACGGCTAAAAACTCCCATCATTTGCGAATTACTTTTTCCAGGAGCTACCATTGGATAGCAATTCTCGCCTTCAGTAACAATAACATCAATTAATGCTGGTCCATCATAATCTAATGCAGACTTCATATTTGTATATAAATCATCATGTGTTTCAAACTTAAAACTTTTTATTCCATATGAGTTTGCAAGTAAACTAAAATTAGGTGCACCTTTTTCCATACTTGAATGAGAATAGCGCTCACCATAAAACGATTGTTGCCATTGTCGAACCATACCTTGCCAATGGTTATTAACAATCACAATTTTTAAAGGTAAATTATATTGCGCTACGGTTCCTAATTCTTGTAAATTCATTTGGAAACTAGAATCACCGGTAATACATATAACTTGGTTATTTGGATATGCGACCTGAATTCCAATTGCTGCTGGTAAACCAAATCCCATTGTACCTAATCCAGCACTTGAAGCCCAATGGTGCGGTGCACAAGTAATAAATTGTGCTGACCACATTTGGTGTTGTCCAACATCGGTTGTGAAAAAGGCTTTTGGTGCACATTCGTTGACAAGATTAATAACTTCTTGTGGCGATAGACTTTTATAATTACTTGGAATAATTAAGGGGTATGCTGCTTTCCAATTATTAATTCTATCTCTCCATAGGAAGGTTGTTGTAAGTTCAACTTTACTTTTTTGAACAGCTGTTATTTGTTCTTTTAATAATTCTTGAAAAACTGTTTTGATATCACCGATCAAGTCTACTTGTGGAATCTTATTTTTATTAACTTCAGCGGGATCAATGTCGATTTGAATAATTGTTGCATAACAGGCAAATTCATCTAATTTTCCAGTTACTCGATCATCAAAACGAGCTCCAACCGCAATTAATAAATCACAAGCGCTTACGGCAAAATTAGCATATGCTGTTCCATGCATACCTAGCATACCTAATGATAGGTCATCCTGTTCTGGAAAAGATCCTTTACCCATAAGGGTTGTTGTAACTGGTATTTGGAGTAAGTCAGCTAATTCGTTTAATTCTTTTTCTGCATTAGATGTTATTGCGCCTCCTCCAACATAAAATAGAGGTTGTGCGGAATGGGTCATTAACTCTAAAATTTTTTTTATCTGAAATCGATTTGTTTTGTAGCTAAAACGATCTTTTCTGGTTTTTGCAATTGCGGATTGTCGCCAAGTGATATATTTGTCTAATTCTTCTAGCCCGACATCTTTTGGAACATCGATTAAAACTGGTCCGGGACGCCCATTTTGGGCAAGGAAAAATGCTTCCGCCACGATTTCTGACATATCTGCTGCATTGCGAACTATATACGAATGCTTTACAATTGGCAATGTAATACCAAATATGTCTGTTTCTTGAAACGCATCTGTACCTAGAAATGAACGCCCTACTTGTCCTGTAATGACAACAAGTGGGATTGAATCCATTTGTGCTGTTGCAATACCTGTTACTAAATTTGTTGCACCAGGTCCTGATGTTGCAAAGCAAACCCCCGTTCTTCCTGTTGCTCGTGCGTATGCGTCGGCAGCATGGATTGCACCTTGTTCGTGACGGGCCAGAATATGAGATATTAAACTTTGTTCTTCCCAAGCGTATAATTCATCATAAATGGGTAATATAGCGCCACCAGGATAACCGAATACATGTTTCGTACCATTTCGAACTAAACTATCGAGTAAGGCGAATGCGCCCGTTTTTTTTTGTTTTTTTATGTTTTCCATAAAGTAATGGGTTTAGATAATTATAAATTTAACATGGCGTTTAAAATACAACTGAAAGTTATAAAAGTTAAAAATACGAAAACGACTAAAAAAAGTTGAGTTATGGTATTTTTTTTTGCTAGTTTTATGAGCGGATTAAGTAAAACAATAATTAAACCACTAACACTTGTTATTAAAAATCGTGGATAACGTGTCAAATTTTCCCAAAAAATCTTCATTTTTGTTTTTAAATTGTAAATAATCGCAAGGAAAGCTTGAAGTCAATCTTGTGGTGAATAAAATGGAGAATACTTAGTAATTTTTTTATTCAGTATTTCTATATTTATTATATTATTATTATAACATAACCAATATTAATAACCAAATTATAAAATAAATTTTTTAATAACTAAATTACAAATCTCTTTTTCTAAGATTACTATTTTATTTACTAGTGTAAGTTGAACAAAAATGTTATGATCTAAGTTAAGTTATTTAAAAGTACAATTCTAAAAGGATAAAATTATGTCACGTTATTTAGGCCCCCGATTAAGAATTACGCGTCGTCTTGGTTCATTACCCGGTTTAACACGCAAAACAACAAAAAGAGCTTATCCACCTGGGCAGCACGGTCCAGGTAAATTAAATAAAAAAGCAAGTAATTCCGAATTTGCTATTCGTCTTCAAGAAAAACAAAAATTAAGAATGAACTATGGTGTTTCAGAAAAACAACTATCTACCTATGTAAAAAAAGCTCGTCGAACTTCGGGTGTAACTGGAACGTTAATTCTTCAATTATTAGAAATGAGACTTGATAATATTGTTTATCGTTTAGGATTAGCACCCACAATTCCAAGTGCGCGACAGCTTGTAAATCATGGTCATGTCTTAGTAAATGGTAAAAACCTTGATATTCCATCTTTCCAATGCAATCCAAATGATGTTATTTCTGTTAAATCGAAATCAATTCCTTTCGTTAAGAATCAAGGTGTTTCAGATTTAATCAACTTACCTAGTCATTTAGAATTTGATAATGATAAATTAGTTGCTAAAATTAAAAGTATTGTTGCACGTGAAGAAATTAATTTAGAAATTAATGAATTATTCATTGTTGAATATTATTCAAGAACTTAATATTAAAATTTTTGAATTTCTTCCCCGCTTTTATAATTTTGATGGTACAATATATTCAGTGATCTCGAAAAAAGCCATTGTGTTTATTGCTAGATCTCTTTAAATTATATATAAATGATATACCCCTTAGGAGGAATTCATGTCTCAAAACGTATCAGAACGTACACGAATTAAAAGCGAGCGTTACGAATCTGGTGTAATTCCATATGCGAAAATGGGTTACTGGGATGCTACATATACAGTAAAAGCAACTGATGTTCTTGCTCTATTCCGTATTACACCTCAACCAGGTGTGGATCCAGTAGAAGCAACTGCAGCTGTAGCTGGTGAGTCTTCAACTGCAACATGGACTGTTGTATGGACTGACCTTTTAACTGCTTGTGATATCTACCGTGCGAAAGCTTACCGTGTAGACCCTGTACCAAATACACCTGATCAATTCTTTGGTTACATCGCATACGAATGCGAGTTATTCGAAGAAGGTTCATTAGCTAACATTACTGCTTCTATTATCGGTAACGTATTTGGTTTCAAAGCTGTAAAAGCTCTTCGTTTAGAAGATATGCGTATCCCATATGCTTACCTTAAGACATTCCAAGGTCCAGCTACAGGTGTAGTTGTAGAGCGTGAGCGTATGAACTCATTCGGTCGTCCACTACTTGGTGCAACTGTTAAGCCTAAATTAGGTCTTTCTGGTCGTAACTACGGTCGTGTAGTATATGAAGGTCTTAAAGGTGGTCTAGACTTCCTTAAAGATGATGAGAATATTAACTCTCAACCATTCATGCGTTGGCGTGAGCGTTTCCTATACGTACAAGAAGGTATCACTCGTGCATCAGCTGCTACAGGTGAGGTTAAAGGTTCTTACCTTAACATTACTGCTGGTACTATGGAAGATACTTATGAGCGTGGTGAGTACGCAAAAGAGATTGGTACTATCGTTGTAATGGTTGACCTTGTAATGGGTTACACAGCATTACAATCATCAGCTATCTGGGCTCGTAAGAATGATATGATTCTTCACCTTCACCGTGCTGGTAACTCTACATATGCACGTCAGAAAAACCACGGTATCAACTTCCGTGTAATCTGTAAGTGGATGCGTATGGCAGGTGTTGACCATATTCACGCAGGTACAGTTGTAGGTAAGTTAGAGGGTGATCCTTTAATGGTTAAAGGTTTCTACAACACTTTATTAAACGTTAAGACAGAGATCAACCTTCCTCAAGGTTTATTCTTCGCTCAAGATTGGGCTTCACTACGTAAGTGTATGCCAGTAGCATCAGGTGGTATCCACTGTGGTCAGTTACACCAACTACTTAACTACCTAGGTGACGACGTAGTTATGCAATTCGGTGGTGGTACAATTGGTCACCCAGATGGTATCCAAGCAGGTGCAACTGCAAACCGTGTAGCTCTTGAAGCTATGGTTCTTGCACGTAATGAGGGTCGTGACTATTTATCAGAAGGTCCACAAATCTTAATGGATGCTGCTAGAATGTGTGGTCCATTACAAACAGCTCTAGATCTATGGAAAGGTATTTCATTCAACTACACTTCTACAGATACAGCAGACTTTGCAGAAACTCCAACTGCAAACCGATAATCTATCTAAAATTATTTTTTAATAAACTAAGGAGTTTTGAATAGTGAGACTTACACAAGGTGCTTTTTCATTCTTACCAGACTTAAACGACGAGCAAATCAAGAAGCAGGTAATGTACTGTATCAGTAAAGGTTGGGCGGTTAACATCGAGTGGACTGATGATCCACACCCACGTAACATTTACTGGGAACTATGGGGCTTACCTCTTTTCGATGTAAAAGATCCAGCAGCAGTAATGTTCGAGGTTGCAGAATGTCGTAAAGCAAACCCAACAGGATATATTAAATGTCAAGCTTTTGACGCATCAAAAGGTTGTGAGAGTTGTGTACACTCATTTATTATCCAACGCCCATCTTACGAGCCTGGTTTCTACATCCAGCGTACTGAGATTGAAGGTCGTTTCCAACGTTATACTATCCAATCTTATGCTGTACAAGCTAAGCCAGTTGGTGAGCGTTACTAAGTTTAATTTCCTATAGTTTGAATTATAATATTCATTCTTAGGTATTAAAGCTACCGAATGTTTTCTAATTTCAAATTAGAAAACATCCGGTTATTTTTTTTATTTTCAAAAAGAAAAATTAAATCGATTCCCTACTTATGTAAAAAGTTTCAAGTTAATTTGAAATTATGAATTGTATGTTCTCTTAAATTTTATGGTTTGCTATTTTCCTTGACGAAAGCTATTAAGCCTGCTACTATAATTTAGTGCACCGTCTTAGAATAACCTAAATTCTAGTTTAATCTCTTATATTCTTAATTTGCTCTACTTTTTCTGTTTTCATATATTGAATATTAAACTACTATTCTTACAACTTATTTATAAAAAGGAATAATTTTCATGAAAAAATTAGTTTCGTCCATTCATGTTGGTTTAGCATTCTCAAAAAGAAAAATATTTGGACTGACTCTTCTTTTTCTAATGCCTCTTAAAGTCAATGCTAATGACATGAATTCATCATATCAAGTTTCCGTGGCCCGTAATATTAGACATGAGCAAGAAAATCGTCTTCAAGATGAAAAAAATGACTCAGCAATGTCTCCGAATTTTATAGCTATTTTTCAACCTTTTTCTACAAACCTAATTGTATCTTCAGATATTGTACTACGTTATCCTTTAGAAGTAGAGATTTATAGTTATCCAACACCTAATTCAGTTATTTTAATTAATAATCGTGAATTAAAAATGAAACAAGAGCAGGTCAAATTGCTATCAAATTATTCGAAATTTGTTTCAAATAACCCTTCATTTTTGGACAACATTAAAATAGCTGATAATTTGCTTAAAGCTGCTGAATCCTATTATGTTGAAAATACTTTAAAGCCCTTTAATCCCAATTCTAAGCGTAAAAAATCAAAATTTAGTGAAATTAATCCACCTTTTCCCTCTAATTCACTTGTTTCTATTTATATTACGTCTATTAAACTGGGTCGAGTATTTGAAGATGAAGGAACACGATTATTAAATTTTGAACTTAATAAATTAAAAATCGAATCTAGAATAATTGAATTACCGATTTCCTCAATTTCAGTTGAAAACTTTCCCGATTTTTATTCAAGATCTGAATTATGCAATGGGGTTTCAAAACCTAGTGTTTTAGCATCGGATCGAATTGCGCTTGAGCTAGAAACTATTTATTGGTATTCGTTTGATTCAAATTTTAATTTTGTCGATTTTCCCTATCTTTGGTCTTTAAGAGATATTGATTATTCGTCGAAAAAAGCTGATTATTTAATGTGGAAATTCGCTAATCCATATATTATTAGATATAAAGCAAAAAAAAGTTTGCTTAGTCAAATTTTTACTATTCGAGAGCTCTCTTTGCCAACTAAACGTCAAATTCGTGATGCATGTGTTGACGGTATATCGAAGTTTTTCCGATTTAAAAAATGGATGCATAAAAATGTTCAGCGACCTTTGACGAATTATATTCGGAGTAAAACGGGTGATTTATTTTTAGCATCTCCTCATTTACAACCATTCAAAAGAAAATATGGGTTTGTCAATTTTAACGAACACTTTAATCCAATTAATATTAAATATGATTATTCTGAGTCAATTCAATCTCGTTGGCAGCATTATAATAAAATTGAGTTTGATGTTCCTGATTCTGTTTTATTAGAGCAATGTTTAGATAATATTTCGGATAGTCCTAAATTAATATCTCAAATAAATTTTGTTTCTCTTCCTCTAACTTTTAATGAATTTGAATTTACTGAATTAAATACTTTGCCTCGCTATAATTATACTGGTAAGGTTTTAAAGAAACGTCCAAGATTCCAATTTTGGAATTCTAAACAAGTTTTAAAACGTGGTCTAAAAGCTTCGGATGTGTTGCTTCCTCAATCATTGAGTAAAGATATACCTTGGGGTAAAAAAACCAATCAACCAGAAGCTTTTAGTTTTTCACGAATTATAAATTACGACCGCCGCTATTTAGCTATTAGACATAGAAAAGCTAGTCGAAGTTGGCGTTATCATATTTTTTATCATCGAGTGGCAGAAGAAATAATGAATGAAACAAAAGTACTCTCAAATCATTCAATTCCACCAACTTTGTTAATTGGTCCTCTTTTATTAAAACAAAAAGGTCATGATATTAATCAAACAGGTGGTTATGGTTTAGGGTATTTAAAGCGAGGATATAATAAATTTTATTTGAATCCTGTAACAGGTTTAATTTCAATTTATCAAAATAAAAATTATGAAGATTTTTATGGAGATGATAAAACCACTTATTATGGAGTCGATAAAGGTCGACCTTACTATAGTGATAAGTATGGTATTAAATATTTTTATGTTGGTAATTTTGATGATACTTTTTTCGGTTATCTTAGTGGAGAAAGTCATATCCGCCAACCAATTCAGTCAAGAAAAAATCCATTTTATTGGAGACGTGAATATTATGTAGATGTGGAATATTTGAAAATTAAAAAATTATCTGGTCCGTGGTCTGATGTGCGTGCAAATGTTCGTGAGCATTTTCAAGATTTTTACAAAGTGAAGGATCCAAATAATAGGTCAAATCCTTAAAATTATTTTTTGTTTAAAAAATAAAATTACTAATTTTTTAAAATAGCTTTAAAAAATTAGTAAAATTTTTAAATTAGGCTTTATATATTAACTAAAATTTGATACTATTATTCCATAAAATAAATTATATATTCAAATTAAGAATGGCCGTACCAAAGAAAAGAACTTCACGTTCAAAAAAGAATTCACGACGTGCTACATGGGTAAATAAGGCGAATACTCAGGCAAAAAAGGCATATTCTTTAGCTAATTCAGTTTTAAAAGGTAAATCAACGAGTTTTATTTATTCGGTTGAAGCAGATTCGACAGAAGATTAAATTTTATACTAGACAAATACTTGTTAAATTGGCACAATAAATTGGACAAGTGTTAACACGGTTGTGGCGGAATTGGTAGACGCGCTAGATTTAGGTTCTAGTAAGTTTTCTTGTGGGGGTTCAAGTCCCCCCAACCGTAATTTTAGATTATTAAATTAATGTTATTTTAACGATTTTTATAGTAGTATTCTTTGAATTATCACATGTAATAAATCATTGATACTTTTATTTTATAGTTTATTAAGCTGGTGAAGGGACTTGAACCCCCGACCTACTGATTACAAATCAGTTGCTCTACCAATTGAGCTACACCAGCACGTATGTGTATATTATATCTTAAATTCTCTACTTTACAATACTTTAATAGATATATTTTACTAATATTTTATCAATTTAAAAATTACTTATTTATAAAAATCTTTTCTACCTAACTAAAGAAATTAAATGATTAGATATTTAAACGATTGCGCTACATTAAATTATTAAAAAATTGAATTTGGATAGTAAAAATACTTTCTTATATAGGTATAATATATTTTTTAGTAAGATTTAGGTTTGTATTAAAAATACAATTGTATGTCTCACATAAGGAAAGCTCTTTTAAATTCAAGCTTGATTATTATTATTATAATTGTAATAAGAATCAAAAATTAATTATCTTGGAAAAGTGAATTTATTTTTTCACTTTTCCAAAATAATTTAGAAATTTTTTACACTTTATGCCATTGCATCTTTTACAGATTGAATTGCACCTTTTAGAATTTCTTCAGTTGATGATTCAAATTTTGCTGTTTTTGCGATTTCGGCACCATATTCTGGTTTTGATGTAGCTAAATATTTAACTAATTCACTACTAAATTGTTTAACTTTGTTTACCGGTAAATCATCTACTAGACCGTTAATACCTGAGTAGATAATTGCAACTTGCTCGGCTACAGATAAAGGGTTACTCTGGGGTTGTTTCATTAGCTCGCGTAAACGTTGGCCACGTGCTAGTTGATTTTGCGTTGCTTTATCTAAATCTGAAGCAAATTGTGCAAATGCCTCTAATTCAGCGAATTGAGCTAACTCAAGTTTTAATTTTCCAGCTACTTGTTTCATAGCTTTTACTTGTGCCGCTGACCCTACACGAGATACTGAGATACCTACGTTTACTGCAGGACGAATACCTGAGTTAAATAAATCACCTGATAAGAAGATTTGACCATCTGTGATTGAAATTACATTTGTAGGGATATATGCTGATACATCACCCGCTTGTGTTTCAATGATTGGTAAAGCTGTCATACTACCACCTCCAAGTGAATCACTTAATTTCGCTGCACGCTCTAATAAACGTGAGTGTAAGTAGAATACGTCGCCTGGGTAAGCTTCACGTCCTGGTGGACGGCGTAATAATAATGACATTTGGCGGTAAGCCTGTGCTTGTTTTGATAAATCATCATAAATAATTAACGTTGCTTTACCTTTGTACATAAAGTACTCAGCAATTGCAGCACCTGTATATGGAGCGATGTATTGTAAAGTTGCTGGATCATTTGCATTAGCAGCAACAATTACTGTATATGATAAGGCACCTTTTTCTTGTAGTGTTGTTACGATTTCGGCAACTGTTGACGCTTTTTGTCCAATTGCAACGTATACACAAATTACATCTTCTGTTTTTTGATTAATGATTGTATCAACTGCAATTGCAGTTTTTCCAGTTTGACGGTCACCAATGATTAACTCTCGTTGACCACGACCTACTGGAATCATAGCATCAATAGCAGTAATACCTGTTTGCATTGGTTCACAAACTGATTTACGGCTAATAATACCAGGTGCCATTGCTTCAATTAAGTTTGATTCATCTGTCTCAATCTCACCTAAACCATCAATTGGTGCTGCTAATGGGTTTACCACACGACCTAAAATTGAAGGACCAACGTTAACTTGTGCAATTTTACCGGTAGCTGTTACTGTACTACCTTCTAGAATATCAAATCCTGTACCCATTAAAACGACACCAACGTTATCGTTTTCTAAGTTTAGAGCGATTCCGATAGTTTTGTCTTCAAACTCTAAAAGTTCACCAGACATTACTTGATCTAAACCGTAAACACGTGCGATTCCATCACCTACTTGAAGTACAGTTCCGACGCTGTTGATTTTTACATCTTTGTCATAAGCTTCGATTTGTTGACGAATAATGTTGCTGATTTCGTCAGGACGAATATTTACCATAAGTTCCTACTTACCTTATTTTATAAATGATTGATTAAAATAATGTTGTTTCTAATTGATCTGCAAGTATACGTAATTGGCCTTTTAAACTGCAATCAATTACATCTGAGCCAATTTGAACTTGTAACCCACCTAAAAGACTTTTATCAACTGAAGTGATTAATTTAATCTCTTTAGCACCTGTAGCTATTTTTAGTTGGTTAATTAGCTCTAATTCTTGCTCTGCACTTAATGTTGTAGCAGATGTCACTTGCGCAATTTTAATTGCCGCAATTTGATAAACTTTTTTAAGATATTTTTCAGCAATTGCTTGTACAAGATCAATTCTTGAACGGTCTACAAGAATCATTAAGAATCTTGTTGTGTTTTGACTAAGGAATTGAGACGTGATTAGATCTTCTAAGACTTTTTTCTTTGAAGCCTTTGGATAAAGTGGATTAGTTAAATAGTTTACTAATTCTTCATTTTCGTTAAAAATTTGTAAAAGATCACTAACGTCAGCAGTAATATAGTCAACTGTATGCGTTTCGACCGCTAAATCTAATAATGCAGAAGCGTATGGCTCTGCGATTTTGCTATTTAGCATTTTATTTGTCATTTAATCTAATCTCCACTACTACCTACTAATTGAATACTTTGTTGCATATAAGCAATTTGCTCTTGTTCTAAACCAGTTTGTTTTTCAATAGTAGAAACGACTTGTTTTAAAGCTAAAAGAGAGATATTTTGCTTAATTTCACTTAAAATGAGACGCTCGCGATTTTTTAGAGTAGTTGTTGCTACATTAAAACGACGAGTTACCTCTTCCTGTGCTTTTTCATAATCACTAGTAAGCAGTTTTGCTTTTGTTAATTGTGTTTCTTTTTTAATTTCATCCACAATCACACGAGCTTGAGATAATTGCTTTTCAGCTTCTGCTAATCGGCTTGTTGCTTCATTTAAGCGTCTTTCCGAATCTTCAACCCCATTAATAATTTCAGTTTGTCTCTGCTCTAGAGATTCACTTAATGCGTTTCCAAGAAAAACATATAATCCACCTAATAAAATTAGGTTGTTGATTAAACCTGTTTCAAGAATATCTGTGTTTAGTCCAAAGCTTCCACTAGCTATTAGATTTGTTGTTTGTGCTAAAATTTCCATATTTATTTAAAGCTAAATAATTCTAATTCAAATTTAGCAGTTAAAATTTATAAAGATTTATGTTTAATAATAAATCCCTTCTTTTTTGCTAAAAATTTCAAAACCTAATGTTAAATTATATTTACGGCTGCGGTTCCCAGGGGTCTTAGATATTAGTATTGCAAAAACTTCCTTAACCTTCTGGTACTTGGCGGGCGTTATTTACTGAAAAGAACAGTAAGCATTTGTGTACTTAATGAATTAATTTCAGGTTCTAGATTATCGAGTACTGTTTGTTTCTTTGCAGCAAAGTTACCTAAAATTTTTTGCACTAGTGTGTCTAAATACTTTTGAGAAAGCTCAACTTCAGCATCAAAACTTTCTTTTTGCATTTTTTGTGATTGACTAATGTCTTTTGCAGCGCTTTTTTTTGTTTCTGCTAATTCACTTTCATACTGAGTTGTTACTTCTGTTGCCTTACGTAACATTTCAGATGCTTTACTTAAATTATCAAGAACATATTCATTTCGTTGATTCATTAAAGTATAAAGTGGATTATACAAAATTAAGTTTAAGACAAACATTAGCAGTAAAAATTGGATCGCTACTAGTGGTAACGTTGCACCAATATCAAATAATCCTCCTCGCCCAGTTTCCTCAGCTAAAAGAATAAAGATTTGTTCATTCATAATCTTTCAAATATTATTTGTATATTATATTACTTAGAATTAATGCCAAGACATTAAAACAGTTTGCTGTTAGAATGTCTTGGCATTAATTTTAGCTAGTGAATGGGTTAGCGAATAATAGTGATAAAGCTACTACTAGACCATAAATTGTTAAAGCTTCCATGAAAGCTAAAGATAAAAGTAGTGTACCACGGATTTGGTTCTCAGCTTCTGGTTGACGTGCAATACCTTCAAGAGCTCCAGCAGCAGCTTGACCTTGACCAATACCAGGACCAATTGCAGCTAAACCGATAGATAGACCAGCAGCAACTACTGACGCAGCAGAAATAATTGAATCCATAATTAAATTACCTATAAATCTAAATAAATGTATATTTGTTGACGCTAAACTAACAGGTTTCTTTTAAGGATAGTTGTTAAAAATATTTAAAGCTTAAAGCTAACCTTAAAAATTAATGTTTTACTCAACAGCTTCTGCAATATATGCTGCGGCTAAAGTTGAGAAAATCAGGGCTTGAACCGAACTTGCAAAAACTCCAAGACCCATAATAGGTAATGGAATAATTAACGGTACTAAAATTGTTAATACAGTTACTGTTAATTCATCTGCTAAGACATTACCAAATAATCGGAAGCTTAATGATAATGGTTTTGTAAAATCTTCTAAGATGTTAATTGGTAAAAGAATGATTGTAGGTTTTAGATAACGACCAAAATATCCTAAACCTTTCTTTCTTAGACCACCATAAAAATAGAAAATAGATACAAGCAGAGAAAGTGCTACTGTAGTATTAATATCGTTTGTTGGAGCAGCTAATTCACCTTCTGGAAGTTCAATAAGCTTCCATGGTACAAGCGCCCCTGCCCAGTTACAGCCAAAAATGAACAGAAATAGGGTACTAACAAAAGGAACCCAGGGACGGTAGAAACTTTCACCAAGTTGATTTTTTGCAATATCTTTTGTAACTTCTAAAGAGGCTTCCATAAAATTTTGCCAGCCTTTAGGGATACGTTCTAATTTTGAAGTTCCTAGAAGAGAAGCTCCGATAATTAAAGCGATTACAAACCACATAACAATAAACACTTGGCCATGTACCGAAATTCCTGCGATATCCCAATAAAAGTGAGTACCTACCTCTACTCCTGATAATAGTAAAGGCGTATTCATTAGATTAAAAGGGTACATAAGTTAAACAAAGTATTTTATACAATAGTATTGTAAGTAATAATCTCGAAATATAGGTAAAATTTTATTCATTTGTACTTAAATTCTTTAAATATTTATTGGGAACTTAAATTTCCACTTACAATACTATTACTTAAAGTTTTTAAAATTAGTCGAATTGAACCAATTGAATCATCATTTCCTGGAATTGGAATATCAACGAGATCAGGATCACAATTTGTATCTAGTATTGAGATAATTGGAATATTTAAACTTCTAGCTTCTTTTATCGCTGTTAACTCACGTTTTTGGTCAATTACAATTAAAACATCAGGTTTGCTAGGCATGTCTTTTATTCCACCTAAATGATTTTGTAATTTTTCTAATTCTTTACGAAGCGTTGAAGCTTCTTTTTTTGGTAAAATTTCTAAAATACCTTCTTTTTCTTGTTGTTCTAAAGTTTTTAGGCGTTGAATTCTATTTGTTACTGTATTCCAATTTGTTAACATTCCACCCAACCAACGGTGGTTTACGTAATATGAATTACAATTTTTAGCTTCTTGTGCTACGATTGCTGATGCTTGTGGTTTTGTACCCACAAATAAGAAAATTTTATTATTTTTTGCTTCATTATTAGCAAAAATACAGGCTTTGTTTAATAATTGTGCTGTTTGAACTAAATCTAAAATATGAATTCCATCTCTTTCAGCGTAAATGTATGGAAACATTTTTGGATTCCAGCGATTTGCTTTATGGCCGAAATGAACTCCGGCTTCTAATAATTGGGCTAGTTGAATTGTAGCCATATATATATCTATTCTCCTGTTATTATTAATAATGGACGTTTTTAACCAATTTATTCTATCACAATTTGTTTTAATTTAAAATGGTTTTTTAATTGTTTAAAAGATCATTTCGAAATCCGGTTCCAGCAGGAATTAAACGGCCAATAATAACATTTTCTTTTAGACCACGCAACCAGTCAATTTTTCCTTCTATTGCGGCCGCAGTTAATATTTTTGTAGTTTCTTGGAAACTCGCAGCTGAAATAAAACTATCAGTTAAAAGCGATGCTTTTGTAATTCCTAATAATATTGGATTATAATTGGCGAGACTTTTCCCTGCTTGTAATAAAATATTGTTTATATAATTAATTTGTTTTAATTCAATAATTTCGCCTGGCAATAATGCACTGGCACCACTGTTTAGGATTTGCACTTTAGAACTAATTCGTTTGATAATAACTTCCAAATGTTTATCTGCAATACTTACGCCTTGCGAATTGTAAACTTGTTGTACTTTTTGAATTAAAAGTAATTGTACATTTTTAAAACTCATATAAGCTGCATCATAATCATTACCATAATTCTTGTAATAGTTAAAATATACGATTAATAAATTATGAGGGTTTATTGAACCTTCGGTTAAAGCTTGTCCTAAATATACATATTCATTTTTTTTGACAATAATAGAGTTGCGATTTTTTAATTGTGTTAAATTATAAATAATATTTTCGCCACTATTATTTTCTTCCGAAATATTACCAATCAATTCTATTTTATCTGGATATGCTTGTTTTATAACTCCTGCATTGTAAGCTAAAATAGCAGGATTTTGAGGTTTTCGGGCTTCTAAAATTTCTTCAATTTTTGGTAAACCTTGAACAATGTCTCCCGTTACAATTTGTTCAAAATTAATTATCCCCCAAACTTCACCTTGTTTGATAAAATTATTCTTACCATTTGTTAATCCTGTTTCGGGTGTTACATAGAAAGGTGTTCCTTGGTGAACTTTAAATTTAAACGGGTCTTGCGTTAATATTCGACCGGAACAGTTGATTTTAATTCGGGGTTCTATTTTGTCACTTTTTGTTATCATTAAAGAGTTTTTTTTGAAGTTAAAATTACCCTCATTATAATAAGTTTTATAATTTTTTTGACTTGTTATCAATAGCTTTGGATTATTATCCTTTGTTTTATGAATGTTTTGAACTTTTAATATAGTTTGGGGGACAATAGATATTAAGCCTAAGAGTGTCTGTAACTCAATATATTCAAATTTTTTAACAAAAATAGAAATCTTTAATTTCTCATCATTTAGCTTTTTTGATAAAAAGTTATTTATATCGATTTTCTCCTCATCAATCAGAGCCAAATTAAATTTTTCGGGGGAATTTGGTCTCGGAATCACTTTAAAAAGAAAATTATTTTGTATACTATAATTTTCAAATGTTTGATTTAACCAAATTGATGATTCAATTAAACTAATTTTTTGTTTTTTCCCTTTTTTATTAGCTATTTTTGAATTTAAATTATTTATACATTTGAATTCAATTTTTTTCTTTTCTTTTTCATTATTTTTCGGTTTGGGAATATTAAACGCTTGAATTGGACGTAAAATAATTCCATGGTATTTTGGAGTTTCAAGAATTTCAATTAAACTTAGGTATTTAATTAATATATCTTCGAAAATAATTTCCCCTGGAAAATAAACTTTCTTATTATATGATTTTAATTTTTCAATTTCATGTGGTTTTAAATTATAGAATTCTAAAAACTCACCAGGTTTAATTTGAATTTCTTGTAAAATTTGGTTTGATTCTTTTGTTTGAAGAATACCATTTGTTTTAGAAAAAATACCTTTTATTAACTCTGTACCTGGTTTTTCTAATTTCGTTAAATTTGAAACAAGAAGTAATGATTTATCTTTATTGATTGTATGTATTTCTAAAGGAACAAATAGTAATTTACTATTTTTGTGAATAAAGTCTTTTTCAAATATCTCATCATATTTAAAAATTGAATCATCGGGATAATATATTCGCCCACCCGTTTCTGTTTTATATTTATTTGTTAATTTTTTTGCGAAAAAGATTGAATTTTGTTTTGAAGTGGCGGGTAAACTTTCAATTAAGTAATATTCATTTGATTTTGTTTTAATAACCAGTTTTTGAATTTTTTTATCCCAGAAAAGTTTAACATTAAATAACTTCCGACATTTTCCGATTTCTATCGTTTCAATTTTATTTTGCGTTTTATCTTTATTAATTTTTACGATTCCATCTTTTTTACTTATTAGCTTAAATTGAATTAGGTTATCGTCTTTTGTAATGTTTTGATTAGACTTAAAATTATTAATTAAACCATTATAAGGGATATTATAGACTTCACTTTCCATAATCCAAGCAAGGTTCGAATTCAAATCAGCGATTAGTTGACCGGAATGTGGTGCTATAATATTTTTTTTGGTTTTTATTGTTTGCTGATTTTTTAGTGGTAATTCAGCGATTAAGTCGCCAGTTTTTACAAAACTATTATTTTGAATAAAGATCGAACTATCTGCAGGTAATTTAGTTTCGTTTGTTTTATTTTGGTAGTTTGTAATTTTAAATTTAGCTTCTCGTTCTAAAATGGTTACTTTACTTCCATACATTGTTCGCCCTAATTTAATTTGAATATTTGGGTCAAATGAAAAGAATCCTGTAGTTCTAGAACGAATTTGACGGCTAGGGTCAGCCGTAAAAATTCCTCCTGTGTGAAAAGTTCGCATTGTTAACTGTGTTCCAGGTTCACCAATGGATTGAGCGGCAATAATCCCAATTGCTTCTCCTAATTTTACGGTTTTACAAGTCGACAAATTCCAACCATAACATTTTTGACAAATTGAACGTGTTGATTCGCATGTTAATGGCGAATGTAGCTTAATTGATTTAATATTATATTTATTGAATTTATTCGCGATTGTTTCAGTTATTTGCTGATTATTTGAAATAATTGGATTACTTATATCTTTAATTTTTATTGTTTGTGCACTTGTTCGCCCAATAATTTTTGAATTAAATAATTCTGTGTCATCTTTTTTATTTAATTTAATTGAACGTTTTGTTAAACAATCATTTTCTCTAATAATAACATCTTGCGCAACATCAATTAGGCGTCGGGTTAAGTAGCCAGAGTCTGCGGTTTTTAAGGCCGTATCGACTACTCCTTTTCTCGCTCCGTAAGCCGACATAATATAATCTGTTATAGTTAATCCTTCACGAAAATTGTGGATAATTGGAATATCAATAATTTGTCCATTTGGATCTGACATTAATCCACGCATACCAACTAATTGTCTAACTTGTGACAGATTTCCTCGCGCTCCAGAAAAAGCCATTAAATAAATTGAATTTAATGGGTCAGTTTGACGAAAGTAATCAACTAAGTTATTTTTTAAAGTTTCGCTAGTTTTATTCCAAGTATCAATAATCTTTTGAAAACGTTCAACCGAATTAATTTCACCACGTGCATACGTTAAATCAGATTTTTTAATTTCACTATTTGATTCGACTAATAATTTTTTTTTAGTTGGAGGAACTTTTAAATCTTCAATACTAATAGAAATACCAGCCGTTGTTGCATAATTAAAACCTAATTCTTTCATTTCATCAGCCAGTAGGCACGAGCGTGTTATTCCATAATTGGTAAAAGCGTCATAAACAGCACTTTTTAACTCTTTTTTACTAAAAATTTGATTTTTAAATGTAATTTCTTTTACCATATTATTTTTATTTATATATAGATATTTTTCATAATCGTTTTATTTAATAAAATTCGTCCTGCTGTAGTTCGGATATATTTTTCTTGATTTTCCAGCTCAACTTTAAAATTCGCCTTTATTGAATTTTTTAGTCTAGTTTTTTCTATATTTCTTACCCAAATTGGTGTGTGAGCGGTTATAATTTTTTGTTCATATGCAAAAAGTACATCTTTGTAATTTGAAAAATAATTATTTTGAGATTTTTTTGCGTTTGGGTTATCAACGGTTAAATAATAGCAACCTAAAATCATATCTTGGCTTGGTAAAATAATTGGTTCACCTGTTGCTGGCGATAAAAAATTATTTGGTGCTAGCATTAATCTTTTTGCTTCGGCTTGTGCCTCTGTTGATAATGGGATGTGAATAGCCATTTGATCACCATCAAAATCAGCATTAAATGCCGTACAAACTAGGGGGTGAAGTTGAATCGCACGGCCTGCAACTAAAATTGGTTCAAACGCTTGGATGCCTAATCGATGTAATGTTGGAGCACGGTTTAGTAGAACTGGATGATTTTTTAAAATATTTTCAAGAATTGTCCAAATAATCGGTTCACCGGTTTGAATTAATTTTTTAGCTAATTTCATATTACTTGCTAATCCATTATTGATTAATTGATGAATTATAAATGGTTGAAATAGCTCAAGTGCAATTTCATGTGGTAAACCACATTGATTTAATTTTAAAGATGGACCTACAATAATTACTGATCTTCCAGAATAATCTACTCGTTTCCCTAATAAATTTTGTCGGAAACGTCCATGTTTCCCTTCAATAATATCCGATAAAGATTTCAGCGCTCTATTATTTGCACCTAAGGCTTTTCGCCCACGTTTTCCATTATCAATTAAAGCGTCTATTGCTTCTTGTAGCATCCGCTTCTCATTATGAACAATAATTGCAGGTGCGTAAATTTTTAGTAGCCTTGACAATCGATTATTACGAGTAATTACGCGTCGGTATAATTCATTTAAGTCAGAAGTTGCAAATCTCCCCCCATCTAATTGAACCATGGGTCTCAATCCTGGAGGAATTACTGGAATTACATTTAAAATCATCCAAACTGGGTGAGAATTAGTTGCTATAAAATTTTCAATTAACCTAATTCGTTTGATAATCTTTTCGGGTTTTTCAACAGTAATTTTTTTTGTATCTGGGTTTATTTCTTCAAATAATTTATAGTTTTGATTTATAATCTGTAATGATAAACGGTTTCTAATAATTTCTTTTTTTAAATCAATTTTTTCTAAAAGATATTTTATCGCTTCTGCACCAATCTTTGCTTTCGAATTTGCAACATTAGTATTTTCGTTTTCAGAAAAAGCTAAATAGTCTTCAAAATCTAAATTATTTTTTATATTATTTTCTGCATTTTGAAAATTTACATGATCTAAGACTAAATATTTATTAAAATATATGATTTCTTCTAACGTTCGTAATTTACACTTTAATAGAAGACTAAGGTAACTAGGAATTCCTTTTAAATACCAAACATGTGTAACTGGTGATATTAATTCAATATACCCCATTCGATGTCTTCTAACTCTTGCTTCTGTTACTTCTACGCTACATCGTTCACAAACAAGCAATTCATTTGGTTCAACTCTTTTGTATTTTCCACAATAGCATTCCCAATTTTTTACTGGTCCAAAAATTTTTTCACAAAACAGACCATCCATTTCGGGTTTGAATGTTCGATAATTTATTGTTTCTGGTTTTGTTACTTCTCCGACAATTTGTCCATCTGGTAGTTTTCTTTCACCCCATTGTTTAATACGTTTAGAGGATGCTAAATTTATTTTTATATAATCAAAATCATAATTTGAGTTAAAATTGCTCATAAATTAAAGTTTATTTTATTTCAATCGATTTATAACTTGGTCGAAATTTTGTTGTTTTTAGATCTTTCATAATATTTACTTCCATTCCACTAGTTTCACCTACAAGATCTTTTTGCATTTTATACATACTAATATCAAGCCCTAAAGACTGAAGTTCAAGAATTAAAACTTTAAATGATTCTGGAATACCTGGTTGTGGGATATTTTCTCCTTTTACAATGGCGTTTAAAACTTCATTTCGACCATTCATATCATCAGATTTAATTGTTAATAATTCTTGTAGTGTGTAAGCAGCTCCGAATGCCTCAAGTGCCCAAACTTCCATTTCACCAAATCGTTGACCACCCTGCTGTGAACGTCCTCCCAATGGTTGCTGTGTTACTAGGGAGTAAGGCCCAGTTGAGCGCGCGTGAATTTTATCATCGACTAAGTGAACTAATTTTAAAATGTAACTTTTACACACTGTAATAGGGTTATGAAAGTATTCCCCTGTTCTTCCATCTTTCAGTCTAATTTTACCAGGTGAGGAGCTATTATAAATCCAATGATTTTTTGATTTTTTCTTAGCTTTTTTTAAAGAATTATTTACTAAAATACGTGATGCTTCGGGGCCATACATTTCATCAAATGGAAAAATTTTAAATCTTCTGTCCAACGTATCACCTGCAAAACCAAACATACCTTCAAATAATTGTCCCACATTCATTCGTGAAGGCACGCCTAATGGGTTTAATATTAAGTCAACAGTTTGTCCGTTTGGTAAGTAAGGCATATCTTGTCGAGACAAAATTTTCGAAATAATACCTTTGTTTCCATGACGGCCTGCCATTTTATCACCTACTTGAATTTTTCGGATTTGTGCTAGAAAGATTCGGATAATCGAATCGGTTGAAGCTGGTAATTCATCTCCGTTTTCGCGTGAAAAAATTCTTATATCGAGTACTCTTCCATAACTTCCATTTGGAACTCGTAATGAATTATCGATTACGGATTGAATTTTTTCACCAAAAATAGCTCGTAACAAACGTCCTTCGGGAATTTCATCTGCTTCCTCAGTAGGTGTTACTTTTCCTACCAGAATATCACCTGCTTTAACAAATTTACCCCTATAAATAATACCATTTTCATCTAAGTGTTTTGTGGCTTGTTCATTAACATTGGGTAAATCTTTAGTTAGTTCTTCTGTTCCAGCTTTTGTTTCTCGTATTTCTAGATCATATTTTTCAATATGAATAGAGGTAAATAAATCAGCGTAAATTAATCTTTCACTAACGACTAAAGCGTCTTCGAAATTGTAACCTTCCCACGGCATATAGGCGACAATAATATTTTGCCCTAAGGCAATTTCACCACCATCTGTACCGGGTCCGTCAGCAATAATTTGTCCTGACTTTACATACTCGCCATTCCAAACAATTGGGCGTTGGTTAATACATGTATCTTGATTTGAGCGTATATATTTTTGTAATGCGTAAATTGTTTTTTTACCAAAGTGATCTGTCAGTGTTATTGCTTTGCTAGATGTATAAGTTACATAACCATTTGTATAGCTAATTACGACCATTCCCGCATCGGTTGCGAGTTGTGTTTCTAACCCAGTTCCAATAATTGGTTTTGTGGGGTAGAGTAAAGGTACAGCTTGACGTTGCATATTTGCACCCATTAGAGCTCGGTTGGCATCATCATGTTCTAAAAATGGAATTAATGCTGTTGCTGATGAGACAATTTGAATAGTAGAAACGCCAATAAGTTCAACTTCAATTGCACCAACGATAATAAATTCTTGATTGTATCGTACAGTTATAAATTCAGGAATAATTTTTCCTTTGTCATCTATTCTTGTGTCGGCTGGTGCAATTTTTAATTGCTCTTCTTCTTCTGCACTTAGGTAAATTGGAGGCTGTTTGTATAATACGATTCCGTTTTTAACTTTAAAAAATGGCGTTTCAATAAATCCAAATGAGTTTACACGCGCGTAAACTGATAAAGACGAAATTAATCCGGCATTTTGTCCTTCCGGTGTTTCAATCGGACATATTCTTCCATAATGGCTAGGATGAATATCACGAACTGCAAAACTTACATGATCGCGACTAAATCCACCTGGCCCTAATCCACTTATACGACGTCGGTGTGTTAATTCGGCAAGTGGATTTGTTTGGTCTAAAAATTGAGATAATTGACTTGATCCAAAAAACTCTCTCATTACTGAAATGATAGGTTTTGGATTTACAAATGTTGTAACCTTAAAAACGTTAGGGTTACAAATTGTCATTCTTTCAGAAAGAATTCGTTCTAATCTAGTTAGTCCAGAACGAAATTGAGTTTGCAATAACTCTCCAACGGATCTAACACGACGGTTTTGCAAATGATCGATATCATCTGTTTCAAGTTTGTTGTATTTGAAACTAATTAACAGATCTATAATTGCAAAAATGTCCTGGATTGTTAAATTATTAATATGTTGGGGGATGTTTAAATTTAAACGATCATTGAGTTTATAACGACCAACGTTACCTATTTCATAATATTTAGGGTTGAAAATTTTATTATCAAATAATTCTTTGATTTCTAAACTTTCTTCTTTAATTGCACGTAACGTTTTTAAGTCTTGAATTTCTGTGTCTTTTAATTCCTCACTAATTAACAGATTTTCTAAAAATTCAGGGTAAGTAAAATTTCCCAAAATTTCTTGATTTGTTAAATTTAATGTATTAAAGAATAGTTCTGCTTTGATTTTTTCTGTTTTATCGATACTAATTGTTAATGCTTTTTTTTTATCGATTTCAAACTTTAACCAAGAACCTCGATTTGGGATTAGTGTTGCGCTATAAAGCGATTGTCCTGTTTTTAAAAAATCTTCTTTATAATAGATTCCAGGACTACGAATAATTTGATTTATTACTACTCGTTCGCATCCGTTTATAATAAATGTTCCACGATCTGTCATTATTGGCAATTCACCAATAAAAGCTTGTGTTTGAGGGTTTTTTTCTGCTGAATATGCGAAATTTTCTGAAAAAAAAGTTATTGACATTGGAACATAAATTTTTACGCCATAGGTACTGTCACGTCTTTTGGCTTCTAGTATTCCATATTTGGGCTTTCGTAATTTATACTCTTGTCCAAAAAAATTTAATTCAATATTATTTGATAAATCTGTTATTGAAGAAAATTTTGCCAGTTCTTCACTTAAACCCTTTAATAAAAACCAACAAAAACTCGCGCGTTGAATTTCGACGAAATCTGGTAGTGTTGTTAAGAAAGCCTGTTTATTCATAAAGATCCTTAATCATATTGAATAGTTTAATTACTTCTTTACCTTGTTTAATTTATTTTAAACTCATAGGCTTGAGTTTTTATTAATTGGTTTGTTTTTTTAATTTAATTTTGTTGAATTGAATGCTTTTTTTAGTGCAGATTTTTTTCGTGCGGCTGTGTTTTTATTTAAGACGTTTGCTTTTGTTGCTTTATCTAGTTTACTATAAACAATATTTAAATTTTTGATAGCTACTTCTAAATTTAGATCATTTGGTTCACTTTTATAAGTATTTAATGCTACTAAATATTTTTTAGTAAAAGTTTTAATGTTTGACTTATATTGTTTATTACGTAAATTGTTTCGTTTTGTAACATTAATTCTTTTAACTGCAGATTTTATGTTGGCCATATTGTAATTGTTAAAAATATTTTAAATTTTAATGTTCTAATTTTACTATAAGTAAGGTTATAGAACAAGTTTAAAATAATTCTTTGTTTAAACCTTGGAATTACTGCTTAATTATGAAAAAATAGTATAAATGAAATTATATTTATTAAAAAAATTCTAAAAATAAATTTATATGGCAAAAAGTAAAGGCACACGTTTAGTAATTACACTTGAGTGTACTGAATGTCGAAGTAATGAAACGAAACGATCTGCTGGTGTTTCACGTTATACAACGAAAAAAAATAGAAAAAATACACCTGAAAGAATTGAATTAAAAAAATTCTGTCGTTATTGTAACCAACATACTAATCACAAAGAAATTAAATAATAAAAAAGATGGTAACTTATAAAGCAAAAAAACGTGTCTCACCAATCAAATTAGACCAAACTATTAATTATAAAGACATTAATCTTTTAAAACTTTTTCTTACAGATCACGGACAAATTTTGTCACGTCGAACAACAAATCTGACTGTTAAACAACAAAAAGAGTTAAAAAAAGCTATTAAGCGAGCTCGAATTCTAAATTTACTACCTTTTGTTTTAAAGTATTAATATAAAATGGGAAGAGTACAAAAAAATGATAATTTTATCGACAAAACTTTTACCATTGTTGCAGATATTTTGCTAAAAGTTTTTCCAGCCAGTAAACAAGAAAAACAAGCTTTTTCTTATTATCGTGATGGAATGTCGGCACAATCTGAGGGTGAGTATGCAGAAGCTCTGGAAAATTATTATGAAGCTCTGCAAATTGAAGAAGACCCATATGATCGAAGTTATATTCTTTATAACGTTGGTCTTATTTATTCAAGTAATGGAAAGTATTTAAAAGCTCTTGAATATTATCATCAAGCTTTAGAATTAAATTCTAATTTACCACAAGCTTTGAACAATATAGCTGTAATATATCATTATCAAGGTGTTAAGGCTTCGGAAGCTGATAATTTAGAAGTTGCAAAAAATTTATTTGATAAAGCGGGTGAGTATTGGAGACAGGCCGTTCGTTTAGCCCCAAATAATTATATCGAAGCTCAAAATTGGTTGAAAACAACCGGTCGAAATTAATTAAATGCATTATAATATTTATTATAACAATAGTTTTTAATTCGCTTATAAATTCTAAATAAGTTTGAATTAGGTATTGTTAGTGCGATTGTCGAAACCATATTTATTATCTGAATAGTAAAAACAAACAAAAATGCTTGAAACAAACACAAACATTGGTTATATTACGCAAATTATCGGACCTGTACTAGACGTTGTTTTCCCTGCTGGAGAACTTCCAAAAATTTATAATGCGATTACAGTTACTACAACTACTAAAGTAGTAACATGTGAAGTACAACAATTACTTGGTGATAACAAAGTACGTGCAGTATCTATGAGTGCGACTGATGGCTTACAACGTGGGCTAGAAGTTGTAGATACAGGTGCTGCAATTTCTGTTCCGGTTGGAACAGTTACTTTAGGACGTATTTTCAATGTTTTAGGTGACCCTGTAGATGAGGGGATTGATATTCCTACAGATTGCACGCGTTCTCCAATTCATCGTCCTGCACCTGCATTTACAGATTTAGAAACAAAACCTGCGATTTTTGAAACAGGTATTAAAGTTGTAGATTTATTAGCGCCATACCGTCGTGGTGGTAAAATTGGTCTTTTCGGTGGAGCTGGTGTTGGTAAAACTGTATTAATTATGGAATTAATTAATAACATCGCTAAAGCACACGGTGGAGTTTCTGTGTTTGGTGGTGTAGGTGAGCGTACTCGTGAAGGTAATGACTTATACATGGAGATGAGAGAGTCTGGGGTAATTAATGAAAATAACCTTACAGATTCAAAAGTAGCTTTAGTATATGGTCAGATGAATGAGCCACCAGGAGCACGTATGCGTGTAGGTTTATCGGCATTAACAATGGCCGAATACTTCCGTGATGTAAATAAGCAAGACGTACTTTTATTCATCGATAATATTTTCCGTTTTGTACAAGCGGGTTCTGAAGTATCGGCTTTATTAGGTCGTATGCCATCAGCTGTAGGATACCAACCAACATTAGCTACAGAAATGGGTGGATTACAAGAGCGTATTACATCAACTACGCAAGGTTCAATTACATCAATTCAAGCAGTTTACGTACCTGCAGATGATTTAACGGATCCAGCGCCTGCTACGACATTTGCTCATTTAGATGCAACAACTGTCTTATCACGTGGTTTAGCGTCAAAAGGAATTTATCCAGCTGTAGATCCACTTGATTCTACATCAACAATGTTACAACCATCAATTGTAGGTGCAGCTCACTATGAGATTGCTCAAAATATTAAAGAAACATTACAACGTTACAAAGAATTACAAGATATTATTGCAATTCTTGGTATTGATGAGTTATCTGAAGAGGATCGTTTAGTTGTTGCTCGAGCGCGTAAAGTTGAGCGTTTCCTTTCACAACCATTCTTCGTTGCTGAAGTATTTACAGGTTCACCTGGTAAATATGTATCTTTAGAAGATGCAATGAAAGGTTTCAATATGGTTCTAAGCGGTGAGCTTGATGATTTACCAGAGCAAGCATTCTATCTAGTAGGTGATATTAACGAAGCTATTCAAAAAGCTGAAGGTCTAAAAGCATAAATAAACTAGGAGCAAAATGAGTTTAAAAATTCGTGTTATCACTCCTGACAGAATTGTTTGGAATACATCAGCGGATGAGATAGTTTTACCAAGTACATCAGGAAATTTAGGAATTCTAACAAGCCATGTCCCATTAATTACGTCTCTGGATATTGGTATCCTACGTATAAAATCGGGAACAAATTGGACACCGATTGTTATCCTAGGAGGATTTGCAGAAGTCGAGGATAATGAAGTTACTGTTTTAGTAAATGGTGTTGATGAAGTTACGTCCGAAGATCTCGACTTAGCTAAATCAGAATTAGAACAAGCTTCGTCAAAATTAGAAAATGCTCAAACAGATAAAGAAAAAATTCAAGCTTCAATTAATTTGAAGCGTGTTTCTTCTCGTATTAAAGCGATGGCTTTTTTATAAATATCAGACACGTCTAATTTTTAGGTGATTCTTATCAATTATCTAATTCTAAGGAACTTTTATACGGTTATTAAATAATTCTCTTATGAATTCTAGTCTAAATCAAGAATCAGTAATACCAAACAATTACTCGTTTAACTTTAAGGTAAATAGTGAAAATGAAAAATTAAATTTAGAATTACCGTTTACCGAGCATGTTGAAGAATTAAGACAAAGAACTCTTCATATATGTTCTTTCTTGTTATTCTTTTCAATTTTAGCATTTCTTGAGATTAAGCCTATTGTTGAATTGTTGGAAATTCCTGTTAATAACATCAAGTTCTTTCAATTATCTCCTGGTGAATATTTTCTTGAAACTGTAAAAATTGCTTTTTATACGGGTATTGTATTAACGAGTCCGATTCTTTTAAGTCAAATTACATTTTTTATTATTCCGGGTTTAACTTCAGGTGAGAAAAAATTTATTTTACCTTTGTTTTTAGGATCTACGGTCTTATTTTTTATTAGTCTTGTATTCTCGTATTTTTGTTTAGTACCTGCGGCTTTACAATTCTTTATTAACTATAGTTCCGATGTAATTGAGCCTTTATGGTCATTTAGCCAGTATTGCGATTTCATTCTTGTTTTATTTGCTACAACCTGTATTGCATTTCAAATTCCAATCTTTCAAATAATTTTAGGAATTTTAGGTGTCGTTTCTGGTTCAACAATGCTGAAATTGTGGAAATATGTGGTTTTAATTGCCGTTATTATTGGCGCTGTTTTAACTCCGTCGACGGATCCTATTACGCAGATCTTATTATCAGGTGCTATTGTAGCTCTTTATTTTTTAGGTTCTGGTGTTTTAATTTTGCTAAAACGTTAGCACTCCGTTAAATAATTTTAATTTATTTACTAAGAGATATTTTCTGAATTCTATACAATAAATTTGAAAAATTCGAAATGCAAATTTTTCATTGGAAAATTAACCTGAAATCTTTCGCTTTTATTTCATTACTTACAACATTTGCTTTATTTACTGAACCGGCTTTTGCTTTCCCAATTTACGCTCAGCAAGCGTATGAGAGTCCACGTGAAGCAAATGGTCGAATCGTATGTGCGAACTGCCATTTAGCTCAAAAAACAACAGAAATTGAAACGCCTCAGGCGGTTCTTCCAAATTCTGTCTTTGAGGCTGTTGTAAAAATTCCATATGATTTAAGTAGTAAACAAGTGTTAGCAAGTGGAGCTCGTGGTGGCTTAAATGTAGGTGCTGTTGTTCTTTTACCTGAAGGCTTTAAATTAGCACCACCAAATCAAGTTTCAAAAGAAATAAAAGAGAAAAATAAAGGTGTTTATATTTCACCTTATAGTTCAAAAGCCGAAAACATTTTAGTTGTCGGTCCAATTGCAGGTGATACTCATCAAGAGATTATTTTCCCTGTTCTTGCACCCGATCCAGAAACAGATAAAACTGTAAACTACATTAAGTATCCAATTTATGTTGGTGCAAACCGTGGTCGTGGACAAGTAAATCCTACAGGTGATAAAACTAATAATAACGCAGTTCTTGCATCAACAGCTGGTTTAGTTGTTGAGGCTACACAAAAAGAAGCTGGTGGTTATGAAGTTACGATTAAAGGTGCTGATGGCCAATTAACTAAACAATCTGTTCCAAAAGGTCTAGAATTAGCTATTTCTAATGGAAAAACTGTTGCAGTTGATCAACCACTAGCTAAGGATCCAAATGTTGGTGGTTTTGGTCAAACAGAAACAGAGATCGTTCTTCAAAGCCCTGCTCGTATCTACGGATACATGGCTTTATGTTTCTTTATTACTTTAACACAAATTTTCTTAGTTATTAAGAAAAAACAATTTGAGAAAGTTCAAGCTGCTGAGATGAATTTCTAATAAATAAAGCGTACCAAAATATAATTTTTTATATTTTGGTACGCTTTTAAAATTAAATTTACGTTAATTTAAATTTAAAGTTAACAAAATTTATTTATGTTTCTTTATTCTAAATCTTTACGGTTTGGGTTTCGTGATGGATCACTTGACAGGAAACCGAAAATAAATAAGGATACAAAAAATGTTACTGTTGTATAAACTAAAACTTTTAACGTTAACATAAAATATTTAACTTGTGTAATTTTTTATTATTAATAGCCTAAATTTCGAAAACGTTTGCTTTCATTTATCAAAGTAAAAATAGTAATCGAGTTTTTGAAATCACTGATTTTCATTTGTAACTAAGTTTTATTTAGGTACTTAGATCTTAGATCGTTATTTTCGTGTGAAATTAAAGTAGATCGTAATTTAATTATAAACTAATTTTAAAAACTTAGGTTAAAATGTTAAATCTTTACGTTTTGAAGCTTGATTTTGATCATAATTTAAATCACGTAATTTTTTCAAGATATTTTCAAAATAATCTTGTAAATAATCGTCTAAATTTGTAATTTGCTTAGCATTAAACTTTATCGTTGAATAAAGGTTTGAATCCCATTTTTTACCGATATTTTCTTGTTCTTCGTTATTAATTAAAAGTAATTCACTAAAGGCTAATCTATCTTGAATATCCCATGTCCATTTTGAAAGACCCATTAAATTTTTAACTAAACTTAAAACTGCGGGGGGTGTGAAATTTGATTTTGCCGATTGTCCTGAAAGTTCTTCACAAGTTTTTATTATATCTGACGAAGTCCAAGTTTTTGGTCCTTGAAGTTTTATAATTTTATTTTTTTCATTTGGTAATTCAGAATCAACAATTAACATTTTTGTACATAATTTAGCAATATCCCGTGTGTCAAGATACGTTGTTAAAGCTGAATCTTGAGTAGTGTAAATTGTTTGCTGTTCCAAAATTGGAATTGCATATTGTGCAATTAGACCTTGATAGAAACCTGAAATTTGAAATATTGTAGTTGATAGTTTTGATTCTATTAATACTGATTCTAATTTTTTCTTTAATCGCATTAAAGGAATCGATTGATATTTCTCATTTTTTTCAATTGAGAAAAATATAAATTTATCAATTTTTCCAATCTCTGCGGCTTTTACTAATGCAATTTTTCCAATCAGATCAACTTCTTGCAATGTCGCGAGTTCTTCTTCAGGGCGAAGTGTTGCGACATCAATAATAGTTGTCATTCCATTTAAAGTTGCTGGAATGGTTTCGGGTAACTTTAAATCACCATAGACTAATTCTGCACCCCATTCACGTAGGAAATTTGCTTTTCTTACATTTCTTACTAGACAACGCACTGAATAACCTGTATCTAAGAGTTGTCTAACAATTTGTCTACCTAATGTCCCGGTTGCCCCAACGACTAATATACTCATACTTATTAAAATTATTTTCTTAAATTAATTAAATAGTTAAATATCGAACGATTCAAAAACGAAGTTAGGTAGGAAGGGATTCGAACCCTCAAAATTTTCATTGTCACATTTTGAGTGTGATGCGTATACCAATTTCGCCACCTACCTGATGAAATGTTTTAATCTAGTTTTTCTTTAAATTTGTAATTAATGATCGAATTACATTTTTATCAAGTTTTAATTTTGTCTCGTAATTTGGTAAGATTTGTGGTGAACAATTAAAATACATTTCAACAAAGTACCCAGTTTTTGAATTTTTTGCTGGGTAAGCGAAATCTCGTCGACCTCTCGAAATGACAGAAATATCTGATGCACCTAATTTTTTAAGTTGTTTCGCATAACTTAATGCAATAGTTTTTAATTCAGTTTCTGTACATTGTGATGATAAAATCACCATTGATTCATAACTATTTGTCTTTAGAATTTGTTTCATAATATTTTCAGCATTGATATTTTTATAACTAAAATTAGTCTATCAGAATTAAAATCTTGTTGTAAATAGTTTAGTTTAATTTCTGTGATCTAAATACAATTATCGTAATTTATATAGTTTGGAATAAAAGAGTAAAAATACATATTTATTAAAAAAGACTTTTTTTAATCGATTTTTAATATTTAGCTACTGGGGTGGAAGGATTCGAACCTGCGAATAACGGAGTCAAAGTCCGCTGCCTTACCACTTGGCGACACCCCATTTCTTTATACTAGATTAATTTAGCGTAAATTTACTCTTCGTGTCAATTCTAAAGTGTTTGTAAAATGATTTTTAAACATTTTTGATAATTTAAGGTCAAATTTTTTACGCTCAGATTTCTATTAAAAATGTTTGTTTTCATTTTTTCTGAGCGTATTTTTTACAAGTTTAATTTTTTATTTTTTATAAGCTAGAGTAATAGTTAAAAATTCAAAACGTAAATTTAATTTGGCTCGGTTCGCTGTTGCTCCAATTAAGACGTTTTCATCTTTTTTTGATAACCAGAATTGCGTAAATGAAAAATAGCTTATGAGGCTACTTATCATAAGAAGTCCGAACCCAAAATAGATTAGTGGAATTCCAGGATCTGCTTTTATTTGCAAACCTGTTTCTTTCATAATTTCGACTATTTCTAATTCTTTGAGTGGGTTTACTTCATCACCTATATTAAAGTTTCCTAGAAATATACCATCACTAGTATATAAAGAAAATGTCTCATTTAAGGTATTTGTTATAAACGTAAAGCCTTTATCAGGTGTATTGGAAATAGGAATGGAGCTGACCCATAGATTTTTTGCTTTTGAAAATGATTTTATTGGTAATTGATAAACGGTATCGTTTATACGTACTCTTAAACCAATGGCATTCCAATCTGTTTGATAAAAAGTTAAGTTTCTAAATCTTAATGGAAAATTAACAGAAATTGTTTTTCGGCTTACTTCTGTGCCATCTGTTCGTAAAACTGAGAGATCAGAATAGAATTGTTTAATACTATTTTTTGGCCCATATTCAATCCAAAAATCATTTACTCGAACAGGTGAAGTTGGGATTTGCGTAAAGAAACTTTTACTAATTATATTTTGTACATGCCAAATCTCACCTTTTGCAATTAATTCTTGTGCATTAAAACTTCCAAATGCTGCAAATGTATTGCCTGTTAAGATTAGTACCATAGCAATATGGACAATAATTGGGGCAAAACGTCCTAAAATACCTTTATAGATATAAACAATTTCTTTTTGTTGAAAAATTGTATATTTTTTAATTTTAAAGTTATTTAAGCATTTTGCAAAATATAGGTTTTTTAAATTTGTATAATATTCTTGCCGACGGAATTCCTTTGCCTCACTCTTAAAATTACATCGGCGAGCAGATTTTAAAGTTGGGAATTGTTGTGTAAAAGTACAACTTATGAGACATGTTCCAAAAAGAAATAAAAGCGTTAAAAACCAAGGCGTTTTGTAAACATGATCGAAACCAAAAAATAATAAAAATTTCCAAAAAATTAAATTTCCTGGTAAATAGTAATTAGAATAAGTTTCTTGGTAATATGCTACAGTTTGGTCTTGTTCTATAATTGTCCCAATTATACTAAACCCTGCAATTATTAATAACAATAAAATTGCAATGTTAAGTTGAGCGAATGTTCGCAAAAATTTTAATTTCATATTATTCTTTACCTATATCTTAATTTAAGATAGTTGAATTAGAAGCCAGTCGAATACGACCTGATAGGGCCCATTTTTGCATTTGGTTAATACGCTGGGGATCGATTTGTGACAAGGGAATAATTTGTTTTAAACCGGATAGAACATCATCATTGGTAAATTCACGTTTTTCATTGAAGGCAATGTGCATTCCCTCTATAATAGCTTGCTCAATTTCCGCTCCTGAGAATCCCTCCGATTCCTTACTTAATTTTTCAACTTGAAATTTATTAATTTTACCTGGTCGTAAACGTTCTAAAAAAACCTTAAAAATTTTTTCACGTTCATTCAATGTGGGTAAACCTACGAAAAAAATTTCATCGAATCGTCCTTTACGAATAATTTCTAATGGTAAAACCGAAAAATTATTAGCGGTTGCAACAACAAAAACTTGAGCTTGGTTTTCGGATAGCCAAGTAATAAAAGTCCCTAAAACACGACTTGTTGTTCCACTATCACCGTTTTTTGTTTCTTCACTAAACGCTTTATCGATTTCATCTACCCATAAAACACATGGCGATAAAGCTTCTGCTAATTGAATCATTAGGCGAATTCGACTTTCGGACTCTCCAACTATCCCCCCAAAAACGCGTCCGATATCGAATTTTAAAAGTGGTAGTTTCCATTCATTCGCTATCGCTTTTGCCGTTAAAGACTTTCCCGTTCCCTGAATTCCAGCTAAAAGTAAACCACGTGGTGTTGGTAATCCATACAATTTTGCTTTTTCGCTAAAAGATTCTTTTCGGTTTTCTAACCATAATTTTAGATTTTCAAGCCCACCAATATCAGAAAATTCAATTGTAGTACTTTGAAATTCTAAAATTTGCGTCTGGCTAATGATTTGTCGCTTTTCACGCAATACTAAATCAATACTTTCTTTATCAATTGCCCCATACTGAGCAATTGATTTTGAAAGCGCACGTCGAATTTTTTCAATAGACAAGCCTTGACAAGAACGAATTAAAATTTCTAAAAATTCCGGGTTAAATTCTTTATCTAGAGATTGACCTAAACGAAGTAGTTCATTTTTTATTTCTTGACTACTTGGTAAATTAAACTCTAGAATTGTAATTATATCAGCTAATTCTTTTGGAATTTCAGTTTCTGTTGCTAAAATAATTAAGCTTTTTGGTTGTGTTTTTAAAATACTTAATAAATTTCTTAATTTTCGTGAAACTGGCATATCATTTAAAAATTTATTAAAATCTTTTAAAATGAAAATTGCAGGGGTATTAGCTGTTAGTTTTTCAACCAATTCTAGAGCTTGCAAAGGATTTTTGGCCGCAAAACGTGGGTTATTGATATTAGTTTTATAACCTTCAATAAAATCCCAGGTATAAATGGCTCGATTACTACTCATCTTAATTGTTTTGCGAATAGTATATTCTAATCGATCCTCTTCCAAGCTTGAAATATAAAGAATAGGGTAGCGTGCTTTTATCAGTAAATCTAATTCTTTACTAAATGTCATATAATTTCGTTTTTGGCCCGTTTCTATTCAGTTTTAGTCCAAATCTTAAATACTTAGATTTTTTCTTCCTTTTTTTCGTCTCGCGCGGATAATCTTTTGACCTGAATGTGTTTTCATTCGTGCTCTAAAACCGGATACTCGAAGAGCTTTTCTTTTTGTTCCACCTAATGGTCTTTTTGTCATTTTTTCTAAATTCCTTTATATCTTTTAAGTATTTATTATTTATTCTAATCTTATGGAAATTTTGATTTTAAAATATCATATATAGAATTGTATTTAATTTCACAAATTGTTTCAACAAATAATTTAAATCCTTCATTTTTATATTCACGAAGGGGATCAAGTTGACCATAACTGCGCCAACCAATTGTTTCACGTAATATATCCGCTTTTTGTAAATGACTTTTCCAAGCTGAATCAATTTGTTTTAGTAATGATGTTTTCTCAACTAATCTTATTAAGCCTGGTGTAATAGTTTCAAATTCGGCTTCTTTTAAGTCATAAGTTATCCATAATTGACTAAGCAAAAGTTTAGTAATTTCTTCTAATTTTAAGTTTTTAACTTCATTATAATCTAGATATAAATGTGTTAAACCAAGCAAATAGCTTATTTCTTTACTTAATTGATAAAATTGACTTTTTTCATTTTTTATATTGGTGTTTTTTAACTCTCTTGCCAATGAAAAAATTAAATCTTCACCATAAGCTATCATTTCGGGTCTTACACTTTTATATTTTAAAAGCGCATTACGTTCTTTATAAATAGCTAAGCGTTGTGTATTTGTTACTTCATCATATTCAAATAATCTTTTACGTGAATCATAATAAAAATCCTCTACTTTTTTTTGGGCTGTTTCTAAACCTTGGGTTAAGAATTCTGATTCCAATGGGCGATTAGAGTTAAATTGTGCTTTTTCCATTAATGATTTTAATTGATTAGCGCCAAAAATACGGATTAAATTATCATCTAAACTTAAAAAGAAACGTGACATTCCCGGGTCACCTTGTCGTCCTGCTCGTCCTCTTAATTGATTATCAATTCTTCTGGAATCATGTCTTTCACTTCCAATAACATTTAAACCACCTAATTTTTGGACAATCAATTTTTCTTTTTGTGATTCTAGTTTATTCTTTTTAAGATAATTTCCATAATTTACGAAAAGATAATGGTCTATAAAATTTGAGATTTCTAGGTAACCATTCTCAATAATATTAAAAATAAGTAATTCAATTTGATTTTGATTATATGTATTCATAATCTCAAAACTATAATTAAAATCTTTATATTTTAATTCTTTTTTTGTATTTAAATAATGCCCATATTTTGTTGAGTTTAAAATTTTAATTAAATTTAAACGTAATTCACAATATTTTGCTAATAAAATTTTTGTAATTAGTTTTTTTGTTTTTATTTTTTTTCTAAAATTAGATTCATATACTTTTAAGATCTGTTTTTCAATTTTAAAATTTTTGTTATAGAAAAATAAATCGTGTTTTAGAGTATTAATTAAGTTTAAAATATCTTGACGTGTCTGAAAATCAGGGTTTCCACCTAATAAAATATCAGTTCCTCGTCCTGCCATATTTGTAGCAACGGTTACAGCACCAATCCGCCCGGCTTGAGCTACAATTTCAGATTCAAGTTTTATATTTTCAGGTTTTGCATTTAATAAACGATGTTTTATTTTTAAGTCTTGCAATAAAGAAGAAATTAATTCAGATTTTTCGATGCTTGTCGTTCCAATTAAAACTGGCTGTCCACGAAGATGACATTGTTGCACGTATTCAGCAATACTTTGCCATTTCGTAAATTCATCTTTAAAAACTAAATCTGTTAAATCATTTCGAATTAGAGGTTTTGTAGTGGGTAATACTACTACTTCCCGTTTATAAATTTTTTCAAACTCACCTTCGGCAGTTTTTGCTGTACCTGTCATCCCAGCAAATTTTGGATATGACAGAAAAAAATTTTGATAAGTAACAGAACCTAAAGTTTCCGATCCTTTTTTAATTGGAACACGTTCTTTAGCTTCTACTGCTTCATGTAGGCCTTCACCCCAACGTCGATCAGACATAATTCGTCCTGTAAATTCATCAATAATAACAATTTCATTATCACGAACAATATAATTTATATCTTTTACAAACAATACTTTTGCTTTGATCGCATTGTTTATGTATGGAATCCAAGGGTTTTTTTGGTCATATAAACTAGGTACATTCAACATTTTTTCGATCTGTTCTATTCCCTTTCCTGTTAATGTGATATTTTTTGCTTTCTCATCGACAGTATAATGAACGTTTGAGTTTAAATAATTACAAACTTCATCGGCTGTAACATATTTTTCAATTGGAGCTTCCAGACTCCCAGAAATAATTAAAGGTGTTCTGGCTTCATCAATTAAAATGGAATCGACTTCATCAATAATACAGTAGTTAAAATCGCGTAATACTAATTCATCTACCGACGTGCTCATGTTGTCTCGTAAATAATCAAAAGCTACTTCACTGTTTGTTACATATGTTATATCGGCGGCATAGTTTTTTCGACGTTGGGTTGAATTCATATTTTCTTGGATTAATCCAACCGAAAGACCTAAATAACGATATAATTGACTCATCCATTGTTGATCACGCTTTGCTAAATAATCATTGACTGTAACTACATGAACTCCTTTCAAAGATAAGGCATTTAAAACAACCGGTAATGTTCCTACTAAGGTTTTTCCTTCACCTGTTTTCATCTCGGCAATTTTACCTTGGTGTAAAACAATTCCTCCCATTAGTTGCGTATCATAATGTCTCAATCCAAGCGTACGCTTACTTGCTTCGCGTGTTAATGCAAAACTTTCATGTAAAATATTTTCAAAATTTTGGTCAATTTGATATTGTTTAATTAATTTGTTAATTCTTTGTTTAATTTCGAGTTCCGTTAAAACAGCGATTTCACTTTCTAGATTATTTATTTTTTTGACTTCTTCTCTTAATGTAATTAAATCATTTTGCGTAAATTTATTTAAAAAATTGAACATATCTTTGTTTTATTTGAGGTAGTTTAAAATACGATTTTAATTTATCTAGAATATAGTTAAATTTTTGTACTCACTATTTTATAGTATAGTATAAGTCTAGTTTAAAGTTATCTATATAATGAAGATATTTTAGCTTATTTGAAATTACTTGAGTATATAAAAAAATTTAAGGCATTTAAAGAATTTTCTAGATTAAGAATTAAATTCCTTAATATTTATAGATATAAATTAGTTTTACTCTTTACAATGAAATTAGAATCTATTTAAAAACTTCACATCCCTTATTATTATGGAGTTTAATTTTTACCAAACTATAACTTATCATATATATGTATTATTTATTAAGTAAACTTTGTATGATATTTGGTCGCTTATTTCGCTTAATTGGTAAATGTTTCTTTTATATAATTTTGATTCCTTTTATATTTTTTGCTAGGGTTTTCAAAAGCACAGTAGAAAAATGGGGTAATGGTATTGAATTATTTGTATATCGTTTTAGAAACCTTATTGTTTTCCTCGCTATTCTTTACTTTTTGTCACCTTTTTCCAATCTAATTTCGGGATCAACAATTTCTGAGATAAATGATGTTTTCAATAATGTTTCTCAACCAGCTCAAGCTATAATTGGAAAAAATTTCTTAACAACAAATATTTTCTGGATTTTTGTTGTTATTTTAATTTTTGAAGTGATGGGACAAATTCGTAAACGATTTGCCGATAAGTTAAAAAAACTTGAAATTGTAACACCTTCTGAACGTTTATTTAGTATATTACCATATTTTTGGCTTTGGATTGAATTTACAAGTACCTATTTTGATTATGTATTAGATTTTCTTGATGGTTGGTTAACAATGGAGCAAAAAGGTAAAGTATTTGAATTTTGTACTCATTTATTTTCAACTTACGGTAGTTTACCTGGTACCCAATATGGGATTCCTGGTTATGGTCTTTTCTTTTTATTTTACTTTGGTATTGGGCGTAATAAAGAAAAGTTTAGTTTTTTCATCCGCTACCATTACATAAACTGTATTTTAACAGGTGCAATATTTTCATTCTTTAGCCATTTATTCTTTTTATGGATTAAGCACCAACCCGAATCAGATTTAACAAATTTTGGTGGATCGACTACTTATTCATTTTTATTTATCACTCTTCTAGTAGGTGTTGTTTCTGTCATTTTGGGTCGTGAAACAAAAATACCTTTCATTCATCAAGCTATTTTTTACCACACTGGTCGACGAGAGGATGACGGGGCTCCTAATCTAGATGATAGTAAATAGATTTTCTTATGTATTAAAAAATTAATAATTATAAACTCCTCAGGTTGGACTTGAACCAACGACCATTCGGTTAACAGCCGAACGCTCTACCACTGAGCTACTAAGGATATAAATTTTCACCGCATGAATATAAATTAATGTTGAATTCATGTTACATTCACAGTCAATTTAATTCCACTTAATCTTATTAAAAAAATAAAATGTTGTCAATATTAAATATTATTGAACTTAATTTGACTTGGATTTATTTATAAAATAAGTTTTATCTCGAAACAATTTTATTTCTTTTAAGTTTAAAATAATAAAATTAGACTAATAAAAATTAAATGTTTGTAAAAACGTTTTAATGATTAAACAACAATGAGTACAAAAACAACGGAAACATCATTAGAAAATTTAGTAAATAAACCCTATAAATATGGTTTTAGAACAAAAATTGAGACTGACACTATTGAAAAAGGTTTGAATGATGACGTAATACGTTTGATTTCACAAAAGAAAATGGAGCCTAGCTTTATGTTGAATTTTCGATTAAAAGCTTTTCAAAAATGGCAAAATATGAAAGAGCCGGACTGGGCTTATATTGAATATTCAAAAGCAAACTATCAAAGTATAAGATATTATTCCGCTCCAAAAAAGAAGAAAAAGCTAAATAGTTTAGATGAAGTCGACCCTGAATTAATACAGGCTTTTGAAAAATTAGGTATATCCCTTAATGAACAAAAAAAATTAAGTAATGTTGCCATCGATGCCGTTTTTGATAGTGTTTCGATTGGAACAACTTTTAAAGAAGAATTAGCTAAATCTGGCGTTATTTTTTGTTCAATTTCTGACGCTATTCAAACTTACCCTGAACTAATTCAAACTTATTTAGGAACGGTTATTCCTTATAATGATAACTTTTTTACAGCTCTTAATTCAGCTGTATTTACTGATGGATCATTTTGTTATATTCCAAAAAATGTCAAATGTCCTCTCGAATTATCAACATATTTTCGTATTAATGATGAAGAGAGTGGGCAATTTGAAAGAACCTTAATTATTGCCGAGGAGAATAGTAACGTAAGTTATTTAGAAGGTTGTACGGCTCCAAAATATGATAGTAATCAGTTGCATGCAGCAATTGTTGAATTAATTGCTTTAGACAATGCTATGATTAAATATTCAACAGTTCAAAACTGGTATTCAGGTGATGAAAAAGGAAAAGGAGGGATTTATAATTTTGTAACAAAACGTGGTTTATGTGCTGGTAAAAATTCAAAGATTTCTTGGACCCAAGTTGAAACAGGCTCAGCGGTAACATGGAAATATCCAAGTTGTATTTTGGTCGGTGATTCTTCAAAAGGAGAATTTTACTCTGTTGCCTTAACAAATAATTATCAGCAAGCTGACACAGGAACAAAAATGTTACATGTTGGTAAAAAAACGCGAAGTCGTATTATTTCAAAAGGAATTTCAGCTGGTCATTCAAGAAATAGTTATCGAGGTTTAGTTAGAATGTATCCCAAAGCTTTAAATTCACGTAATTATTCACAATGTGATTCATTATTAATTAGTAATAATTCATGTGCAAGTACGTTCCCCTATATTAAAGTTGAAAATTCCAGTTCGCTTATTGAGCACGAAGCTACAACATCAAAAATTGGTGAAGAACAATTGTTTTATCTATTACAAAGAGGAATTGATGTCGAACAGGCAATTAGTCTTCTCATTAGTGGTTTTTGTCGAGATGTTTTTACTGAGTTACCTATGGAATTTGCATTGGAAGCTGATCGCTTATTAAGCTTAAAGTTAGAAGGAACCGTGGGTTAAAAATTCGTTTTTGTGTAATAAATTTAAGATACAACTATGTTAGAAATAAAAAATTTAAAAGCCTCAACTGATGATAAAGAAATCTTAAAAGGTTTGAATTTGATAATTAATAAAGGTGAAGTTCATGCCATAATGGGAACAAATGGTTCAGGGAAAAGTACATTATCAAAAGTATTGACAGGTCATCCTGCATATAGCGTAGATGATGGGGAAATTTTCTTTGAAAATACCAATATCAAAGATTTATCACCAGATGAACGTGCACAACTTGGCATTTTTCTAGCTTTTCAATATCCAGTTGAAATTCCAGGTGTAAGTAATGAAGAATTTTTAAGAATTGCTTATAACATTCGTCAAAAATATAAAAAGTTAGAAGAAGTTAATCCTATTCAATTTTTTGATATTATTAAACCTAAATTAGACCTTTCAGGTGTAAATGTAGAATTTTTAAATCGAAATATTAATGAAGGATTTTCGGGTGGTGAAAAAAAACGTAATGAAATACTACAAATGTGCGTTTTAGATCCGAAATTAGCTATTTTAGATGAAACAGATTCAGGATTAGATATCGATGCATTGAAAACGGTTTCAAACGGTATTAATAATTTTATGAACAAAGATAAAAGTTTAATTTTAATCACACATTATCAACGTTTATTGGATTATGTAAAACCTGATTTTGTTCATATTATGTATAATGGAAAAATCATTAAAACAGGCGATGCTTCATTAGCTTTTACTTTAGAGAATGAAGGTTACGAAGGAATCTTAACTGATATTAAATAATTAAATGAAATAGGAAAAGATAAATTAATTTATCTTTTCCTATTTCATTTAAACTTTATAAATTAACCATTTCTACGAATTCGAGCAAGTTGTTGCAGAGCTAAACGTCCAATGTTATATAAAGCCCAAGATGCTGCGACTAAAACTGGGAAAAAAACAAAAATAAGACGGCTATCCATAGGATATTTCCTTTTTAAAATTCAAATATTAGTAAAATATGCGAGAAAAATCTCAAATATATCGAATAGAAATTATATAAGTTTTAATAAGCTAAACCTAAACTTCTAGTAGTTTCAGCCCCTAAATAAACACGAACACTTAAGTAATCAGTTGGACATGCTGTTTCACAACGCTTACAACCAACACAATCTTCTACTCGAGGAGCGGAAGCAATTTGACCTGCACGACATCCATTCCAAGGAACCATTTCTAACACATCTGTAGGACATGCACGCACACATTGTGTACACCCAATACAAGTATCGTAAATTTTAACTGAATGCGACATATATTCTTTGTTCTATTTCAATAATTAAATTGTATTATATAAATTAACAATGTTTGATTATTAGATTTTAGTTGATAAATTAAAAATTTATCAACTAAAATTTTATTTCAAACATTCTCTTAACTAAATTTAAAGCTTACAAAAGAAAAGATTTTTTGTTAATATTTCTATATGAATTATAAAAATTAAATTAGTTATTTAAATATGGAATATGCCATTGTTGAAATCGGTGGACATCAAGTTTGGGTGGAAGAAGGTCAACATTTTATAACAAATAAAATTTTAACAACACCAGGAAGTAAAATTTCTATTAATCGAGTTTTATTAGTTAATAAGAATGGAAATCTACATTTAGGACACCCATACCTAGATTCAAGTAAAGTTACCGGCGAAGTCGTTGAACATTTACGTGGTTCAAAAGTTATTGTCTACAAAATGAAATCAAAGAAAAAATACCGAAGAAAAAAAGGTCATCGTCAAGAGATGACAAAATTATTAATTAAAAATATAGAAATCTAATGGCGCATAAAAAAGGGGCAGGAAGTACAAAAAATGGCCGTGATTCAAACTCAAATCGTTTGGGTGTAAAAATCTATGGTGGTGCAAGTGCACTAGCAGGAAATATAATTGTCCGTCAACGTGGTCTAAAATTCAAACCAGGAAGTAATATTGGTGTAGGTAAAGATTTTACTTTGTTTGCATTAAAAACTGGAACAGTCGAATTTCAACCAATCAGTCGTTCGATCACAAAAATCAATATTATCTAAATATTAGAAATAAAATTTAATAAATTAAATATAGTATAACCTAGAAATATTTCTAGGTTATCTGAAACTTAATAGATAAAAACATAAAGAAAAAAATTTACGATTGAAAGATCAAAGCTATTAATAACATTCGCGTCCTTAGTTCAGTTGGTAGAACGTTGGTCTCCAAAACCAAATGTCGAGGGTTCAAGTCCTTCAGGGCGTGTTAAAATTATAAAGAAAACTTTTAAAAATATCCTAGAGCTTGCTAAATATTAATTACCATGATAAATTTAACTTACTAATGTAGTTAACATTAGAAATTGAAATTTTACATTAAAAACTAAAACATTTGCTAAACTAAACGAAATCGAAATGTTATATGGCTAAAAAAGTAGTAGCTATTATTAAATTAGCATTGCCGGCAGGAAAGGCTACGCCTGCTCCACCGGTAGGTCCAGCATTAGGTCAACATGGCGCAAATATTGCGGCATTTTGTAAAGAATATAATGCTAAGACAGCTGATAAAGGAGGTTTAATTATTCCGGTTGAGATTTCTGTTTATGAAGACAGAAGTTATTCGTTTATTTTAAAAACACCACCCGCGTCAGTATTATTAATCAAGGCTGCAAATATTCAGAAAGGTGCTGGAGAACCAAATAAATCAACGGTCGGTTCAATCACACAAATACAGTTAGAAGAAATTGCTAAAACAAAATTACCCGATTTAAATACAAAAAATTTGGAAAGTGCTATGCGAATTGTAAAAGGTACAGCTAAAAATATGGGTATTACCGTTCAAACAGATTAAATTTTTTTTGTCGTCCTTTTAGGACTAAAATGATTTGTATTATATCAAAACCAAAATTACTATATGAAAACATTATCGAAAAGATTCCGCAACGAAAAGGAAAAAATAGATTCGACGAATTATTATACGATTGATCAAGCAATTCAATTAGTAAAAACAACATCCTCAGCAAAATTTAATGAGTCTATCGAAGCGCACATTGCATTAAATATTGATCCAAAATACGCAGACCAACAACTACGTACAACCGTTATATTACCACATGGAACGGGAAAAAGCTTGCGGATTGGAGCTTTAGTCCCAGCAGATAAAGTTGGTGAAGCGCAAACTGCCGGTGCTGACGTTTTTGGAAGTGATGATTTAGTCGAAGATATAAGTAAAGGAATACTAAATTTTGATCTATTAGTGGCAACAGCAGATATGATGCCAAAATTAGCAAAATTAGGTCGGGTATTAGGGCCAAAGGGCTTAATGCCTTCACCAAAAGCTGGTACCGTTACAGCGAATTTAAAGGCTACAATTGAGGAATTTAAAAAAGGAAAATTAGAATACCGTGCTGATAAATCGGGTATTGTTCATATTAGCTTTGGTAAAGCTGATTTTTCTGAAACACAATTATTAGAAAATATGAAGGCTTTCTACCAGTCGGTAGAAACAAATAAGCCAAGCGGTGTAAAAGGGAAATATATCAAAACTGTAACACTGTGTTCAACAATGGGACCAGGTGTTCCAGTTGATTTTGCATCCTTTGCCTAATCCTTTCTGAAATGTTTAGTTTACTCATTATAAATTTATATATATAAAAAAATGACTACAAAAATTGACACAATCATGGAACAGCTAGAGACATTAACGTTACTTGAAGCTGCAGAATTAGTGAAAAAAATTGAAGACACGTTTGGTGTAGACGCGTCAGCAGGCGGTGGAATGATGATGATGGCAGGACCAGCAGATGGTGGTGGAGCCGCTGCTGAAGAAGAAAAAAGTGAGTTTGATGTTGTATTAACAGACGTACCAGCAGATAAGAAAATTGCAATCCTAAAAATTGTACGCGGTATTACTGGTTTAGGTTTAAAAGAAGCTAAAGAATTAGTTGAATCTGCACCTAAAACAATTCAAGAAGCTGTAACAAAAGATGCAGCAGAAGACGTTAAAAAACAAATTGAAGAAGCTGGTGGAAAAGTTGAACTAAAATAAAAGTTTAAACAGGTTTATAGAGATGGAAAGTTTAACAAATTTGTTAGACTTTCCATTGAATTTTTTTAGACAAAAAATAGAAAGTTATGAGTATAAAGATTAGAAAAAAATCGAACACGATACTAATATTTATACCATTAATTTACTAATTTAATTTACTAATTAGTTAAAACGTTGTTTTAAGCGTGTCGCTTTACCAGATAGATTTCGTAAGTAATATAATTTTGAACGACGTACTTTAGCCGACGAAAGAATTTGGATTGAATTAATTTTGGGTGAATGAATTAAGAAGCATCTTTCTATTCCAATACCTTGCATAATTTTACGAACGGTAATTGTTTTATTTATACCAGTGTTTTTGATTGATATAACAACACCTTCATAAGCCTGTACCCTTGTCTTTGAACCTTCGGTAATTTGCACCCCTAATTTTACATTATCCCCAACGCGAATATTTGGGACATTAGGCTTTAAATATGGGGCTTCAATATTACTTAACAATACTTGGTTTTTAATTTTTGAACTTTGAATTGATGTCATAGATATTTTATTTAGATAATTCAATACTTTAATAATAAAATATTAAACTATATATATTTATAAAGAAACCCCTAAATTTTATTAAATATTTTCTCTAATCAAAAATAAGTATTCAAATAACACCTACTCCAAGTCCACTTTTAAATTAATATTTCTATATAGGTAAATTTCGATCCCTATACCTATAATAATATTGCAAATATAAAATGCCAAAAAATTTTCAGGTAAAATAAATTTAGCGTCATGAAGTTTCAAAATAAAAAATTGTCGAATTTATTTTAGGTGAATTAAATATCTTTCTAGTCAAAGATAACATATAAGCTAATATAAAAAAACTTTGAATTAAATTTAATTTTTTAACCGATAAACTATTACAATAAAAAGAAGGTACTCTTACCTTTAATCCGTACCCATAATTTTACGTTACCACAAACATAAATAGAGTACCCATTAACTTTTTTAAACACCTTCGAAATATAAAAATTTCGAAGGTGCAAAATATAACTCACTTCATTCTAAAATTAGAATAAACCAAGTGTTATAGCTTGACTAATCGGCAAACATGCACCAATACCAAACCAAATAGCAAATACCGTTCCAAATAAAAACACAGCCATTGCTAGTGGACGACGGAATGGATTCTGGAATTTGTTAACATTTTCGATAAATGGAACAGTTAATAAGCCAGCAGGAACAGCAGCCATTGCTAGAACACCAAGTAGTTTATTTGGTAATACACGTAATAAATTAAATGTAGGGAAAAAATACCACTCTGGTAAAATTTCTAAAGGTGTAGCAAAGGGATCCGCTTTCTCACCTAAAGCTGAAGGCTCAAGAACACCTAAGCCAATTAAAATTGCAAATGTACCTAAGATTACTACAGGGAAGATATATAATAAATCATTCGGCCATGCCGGCTCTCCATAATAATTATGCCCCATACCTTTAGCTAGTTTCGCACGTAATTTTGGATCTGTTAAATCAGGTTTTTTGATAACACTCATATGTATTTGAATTAATTATAAATAATTGGTTATTAAATTTATCTTATAATGGACCAGAAATACCTTGTTTTCGAATCATTAAGAAATGAGCAAGCATTAATGCAGCAGCAACTACAGGTAGTAAGAATGTATGTGCACTGTAGAAACGTGTTAGAGTACCTTGACCTACACTAACACCACCACGTAGCATGTATAATAATGGAGTACCAACAACAGGAACTGCTTCAGGTACACCAGTTACAATTTTACAAGCCCAATAACCAACTTGATCCCATGGTAATGAGTAACCCGTTACACCAAATGATACTGTAACAACAGCTAGAATAACACCTGTCATCCATGTTAACTCACGTGGTTTCTTAAACCCGCCAGTTAGATATACACGGAAAACATGTAATACCATCATTAATACCATCATACTAGCAGACCAACGGTGAATTGAACGAATCAACCAACCAAAATTAACCTGAGTCATAATATACTCAACTGAAGCGAAAGCTTCAGTTACAGTAGGTCGGTAATAGAAAGTCATTGCAAATCCAGTAGCTACCTGAACTAAGAAACAAGTTAAAACAATACCACCAAAACAATAAAAAATATTTACATGTGGTGGAACATATTTACTTGTAATATCATCAGCAATCGCTTGAACTTCAAGACGCTCTTCAAACCAATCGTAAACTTTACTCATAAAAGTTTTTTAGGATTTTCTAATCACAGTTAAACAAAATACTATATAAGTAGTTCTAGTATCTTAAGATATTATAATCTAAAATAATAAATTTACAACATCTAAATTAATAGAGCCCAAGTGAAAAGTTAAACGATATATAAAGTATGCATAGGGTGTATCGAAGTAAGTAAAAAAGATTACCTGTATAAAATCCTCAATGTATAAAAAGTATAAAAAGTATAAAAAGTAAAAAGAGATTTTTTAAGGGCGAACGACGGGACTTGAACCCGCGAATGGTGGAATCACAACCCACTGCCTTAACCACTTGGCCACGCCCGCCTACTGCATTATTATACTACACAATTAAAAAATTTAATGAAATAATTAAATTTTTTAAAATTTTTGGGCTTAGTAGGAATCGAACCTACATTGAAAACTTAGAAGGTTTTTGTCCTAATCCGTTAGACGATAAGCCCAAATAAAGCAAAATTTATCTAAAAAATAGTTAGTATAGAGCATCGAACTATTTTCCCAAAAAGCTTCCCTTTCAGTATTTTCGTCGCTAAAATGTTTCACGCATGAGTTCGAGATGGATCAACGTGGTTCCACTTTGCTAAAGACACTCTATTTAAAAAACAAAAAACAACAAGTAAAATTCAAGTCCTCGGTCTATTAGTATATCTCGGCTTCATATATTACTATACTTCGACCTGATACCTATCGAACGGCTAATCTTGCCGTGACCTTACTCCAAAAAGGATGAGAGTACTCATCTCAAGGTAGGCTTCCCACTTAGATGCTTTCAGCGGTTATCCTTGCCAGACTTAGCTACCCAGCGTTTACCATTGGCATGATAACTGGTACACCAGAGGTCTGTCCTTCCCGGTCCTCTCGTACTAAGGAAGGATCCTTTCAATACTCTAACGCCTACACCGGATATGGACCGAACTGTCTCACGACGTTCTGAACCCAGCTCGCGTACCGCTTTCATGGGCGAACAGCCCAACCCTTGGGACGTACTACCGCCCCAGGATGCGATGAGCCGACATCGAGGTGC
>Ga0206131_10000501_pt1 | contig 54064 bp, 34 predicted proteins | sample Helgoland_Spring_FD_148636 | JGI IMG/M metagenome (GOLD analysis project Ga0206131, IMG submission 148636) | Pelagic subsurface seawater microbial communities from Kabeltonne, Helgoland, North Sea - Helgoland_Spring_Bloom_20160517_1 | ecosystem: Environmental > Aquatic > Marine > Epipelagic ... | reverse complement strand
GGAATAACATTGTAATCATTATTTACATCCGGAGAGTTTCTTCTATATCCTGTTTTTGTAACCCGACCTTTCATTATCTATGGGAGTAATTTAGTTTAGCATTTGTCAATCTAATACGTAGCTTATTCTTACCTGATACATTCTTTCTTAAGAACAACCTGTTATTGTAATGACGGAACTTTTTATGCTGATGAGCATCCTTGTTATAATCCAAGTTGAAATCATTTAAAGTTCTAATGTAACCGTTGTCTGCAGTATTCCAAACATTTCTAGCTACACCATTAAACTCTGCTCTATTATTTGTAATATCATAGAACTGATTAAACCTGTATTTATTTTCTTCCTTGCTATATAGTATATCAATGCTTGATGTATTAATCTTAGGATAGTCTAGGATAGCCTGAGGATCGTTCTTAGGCGATATGTTTAACCTAAGCATACCTGATACCTGTTCAGAGTTATATACGACAGCTCTGTCAAAGTTTTCATCTAGTACATGTAGCTCATCTTTACAGTTAGCTTTATACTGATATACTTCTAATTGATATTCAAAACTTCTAATAGTATTAACCGACTGTCCAGTATTTATAATCTGTTCTATTTCAAACGGATAGTCAACACCATAATAGTTACAGAAGCTTTGACAATTCTTATTGTGAATCCAAATGCCTGTATCTTTAACAGTCATAAAATAATTTCTACCTGGAAGCATAAACTCTGGATGCCAATCATGGAATGATACCCAAGCATTACGTTTAACATCATAACTTACAGTCCAGCTAGCATCATCAAAGAATCGTTTATCTCCTAATTCTACAACTGCATTCCTAACTAAAAATCTGTTAAACTGATCGTAAACAATTTTACCTTTAAACTCAGGTTTAAGACTATAGTCTTTTTTAGTAATGTATAGAATAGCATTCTTATTATCATAGATAGTAGATACCCCAACACCTGTAACAGGATTATCCTTTAGAGTAAACTCTGGGAAGTCTCTTACAATAGCATATGGTAGATACTTAGCAAACCACCACTTCATTCCAGATCCTGTAATGTCTTCAAGACCTGTACTATACTTAAATATTTTACCTTGATTTTGAGACACATAGAATATACCTGCTGGTGTAGCACTGATAGCTAATCTGTTCTGAGAGCTACCGTACTCATAAGAGGTATCAGTATTCATTATGTTTCTAATCTTCTGACGTGGATCAAATAAACCACCATCTCCAATAGTGATTTCAATACCTGCTTCAGATTGTAAAGTATCTGCTCCTGCAAAGAACATAGGTGATTCTCTACGCAGCATAATAAGTGCACCAGACATACCAATAGGTTTGACTGCTGTAATGGGGCTCTTAAAATCTTGATAATTGTTAACCAAGAAGGTCCTCCAATTATCTGTTTTAAGAGTCTGTTCTTGAGGCATTGAGTATATAAGCCTGTTTGGGTAATAAGTGTGACACTCCTCTGATATTTCAGGGTCATAGTCTCTTGTCTGAATATTACCCATACTAACATTATTAGTAAAGTAATAACCAGCAGAAAGAGAGAAGTCATACTTGAAGTGGTTACCCGCAGTTATCTCATCTGCACGGAAGATACGTTCTAAGTCTGTGTATTCTCTATCGTCATAGTGACGTGTTCTTGGTTCATCATCGTGATCTCTGTATGCACAGTTTATTTCTGATTCTACAAAAAAGTCTTTTACACCAGAGTTAAACAGATAAAACCATCCTTTAGCTCTAAACAAACCATTAGGTGATTTATATCTTTCTAAGTTATGAAAATCTGATGGAAGCATATCATCTTGGTCCTGAATGTCATCAGCCTCTTTTTTCTTAAAAAAGTTTTTAAACTGTGACCACTTAAGATTTCCTAGTTTTTGTGATAATCCACTTACAAAATCATCAAATCTATAACGTTGAGTATTAATGTAATATCTAGGATATGGAACATTAATGTGATCTCTGTAGTCATATTCTTCACCATCAGCAAACTCTTTACCTGCCAACCAATCATTAAAGAAGAACATTGTATTCTTTTCAGTATATCTTGTAATATATATATCACCTCCAAATATTACGGGACTACTAAACTGAGTAGCTGTACTATAGGTATCTGGTAAAATCTGGGCACATGATGTTAAAGATTGGGCAATACTATCTAGTTGACCGTATTGATTTTCATTACTAATCTTAACACCAACATACCTAGAAGAAATACTAGTTGTAAATCTTCTACGCTTAATATCTGTAAGTTCTAATCTCCATTCATTTTTTTGACCAAGCGTATACTTACTAGTATCTACTACACTTGGATTAGCAATATCTCCAACAGTTTCAAGAGCTACAGATTTACTACGCAAGAAGTTATTAATACTTCTATCAGTACCATAACTATAGTTTTGGTTTTTAATGTAAATAGAGTTCTCTAATTTACGTCTACGATTACCAGTACTTGATGCAATAAAGTTATCATACTTACCATGAGACAAATGTTGTAAAGCATATTGTCTATAACCTAACATGTTATAAATTAAATCCAATGCTTCATCCGTTCCCATCTGAGTAAACGTAATAAATGCAGGTACTATAGCAAATACTTTAAGCAATAATGGTAATTCATTAAAAGATGAAGATGTAATTTCTTCAGTACCCCCTGAAATATTTCTATGAGTACCTGTCATCTTTATAAGATTGTCTATAGTATTTACAGCACCACCATATAATAAATTGACAACTTGAACAGCTGGAAGACTAGCGTTATTCTTATATGTAGTAACACCAGTAAGTCCTTGAATAGCATTTCCTAAACCCATTAAAATAGCAATAAGCATTACACTATCTCCTAGCATCTTGTGCTCTGGGTGCTTATACGGATCTATAAATCTTCCTTCAGCAGTACCGTATGCTTCACCATATATAGCCAATTCCGTTCCTGATAAAAACGGATGTTTAAACTGTGTATCTGGTGAATGGAATGTAAAGTGTTTTTTACTGTAAGTACGTATTGCATTATCATTACGTCTATTAGATCTTACTTGCTGATATCTACCGTCTTCAGGAAAAAATTCAGTCAAGTAGGGATCTGGACGTAAATCATTAAAGGGATAATTAGGATACATTCCTAGTCTATCTGACTCAGGAATATTATATTCAAACATGTTGTTTATAATCCCCTTAGCAATAATAGACTTATTACCTTTTCTAGATCCTCTTAGTATTTCATAACCTACAATACCTGGAATTAAATTACCATCGTTATCTACAGGAGGTTGAATGTTATTAAACTCAACAGCTAATACATTAATCGTAGAGGCTCCTGGAGTATGTCTTGGTATAATAGTATCATCAGGCATCTTATGATGTCTAATAGGTTTGCCACAAAGCTTACCCCAAATTTCTGGCTTGTTATCTGGGTATCTTTCAGATGATTCCCAGTAACCCATTTTACCCTTCTTAACTATTTTACCACCATCATCAAGTGTAGCACCTCCTGAAGAAGTAACTGTAGCTGTATTATAAACTCTCCATCTAGGCTGTCTTTCAGTTTCCCAAATATCTGCTCCATCTGGTGCAAGCTCTTGAGTATCTTGTGGTAAAGCTTGTCTACCAGGAATGTGATATGAACTAGACTTTTCACCAGTATTGTAAACCCAACGTATAAAAAATGAGTATTGCTCATCACGCATGTAACCTACATTAGCACCAGCATCTCTGTAGTAATCAGAATCATACTCTACCGCAACCCAGTTAGATTTGATTTTATTAGCAAGCGGTTGATAGTTAAAGTCAAACTTTGTAGTAGGACCTACACGCAGTAGATAGTTAGTTACTGTATAAATAGCATCAGACTTATCATAAGCCGGAGTACGTACTAGTAACTGCTCTAATGGTATTGCAACTAAACGCTGATCTATACTGTCAATAGTTACACGTTGTGTTTGTGTAGAATAATAACCAAACGTAGAAGCACTAGTCTGCTGATTAATAAATGTTACAACCGCTAGTTCAAATTCATCAAAGCGTTTTGTATCTAAACCAGATAGTTCTACCTCTATAGAACCTACAGAATTTTCATGAAAGAATAATCCTTGAAGATTAGAAGCAGCTAGATAATCTGTGACTCTGGTTCCGTTTATAGAATAAGCAATAAAGACTTGGTATGTACCATTAAGCAATGTACCTATTTCTCCTTGCTTAATAGTAAGACATGGAGTATCCATAAGACGTGCTAAACGAATTGCTTCACCATCTAAATCATCCGTAGCAGTTTCTACTACACAGTCATCTACAACGCGCTTAGTAGTTTTATATGGAACGTTATCAATGTTTAAAGTGCGTGATGGATTCTTACCATCGTCCCAATATAGTTGCCAAGTACAATCATAATTCTCTTTAGAAGCACCTTTAATTAAATGGTTCTTATCAAAGAATAGTACTTTATCATTTACTATAGTAGAATAGCTACACTGGCTTTCGTCAAATAAACCAATCTCACTATCTATGTTATCCGTAGAAAAAATAGCCCACTTATCATCATATAAGTGTATAGCACCAATTACAGTATAGGGAATTTCAGCACAAAATTTATTAGATGATTCATTTTCTAATGTACCAAAATCACCTTCAGTAGAATTATTAACTGCATTTCTAGCATGTACCCAAGTACCTTCTGTTTGAAATGACTCATTAATATCCTGCACCATTCCCTTTACAAAGGAGTCAGTGTGTGTTTCCATACCTTGTGCACTAGTGCTTTTTTTCTTTGCCATCTTATCTTAGAGTTGGAGTGCTCTTAAACATGTTTACATACTTGTCATACTTAGCCCGTCTATTCATACTCCAAATCTTTTGAAGTTCTGCAAAGTCAGGAGTATTAACAAATGATAGTGCATTGTTTCTAGCAGCTCTTAAACGTACTTCAATGAGATTCAATTGTTGTGATACAGCCTCACCAGCAAATATCATGTTCTCCAATATACGTTGCTTTAAAGCATACTCATAATATTCATTAACCATAGGGTGATCCATAACTATTAAGTCACCTTCATGATTTTCCATTTGTGATTGATAATTCAAATAGATCTTACCAGATGTAAAATTAGTATAGATATACCCGTCACGAATCTCCATAACATCTTGTGATGAATTCCATTTAGAATTAGGACAGCTATTAGATACTCCTTGTCCTACAGCTTTTAGCTGAGAAAAGGTTTCGTATATCTTTACATCTGTTTTAGACTTTTGAATAAGCTGGTAGTAATCACCACAATCTGTCATACAAACACTACTGTCTATAGGACAACCGTTCTCATCTAACTTAACCACACCAGGGTCTAAAATTCTATCTTCTATTACAGTACCTGCAGGAATCTTAGTTTCTACTCTATAGGTGCCTGTCATAAAAGCAAAATTTAAAGAGTAGTAATCTGAAGGAAGCTTTACCTTTCCTTTATCTACATCTAAAATTTCTTGCTTCTGTCTTTGAATACGTAAACCTAAATCAAAGTTTACCCTCATAGCAATCTTAATTAGTTGCTGAGGTTCTATCATACCTTCTAAAGCATACGTAGAAAAGTCAATACTAACATCTTCTAGTAGTTCATCAAAGGTTCTATATTTAATATATGCGCTCATTATCTAGAGATGTTTTGATTATCATGTTTACCATCACTAGGTATTTGTACAAGACCACCCATAGCATTTAAAACTTGACCTTCAATTTCTGCAAACAAAAAATCAGGAACGTTAAAGTCCTGTTCTTGTCTAATTAAACAGTCATCTTCTAAGTCGCAATTCCATTTAGTAATGTCGTCTTCAAAAACACCTTCAATCTTAATAGCATCCCAATCAACATTTGGCATGTATAAGTAACCATCTAAAAACCAAAAGTACTTAGTCTTATTATATTTAAAACTAGTAGTCTTAGTCATAGATGTGTAAGTACCTGGTTGTGTGGGTTGTAGCTCAAGACCACCGTCAATAGAACTTACTGTTCTAATAATAGGACCCCAGTAACCTTGCATAAAGTTTGGAAGCTTTTGTTTTGTACGCTTAATTGTACAGCCAGATTTAATACCAGCACACTGTGCTTCTATCTTATCTACATCAATTAATTCTACAATAGGAAGGGTTTTAAATACGCTATTAAACTTCATCAGCTTATTAGTAGAATCTTGCCTACGCATATAAACCGTAGCGTATTTAATAATAAGACTATAGATATATCTATCTGTTAAGAAAGCATCTTGTCTTGAGCTTTTAAATTGGTTTCTTACTCTTGAAACTACTTCACCAATGGTCGTCATGTTAATCTAGTTCAAACTCATTATACTCATCTATTGAGTTGTCATAGTTTCTAGTTTCAATCTTACGATTTACAACTTTAGAAAATATATCACTAACTCTCACAGTACCAGTGAGTTGAACATACCGCATGTGGTTATCAGCAAATGTTTTAGCAACAGTTCTTTTAAACTGTCTTACTGCATAAAAGCTCCACACATCTCTAAATGCATAACGATACTTAGCATGGTAGTTACTGTACATAATCTTAGCAAGACGATTATCTGTCTCCCAATTTTGATTATGCACTGTTACTCCTAACTCAGCAGACTTATTAAAGTTGATGTTGTTTTTATGTTTAGAAGCAGGAGTGCTTGCAATAAATATAAAACCTAAACCATCTGGAAGCTCTACACCATCTCTATTATCTATAACCTGTTGCCAAACAGTATCATTAAACTGCTTTACTATATTCTTAAATTGATCCAGGTCTAGATCTTTATACTTGGGATACTTCTCTTTAAACTCTTTTAACAGTTTGCTGTTTAATACACTAAATACTTTTTCTCTGTAACGAGGTGCATTTAAATCAGGTTTTCTATACGGCTTGTTACTCATAGATACCTATTTATAATTTACTGAAAATACAGGAAGAATCAAAGAGATTATCGTGCTATATGACAAAACTCTGCAACTTTACCTTTATATCTTTCATGTACCTCTAGTACTGCAGCTTTCTTACTACCTACATATTTGTTATGATAGTGCCAGTAATCTGAGTTAGAAAGGCTAGGCATAATCTTTACAGCAAAACCGTTGATCTCATTTTCAGTAACAAATACAGAAGTTTTCTTTTGATGATAGTGACCCGTGTATAGAGTTCTGTAAGTAGTAGCCCCCCATTGTTCTGGAAACTCTGCAGCATATACTCTGTCAGAGTTAGAAGTGTTTACATCACCATGTTCAAATGCTAAGAAGTTATCACCGTATAGGTGTACTTTTCTTTCTTGATACTCTACATCAAACTCAACGTTAGGTGTATTAACAGACTTTTCTAATGCGTGAGCAAGATGCCATGAAGATAATCTATCGTGATTACCAGGTATATAAACCACAACAAGCTTTTCACAAACTTCCTTAAGCTGGTGAATAGACCACACTACAGCATCAAATGCTTCAATGTAAGCTTGAATAGGATCTTTATCATTTTCTACAGGAGTACCTTTTGTAGTCGTCTTAGCAAACGTATCAGCGTTTAACAAATCACCACCTACAACGTAGTATAGTTTACTTAAGTTATACGCTCTAGAGGCTTTATATGCAGCCTCAATAATAGCTTCCTTAAACCTGTCAATTACTGAGTTGTTATTCTGCTTACCAAAGTGAACATCTTGAACACTAAAAACCCCGCAGTAAGTATCATTATTATCAACTTCAATACGGGGACATTGTACTACTGCATACTCAGAAGGAGTATAGTTTTCTACAGCTAGTGCTAGATTATCTACAGGTGCATGCTTAATCTGAGTTACTAATGCTGATACAACCCAATGATCTGATTTCTGTTTATTCCAATATTGAGCTAACTTCCATTTAGTTGTATCAATATTTAAAAGCTTTATAATTTCTTCAGCACTCTTAGGTTCTGTTGCGGCAAGAGCTTCAATTTTAGAAGAGCCTTCTTCTAGGTTTACATCTTTTGAAAACACCCCAAGCTTTACACCTGTATCAGTAGTCTCTTCATCTGTAACAATACTTTTTAGTGCTAGATAATCTTCAACACTAATGTTTAATCTCTCTGCAGATTTCTGTGCAGACTTCTTCCATTTTAATGATTGCCTAACGCGATCTAGTAATGAGCTCATAGGTAGCTGATTTAGAGTTTGTTAAATATAGTAAAAAATAATTATCTAAAAAAGAAACCCCACCGTTAGGTAGGGTTCCCCTGTTAGTCACGAAAAACCAACAAAACGTGACTTATGCGTTAGTAGTTACCTCAATGGTCAAAGAGTAGTAAGGACCAGGAGTCCCACCATTAAGAGTTGAACCTACTTTAATATAGTACTTGGTAGAAGGAGTAAGGTTTGTTAACTGATAAGAATCTTTCTGAGCATCCACCCCAGTGATATCAGTCCAAGTAGCGTTATCTGTAGAATAAGAAATAATATAATCCCAAGCATCTCCAGTACTGTCCCATTCAAAGTCAATAGTAGTATCTGTTTTTGCAACCGATTCAATCCAGTAAGGAGCATGTACACTATCTATACCGTTAAAGTCTGTAGGTGCAATTTCACGTAGCACCATCATCTGCATAAACCTAGATAGTCTATCGCCAGATGCTAACGGAAAATCTGCTAAATCATCTCCTTTATATCTTACACAAGCAAAATCTACTACAGTATCACAAGGTTCTCCACCTGGACAAACTGGATAAACGGGGTTGATCCTAATTGGACCACAAGCACAACTGTTACCCCCACATGTATTACAAGCCATTATTATTTATTTTTAAAGATTACAACTTGCACAATCTGCAAATGTCTCAATTATTGTTGCAGTAGCTCCACCTGTTGCAGTATCAACTACTGTGTAACAAACACCAACATTAGTTGAACCTGAAATATGTACAGCTTGACCTGGTGTTAACGTAGTTCCAATATATGATGCTGTAATAGGATCACCTGGACTATCACAAGTAACTAATACGTAGTAGCTAGTTGTAGGAGCAGGCTCCTCTTCAGGATTTGTTACTGCAATAGATTTTTCTTTATTACAAGTAATAGAACCATCAGTAACACATAGGTTAACTGTTACAGTATAATCGCTGTATTGATTCAATTGAGTACCAGAAATATCAATAGTTGCAGTATTATTACCAGCTAAGGCTACTAGTACTTCAACATCGTCATTGTAAGTATTACTACCATCTGAAATAACAACAGTTGCTCCAGTAGGACTACACTCACTCATAGCTCCAGGAATGATTGTTCCGCTAAAATCTAAGGTTAGTGTTGTTCCTGAGAAAGAACCTGATACATTAAATGTAACATCATCACAAGTAAGACTGCAACAAGTATCTTGAATAGTATTAATAGCAGATCTCATATCACAAATGGTTAACCACATGTTCTGTAATGATTCTGCTACACTGTTAACTGTAGTATTCCATCCAGTAATTCCTGACATTGTTCCGGATCCTGAAAGCTTTGCTGCATCATTTAAACCAGCACACTGCTTAGTAGCAATATCTAAAAGCTCAGTACTTCCACCTAAAGTTGTATTTAATGTACAGAACTGATCCTCTAATTCATCTAATACTACATCAATATCAGTAGCAACAGAAGGTAAAACACAATTAGGTGTAATCTGAGGAGTAGTATATTCACTACCGGTAGCTCCTTCTAAAGTTGTAATTCTTACCTCATGATCATCAATGCTAGTATTAATAGTAGTAATGTCTGAAATAATTGCACAAACTTTAGCAGCAACCAATTCAGCATATTGGTCAATAGGTAATTCTGTTACTACATCATTTTCAAGATTTGTGTATTGTAAACATACAGGAAGAGATGCTGTAATATTCTGAACTACAGATCCACTAGATCCTCCTTCAAGTGTATCACATCTTGAATCTAAACTACAAATCTCAGTAACAATCGTTTGAAACAATTCTTCTGTTGTAGTAGGAGCTGTGCTTAATTGTAAACAAGATAGATCTATACCTGAAATAGATACAGCATCTTTTACACTTGTTAATTCAGTGGCAAGTTTAGCAACTACATCTGAAATACTGTCGCCTTTACATAGACCAATAATAGGAAGGTCTGGACCTTGCCATACTACACAGTTAGATGATATAGGGTTGCAACCTTGCTGATAGTTGCTAGATGATACCGGAATCATATACTAGAATTTTGTAAATACTTATAAGTAAGGGTCTATACCCTATATTATAATATACAAAAAAAGCCATCCTAATCAAAGGATGGCTCTACATAGTTTTGTTTAAAAATACTAAAAGTTATTCTTCAACAGTTTCTGCTTCTTCAACAACTTCTTCATACTCTCCAGTACTTAAGTCTACACTAATAGACCCATACTTATCTTCAAGCTTTTTCTGCTCTTCTCTAGTAGCATCTTCCATAGTATTAACTTGGAGCTGTGCTTTATAAGCTTGGTTAGTAAGATCACCAAGAACAGTCTTTGCTTGGTTTAAATTAGAAATCGCAGTTTGGATTGACTTCAATTCCTCTTCTGTAAGTTTTAGCTTATCAGCCATAATATAAAATATTTTATTAGTTAGTTAACTAATATCAAATATAATACAATTTTTATAATACAGACAAAATTGCAGAACCTAACCACAAAATACTGACAACATAGTTTAAAAGTGCAGTTTGGAGATCGTCTAAAGAATACTTAACAGGGTAACCTAGCTTCTTACCTTTCCATTGAAATAACCCAGGTCCGTTGTGGCAACTAAACCATTGCTTTTTTCCAAAAATTAAATCTCTAGGTTTATCAATAAGATCAGGCATACATCCCATAATGTATCCAAAGGATGCTAACCAGAATTGACCTGTAAGATATGCGCCTACAAGAAACATTGCAAAACAAGTAGCTTCTATAATTGCTGCATGAAACTTATCCTTTAAACCTGATTCACCAACATAGTCCCATACAAAGTGAGATACAAAAGCAATAGAGCCACCAAGGATATAATCCCCAGTGGCTAGTGTTATTGCTGCGCCTGTAGTGCCATGGACACTAAACCACATTATTCAGCAGGAGCTTCAACAGGTTCTGCAGCTTCTGCAATTGTAAGCGTTACAGAAGAAGGTGCTGAAAGTTCTGCAATTTGAGAATCTAAAGAAGTCTCTAATTCAGTTACACGTTCTGCACCTAATGCTGCTTGAGTCCAAGCAATCATATCTTCATGAGTTACTTCATCAAAAGCTGTAAAGCCTGAGAGGTCAGATGTTTCTAAAGTTTGTGTACCAATAGAGGTAGCACTGTGTGTTCCGTCTGTTCCTGTTACTCGCCAGTGTACATTATATACTACCTGAGATTCCGTTACTCCGCTTTCATCAGTGTGTGTTGGGTACGCATCTACAGTGCGACAATCCCAAGAATAAGTGTTTGCCATTTTCTTTAGTTATTTATGTTATTAAGTTACAAAAAAATATTTATTATTACTAGTAATCTTCTTCAATAATCCAATTACGCCATTCCTCTGTTTCAGGATCAAAGCGCCAGTCATTCAATTCATTAGGTGTGTTAAATACAGATATGTATTCCGATACCACATAGTCATCTTCTACTTCTATAACATACTTAGATTTATCTAATGTAGGAGCAGGAAGTTGAGTAAGGTTAGCAGTATGATTTACATACTCTTCAGAGGTTATTAAATAGTATTTCATATTAGTATGCTATTGTTGATCCACCAGAAACGGTTGTGTTTGTAAATAACGGACCGTAAATATCTAATGCGTTACTAGCTCCAAATCTAATTGAGGTTTCTAAGTTAGTAGAGTTTATATTCTTAGCATCAACAATAACACCAGAATTATAAAGAGCGCTAACTTGAGTAGAGGTAAGTACGCCACTGTAAAATGCCCACTCATCAATATCTACTTGAGAGTTACCACCTGTAATATTGTGAGCAGAAGCTCCTAGTGTTAATCTAGCAGCTGTCATTGCTGTTCTAGTTCCACTAGCTGTTGCTGCTGAACTAGTAAGCTCTGAAGCGTTCCAATATATTTTTATTGCATTAGCAGCTGTACTTTCACTAGAATCATAGGTAACTGTAACCATACAGAATCCATCTCCATTTACGTTTCCTCTATTTGAAGTAGTCCATCCTGAGCTTGATACTCCAGTAGCAGTTAGGTTATCGTGAAGAGCAACTTGCTTATCAAAGTTTACACTGTTGGATCTTATCCTAGCTATAAACCTATTTAAACTTGAGTTGTATTGTAAGAAAACCCTGTTAGCTGTGTTACCTGAGTTAATGGTAGTGTTAGCATTAAAGTCCCACAGCTGGTCACTACTTGCTGTAGTTTGATTTTGTCTTACCCAGAATCTAATTGTCCAACCACCACCGGTGCTTAGGTTGGTAAGTATACTCCAAGTACCACTAACATAATCATTAACACCATCGTTCCTGTAGAAATAATCATTAGAGTATGATGAGTATCCATAGAATTCTGATATAGCATCCGGTATTGCAAATCCAGCTGTGTTAGACATAGAGCGCAGGGAAACGTTAGATAACGTAACCCCTTGCTCATTAGCAATGTCTTGCATAGTTATTTGTCCGCTACTTTGTAATGGCATCTAATCTATCTTTTAGTTCATTAACTTGAGCTTGTAGCTCTTTGTTGGACTCAATAAGTAAACCAACTAGTTTAGCGTAGTCTACTCGTTTAGCTGTTGTTCCGTCTAGTAGCTGACCTTCGCTTACTACTTCTGGTACAACCTCTTCAACCTCTTGAGCAATCAAACCAATATCACGTTGTCCTTTGCGCTTACCGTGATCCCAAGTATAAGATACACCACGTAACTTAGAAACCTTCTCAGAAGCGTTCTCAATAGTCTCTATGTCCGTCTTTAATCTACGGTCAGAATTTGTTACAGTAGAGAAAGCAACAACATCACCATCTACATCAAGAACGCCATCACTACTTAAACGCATTTCTAACGTTCCGTCTAAAGACCACTCGTGAGTTGTAGCTTTGATAACGTACTTGTCGTTACTATCTATACCCATACTACTTACAACACCTGTAAGATCAGAGTTAACATTAAACTCTGTTCCACTTAGGGTCACACCTGCACCCGCAGTATACTGGGTGTCTGTGTTAATACCACTTAGATCTACAATGTATGGGCTTACTTCAGTACCTAAACCTGTAATGCTTGAAGCACCTTCAAACTTAACCCACTTACCTGAAGTAATATCTTGAGTATCCGCATCACCACTTAAATACCACTCAACATAATTATCAAGAGTAGGAGTACCCGTTAAAGAAGAATATGCTCCATCAAATGTAGAGTAGCTTGTAGTGTCTACACTCACCAAACCATTAGCATCTGTTTTTAAGAAACCAGCTCCGTAGTTTGATAAAGTTACAGCTCCAGAGGCATTAATGCGCATTCTCTCAGTACCTTGAGTGCTAAATCCAATAATACCGCTATTACTACCCCCACTAAAAATACCAGTGTCTCCATCTCCAGACCATCTAATAGCAGGAGCTGCGGCTGTGCCGTAATCAGATAAGTCTAATAAACCTACTGAAAGATTATTCGTGCTTGGGTTGTAATAGAAACCGTTCGCATCTTTATATACAGCTTTACCACTACCTGCTGTAGTAGATACAAAAGGAACAGCATAAAAAACATTAGTCGCAGAATCAGCTGTAGTGATATTTCCACTTTCTGTGTAAGAGGTAAGGTATGTGTTTGTATCTATAGATATTACACCGCTAGTATTTGTCGTTAAAATCCCAGCTGTTGTGCCTCCATTAATATCATCAAGATTGATAGAACCTAACGTGATTGCTTGACCAGAAATTGATAAATAGTCGTGATTAGTAGTTACCAGCGTAACGTCAGTAGAGTTGTCTGTACCTGCAGCATCAACCCCAAGGTTTGTACGTGCGTCAGCTGCAGTAGTTGCTCCAGTACCACCTAATGCAACCGGAACAGTTCCAGCTGTAATCTCCTGACCAGAAATACTTAAGTAGTTACCTGTTACAGAAGCAAGTGTTACATCGGTAGAGTTATCTGTTCCTGCTGGATCAAAATCTGTTCCTGAAACTGGAATAGATGTGTTTCCTGCTAAAGCTGTTGTAGCAGTTGTACCTATTTCTAAAGCATCAGTTATTCCATACCCCGCTATTGTAGTTGGAGTAGTCGTAAGATCAGAAAAAGCAACAGAAGTTAAATAACTTGGATCTGTAGCTGGTACCCAAGAAGGTGTAAGATCAGCATCTCCCGGTTGTAGTGCTGAGTCAGCAGTACTTCCTTGAGCTGCTGTAGCAAAATCACCCGTAGCTGCTGTGGCTGCTGTACCAAGTGTAGTAGAGTCAAATGCTAAAGAACCAAAAGTGTATGATTGATCGTCTGCACCATTTACGCTGAATACTAGAGTGTCTGTACTAGCTGTTCTAGTGATACCATCTAAATAGTAATTTAAATCTGTACCACTACTTGTGCTTACCGTAGCAAATGATAAGTTACCATTTCCATCAGTTGTAAGGACTTGACCATTAGTTCCATCTGTAACATCTAACTCAGTAATACTAACAGTATTAGCCCCAATACCTGTGAGATATGTGCTTGTATCTATGCTTACTACACCACTTGCGTTTGTTTTTAAGAAACCAGCAGTAGTACCTCCATATATATCATCAAGGTTAATAGCACCCAAAGTAATAGCTTGTCCTGATAAGGATAAGTAGTCATGAGAGGTGGTTACAAGAGTTACGTCTGTACTATTATCTGTACCTACCGGATCAAAGTCTGTACCGCTTACAGGTATTGCAGTGTTACCGGCAAGAGCAGTAGTAGCTGTGGTTCCTATCTGTAGTGCATCAGTAATACCGTATCCAGCTATTGTTGTAGGTGTTCCAGTTATTGTAGACCAAGCTTGATTATGAGAGGCTGCTGCAAAGTCCGTTGTTGCTGAGGATGCTGCAGTGCCAAGTGTAGTAGAATCAAATGCTAAGGATCCTAATGTTCTTTTTTCTACTTCTGTTCCGTTTAATACAAGTGCAGTTGTAGAATCAGTATTAGTGTCGGTTGTAGTTATATATAATTTATTTGGTGCAGTTACATGACGATCATAGTTAAGTAAATTATGATAATCGTTGTTTGCAATACCTGAAAAATTAGAATATATAAATATGTTTTGAAGAGGAATTGTGTTGTACGAAGAATTACTTGGTGTCCATCCATCAAAATCTATAGTTATACGAGTCGAATAAGTTTGACTGCCTCTGCCAGTGTGTAAAGCAGTATCAGCTTTAAACATTGTTCCCCAATTGCCTACTCCATTAGATGAAGTAAAATCAGCTGTTACTCTTGTTAACCATGAATTATCAGATTGCAATTCTTCCACAAGCATTTGAAATCCTGGATAACTTGAGCCAGTCCAAGAACTTTCTACTCCGATAAGAGACATTGTTGGCCAAGATGTTGAAGATGTTACTGTAAATCTAAACTTGTAATAAGTAGATGGTACATACCAATTAGTGTCTTTTCTTCCGTCTAATAGATTTTTAACATTGTTTAACTGACTTGATCCATCTACCCACGCACTTCCATTCCAATATTCAACAGCACCTATTTCTCTAAATTTAACGATGTCCGAATACTGCGTCTTTAAGAACGCATTAACGTTTCTACGACCGTTATAATCATCAAAATAATAATGATCTTCTTCAACTGAATGGTATAATCCATTAACTACACCATTAAAAGTCCAAGTACCAGAGGTTGTAATGTTTCCAGTATTTATTTCAGTTTCAGTGTAGTAACGATCATCATGATTATGAGAGGCTGCTGCAAAGTCTCCTGTATCTGATGATGCAGCTGTACCTAATGTAGTAGAGTTAAATGCTAAAGATCCTAAGTCTCTTTTTTGTAATACACCACTAGCGTTTATCATCACAGAGCTGGCTTCTGTTGTTGTACTCGCTAAAGACATTAATACAGAACCGTTCTCATTAATAATACCAGAGTCTAACCCAAGCATTGTATAAGAAGCTCCTCCATTACCTCCATAGAACGCTTCTATAATAACACGAACACTATATGTGTTGTTATGCTGTATTGTGACTTTTGGTAAGCCTCCGTCTATTTCTACAAATGGATAATTAGATTCAGGTAAACCATCGTCTACAGATGAAACCTTTTTAACTCTCCATCCAGCTCCATCAATATTATCACAAATGTATACAGCACCAGTATTCGTGCCAGTACCAAGAGTAACAAGTCTTAAGCGGTATACAGTACCTGCTTCAGTGGATGTTACATCGTTTCCGTTTGGATTCTTAAGAGTCCACTTAACATCAAGACCATCTGCGTCACCTACACCAACATCATGAAAGTAAAAGTTCGTAGCACCAAGCTGTGCAACTCCAGGAACGTTAATACCATCATCAGTAGTCTCTAGTTTCATTGCACCGTCATAGTACAACTTAACAGCTCCGTTACCAATAACATCAATACCGCTTTCATTTCCTTGAGGTCTTAGGAAAATATCATCAGCCGCTTCTAAATACAAGTCGTGATTACTACCTCTTGATGTGATATAAAAATCACCAACAGAACTAGTAGTTGTCTGCAAGAAAGTATTACTTCCGTTGTGGAACATTTCAAAGTCTGAACCAGCGCCAAGTATAACTTTATTGCTATCTCCAAGGTTTATATTACCAGTCATCGTACCACCAGCTAATGGAAGCTTGGTTCCAATACTATTGGTTATCGTAGTACTAAAGTTAGCATCGTCACCTAACGCAGCTGCAAGCTCATTAAGCGTGTCTAACGTACCTGGAGCAGAGTCAACAAGGTTTGATACTGCAGTCTGTACAAAAGCTGTTGTAGCAAGCTGTGTGTTGTTTGTAGTAGATCCTGCTGTTGGTGCTGTTGGTGTACCGGTTAAAGCAGGTGAAGCTAAAGGTGCATAACCCGCACTTGAATGATCACCCCATCCGTGAGCAGTATCTGCTTTAGTTCCTTGTGCTGCAGTTGCAAAAGCTGTTGCTTCTAATCCATCTAGTAAGTCAGCATCTAATCCGCTACCAGTACCATCATTATCACTATGCCACCATTTAACAGGGGTAATTGTATAATCATTTGTTATTCCTGTTGAAGGCTTTGCTACATTACTAATAGAATTTATCTTATGATAATAACCCATAGTCTGCAACTCATAATGCCAAGTCTGGTAATTACCAGTCTGCTCCATAAAGAAACACACTTTGCCATTATAGTGGAATACATCCATAGTAAGGCTCTCATCAGTTGAGATACCTTTACGAGCAATAATACTTTGACTGTTGTTATAATTGTAACACTGGAAGGATGCTGTAATTGGAGGCTCATTACTGTAGGTCATTCCATAAGCAGTAAGCATAATCATACGATTATCCCAAGCGTTAGCTGTAGAAACATCAATATCAGTTTGTATAAGGATACCGTCTGAATAGCTATATACAGACCAAGACTTAAACACACCTTTAGTAGAAATACCATCATCACCAATAACACGAGAGGATGAGAAAATATCTCCAGCTACGTGTAAAGGATAAGATGGACTACTAGTTCCAATACCTACATTGCCTGATGAGGTAATGCGTAATTTTTCGGTATTGTTGGTTTCAAAAACCATATTACCGTTTTCACGATTTATAAGGTTAACTTGAGCAGCACCCATCGTTATTTGGAAGCCGTCATTATCGGTTATACCTGTAGATGCCTGTGTCAATTGCAAGTAAGCGCTTCCTGTGTTAGCGTGAATATGCAAGTGTCTTGAAGGTGTTGTAGTCCCAATACCTACATTACCATTAGCGCCAATACGAATTCGCTCTAATGCTGTTGTTGAAGCGTCAGGAGTTGTGTAAAAAGTAAGGTAAGAAGGAGAGTCATCGTCAGTCCAAGTACCATCTGCCCAAGCTTGAATAGAAGCTACATCAGCAACAGTACTTTCCCCTGCTCTAAAATATAAAGCTCCAATTCTATTAACGGACATTGAAGTATCTATTCGCTCTAATATAATAGAGGCTTCGTCAGAAATATCAGCTATATGTAGTTCACTAGCTGGACTAGTAGTCCCTATACCAACGTTACCTGAGGCTTCCACAGTAACAGTCTCACTACCTCCAGTACGGAATGACATGCTTCCATCACTAACAGCTCTGATTCCTTGATTACTGTTCCCCCACATTAGGAACTGATTAGTATCTAAGAATAGAGTACCTCCGTTTACATATGCTGATCCTGCTACTTGTAGTTTTTGAATTGGACTAGTCGTACCAATACCTACATTACCTGATCCATTTATAGCAACTCTAGTATTACCAGAAGTTACTCCAGCTTGGGCTTGAGATCTAATGGTAAATAATCCATTTGAATTAAGAAGACTAAAACCTTCAGAAACAGTATCTGTTTCAAAAAACAATCTACCGGAATTTGAAGGAGTGCCTGTATCTTTTGATATTAAAATACCTTCTGCTCCAGATGAAGACACCTCAAGCTTAGTAGAAGGACTAGTAGTACCTATACCTACGTTACCTGAGGAATTAATGTAAAGTCTAGATGAACCCGTAATCCCCCCTGTCGTAATACTTACATTATCTCCACCGGCGAATATTGTTCCAGCAGTAGTGTAATCAATAGCCCCTACCGCGACAACGTTTCCAGTTGTTATTGCAGCAATTTTGTAGTTTCCACCTGTACTACTTTCCGCGGTATAGTATTGCCCATTGCTTATTAGAACATCTCCACCTGCAACATGCAACTTACTTTCCGGCGCAGTTGTACCTATACCTACGTTGCCTGTACTTGCCGTTGTAAGGCTTGACAATCCTGTTGCATAGATTAGGTTTCCAATGTTTAATTGATTGCTTCCACTTGGTGTAGGTACTTCAATTCCGTATCCAATAACAACATTGTTGCTCCCTGTGGTTGCTCGACCACTATACGCTCCAAGATTAATGTTAAAGTTTCCTGTTGGCGTAGCTGTTGATTTTATTCCCGACTGATAACCTATGTGTATATTCCACGCGCCTTGAAAACTTTTACCTGCTTCATATCCTAAAGCGGTATTCCAAGAATTACTAAGAGTCAATCCATTTAAAGCACCCCCGCCAATTCCTGTATTGTAATTATTAGTTGTGTTGATGACATTTCTACCTGCAAATGAACCAACATAAGTATTCCAATCTCCCGAGTCGTTAAAGTACCCATTAGAGTATCCTATGAACGTATTGTTTTGACCGTCAATACTATGACTACCCGTTCCATATCCAACTGCTGTATTTTGCTTACCCGATGTTAAAACTTGTAGCGCACTACCTCCTACAGCAACATTATCTTGACCGATAGTATTGTTACTAAGAGCACCTACTCCAAGAGATGTTCTATGCGCGTTTGGTGCTTGCATAACAACCCCGTTGTTAATGTAAAAAACACCTGCTGTTGTGTTAGCCTTGCGATAGAATAGAGTGTTTTGGTCTAATGCGCTATCAGATAAATTATCAACGTAAGTCGTAGTTGTATTATCATTAATCGTTGCTAACTTTTTCCCATAGTACGGACTATCGTTCGCTGAGGAACGATATATGTCTCTTGCAACAACACGAGCATCAGTAGATACAGGAATACCTGTTAATTCTACTTGACCTGCCGTTGTGTTGTCTACAATCGTTATCGTTTTAAATATGCTACTACCATAAGCACCCGTCTCTCCACCATCATCCGTCTTATATATGATAGTGTAGGTATGACTTCCATTATTGATATTCCCTGCTACATTTAGAATTGTAGCAACAAAGTTTACCGCATCAGTAGTATTGACCTCAGCAACAGTGTCAAAATTGAAGTTACCTCCCACATCAACTAATGCCGAGTCATTGGATATCTTACCAATCGTAAGTTCACCTTCAACGTGGAGGTTATTTTTGATAAATGCATTTCCCTCAACGTGCAGTTTAGCAGTAGGTACTGTAGTACCTATACCTACGTTACCATCTTTAATTCGCATTCTTTCGGTAGCGGCAGTCTCAAATGCTATTAGATTACTTGTCGTGCTACCATATATACGAGTGGAACCACCCCATCTTAAGTAGTATGCATCGCTCATTTGTAATGGTGAGTCAACTACATTAACTTGTCCGTTAAATTCTGAGGTGCCTACTACATCTAGCTTAGCACTTGGAGATGTAGTACCAATACCTACGTTGCCAGGTTGATTAATGTATAACCTATGATTGCCGTTTGTTTGTAAAGACAAGTTCACAGGAGAATGCATATACATCGTTGTGCTAGACTTCTGAAGGTAGTAGTTGTTAGAAACCCCGTAATCAAAGTTCATTCTATAGTCTGTAGCTATATATAAGTTACCAGCACTAACTCCTACACCGTTGTTGTTAACTCTTACTTTTTCACCACCGCCTACTCCAATCTGTAGCGTATCTGCTGCTGATTGAAAAATACCAGTGTTGGGATCGCCAATGAAAGCTATCCCTGGTGCTGCGTTGTTCCCACCCTCAAACCGAACTGAATCGTTATTTAGATTTTTAATATCTGCCATTGTCTATGATTATAAGTATTGTGTGTCTATTGCTGCGCCTACGTGTTCTATTGTTACGTAAGGGGTGTAAGCTTGTGAAGCTGTTCTTGCTTTGAATGTAAAAGTAACAGTAGTTGCATTACCGGAATCGGTTACGTCAAATGCATTTGTACCTTCATCTATAACCTTTTTTGGATACCAGTTACCACTAGCATTGTAACAAGAATATACCACTCTCTGGTATTCCCCCGCACCACCGTGTATCTCAAATACAAGTCTTGCTGAAGCTCCGTTACCAGAAGTGCCAAGACCAGCAACAGCATTACCTGTTGTACTGAGTGAAGCATATGCTTTAGTATAAGTGGTCTTACCACCGATTCTTGTAGCGCCATTTACATCTAGTTTGGTTAAAGGAGATGTAGTCCCGATACCAACGTTGCCACCATCGGTAATACGCATTCTCTCTGAGTTATTGGTATAAAAATCTATACCTCCTGTGCTAGGCTGTAATAAAATTTTATTTTCTCCATTTGCGGATTGTAATTTTATATCACCTGCACTTGCAGTATTTTGAATATTTATAGTATAAGGATAAGTTGCGTCATATTGTATATAAGCATTTGTTCCTAGCTTATAACTACCATTAACTTCTAATTTCTTACTTGGATTAGTAGTTCCAATACCTACGTTTCCACCGTCTTCAATATAGAACACACTAGTACCATCATCCTGCACATCCATAATGTCTTGTGCGCCTGTCTGATTGATAGTTACAGCTGGACCAGTACCATCGTTAGTTACGTTCCATTGCTCTGTAGTGTTTACATCTGTATCAATCTGTGTGTATGATCCGTTGACTGTAAGGTCACCTTCAATGCGTACATCTCCAGATACGTGTAGTTTTTCTGTTGGGGAGGCTGTTCCTACCCCTACATTACCACTACCTAGTACAGTCAATAAGTTATTGTTACCACCCTCAGTACCTATTGATACAAAATCACTAGATGATGCTGCCTGAATGTATACATCTCCATCTGTTCTTGATGAGCGATATGTTTCAGCATATACGTGATTAGATTTTATGTTACCTGAGACGTGTAGCTTTTCTGAAGGAGAAGCAGTACCAATACCTATGTTACCAGCAAAATAGGTTCTTCCTGCTACTATTTCAACATAATCACCAGTAGAGTAAGAGTCTCCAGCTATATTAATATATGCACCAGTTGTTGCAGAAGTACCACCATTTAATTGTAATTGACCCGCAGATGAATGTGTAGATATTGCTCTTGTAGCTCCTGAAGCTGTAAAAGTCATACCTGTAATTCTACCCTCCCCATTCACATCTAATTTATATCCTGGTGAGGTTGTACCAATACCTACGTTACCATTACCCTTTATGGTCATCCTCGTTGTGGCAGCTGATGCTGAAGCATATGATGTACCAAAACGCAAATCTCCATTAGGATTAAAATTACCTTGGTCTCCGTCTGCTACAAGGTCAATAAAAGCTCCTAGTCCACTATTTGTATTAGTAGCATCTGAAGAGAAAAATTCTATTCTTCCTATAGTGTCTCCACCTAATACAACAGTGTCTGATGTGCCTAATCTTAATGTACCACCTGTGCCTGAGAATACATCTAAATTAGTTTGAGGACTTGTAGTACCAATCCCTACGTTGCCTGCTGAGGTGATACGCATACGTTCAGCAGCTGATGTGCTAATTGCTATAGTGTCATTTGCTGGAAAATATATTCCAGTGTCTTCGTCAGCTCTATGTGCTATTGAAGGCGAGTTGTATGCTCCATCAGCAACTTTAAGTGTTCCAGTTATTCTAGCATCACCATCAACCGTAAGTAAATCACTAGGACTAGTCGTTCCAATACCTACGTTACCGTTGCCTTTAACATTTAGTAAATACGTTCCGCCTACATTTTGCACTCTTAATGCGTCTTCAGCAGATGAGTTACCCCCTCTTACACTTAATCCAAACCCGCCTGTGGCTTGAGTATTGTATATGGTTCCTGCAAATCCTCCGTTAATAGCTTTCTGAACGTGTAATGCCGCTGTGGGCGAAGTAGTACCAATACCTACGTTACCGTTTGGTATAACAGTCTTACCTGTGCTTGTTGGATTTATTGTTATAGTTCTTCCAGCACCTGTGTTGATTAATATGTCATTGGTAGAAGATGTTGGATAAATATTATTAACATATAACCACGTAGAAATAGAGGCGTCTCCTATTACTTGTAAATCATACCCTGGGTTCAGTGTTCCAATACCAACTTTATTGTTGGCTTTAAGTACCATAGTATTGGTTCCACCATTTCTAAATAAAAGATCGTTACCTGCTCCTGTGTTTGTGTAGAATATATCTAGTACAGTTCCATCTATATCCTCTCCTTGAGCAATTTGCTCTGTAACTATGGAAAGGGACCTATTACCTCTTACTGGGTTTATGTATATCTGACTATGAGTGTCCCCTACACCTCGTGTAAATGTTTGGTTTGGTACCGGAGTTATCAACAAATCTGACGTAATAGTACTTCCGGCAACTTCCAACTTAGCTGCTGGGTTTGTTGTACCAATACCAACGTTTGTACCATCGTTATTTAAAAATAGTTGAGTATAATTTTGAGTAGATCCTCCATTAAAACTTAAACCTCCGCCATTGGAAGATATTACTCCTTGTATAAGAGAATCAACATTAAATCTAATAAAGTCACCTGCTCCTCCGTTCCTCCTTATTCCAAGAGGTCTTTCTGCATTAGCAGAATACACGGTAAGTGTTCCGTAATCTTCAGAAGTACTTCCTACAATAAGTCTGTCGGTAACTCTACCGTCTCCTTCTACTTGTAGCTTATGCGCTGGACTAGTTGTACCAATACCTACATTACCTGCTGCCGATATAGTCATTCTCTGACCACCATTTGTAGCAAATGCAAGGGGTTTATTCTCATACTGCCATACAAAAGCGTGAGTAGCATTAAGACCTACTCTCAAACCATCAGCGCCACCTATACCTTGGTCTGTAGTTTGTATTCTTAAACCAACGTTGGAAGCGCTTCTTATGTAAGTTTCTCCATTTATTTCAGCACCTCCATTAACATCAAGTGTGTTTGAAGGTGATGCTGTGCCGATACCTACATTACCTGAGATTCTATCAACAGATATTGCAACATTACCTGCAATGTTGTTACTGTGGTTTCTAATTAAGAGGTTGTTAGTAGATGCTCCATCAGCTGTTAAGGAAAATCCATAAGACATATCTGCTCCAGATAGATTTTCAGCAAGTTCTAATCTAGATACGCTATTTCCATAACTTGGAACTCCCCCAATTCTTACTGTTGCTTCTGATGCGTCTTGGTTTGGACCTGCAATGTGTAAGTTCGTATTTGGAATAGTTGTACCAATACCTACGTTACCTGCAGTTGTTATTACTAAGTCATTTGAATCGTATGTTCCTGCTCCAAGTGTTAGGGAAGTGCCGGTTGTCCCGAAGTATGACGAGTTTCCAGAGCTATTCGTTACTTCTATAGTTGATATTGAATTGTTTGAAGATTCAAACTCAGAAACGATTGCACCGGAATCTTTAACGTGTAGTCCTTGGTTTGGTGTTGTAGTACCAATACCTACGTTACCTACATCTGTAATGCGCATTCTTTCGTTATCACCGTTGCTTTTAAACTGAAGATGACCACCACTTTGAATAGAATACACATAAGCTTGTAGCCAGTATTTATCAGATCTACCTAGGTTTTCGCTAACATTACCCCAAGGAGATAATCCTCCTTCTACAAGCAATTGTCCCCCTGAAGGTGATATGCTTAAGTTGTCTGCACCTCTTTGTAAAACTAAGTGAGTATCAAAATCGTTAGAGTTGATGGTAAGCTTACCAGTCATCGTATCACCGGTAACATTCACATACCTTGCATCTGCTGTAGCTTGATCTATTCCCGCTTCTGCTGATGTTATGTATCCTGCATCGTTAGTAAACTGAGATATGTTACCTCCTACGTTGGTGAAGATAATCTTAGATTCAGATCCAGACGTATCACGTGTAGCCCAAGTAACCCAGTTAGTTCCAGCCTTGTTGAGTACACGGATGTTCTGTCTTTGGAAAATAGTTGATGCTACATCAATGTAGCTTTCAAACACCGCTTGGTTTGTAGCCTTGAAGCTTCCATTTACGTGAAGAAGTGAAGATGGTGCTGTAGTACCAATACCTACATTACCGTTAGATGCCACACGCATTTTCTCACTTCCAAGTACAGACCATTGATGAGAATCACGAAACATTTGGTAACTCTGATAGGTATCTAGTTTAAAAATAGCAGCTCCGCCCCACGTACTATTTCTACCAATATCAAATATCATATCAGCAGATGATGCTCCGTGTTTTATAGAAGCATCAAAATTTCCTTGGTTACTAAAAACAATACCTTGGTCAACTAATACATCACTAGAATTAAAAGTTAATATTGGTGTTGTTTTGCTTATTGTTAAATCACCAGTCATCGTATCACCGGTGACATTTACATACCTTGTGTCTGCTGTAGCTTGATCTATTCCTGCTTGTGCTGAGGTTATGTACCCTGCATCGTTTGCTAGTTGTGATACGTTTGTTAGATTTTGATCAGTCCATACTTTATTCCAAGAAGTAAGCCCATTATAGGATTTTGCTCTGATATAAAAATCGTTTGTACTAGCTCCATCATAGTGAGTTAATAGTATATTTCCTAAACTAGAGTAATTAGAATTACCTGCTGTGGGTAAATTAGTAGCAGTATTTAAAAGGAAACCATATTTAATTCCATTATTAAATAAGTTATCTGCATCTGCAGACTCATTTACATTTGCTTGGAATCCTACGGAAGACTTTACTCCTCCAACTACATCTAGCTTTGTTGCTGGATTTGTAGTTCCTATACCAACGTTACCAGATGCAGTAATACGTAAACGTTCTGCGGCATTTGCTCTAAATGCCATATAGTTGTTTGGATTGTTATATGCAATAGATCCAGCATCTGTATCAGTATCGCCCATCCTAAGTTCAGACTCACCCGTAGTACTTGATAGGAGATATATGTAACTAGCAGATGCACTACTGCTACCAACTGTAAGAGTACCAACAGCAATTGGATTTGTAGTCGTATATCCTCTATCAGTAACACTATCTAAAGTATCAGTCTCAGTGTATGAGGTTAAGTAACCTTCTGAGGCGTGATTGCCCCAACCATATGCTGTATTCCAGTTTGTAGAATTATTTGCAAAATCGTTATCAGTCCATACTTTAGCCCAATTTTGCCACCCAGTACCTTGAGGAGAAGCTGCGTTTTGATTGTACTGACGAACCCATAAACCAGAAGCATTGTAATCACTAGCTGTACCTAATTGAAGAGTATTTGGAATACCCGCAACCCCTAAAGAGTAAACAGCTGAATAGTTTTGGTTTCTATTTGGAGACGTGTTTGCTGTAGATATAGCTCCAAAAGTTGTACGAGATATTGTATCTAAATCTGTTCCACTAGCATATGTTTCAAATGGAAGCTTAGTAGCAATACTATTAGTAACAGTTGTACTGAAATTAGCGTCATCACCAAGTGCTGCGGCTAACTCGTTAAGAGTATCTAATGTAGCAGGTGCTGAATCAACAAGATCTGTAATAGCATCTGTAACATAAGTCTGTGTTGCGTATGTACTTGTGTCAAGACTTACATTACCTGAAGAATCTGTCTTTAATATACCTGCTCCGTATGCGTTAAGTTGCAAGCTGCCCGTACTACTTATACTGATACCTTTATTATCATCAGTATGGATATTAAGTACATCGTTAACGTTGTCGTACTTAAGCTTGTAGTCTCCACTACTGCCAAGCGATAACATACCAGTATCATATATTCTAAAGTTACTCTCAGTGTATACCAGACTGGCTGCTGATAAGGATAAGTAGTTTTGTGCTACTATGGCAAGGTAACCGCTTGAGCCTGGGTTTATCTCATTGATTCTACTGTTTCCACCAGCATCAACGTATATGTCTAAAAACGAACTAGACCTATCATCATGTCCGTACACCCTGATGCCGTTGCTGTCTGTTGATTGGTTGACAGTTAATTTATTAGCAGGTGCTGTGGTACCTATACCTACGTTACCTGTTGAACTGATTGCTAATCTAAAACTTCCGGCAGTTTTTAAGTATAAAGCAGAAGCTCCATTTAGGCTAAGACTTCCGGGTGTGCTAAGAGAGTATCCAGAAGCATTCCACGTATAGCTTGCATATTCTCCTAAAGTTACATTAGAGTAGTGGTATACGTTCATACCCTTACCTGCGTTACCAAAATATAAATTACCAGTACCTCCCGGTATTAGTTTTATAGGGTTGTTATCTACAGTTCTAATTGCAGTTGAATATAAATCTCCCGATGCTAAGATGTTACCAACAACATCAAGCTTTTGGCTAGGACTAGTTGTCCCAATACCTACATCACCTCCTGCGGTAGCTGTTAACCTACTAGTACCGTTAGATTGAATTGAGTAGTTTGTTCCTCCAACCATTGTCCACACCACTGCTCCATCATCTAAGTACAAATACTGGCCTGTTCCAGCAAGTCCTTTAATATAGAGTTGACCAGAAGCTCCAGAAGCTCCTACTCTTGCAATACCATCTACATCTAACTTGTAGGCTGGATTATTTGTTCCAATACCTACGTTACCTGCGCTAGTAATACGCATGTTTTCAGTGCTTCCGTTTTCAAACTTAATATAAGCAGAGTTGATTCTTGTGTTTGCCCATCTTGAAGTGGAGTCTCCTATATTAAGAGAAAGAGAGTTATTAGTTTCAGCAATTAAATAAGAATTACTTCTGCTGAAATATAACCCAGTTCCTCTAAGTTTTGTGTAAGCGTTATCTGTATGTACGGCTTTTATAATACCATCAACCTCTAACTTCTCAGAAGGACTTGTTGTACCAATACCTACGTTACCATTTGCAGAAATGCGCATACGTTCAGCATTACCTGTTTCAAAGGCAAATGATGCTGCGGTATCCCCACTAGCATTCAAAGTAACTAATTCGTCTGTGTTAGATACATCAATATACAGTCCTGAGAAGTTACTTGCATCTGTGTAGTGCAAGAAGTTTGCTACAGAACCTGCTGTACTTCTATACACACTTAATGGTCTTGTAGGACTAGGAGTTCCAATACCTACATTAGTTCCATCATCATAGATTACAGAGCTAGTAAGTTTATCTGTAGTACTCCACTTAGTAACGTAGTTTACAGTACCTGAACCATCAATACCCGCAGGAGAAGACTGTACTGTCGTTTCAATAACGGTACCGCTTGCGTCAATAGCTAATGCGTATGCAGCTGTACCTGTGTTGTTTCCCGAACCATAATCGGTGAAGTTTACGTTACCACCATCTTTAATAGAGATACCATTAGAACCGCTATCATCCATTAAATCTAAACCATTGTTGTCTCTACCTATTATTTTTCTAGTAGCAATGAAATAAGAATTAGATGTTTGTAAAATATTACCAGATACAGTTAATTTTTGAGCTGGACTAGTAGTTCCAATACCTACGTTACCGTCTGTGTTAATTGTTAAATGGCGATTTCCGCTTCCGTTAGCTCCAAAACTCAATGCTTTGGCGTTGTTTGTTGCTACGTATGCATAACTTGATCCTGCTAATATTCTAAGATCTGCACCACTATCTGTACGTTGCAGTCTAATATCTGCTGCATCTCCTGAGTTTTCTATATGAATACCTCTACCTGATAGTGATGGTGATGTTGTACCAATACCTACATTGCCAGATGAAATTACATTAAGGTTATTAGCGTGTACACCAACATTAAAACCAAACGATGCTTTTGCATTTTCAGCAGAAACAAATACACTAGTATTGTCATCCTTTATATTGATACTAGCCTTATTGTCTGTTGAAACAAATGAAGCTACTATATCATCAGCAGTCTCTACATCAAGTTTGTGAGTAGGACTAGTAGTACCAATACCTACGTTACCAGTTCCTTGAGGTGTAAGAAGAATATGCTTGTTTGATTTTCCAAGTATCTGAAAATTAGAATCGCCAACCATTTCTATGCTCTTCGTATTGGAAGAGTTCATATCAAATTTAAAGGCATCGCTGAAGTATCCAATATTTAAGAAACCTCCTGAAAACTTCAAATAATTATTGCCATCACCCCACGCAAGTTTACTATATAAACCAAGAAATATAGCTGAGCTAGACTTTATGTTACCACTAACCTCTAGCTTTTCTGTTGGACTAGCTGTACCAATACCTAGTTTACCATCTACAACTCCATCTCCAGATGAAATAAAGCCATGTTTTATTTTAAATTCGTTTGCCATTGTTTACCCTTTTTCCCTTTCCAAAGAGGTTAGCATTTATATTATAATACTCTTAATGTATACTTAATTTCAAATGTTGGATCCGGTGCTTCATATGTAATGTCTACATTAGATCCATTAATTACTGCTGCTAGTAATGCAGGTACTGTATCTCCTATATCTATAGTTGCAGTTTCTGAATATACAACTTCTGTAGCATTCCAGGTAACAGTTAATGTACCCGCTCTATGTGAACCTCTATCTGTAGTATGTATTACATAATCTAAAAATGCACCATACTGTGTAGCTGTAGGAATACTTTCTAATACAACTGGTACAGGATCCGCAATAGCTGCTTCAGCACTAGTAGTTATAGAGTGTGTTCCTTCTACCTTAAGTTTACCTGCTACATGTAGTTTTTCACTTGGACTATCAGTTCCAATACCTACGTTATCGCTATCAAAAACTATAATATTCTGGTCAGTAGTAACACCAGCTACAACAGTTTGTAACCTTAATTTATTAGAAACATGGCCAAATCTATATTCTACAGTTGAAGCGTCTGGTGTAGAACTTGAAAGAACTAGAGAGCTTTCTAGTATTAATGCACGACCTAATATATGAGCGTTACCAGCGCTATAGCTGTGTGAGTATGTGCTTGTAGCACCGTCTTTTATTCCTCTCTCAAAGAATCCACCCCATCCTGTTGTTGATGAAACGTGTAATTTAGCTAGAGGATTAGTAACTCCAATACCTACTTTACCATCTGAAGTAATGCGTAATCTTTCGGTATTGCCAGTCCACAACCTCATTGAGTTTGTAGTTATATCGTAATATATTCTACCTAAAATACCTGTTGTTGTAGCGTTTTCAAATATTATTTGAGAAGCACCATTAGATTGCGTGGGTTTTAAACTTAGCGAAGGAGTACTGTTTCCTCCGACTCTAATTTTAGTTGATACGTTTATATCCTTATTAAAGTCAAACTCATCGTTTGTACTATCATAAGTAAGCGTAGCATCAGCACCATCTATAGTAATACCTGCACCATTAGCAGCGGCTGCATCAACAGCACCATTAGCAAGGACAATGTTCTTGTCTTCTATAGTAAGCTCTGTAGTGTTTAGTGTAGTGGTAGTTCCGTTAACAGTTAGGTTGCCCTCAACGGTAAGGTCTGTTCCAATGTTAGCTGTACCTGTGATAGTAACATCACCACTAGACTTAACTTTAAACAAGTTTGTACCATCATTCTTCTCAACGAATAGTACATCATCATTAGTGTTTGTTACACTGTCACGTAAGTGGCGGATAACAACACCGTAAATATTTCCAGAAGGATTAGCGGTTGTTGGATAAAAGAAATAACCGTTACTAGCTTTAAAACCAAATCTACCATTACCGGTAACATCTAATCTATCTGTTCCATTATAGAACCTCAAGTATTTAACTCCTCCAATAGCTCCATCTGTGTATGCACCCAATTCAAGACCATAGCTTGGGTTAGCAGTACCAATACCAATTCTAACAGCTGTGCTTACGTCTCTTGTTACAAGTAATGTGTTTGAGCCGTTTACAACGTGGAGCTTATGGCTTGGTGAAGTAGTCCCGATACCTACATTACCTGTGGTACTAATAACAATATCAGCAGAAAGTTTATCTGTTGTACCAAGATACAAGGGCTTAGATTCAGTAGTAATACTTGCCCAAGATGTAGAACCAGTGTATAGGTTTAAAGGTGAATTGCCATAAAAACTATATGGGCTTCCTGAGTTGTTGCGAGTTATTCTTGCCTCACCTTCGTTCCATTCAATTCTATTATTGTTAACCCTAAGCAGTTCTCCGTGACGAGTATCTGTAACTACAAAGCTTGTTGATGAGCCTGTAGGATTAGCTGTAATAGATAAATCACCGTCAACAGCTGTACTATCTTCATATGTTAATTTGAGTGCGTTAGAATCGCTCTCAGCGCCTGATGCGGATTTACCAATAATAACATTGCCTGCAAAATCAGCACTACCATCAGTTCTAAACTGTATAACATCCTCGTCATTTCCATTTCTAAACTTCGCAAAGAAATACGAGTTGGTAATTGCTGTAGCTGAGTGATGTTCTACTAGCAATGGGGTATGGGTTGTATAATATGCGCCTATATAAAGCACACCGTCACTAGTCCAAGGAGTGCCATAACCAAACAAACCTGCTCTTGTAAAGTCGTTTACGTGTAGCTTCCAAGAAGGTGCAGTAGTACCAATACCAACGTTGCCGCTATCTAAAATTGTAAATAATGCGGATGCGTTTGAATCTTGCGCTAAAAATGTTTTACCCGTTGTTGTACCATGACCTTGAACAGTAAGGTTAGCTGTAGGTTCTAATGTTCTTATACCTACTTGACCTCCGTATCTTTGAAGAGTTATATTTTGCCAACCATCTCCAGCGCCTTGAAAATACCAAACAGGTTGATTGTTTATAGGAGTAGCAACCAATGAGAGGTTTTTAGTTGCAGCATAAGCATTACTAACTGTCCATAACCCCATTTCTGCATTACCGCTACTTATATTGTTTACCATTTGCATTGGCCAAGTACCTTGTCCAAAAAACTTAGAAGTACCCTCTACGTGTAGTTTTGAAATTGGACTAGTAGTCCCAATACCAACGTTTTGAGTGTCATGGTCAAAGTATGCTATAGAGCTTCCTCCTCCAGATTGGCTAATATTAACACCGTATCCTGCTCTAGATTCTAGATACAAGTCGGAAGCGCCTGTTCTTGAGTAGACTCTGTTCACTACTAGGTTTCCATCTGAATAAATGTTACCTGCTACATCTAAAGGAGCTAGTGGATTTGTTTTTCCAATACCTACGTTTCCGTTATTGTTTACATGTAAGATTTCAGAAGTAGTATTGCTCCTAACTCTGAAAGCTCCTCCGCTGTTTAAGTCGTAGTAGTAAGAGTCTGCTACTGCTCTGATGTATGAGGTTGTTCTTATGTTTGAACTGCCATCTGAGCTTATGTATATTCTATAGTTTTCTGAGCTGTTGGTATCGTACCCTGTTACTCTAAAGCCTTGATTGCTATTGCTTTGTGCTATTTCTAACCTATCATCTGGTAATGTAGTACCAATACCTACGTTACCTGCTGAGTTAATGTGCATCCTTGCGCTTGCTCCAGTATAGAACGTTTGCGCAGATACATTAGCAGAAACACCATAAAATATAGGACCGCCCGCATAAGGATCTATTGGTCCTATATAGGCAACATTACCGCTATTCAGTATCATCATTCTGGTAGTTCCACCAGCATTATCCTTCCAGGTTTCGGCTACATTATTGTCAAATAGTATGTTACCAGTCATTCCACCACCTGCAAGTGGTAAGTATGGACCGCCAGAGGCGTTTATTAAATTGGACAGTGTTACACCTCTAACTCTACCAGAATTCAATGCTAATATAGTTGTAGGAGTTACTAAGTCCTCAGCGTTACCTATATATAGGTTATTTGAAGTACTTATATTTCCTCTTACGTCTAATTTAAATGCAGAATTTGGACTTGTCGTTCCAATACCTAGGTTACCTACATTATCTATAAAGACTCTTGATACGTTTGCTGTATTTAAAGAAATAGCACCGTTAACTGATGTTGCATTAATAGTATGAAGAGCGCCAACAGAACCATTGTTTGATCCTGATGAAAACGTTAATCCCCTACTATTTAAAGCATTATCGCCTCCTACTTTTAAGTATAAGCCTTCACTACCTTTTGCAACTTCTAAATTTGCGCTAGGACTAGTCGTACCGATACCAACGTTACCTGCACTGGTAATACTGAGTCTCTCTTGTCCTGCTAATCCTCCGCTTAATATCTCAAAGTTACCTGAAGTTGCTTTGTTTGCTATTCTCCAGTTTGCTATACCTTGCTGCTCTAATACTATATAAGAGTTATTTCCAGCTGCTGATCCTCTAACAATTATACCTGCGTTATCAAAATCTAAATTAGTTCCAGCATCGCTACCTACTTTTATACCTCCTTCTACTTGTAGTTTATGGGCGGGATTAGTAGTGCCAATACCAACGTTACCATTTCCTAAAATTGTAAGCCTGTCAGTATTAAGTGTTTTTAAAGAAATATTCCGTGAACTACTGTCGTGTCCAATACTTAACCCAGTATTGTCCATCCCAATTACGGTATTATAACCGCTGGTTGAATTTGTATAAAAAGTGAATTGAGCACTGGGTGATTGAAGTCTTAAGAGATTTGTGTTATTACTTCCATTCACGTGTAATTTACCTCCTGGACTACTATTACCTATACCTACATTACCTGCTGCGTTAATAGTAAGCAGTCTCCCTTGTGAAGCACCAATTCCCGGAGGGCTTGATTGGCTAGAAGGAACAGTGAAACCTGTATTTCTATTAATTACATACTGGTCATTACTGCTATACGGTAAACCTGCAAACCATTCTACATCAGAATTCTCTACATAATGGAATACACCTAATGCTCTAGCATTAGTAGCGTGTCCAGATATTAATTGAATACCTGCATTAGAATATGAAGCGTCAGTTCCTCTAAGTGTTAAGAAAGGAGTGTTATCCTCAATATGTAATTTAGATGAAGGAGCAGTTGTGCCTATACCTACGCTATTAGAAGCCAAACTCATTAGAGTAGATCCTGCATAGTAGAAATAAGTAGCGTTGTTTGAACCTGCATACAACAAGCTTCCCCCAGATAGGATTCTAGCGTATCCGCTCTGAGTACCAAACTCTGCCTGGTTAAGATCGTTTTGGACTCTTAGCTTTACTAATAAATTACTAGAGGATGTATCTGATATATGTAAAGGTGCAAGAGGAGATGTAGTACCTATACCTACGTTACCATCAGAGGTGATGCGTACACGCTCAGTGTAATTAGTGCTTAATACTAGGTTTCCACTAGTAGAACCCACTCTAACTTGGTCAGCAGTAGATGCGTTATTAGAGAATGAAATAAAGGAGTTATTACCTGAAACACTCCTAAAGTCTGCAACTATACTTGAAGAACTAGCTTTCACGCTTAGTGTTCTAGTTGGACTACTAGTTCCAATACCAACAACTTGGCTATTTTTATTACCAAAAATTAAGTTGTTAATGTTTACTTGACCATTAACACCCGTAGTAGCAGAAGCGCTTACACCTATTATAACGCTTTCATTAAAACTAACAGCGCTGTCTCCTATATATCCACCAAGAAGAATATTTCTGTTTCCTGATAAAGATCTAGCAGTATAGTACCCCATTGCTATATTGTGTGAACCAGTAGCATTATGTAAGGTCTGTGGACCGAGAGCAATGTTGTATGAGCCAGTTGTAATAGCTGAGCCAGAGGAGTCACCTATAAGTGTGTTTTGAGCGCCTGTAGATATAAGGAGACCTGCACGTGAACCTACTAAAGTATTACCGTTTCCATAAGTAATGTTTCTACCAGCTTGATAACCAATAAGTGTTGAGCTACCAGCTCTAGTAATACTACTTCCTGCATCTACTCCAAGCGTTGTTAAATTAGGGTCAACTATTAGCGACCTAACGTCATTAGTGCTTATCCAATTAGCTGTAGTATTTGATAAATAATATATACTTCTACTGAAAACATGCCCGCTAAATGCAGAATCTGTTTCGGGTAATGTGTCTAAATGTGATGTGGTAGTGTTGTCAGCAATAGTTGCAACTAAAGCAGCATATGAAGAACTTTCACCTACTTTTGACCTGTATATCTTACGACCAATAACACTAGGGTCAGAAGAGATAGGTATATTAGACAACTGAACACGCTGATTACCAGACGTAATATCTATTGTTTTAAAAGTCCCTCTAGAAGTTTGACCCAAAGCATTATAATAAGTAATGCTGTAGTATACTTTTCCTACTGTGAGCTCTGTACCTGACACTAAAGTTACTGTTGTATTAGTAGTGTCTGGAGGAGTTACAGTTTTAACGTTAAATCCTACATTAGAACTAATGGCATCACTAGCAGTAGTTCCTATTACTTCTAGCTTATAAGCAGGACTGGTAATCCCAATACCAACTCTACCATTAGCCTCATCTACATGAACTGTAGTAGATTCTGTTGGGTATGTAGAAGTACCTACCCATATTTTACCTGCTGTTAAGTTTGGTAAATCATTAGATCTACCTGCACCCATAACCTCACCACCACCATTACTAGCATGAGATTTGGTAATAACACCAAGGTTTTGTATTAAGTTAGGATGTACTGGTTTGGTAGAGGTCCAACCTCCACCTGGTGCCACGTATACTGTTGTACCTGAGTCAAATGCAGACGTATCTATGCCTGAAATTCTACCATAGATAATAGCTTGACCATCTACACCAACAGCAATGTCTTCATTTGCAATGTATACTGCAGGCATCAATGCTGGATCTGCAGCATCAGCTGGAGTTACATCTGAAATATTACCTGAAGTTTGACCAGGCAATACTGCTAAAGGAGTTCCTTTTGGTATAACTGCCCCAGAAGCATTTCTTACAGTAGCGTAAACTGTTTGTACTTCTGTTAAATCAAAGTCAGCAACAATTGAAGAAAGATCTACACTTCCTGCAAATGCATTTCCTATACCTGTAAAGTTTAATATGTTTCCTGATAAACTTACACCATTTACATAGTCTACACTATCTGTTGATGTAATTCTTATTTCAGAATCTGATACTCTTGAAACTGTAGAAGCACCTGCAGCGGAAATTAGAATGTTATCAGTAGCACCTTCAGAGGATGTTAATCTGATATTAGTTGTACCGCTGGGTACTGATAAATCATATGTGGTATTAGTAGAAACAAATCCTAATGATTTTACCCATGCTGTAGTAGCAAGCTTTGTAGAATCATCTGAAGTTGAAACTGTGACACCGGTAGCGGCACCTAGTGAAGTGGTGCCGTTTACCGTTAAGTCACAATCTACCAATACATTACTTAGAAATTTCTTCATTTCAAGGTATTTGTATAGTAGTAAATATCTCTAATTTTTAGAGATTAGGCAACTTTTATTGCCATCATTACATATGCGCTGTCTACTGGAGGTCTACAAAAATCTAGCTCTACAGTATCAACATCAATACGTCTTACATCACACTCTACAGTAGCACCTGTAGAAACTTCCATAATCTGTACAATACAGTATAAAGAGTTTAATGAGTGATTTACAGATAGAGTAGTAAGTGCTGAAGGGTTAGCTAATACTTGAAAGTATCTTAATTCTGCAAGACCTCTAGGGGTTACTGCTCTTGCAGTATCCGTCATTGTTTGAGTCTCAGAATTTGTAGCTAATTCTACAACCCCTTGATTACTAGATGTAGCTGTCTCAGCAGAAATTGTATGACCACCTGCTCCATCAGAAACAATATCAATACCATTTCCCTCAGTAAGAGTAACTCCACCACCTAAGAAATCTTCAGTTGTAATAGATTTAACTACACCACCTTCTTCAATTAAGACAGTACGTCCTGTCATAGTTGTTTCAGCAGCAATAGAACCTACATGGAACTTCTGATCTACAGTTGTAAAGTAATCATTACTTTCATCCCAAATAAATGAAACATTTGTAGAGGTACCACGCTCAACTTCAAAACCTGCGTTTTGTGTAGGTGCACCTGTTTCATCATTGTTAAGAAGAATAATACTATCACCGATTTCTACAGTGTTAGAATTAATATAAGTAACAGAACCGTCAACACTAAGGTTACCGCCAATATGAACCCCACCATTAACATCTAATAAGTAAGTGTTATCTGGAGTAGTGGTACCAATACCCACAGTACCATCAGAAAGGATTGTCATACGAGCATCAGCAATAGTTGCACTATCGCCTGCAGCAGTATTATCTAAAGCAAAGTGTAAAGCACCACGACCAAAGTCATCTCCAGTGTTTTCAGCAATAACCGCAAACTTTTTGTATGCAGTTTCATTATCAGCAACACGGAAGTGTAAAGAAGCAGAATCAGCATCTGCAATTCCTGCAGAGTCAGTTTCAATTAATACAGTACCTACACCATTATTAATACCTACTACATGTAGATCTGCTTCTGGTGATGATGTATTAATACCAACATTTCCAGAACCATCATTATATAATGCTGAATCTATTAACTCACCATTTGTATCATCCCACTTAGGTAAGAAGTTATCAGTAAGTGCATCAGCACCTTTAAGACCTACAGCATCAGCAGTAACCTCAATACCTGTAGCAGCAGCTACATTAAGAGTAACACTAGCACCTAGGGCTACTTCACCACCATCTACAAGACCGTCTCCAGCAACAATTGTTACAGAGCTATTTGTAAGACTTGAATTAGGAATTGCTGATAAGCTAAGCGTTGTTCCTGATAGTAATAAACCTGTAGCAGAAGAAGTGCTTAACCATTCTGATTTACCTGCGGAGTCATCCCAAAATAAAATACGGTCAGCATTAGGATCTACTAAGTCTTCAAGACCTAAATGATCTAATCCAATAGTTGCAGTATATACACCATCTGAACTTGTAGATTGTGTAATTGCAACACCAGTATCTGCTGTTAATTGTACATCAGTAATGTCACCAGCCATTGACTGCCAACTACTACCATTGTAAAAGTACATCTGATTATCAGACGTATTAAAGTAAATCTGACCATCTGCTGGACTAGAAGGAGCAGAAGCCAGATTATGTATAGATGCATTCAGTAATTCACATTTACTGAGATCTAAAGATGTAAGAAACTTCTTAGCCATGATTCAATTATTTAATTTAAAATTGCCTTGCCACTAAATGGTGCGCAAAATGTTATAGTTATTTGATTAAGTGAGTCTACAGTAACCGCTCCTTCTACCTCATCACCAGCAGATGTTAGAACTGTAACTGAAGGTCTTTTATTAAGACCATGTATTATTATCCATGTATCAGAAGGTGATGACTGATTATATTCATGGCTACTTTTATATGTTGCAGTGAGAGAAGAACTATTACGTCTCTGTATTGTAAAAACTGTATCTAAAGCTTGATCTATAGTAATTCCAACTACAGAATCATCATAAGCAGCATTCCAATTATTTATATTTGTTATACTAGCTCCAACTCTTACCCAGTGATCTACTTGCCATACATATAGACCTTCTAGATTAATATCCCATATAGCTAGACCCGTATGAGGTTCGCCTAAAGACATAGCCTCTCTATCTACGGTAGTCTTATTTTGAATTCTAGCATCTAGTAATTCATTTTTAGCAAGACTTAAATCACTATAAAATATTTTCTTTTTTGCCATCTTAACTTATGTAAGCATATCCTGCAACAGCCTCACTAAATTCAATTTGAATTGTATTGTTATCTACAACTCTAGTTACCCCTTCAATCTCATTACCATCAATATCTGTAATCAACTCATTACCAGGTACAAACCCTAGGTTATGACTAATTACCCACACATCACTTGGAGTCAATTGCTCATGAGTGTATTGATCAGTAGGAGAGTTATCAATATTTATAATTGAGTTAAGATTAATTCTAGTTATACTACCACCAGCATTAATCTCTACAATATTTTCAAGACCGTTAAATCCTGTATTATATACTACAGATGCAGAATTAGATGATGTACCTGTATAGTTATAGTAACCGTCATTACTTGTAGTACCCAATTCACTATTTACATAAATAGGTAAATTAGCAAAGTATCTAAGTTGACTATCTGACATGCTATTTTCATCAGTAAGCACTTTCCAATCACAAAGCATCTTTTCAGCTTCTAGCTGTTCTAAAGACTTATTATTACAACATGGAGCTATACCATAGCGTTCTTCTAAAAACACCTTATAAACAGCGTCAGAGTACTTTCTTTCAAGTTTCTCTGCACTCTTAGTGTAACTATCCAATTGAAGTCTAGTAGCCATTTTATTTTTTATTTAAAGTCTGATTGTATTTTGATATACAGTTAGCACAGACTTGTGTTCCATCTGCTGCAGTTTTCTTTTGACAACCACAACTTAGTTTTGATTTACAGTTAGGACATGTAGCCATTTTGGTTTTAGCTTTTAATTAAACACAAACGTTCTCTAATCTCTTTAGAGCATATATAAATAGTTCATAACCCTCTTTAGGTTCATGACAATATTCTACTTTTGATTTAGCTGCATCCAACATAGATTTAATCAATCTCATTTCTGCTAGCAATTCAAGCTGAGTATCTGTAGGATCATAAGAACCTAAATCAATTTCTCCTAGTTTCTTGTAGTATAGATTTAATGCTTGAGTTCTTCTCAAGTGATTGTACTCTACATATACAGAGTCATTAGGAGATATACTATATCTAATTACATAAATACCATCACCAATTTGAACTGCACTAGAACTACAACCTACGTCTTGTATACCTAATGTACACGCATTTAAAATGTAATTAAATCCAGCAATAGCATCTATATCTCTTGTCTCATTAAATCCAGGAGATAGTACTTGCAACGTAGGGCACTCAACACTTAAATCTTTACTATAAGAGCTAGTGTCTATAATTCTTAGAAGTTTAGCATTAGCCGTTTCTGGTATGTCTAAACTTAGTTCATGTTTTGAAGCCATAATTATTAGATTATTTAAGCACACTGGCTTATAGATAATTTACTAAAAATTTAGTTTATATCAAAGAAAAAGGGGAGTAGAGATAACCCCTACTCCCCTTTAATTTATAACTAAAAGTAGTTTAGTAAACTTCTACAGCTACATCAGCTGCAGTTGCAAGAGCAGAAACAATTGCTTCTACCTGACCTACAAGTGCAGTATTAGATTCGTCAACTGCAATAGTTAACAAATATTGATCACTGTTGTGCATACCGCTTGGGTTGTAAGAACGTGGAATGCTGTGCAGAATGTTAAAAGTTCTGTAGCTAGCAGTACGATCTACTTCAAAAGCAATTGCATCAGTAATCTCACGAATACGTGGATCATTGTTGTAAGGCTCTTGAGCGTAACGGTTAGACAAAATAAAGTCACGGATGACTGTTTCACCAAATCCATTACCTTGCTTAGCAAGAACAACAGTTGATTCAGTACCTGCAGCGTAAGGATCTTGGAAATCTACAGCACAGATATCACCAGTTTCATTCAATTCAGAAAGAATAAGTTGTACTGGCTCTTTTTCAAAAAAGTCAGTTGGACGGAAAGAACAGTCACCAAACTTGGTATCTACGTAAGCACCACCTACAACCAAACGACATTTTTCACCGTTAGTATTAGCAGCAGTAATTACATTCCAAGCAGATACACCATCCCACTGTTCAACAGAAACTTCAATAAATGGACCTACTAATGGATCTGCAGCCATATCAGCAGCAATGTCCAAAAGTACTTTAGAAGCATCTACAGGGCTATTAGCGTCATCACAATCTACAACGTAGTCAGCTACAAAGTAAGAGTTACGACCTAAGAAACGTAGTGCAGGAGAGCCTTTAACGTCCAAACGAACGAATACACTTTTACCAGCAGCAAATGTACCACCAGTTGTAGCAAGCTTAACTGTTGCAGCAGTTGCAGCAGCAGGCTCTACTTGCCAGATCTTAGAAACAAACTTAGGGTTGATACCCTTAGATTTTACAGACTCTTGGTAACCACCGTGGTGAGGACCAATTTTGTCTACACTGTGAAGGCTACCTTGAGCCAAAGTGTAAAGACCGCCAGCAGCTATAGCACCAGTTGCTACAGATGTAAACGACTTGTCTAATAGTGCTACCTCACCTTTAGTAAGGTCTTCAGAAGATGTACCACCTGCTACATCAGCAGCTTGTGCGATAAACATCTTTTTGTAAGCATGGGGAAAATAAGCCATGATTTCAAATATTTAAATTAAAAAAAAAGATTATGTGTAAAGCAACGTGCCTTACACTATAATATACAAAATAAATTATTAAGTGTTACGTTGTCCAGCAGTTGTTTCACGCTGATAATTAGTTACATCCATAATATCTCCAGCAATAATTGCTACAGCTTCATCAATAAGAATCTCAGCAATGTCGTCCTTAAATTCACAGGGTACATCTGTATTAGATTGTAATCCAGTATAAGGATCTTTACATCCGGCAATTTCAATATTTCTAGGAGATCTGTAGTAAGTAAGCTTGGGCTTATGTACTTCAAAATCATCATTGCTGTAAATCCGGAGTCTTCCTCCACGTAAAGTACATATAGTTTCTCCCCAATCATAATCAGGTCTTTTTAGAGGATCTCTTAGAATAATATCTATGTTTGCCTCTTCTACTAAATAAGTAGTCATATCTCTAGGAGGACAGCACTCTGACTTAGCCAAAGTACTGACCCTCTTAAAGGAGAGATAGTTATCGGGAAGAGAATTACTTACATATACGTTATCTGATTCAATACCTTGAAGGTCAATACTTTGCAGTAACTCTTGTAAATCATCTATGAGTGTCTTGGATTGTTCATCACCTTCTTTAAGAAGGTTATTCCCCTGTAGCTGTCTCCTTACCCACTCAATTTGAGCTTTGTTGAACGCCTCTACTATTTGCCAACATTCTATATTGTCATAGTCATTGCTAGCAAGTTTATTAAGCCTCTGCTTAAATTTAATCTGCAGTGTAGTATTGTTCATAGGTTCTAGCTACCACAAGCTTCACAATCTTCAGGATTTTCTAGATTACAACTTGGTTGCTCTCTATCTTCCAAATCTTTTACAAAATCTGCAAAACTATCATCCACTTGAAAATCGTTCTTATCACTCATGATTATTTATTTAAGAGTTCCACATTCCTTCTACGTTACCCATCAGTTTTATCATTACCTCTTCATTCAGAGGGTTCTTTAAAAATCCAACTACATCTGATGGAGTACGTCCTAAAGCTGTACCGCTTTCAAGATCATAAATCATACCATCTGATTTAGTAGTAATCATTCTAAATTGTGAGGCATCTTTAACAATTGCTTTTAGTTTCAACTCTTCCATGTTTAACCTAGCAGCATCTAAAAATACCTGAGATGTTTTCTTTTTATCTCTATCTACACCTAGACCATTGATATAGTTATCCATGTTCTCGTATAAAATATCATTTGGTGTATTCTTAGTGTATTGAGTGCTATTAGCATCTACAACCTTAGCAACTAAGAATAACTTATTAGACTGCTTATCAAATAACTTCTGTAGTTCTGCAAGCGCTCTATTGCGTAACTTAGAAATCTCTGTACGGTTAGCAGCCGTTTTTTCCAATTTATCAAGGAAGAACTTAGGAGGAGTTGGTTTGTTCCTAGCGTCTTCCATACTTTTTGCTACAATGCTGAAACCTCCAGCTTCAATAGCATATAACTTAATGAGGTCATAAGGATCTTTAATTGGATCTAAAAAGACTGGATCGTTTCCACATCTTAAAGTAATCCTTCCCCAAAACTCATCATTATCTGGTCTAAGAAGTTTAACCTCTTTCCAAAAATCTTTACTCTCAGGATCAATAACATTAGCTGCTAAGTCCTGTTCTAGAGATGCTACTACTTCACGTATCTCACGTATCTTAGCTTCTCTATCATCTGCAGGAAGCATTTTAACTTCCGGTGCAAATTCATTCAATCCAGTAACATAACGCTTAATACCGTTTAGCTCTAAACAAGCTAGTTGCTCTTCATGGTATACACCATCCATTAGAGACATTTGGTAATTCTCAAGTCCCATGTTACCTACACTTGGATCAAAGTAAGGCTTAATACTAATCTTGCCTGACTTACCAATTTGGTATTTTTCAATTATAGTCACACTCATTTTTTGTTGGTTTTAAGTTAGTGTACTTGTTGTTTGCCAGGGCTACCAGTCCTGATAAAGCAAGGTGTGCAGCAAACAGTTAAAGAAGATTGGGAGAGGTTTTACCCTCTCCCTTTCTACTTATTAATCTTAGAATGATCCTCCTGTTACAGGGTTTCTCATTACAATCTTCAATACCTTAGTTGCATCTTTAACCCAGATAGCAGGCATTGTTTGTGTCATGAATACACGGTATCCGTTGAAGTTACCAGAAGACTGGAATCCTTGTGTACGTCCCATGTAATCCATAGTACCATTTTGGTAGAACCACTTCAATTGGTTATCCCAGTTCAATTTCAACAAGTAGATGTTGTCATTACCGTTTTCAGTAACATCAAATACTACAAAGCTGTAAGAGCTTAGTGGGTGACCATCTACTAGAGGGTTCTCAATATCATTAGTATGCAAGTTATCAAACGCAGCGTTCAATACAAACTTAACGTTAGCCAAGAAAGGAATAACGTAAGAAGTGTATGCAAAACCAAAGTTCAAGTCCATGCTAGTACCTGATACTGCACCTACGTCAGTAGCATTGAATACCATACCTGCAGCACCTGCTTCAGCTTTGATAGCTTCATTAACAAGCTTCATACCACCCATACCAGTTTGAACAATGATCTGACGCTGTGGATCTGGTCCAGCAAGCTCTACACGTCCTTGGTAGAAGTTCATTAATTCTGCTTTGAACATATCTAGTGAGAAACCAGACTTGTTGTATACTCTCTTGAAAGAGTTATCAAGCTGCTTCCACAAACCTACAGATAGACGTACATCATCTGGTCCGTCTTGACGTACACGTCCACCGTGACCCCACATTAGGTAAGTTTCAATATCCTTAGCAATTTTGCTTAGGTGAGCTGCTTCAAGCTGAGTAACGAAAGTACGGCTCAAAGAACCATTCTCCATGCTACGCTTAACTGCATCTTTACCCATTTTAGATACCATATCTTCCAATGAAGTGATAGAAGGATCCATACCACCATCTGAGTTTCTCCAGATTTCAGTTACTGGAACTGTACCATCAGCACGCATTCCACCTTTCATCATCATGTCTGCACGGCTAGATACACTGTAGTGTACGTGAGCTTCTGCACCACCTACGTAGTTGTAGAATTCACGGTATCCAGTAGTCATATCACCCATGTCAGAGAATCTCTCACCGTACTCACCTCTTGCAGAACCTTTACGGAAGAACTTAGTACCTGATCCCAAGTACTTGTTATCCAAGAATTTCAAGTTGTCGTTGTTTACCAACTGTACAGTGTAGATGAATCCATCACCAGCAGGAAGAATATCTTCTGCAGTTACATACAATTCAGCACCGTTGTACTTATCGTAAGTAATGATGTCACCATGACCAAAAGCACGCTTGTTGATTTTGAGTTTGAATGTCTGACCATCAACACCTTTCTTAGTGTTAGAAGCTTCAATATCTTCAATAATGTAAGGAAGATCTTGTGCTACTGGTACTTGCCATTTGTACTCACCACGAGCATTGTCTACAGTGATAGTATTTTTACCACCAAAAGATGCCATTTGATAAAGTGGCATTTCAACCTTTTGAGCCATTGCCCAAAGGTCAACAGGACCCATATCAGTAGGTTCTGAACTACCTAGCATGTTAGCCAAGTGGTAAGAATCTACATGAGAAGAGGTCTTGTAAGTAGTATCTCTTAAGAAGATACCATTGTTTAAAACAGGAGTTGCCATGTTTCTCTAATTTAGATTAATTAATAGTTGTTGTTAAAATCTCTTTAAAATATTAGTTGGTCTTGGAATACCTCTAGACCTTCTAGTTTCTTTTTCTTCTACAACAGTTGAAGAGTTACGTTTACTTTGTTCCGTCTTCAATTGTCTTACTGTCTTTTCTACAGTTTCTGCTTTAGCACCTTCTTTAATTTTACTATGGTAGCTATCTCTATCAGATAGTAACCAAAGTGCTTCAGCAATAAGCTCATGGTTTGGCTCAACATACTGATACTTTTCTAGCAAGTGTCCTAACATATTAGTCTGTCTACCTGAAACAGATTCATAATTAGGCTCTACTAAACCTTGGTATAAATTAGCTTGTGTTTTTTTATCAAGCTTAATACCGTTTAACTCACCAGCCTTTAAAGTCTCATATACATTCTCCATGTATTTGTTAGCTGCTTCAGCTTGCTGTGCTCTACGTTGCTCTTGTTCTGCAAGACGTTGCTGTACAACTCTTTCCTGCATTTTATCCAACTTAGGTTTAAACTTATTAGCAAGCTGCTCTAACCTACCCATGTCTTTATAGGTTTCAATCTCTTCTTGAATCTCTTCAGAATCACCAAAACCAGTAGCAGATAGGTAATTTCTTACAATCATCTCTTGGTCTGATTCTACTTCAGGATTAAGTTCTCTAGCCTGTTCCACTTGTGCTAATGTTCTAAACAAGCCTTTAAGGTCTGTACCACCATCAGCTACATATTTAGCAGCTACTTGAAGTTCTTCTGGTAATGATTCAAAAAATTCCTGTGGAGTTTGTTCTTTAAGTTGACGCTCCTTTTCTGCAAAGTTTGCTTCAATTAACTCCTGAAAATCTTTAGCGGAATATTCTTCAATAGGCTTATCATCATCAAATGGAATTAACTTCTCATCTTCAATAAGCTTACTGAATACATCAGCTACACCTTCAATTCTTTTACGACCTCTTTTCTTCTTAGGTTCGTCATCAGAATCATTATCATCATCATCTTCTTCTTCTTCCAGAAGACTATCTACTTCTTTAACTACATCTTCAAAAGTAGCGTCAGCTTTCACTTCACCTTCTTCATCAGATTCTTCAGTAGTTTCTGGAGAGTCTTCATCTAGAAAAGACAAATCCGTCTTTTTATTTGAAAGAACGTTTGCAGATTTCTCTGCATCTTGGGTAGGTACTGTAATTGATTCAGCACCAGGCATACCAAAGATTTCATCCAAGTCCACGTTTACCTGACTAACGTTAGTAGACTCTTCTACTTGTGGGTTTTTTTCTTCACTCATAATGTTGTTGGTTTTCTCTCATTATTAATATACAAATCTCCTTGGAATAAACCTTGGAGATTTGTAAAAAGGTTATAAAAAACTAGTGTTTTTGACTAGCATATAGCTAAGACCTATTCTTCTTTTTTACGAGAATTTCTTATAGGAAGAACATCATACTTGTTTTTGTTCTCTTTAGCAATCTGTAGCTTAGTGTTTTCAATACGTTCTCTAGACATTAACTCCTCTTTCTTAAGATTCATTTGTTGCTGTTGAACTAGCTTCTTATTACTTTCTGTTTCACGTTTCGTTTGCATTTGAGATCTGTATTTCTCAGAATCTCTTACATCTTTTAACGCATCTTGGTAATCAGATACCTGGTTCTTATTAATGTCTTGCATAGCACCATAACCAGCAGACTTAATTTCAGCTTCAATAATTCTAGACTGACGATTCTTATCATTCTCTTCAGCTTCAAATCTTCTAGCCATTTCTTTTTCTTGAGCTTCAGCTTGTAGTCTCTGCTGCTCCATTTGCATAGCTTGTTGCTGTTGAGCCTGACGCTCTTGAACTTGTTTCTGCTCAGCATCTTTCATAATGGTAGTAACCTCACCAATACTATCAGACTTGATAATATTACCTAAATCATAGATACTAGCACCTGTAGTGTTATTAGTAAGAGCCATTTGCTTTAGCTGTTCTAACACTCTTCTATGATTAGCTTTAGTAGTACAGAAAATGTTAAAGTCTCTTAACAATAATGTTGTACCATCAATTGAGAAGTTTACCTTTTCATCTTCAGATGTAGTGTATTGCAATCTTACAGAAGGATTATTGCTATGATAGTACTGTGCTAAATCTGTACGCATCTGGTGTACCCTAGGCATCAAGTGATCTGAATGCTGGATAAAGTAAGATTCTGTTTGAGCATAAGAACTCTCTAAAGAAGCTTGTACCCCTGTAGCAGTTTGTTGTTCCATAGCTCCCCCCAATCTTTGGGCATTAACACCAATAGCTTCAAAGGCTTGATTCTTAAAGTAATTTGCAAGCTGAGTTCTAGAAAGTAACCTTTGAGTTTGCTCTAAGTTTAATACTTGGTAATGCTGGAAGTTAAGAGCATTCTCTGTATTAGTAATAGATGTATCAAGAGGAAGCATTTGGAAATCCTTCATTGCTACATAAGCTTTAGCCAAGTTGTTTTTACCCCAGTCTTCTCCTAGTGAGTGACGTGGAATAGCATTCTGGTCAAGCATAATTACAGTACCTAGTTCATCCACTAGAATATCTGCAATTTGATTATTTACAATGTTGTAGCCAATCTGGTAAGGCTTCATTAAATCTACAAGAGAAACAGACTTAGTGTTTCTATCAGAGAATACAGCACCTTCTACAGGAAGTTTACATCCATATAAAGAGCTATCCCCTTTAAACTGAAACTTAAGTCTACCAGGTTTAGGTTTATCAATACCTAGGTAAATAGTTTCACCATCATTAGGTGAAGTCATACCCCAGTAAGTTGGATGGTTAGGTCCAATCTTAACTCCACCCCATACTTCATTTATCCATATCCAATCAATATGATCACCAAAGATTACATTCTCTTTAGTTTTTTGCTTAGATACATTTGTATTGTAAAGAGGCTTGTCTATAATAACGTAATCATCTGTTATAATATCTTGAACAACGGTACCATCTTCTAGTATTTTAGTAAGGTGTCCTACACGTCTTTGTGTTTTCCAATACACTGTACTAACACGTAACATAAAGCTTTCACCAAAATCAAATAAGTCTTCTGACTCACCTAAGATCCAGTCAACAATATCGCCACCATTACCCATTCCTAAATCATGGTTAGCAATAAACTGGCGGTAACCTAATGATCCATTATCAATACTATTCCACTCATGAGATCTAGTACCATCATAGAATGAACCATCATTTGGTGTACCAGGAATAGCGTAACCTGCTGATCTTGCAGGATATACTTCTTCTAATTCTTTAAGCTGCTTCTCTGTCATCAAGTAACCATACTTATCAATAACATCAGAAACAGTCATCATATCAGATTTACCTACCCAGTTTGCCTGAGAAATATATCTAACATCTGGAGACTTATGATAGAACGTAAGAACAGGATTCCATAGTTCAACGTCATAGTCATCTTCACTCATACGGAAATGCCAGAACTCTCTATCAGTAATAAGCATGTCTTTAAATGCACGCTCTTCTAGCTCATACATTTTAAAGCGTTCCTCATCTACTCTTAACTGGTGGTTTGCCCACTCTTCTACTAGAGATCTGTAGTCTTTACGGAAGAAGTCTTCAATCTGAGGAAGAGTCATTAGACTCTCCTTACTTAACATTTGTTGTATCTGTGGATTTTGAATGTCAGCACCAGATGCTGCTAGCTTAGCAATCATTTCTTGAGCTGCTTCTGATAGAAGAGTATCTTCAATCATTGCACGCTTCTGTTCTAACATTTCATTGTAAGAGGTATCATCTACTGCTCTAAAGCTAACCTTTGCATACTTAGACGCAAATTCACCCATAAGAACATTAATGACATTTGGAATAATAGGATAGAACTTAAGCTCTAATGCAGATACATCTTCTTGGGTTAACTGATCTACTAAATCAGCATAGTTGTTATCATCCTCAATGATATAGTCAGTCTTGTCTATAATACCTTTAGCAAGCTTATAGTTTTTTAACAGACGTCTAGCATTTCTTTTCAGTTGCTTTTGACCCTGTACTTCAATCCAATCTATATTCCAGGCAGCCCATTCTTCATCTTTCTTCTTTTCAGGAAGAAACTGTGTAGGCTGTTCCAGGGTACCCATTCTATTTTTGTCAACCTTGGCGCCAGCCTTAGCCTGCATTGCATTTATAATTCTAGGCATGTTATCTTAAATTTTTAAAAGCTGAACGCTTTCCTTTACCTCCCATAATACCTTTACGGTTCCCTCCAATATGTCTAAAGGGACTCATATTTAATTTAGTCATTTTCTGCGTATTATCCAATTTTACAGAGGACTCATTATCAATTCGTTTCTGATAACCCCTGTTAGCTTGCTGGACTTTAGCAAAACTTATAAGTGCAGCAAAAGATACCAGTCTATCCACATTGACTCCAGGTTGGTATGCTTGCATTTCTTTCATAAGCATAACATCTGGAACACGCTCAACACCATAACGTCTTTTAAGAATGGTACCGTCTGAATCAGTTTCTACATCTATCTCTTCTTTTAAATACTCAATAGCATAATTAATCAAGTGATTTTTAAATAGTGTACCAGTATTCTTCCAACCATATTCAGCATAAACGCTACGGTTACTTCCTAGATCCTTTAGGAAAAGAATTTGATCTTTAGGTACCAACCATTTCTGCTTACGTTTAGCAATCATGTATTGGATAAAAAGAGATACGTTATTTTCAACTAGTGTCCAAGCCTTGTAATATTCTATAATCTTTTCCAGTTGCTCATGCGTTTTATTAATATCATCATATCTACCACACCATGCAGCTACAATCATATCACCTTCTATGTAGCTCTTAGGACCCTCGTCAGTAATCTTTGTTACTTCAGTGGGGTTCTTATATACATAGATGCTACAAAGTGACTCAGAGGTCGTTGTTTTACCTTCACCCACGGGATCCACACTTGCATAGTATTGACCAAACTCTGGTTTATCCGTAGGTCTTTCATAAACACAAAGTACCCCAGTCTTGTCTTCCTGCTTTTTATTTACAGGAAATGTATTGATTGGTTGCTTCCTACTTTTATGAGGAACAATACCTACACCATCAGTATCCCATTCAAGTTCTAAATACTCTACAGGATAATCTTTGTCATCAATACGTTGCATCTGTGAAGAAACAAGGTTTTGAGGGAAGAGTGACTCTTTACGATAAGCAAACGCCTCAGCAATATTTGTTGGTTTTTGAGAAATTCTCAGTTGATATTGCTCAGGACTTAAGTCTCTTTTCCATATTGCTCTCTCCTCCCGAATAGCTAATAATGCCTCTTCTACTTTTGAGTTACCCCAATCATCAATAAAAGGTGGCATTGACCACTGTTCAGGAATAAAAAGTCCCACTTCTCCTCTACTCCCATTATCATCTAGCAGGTTGGTTTTAACTGCATAGATGTCGTTGGCTTTTGGGTTTAGTATCATATCCTTTAAAGGTTCACACTGATCTAAATCCCCTACAGAACCAGCTGCAATAAACATACCTGTAGTAATCTGACCTGACGACATTGCAGGTCTAAGGTATTCATATGTCTGATCCATCTTAGGAGCAATACCAGCTTCCTCATGAAAGAAGTATGTTACTGGACCCCCTACCCCTTTGGTAGCATTCTTTTCAAAAGACATCCCCTGTATCTTAGACATAAGCCCTTTACTCTGCTTACGCCCATTGATAGTAACTTCAATCTTTTGTTCCCAAAGCAAAGTTTTATCAGGGTTGGCTGGTCTATACCAGGCGGTGTGTTCATTAAGAAAGTTCTTGTACTCGTCCAAGAATTTCCATGTACCTTCATCATTTACATAAGATTTAAGTGAAGCCCCCATCTTTAACACAGCACCCTCTTCAAACCAGTAAGCGTTCAATAATTTGGCAGCATGAAAATATGAAGAAGCTATCTGACGTTTTTTCAAAATAGCAGAATGTTTAAAGGTAGCTTCGGCTAGCCATTCATAAAGAGCCATATGATATTGGGCGTCTCTAACTTTGGCAAAACCATATTTCTTTTCTTCTTTATCATAGATAGGTAGGAAATTTAACCACATGTAATAGTCCCTGGTTAAATACCAAGTATCTTTTTCCCCCTTAACTATTACCCCATTTCGGCATTTATTTTTTTGGTCATCCCAATAATCTATAAATTCTTTAGACATGAATGGAGCAGTAATGTATACCCCGTCTTTATTGAATTTAGTAGCCTCAGCATTAAACACAACAGTCTCTTCAGTGAAATTATATTCACCTGGTTCTTTAAAAAGTTGCTCTATAAACTTGACAAGTTCATTTTTATCACCGAACTTTACCCACGTCCAAGAGACATCTTTACTGTTATAACATGGGATACTAATACTACTCATTACATTTGATCATAAGATAGATTTTGACCTCCCCTAACAGATGATTTTTGTTCTTCCTGTAAATCACTATAGGCACCTTTAAAGGAATTTCTTATCTGTTCAAACTTAGCAGCAGCGTTTACTACCTGATTAATGTTACCATCTCTACCATGCTCTATAGGAGTTTTCTCCATATATGTAGCAAGACGGTCTAGCATAGAAGCAATACCTTTGTAAGCCCGGTAGGTAGGAGTTTCATATAGACGTCTACATTCTACAAGAGCTTCTATAATAGCTGGATCTTCAGTATCAAACTCAGGAAATTCTTCACCAGTACGTAACTCCCTCATTATGAGATCTTCTTTATCCCTATCAGGAATATTAAAGAAAGGATTCATATCAGGATTAGGACAAGTCATGTAGAACAAATAAGCATAGACGTCTAAGTATTCTTCTTCATATTGTTCTCTAACCACCTTTAGGAAATTAAGAGTGTAAGAATGTTCAGAAGGAATAACCTTTCCATTCTGAATATCAAATAGTTTTACTACCACGGGTTGTCTTGTTTTAAGTACTTAATAATATTCATTACCTCTTCCTTAAGATACGGCATCTCATAGTAAACTATATCTTCAATAACAGGATCTCCTTGAGGAGTACGGGCATAGATAGGATATCCATTCTCGTCTTCTCCCTCTTTTACAAACTTGACATGCTGAATAACTAGGTTACCAGCTTTAAGTCTTCTATTATGTTTAAGAATAATATACATGTAAAGTGACAACTGTAAATTGTAGTGGTTTAGATTACAATCATCAAGGTGGTCTACAGGGGTATTCATCTTCTTAGATACACCTTCCCAGTTTACATACGATTTCTCCTTAATCTCTTTGTTGGTTTTGTAATCAGTAATGTGTACAAATCCATTTACTACTTCTACTAAATCAGACTGACCGGATATACCAGCAGACTTTAAATAAACAAGTAGTTCAGGATAAACACCTTCTGTTAGTTTTTGATCAGGAGCATATTTCTTATCACCCTCAATAATAGGAGTTATAATAGGCACTTCCTTGCCATACCTTTCAATAGTATTAAACTCAAGGAGATCGCTTTCACGTTGATTGTGGTACCAATTACCAAGTTCCATAGCTCTTTCACCTTCAGCTTCCCAGATGTTTATAATCTGCTGAGGTGTTTTACCATACCACTTAGATCTTTTATTTTTAGATACCTTTTCTGCAACCGCATCTTTGTCAAAGGGTTGCTTAAATTTTGAAATCACAGATGTAGTACTAGTCCAAAGAATAGTTTCTCCGTCTGTACTTTCATACTTATGATTTTCTTCTGTAAATACTACAGACATAATTTACCATTTACCTTCAGGACAAGAGTCATCAACACTTCTTGTCTTTAATTTTAATGAGCATCCACAACTGCTACAGCAAGGTTGAGTACCTGGTGCAAAACAATGACTTCCTTTTAGATCTATAAGAGGACACTCATTGCATATCTCCATTCTTGCAGCAGCAATTTTTTCTACATGATCGGTTTGATGAACGTAGTTTTTAAGTCCATCAAGAATTTCATAACGCTTTACCCAAATGGTTTTAAGACTCTGAACTATCTTTCTTAGTAAATTCATCTTTATTATTTTTAAGAGTTTCAAGTTTTTCTATAACTCCGTTAAGCTTCTCTAATGCATCTTTGGTATACCGATACTTATTGTATTTAGAAAACTCATGAGGATTAAGTTTAGATAATACTCTTTCCTTCTGTGCTGCTAAGTCATATATCTTCTTGCTACGGACCTTAAATGTACCCAGCTTAGGTATGAGTATAGAAGTATCTTCTAAGGACGTCATAGCCTTTCTAACACGCTTATAAAAGAAGTTTACAACATCCTCTACAAGCTCTGGGTTAAGATTATTCTTTTTAGATACCTCAGCAGCTATTTCTTTATACTTCTTCGGATTCAACAGAAACAAATTTAAAATCAAGTAATACTGTACCATTTACTTGAATATTCAATGATTCATTCAACCGTATAGTCTTACGACTTTTACCCTCTTTAGTTAGAAGGTTTTTCTTTTCTGCTTTATTAATTGCATTACGTGCAGACTGAGGAGTCTTAAAAATCTTCTTTTCTGCAACAGTATTACAAAAAGAAGTAAGCTCATCCTGCTCTCTAAGACCTAACTCAGTCAAACAGTTGAGATCAGATTCACTAACCTGAATACCGTTTAAAAAGCAGTGAGTCATAATCTGATAGCGAACTACTTGCTTCTTATCAAGTTTAACGCGTTTGTCAACCTTATTCACTAGCATCTTGATCACCTTCATCTAAATTAGTCATCTGCATTACATATGCATCTGCTTGCAGTCTTTCTGCTCTTGCCTTAGCAATGTCTTTTAGAAGTTCTTCATACTTGAGTTGAGTAGTTAAATACTCTACTTCCTGGGCGTAAAAAGCATTTAGTTTTTCTTTACGCTCTTTGTATTCTTCTTCTGATAGTTGTTTCTCAGCCATCATTGTTGGTTTTAAGTTTACAATACTAATATACGAAATAAGTTTAAATATTTAAAATTTATTATTATCTTGGTCGTATGAGCGCAACAATATACTTACAAGATCACAGCGGTGCTTTCCCAGATTGGTACATGAATACCTCAGCACCCATAAATCTAACACTTACTTATTACTACGTCAGTGAGGTACATACTTATGATTTTCCTAAATAAGTTTGCAATTCGCGAATTACGAATCTAATTAGTATTCTAATGTCAGATCAAAGAGAAGAAGGATACAGAGATATCCTCAGAGAAGAAAAAGAGTTCATGCTTAGAAGGCTTAAAGACATGCAAAAGAAAAAAGATATTGCTACTCTTCAGGACATGCTAGAAATTAAAAAGCATATTGAACAACTAAACAAAGAAATAAGTGAATCTTATAACCACTCATCCAGTCAAGAAAAGTGATTTAGGCTTTCACGCCAATCTATTTGGTGGTAAGTTGCTAGCATGGTTAGACGCAGCAGCTGCAGCCTATGCTATGGAAGTGTGTGATACACCACGTATGGTCACTGTAATGATTGACAAGTGTATCTTCAAAAGACCAGCTAAAGAAGGTCAGCTCATAAAAATCTACGGTAAAGTAGTACACATAGGTACAACATCTATAACCTTTTACTTAGAAGCTAGATCCCACAACGTATACTCAGGTGGTCAAAATATAATACTC
>Ga0206131_10000499_pt1 | contig 54196 bp, 48 predicted proteins | sample Helgoland_Spring_FD_148636 | JGI IMG/M metagenome (GOLD analysis project Ga0206131, IMG submission 148636) | Pelagic subsurface seawater microbial communities from Kabeltonne, Helgoland, North Sea - Helgoland_Spring_Bloom_20160517_1 | ecosystem: Environmental > Aquatic > Marine > Epipelagic ... | reverse complement strand
GGAGCCAACGGCAGGAAAAAGGCCAACAAGCTGGTTCCCAAGGGGATAGAAGGCAGCACCCTCCCCGCCGTTTTCAACGACGCCGGATACGAGACCGTCCGCACCTGCAAGAAAGGGAATTCCTACGAGGCGGCCAACAAAACATTCCAGATCCGCAACGATGCGACGAAACGCGGTGGCACGGCGGAGAGCGGCAGCGAGTGGCATGGCGATCAAGTCATGGGCTACCTCACCGACCGGGAAAAACAGCAAGCCAAGAAGCCTTTCATGATCTACTACGGCTTTTCGCATCCGCACGACACCCGCGACGGCACACCCGAGCTGTTGGCGAAATATGGAGCCACAAACCATACAGATAAGAACTCGCTGCCTGCCGCGAACCCGAAGCAACCCTCCCTGCCGGTCAACTGGCTTGATAAGCACCCGTTTCCCCACGGCCATCCCGGCCTGCGCGATGAGGTTAGGGTTTCCGGCGTTTGGGAAAACAGGGACGAGCGCACAATCCGCAACGAACTGGGTCGCGAGTTCGCTTGCTCGGAAAACATCGACATCCAAATTGGTCGTGTCCTGAAGAAGCTCGAGGCAATGGGCGAGTTGGAGAACACCTACGTGATCTACACCTCGGATCACGGCATGGCGATCGGCCGCCACGGCCTGCAGGGAAAACAGAATCTCTACGAGCACACCTTCCGCGTGCCCTACATCGTCATGGGCCCCGGGGTGAAAAAAGGACGCGCGCCCGGCAACATCTACCTGCTCGACACGCTCGCCACCCTCTGCGACCTCGCCGGGATCCCCGCTCCGGAATCCAACGAAGGGGAATCGTTCAAGTCCGTCCTAACCGGCGAAGGGAAGACCGTCCGCGACACCCTCTACGGTGCCTACACCGGCGGCACGAAACCCGGCATCCGCTGCGTCAAGAACGGCGATTGGAAACTGATCAAGTATGACACACTCGATGGGGCAGTCCACGAGACCCAGCTCTTCAACCTTGCCGAAAATCCGAACGAATTCCTCCTTGAGCACGGCAAGGACGATCCGAAGCTCAACGATCTCGCGGAGGATCCCAAACACGCCACCAAGCTCGCCGAAATGGAAGCTCTGCTGCTTTCCGAAATGACCCGGCTCAACGATCCTTACCGGCTCTGGAATCAGAAAAAATGACGCTGCGAACTAGCTCGACGGAACCGCTAGCGTGCCGTCGTTTCCCGGTTTTCCTCGAACTGACTCAACTCGAAAAATTTCGCCTTCATCCGTCTCACCTGGATTTGTGAGGCGACCTCCATAGCTCCGTATCCGAATCTTCCCAGCCCGAGGCGGCTGAACTTTACGAAATCCTTTATATCCACGGCCTTGGTGGAGTTCATCAGGTCGATCAACGCCTGCTCCCTGTCAGCGGCGAGCATCTCGATCCGCGCAACGAATACCCGAGCCGTCTTTTCGGGAGTCGGGGTAATTTTCAGCGGCAACATCGAATCAATCGTCTTTCGGGGCACAAGGCTGAGGATACGATCGCCGTTTTCCCTGAACCAGGTCTTGCGCCAAGTCTCCACCATTGCGGAGGCCTCGGCGGGAGTGAGCCCATCGTCGGCAAGTGCCTTTTTCCAAACATCGGCAAGTTCGGATTCCACTTCATCTAGCGAACGGTCCGGTTGCGGAAAGGTGACCTCCGAACGGTTCTTCGCGGGTTCTCCCCCTTTCGGTGGGGATGCAAGCGCCGGAAGCTGTGCCCAAGCGGCTTTCCCGTCCCGTACACGCAGGGCGACACCGAAGGAAATCGACCCACCGCAGTAGTTCGTGACCGTGGCGGTGTCCCCGTCCATGCTCGCGTAAATGGGAATTCTGGCGCTGCCCGCTCCCCGGTAGAAAATGAATTTCTCCTGCTGGGGGAAATGCGGCTGAACCTTGAGGCCGGGGATTTTCTTCAGATCGGATTGGAAAATCCAAGCATCCGGCACTTCGCGGGCCGCTCCGCAGGGTTCGAGGTGATCCGTTTCCACGATAGCGGGAATGCCCGCAACCGCATCCTTGTCGGTGGGAGGGAGGAAAGGCAGGAAAGCCGTCCTTCCAGGCGGCAGCGCAACCCAAGCACCCTATCCCGGCACCATGAAACCCGGCCAAGAGATTCGGGCGCAGCTGCTACTTGCGCGTTTTCTCGAGATAAGGTGGCCGGTCGAAGGAGTCGTCGAGCCTCGGGTCGGCGCCGCCCTTGAGTTCGGCCATGAGTTTCCCACGAAGCTTTTCGAGCATTGCGGTGTGAGCCGGGTCATCAGCGACGTTGTGAACTTGATGGGGGTCTTTCCGCAGATCGTAAAGCTCCTCAGCAGGGCGCTTTTCCCAAGCATCCCTGAGTATCAACTCAAGGCCTTCCTCATTCCGGTGTTGGATCAGCCAGGCCTTGGTCGGGGAGGCGTCGACATCGGCAAAGGCTACGCGTGTGTCGTTGGAGAGCACTTCAAAATCCAGCTTGGCATCGCCGGCTGCTGCTTTCGGATCTCCCATGGGCCAACGGTCGGGTTTAAAATTCCGCACATACAAAAATTCGGGCGTGCGCAGGGCACGAATCGGGTAGGGCAGATATCCTTCGCGGGCGCTGCCGACATGAACCTCGCGGCCGATGAGCGCCCAGCCACGTAGTTCCTCTTCGGAGCCGTCGGCAGCGAGTGCCGGGAGGAGATTTTCGCCGTCCGGATCGTCGGGTGAAGTTGTCCCGGCGGCGGCGAGGAATGTGGGGGCGAGATCGATGAGCGAGACCGGGGTTTTCACCACCCGGCCCGGTTCGATGTGTTCCGGCCAGCGCAGTGTCAGGAGAACGCGCGATCCGAAGTCGTGGACATTGCATTTGCCGCGCGGAAAGCCGGGAGCACCGTGGTCGCCGCTGATCACGATGAGGGTGTTGTCGAGTTCCCCCATTCTCTCGAGTTCCTCAAGGATCGCACCACAGGCGGCGTCGTATGCCATTGCTTCACCGAGGTAGTCGGCGAAGTCCTCGCGGACGATTTCGTTGTCGGGGAGAAAGGGCGGCAGCTTGCCCTTGAGCTTGTCGGGATCGAGACCCCACAATTTTTTCCCTGATCCACGCACCCATTTGCGGTGGGTGTTGGTGGGGTTGAAGGAATAGAAGAACGGTTGGTCGGCTTTGCGATCGGCTAGGAAGGCCTGGAAGTTGCCGCGGACTGCGACGAAAATCTCGTCGCGGACTTCGGGGTTTTTCGTGACGACTTGGGAGAAGGCGCTGATCCGGTTTCCGAACTGCGAGTATTGGTGTTTTTTGCCGCGCATCAGGCGTTCGGGGATGTGCCATTTGTGGCTCCAGCCGATGTGGTAACCGGAGCGAGCCAGCATCTCGGGCATGCCGGTAATGGCATCGCCGGGATCGGGAGCTCCCTTTTTCCAGCGGCTGTGCAGCTGCGAAAACGAGCCGTTGCGGAAGAAATGACGACCGGTATAAAGCGCGCCGCGCGAGGGGGTGCAGGACGGGACGGAAACAAAGGCGTTGTCGAAGCGCGCGCCCTGCTTGGCAATGCGGTCGAAGACCGGGGTGCGAATCAGGTCGTTGGTGGACGGCTGGTTCGGGTCGGCATAGGCAGAGGCGTAGCGGCCGAGGTCGTCAGCGAAAAGCAGCAGGATGTTGGGCTTCTTCTCCGCAGCGAATGCGGAAAGGCTTCCGGCGAGGAAGAAGGCGAGGAGCTTCATCAAGATAAGTGCGTGGATTTTCGGAGAATTCTTTCGGGCGAAGTGCCGAGAGACCCTTCACCCGCTCCCCCGATAACATCTCAAGTCGATCCCAGCCAGCGGACAAATGCGAACACGCGGATGCCGGGCTCGTAAAAGAAAACCACGAACGGATTATCGATCGGATCACACGATCGTGAGCACCTTCTCGACGATCCGTTTCGGATTCGGGAGCTGCTCATTCTCTACGTGCTTCGAGTAGATCGCCGGGGCGTCGATGGCGCAGACGCGTTTGATCGGGGCGTCAAGTTCGTCGAAGGCGTGCTCCTGGATGAGCTGGGAAACCATGGCGGAGACACCGCCGAAGGGCTTCGATTCATCAACCAGGACTACGCGGTGGGTCTTGGCGACGGAGGCGAGGATAGCATCGACATCGAGCGGGCGGATGGAGCGGAGATCGAGGACTTCCGCATTGATTCCATGCTCTTCTTGGAGGATTTTGGCTGCCTCTAGGCAGTGAATTACCGAGCGTCCGTGAGCGATGAGGGAGATGTCGGTTCCTTCCTTTTTCACTTCGGCCTTTCCGAGAGGGATCACGAAATCGCCGTCTTCAAGATCGGGCACTTCGCCTTCCATTCCGTAAAGGAGGGTGTTCTCCATGAAATAGACAGGGTCGTTATCGCGGATCGCAGCTTTGATAAGGCCTTTCGCATCGGCAGGAGTAGCCGGGGAGCAGACTTTCAGACCGGGGAATGCGGCGAAGAGACCTTCCGGGACGTGGGAGTGGGTGGCGCCGACGTTGGTGCCGCCGTTGGCAGGGCCGCGGACGACGATGGGGCAGCTGCAAAGACCGCCGGACATGTAGCGAACGTTGGCCGCGTTGTTGACGAGTTGGTCGAAGGCGACGGAATGGAAAGACCAGAACATCAGCTCCATAACGGGGCGGACGCCGAGCATGGAGGCACCGATGCCCATGCCGATGAAGCCGGCCTCGGAGATCGGTGTATCGACGATTCGCTTGTCGCCCCATTTTTTCCAGAGACCTTCGGTGACTTTGTAGGCACCGTTGTATTCGGCGACTTCCTCACCCATGAGCACGACGTTATCGTCGTGGGCGAGTTCTTCATCTAGTCCTTCACGGAGGGCTTCACGATAGGTCAGTGTGCGCATTGGAGAAAAGGTATTTGGGATTAGAAATTGAGGGAAGAGGGATCAGGAGAAGAAGTGATGACCGATTTTTGAGGCCTCGGTGTCGTTGTCGGTTTCCCAGTAAACGTCGGTTGAGATATCTGCGATGGTCGGAGCCGGGGAGTCCTCGGCGAATTTCACGGCGGCTGCGGTCTCTTCCTTGGCTGCGGCGTTGATCTTGTTGATCAACTCTTCGTTCAAGACCCCTTCTTCGAGGAGCTTGTTGCGGAACACGTTGATCGGGTCGTGGTTGTCCTTGTAAGCTTGGATATCCTCGGGTGTCCGGTAGACCTTATGGTTCGCATCGGCGACGGAGTGGCCGTAGTAGCGGTAGGTGTCGATCTCGAGGACAGTTGGCTTGTGCTCCTTGCGAGCGCGCTCCATGGCGATGTTGGCTTTCGCACGAACCTCGTAAATATCGGAGCCGTCAACGACGTCCCATTCGATCGCGTAGGCTTCAGCGCGCTGGGCGAGGCAACCGTTGAAGGCGGACGAGCGTTCTTGGGAGGTGCCCATGGAGTAGCCGTTGTTTTCAATCACGTAAACCACGGGGATTCCGAAAAGTGAGGCGATGTTCAGGGACTCGTGGAAAGCGCCTTGGTTGACCGCACCATCACCAAGGAAGCAGAGGCAGCAGCCTTCTCTCTCAAGGTATTTCAGCCCGTATGCGAGGCCGAGGCCAAGCGGGGTCTGTCCGGCTACGATGCCGTGGCCGCCCCAGAAATTCTTATCGGGAGCGAAAAAGTGCATTGAGCCACCCTTGCCCTTGGAGCAACCGGTTTGCTTGCCGAACATTTCCGCCATGCACTCGTCCATGCTCATGCCAGAGGCTAGGGCGTGTGCGTGGCAACGGTAGGCAGTGATGTTGTGATCGTGTTCACCGCAAAGCGAGAGCGTTCCAACGGCAACGGATTCCTGTCCGATGTAAAGATGGAGAAAACCGCCCATCTTGTCGGCGGCGTATTGTTTCATCGAAGCCTGCTCGAAGCGCCGGATACGCACCATCTGCGTGTAGAGCTCGATTTTCCGTTCGGGGGTAAGCGATTGGTTGATGGGTGAGGATGCGAAATCGAATGCTGACATGATTGGCGGTGGATTGGCTGGAAACGCTTGCTGAGTAAGGGCGGCGGCGGATTGCCGCAAGGATTATCTGGCGGGCACCGGTGCCTTTGCGATCCGCACATGCGGGAGCGCGATGCGAGCCGAAAGGAAAACCGTTGTGAAGAGGAGGTTCGCGCAGGTCATGTTGCGCAGGAAAACCCAAGACGGAATAGGACTTCCGACGGGGCCTGTCCAAAGGGATTGCAGGAGACCCGCGGGATTTTTCGGATAAAGCGGGCCGCCGATCCATGCTGCGCCGCAAGTGATGAGATGAAAGGCGAGCGCAGAAGCAACAGAACCGAGCAGCAAAGTGCCGAATCCCGCACCGGAAAGTCTTTTGCCGATGAGAAACGTGACCGCAAACGCAAGGATCGTCGTGACGATGACACCCGCTGATAGGTATCCCGCGTTTCCTTCGATCAGTGCGGGCGCGGGATAGGTCAGCACCCAAGCGCCGAGCGGGATCGCCCAGCCGCGCCAGCCTTTCGCCATCAGTGCACCGCAGAAAAATAAGGCGGCAAGCGGCTGGAAGTTGGGCAGCGTTTCGGGAAAAACGCTTCCAATGATACGGAAAGCAATCAGAAGCATGACGATCATTGCCATGGGCAGCAGGCGGTTCATTCGGGAAAACTATCCCCATGGGCGGGCATGCGGCGAGGCGAAATTTTTCCGGATGCTGGTTTCCCTGATAGGCATGTCGCGAGACCGGAAAATGTGGCTTATTTCACGCACCACACTATATGTTGTGGTTGATGGGGAAATATTCTTGGTTTCCCAGTGACTGAGGGCTTGCCAACGGGTGATGAAAACCGAAACTCTGAGCAGGCGCATCGGTGCCCTTATCCTATGAAGTTCAAGATTTCCAAAGACGTATTCCTGGAAGGTTTGCAAAAAGTGCAGCACGTGGTCAGTTCGCGAACCACCCTGCCTATTTTGTCGAACGTCCTGCTAGTTGCCAAAGACGGCAGGCTGGTCTTCACCACCACCGACCTCGACGTCGGAATCACAGGATCCGTCGAGGCCACAATCGACAAGGAGGGCGCGACAACCCTCCCCGCGAAACGTCTTGTCAGCATCGTCAAGGAACTGCCTTCCAGCGAGGTGGAGGTAACCGTCGATGCCAAGAACTACGCGACGATCAAAAGCGGCCCGTCCACTTTCAAGATCATCGGGCTGAGTGATTCCGAATTCCCTCCCCTTCCGGATTTCGAAGGCGCGAAGACTTTCAAGATTCCTCAGGCGGATCTCAAGAACGGCCTGAAGAAGACTGCGTTCGCGATTTCCACCGATGAGACACGCTACGTGCTCAATGGCATTTTCGCTTCCTTCCGCGAAGGCAAGCTGGCGCTCGTCGCAACCGACGGCCGCCGACTCGCCATGGCCGACACGGATCTCGAATTCCCCGCTTCCCACGAAACGGACGTAATCATCCCCTCCAAGGCAGTTCAGGAAATCCAGCGCCTGCTCGGTGATGCCGGCGAGGTCGAGGTAAAACTCAGCCACAGTCAGATTTCCTTCACCGTCGGCGACACATTCCTTGCCAGCAAGCTCATCGAAGGCAACTACCCGAACTACCGCCAGGTAATCCCGGGCGACAGCAACGAACGGGTGATCATTTCCCGCGAGCACCTACTTGAGACGGTGCGCCGCGTTTCCTTGCTTTCCTCGGACAAGTCGAACTCGGTGAAACTCATTTTCACGGAAAACCAAATCGAGGTCACCGCGAACTCACCGGATGTCGGCGAGGCGCAGGAAACTCTCGAAGTCGGCTACACCGGACCGGACATGCAGATCGCCTTCAACCCGGAGTTCCTCCAAGCTCCGCTTCGCGCGCTCGACACGGAAAATGTCTACCTCGACCTCATCGACGAGATGAGTCCCGGTGTGTTGCGCATCGACGGCTCGTTCCTCTACGTGCTCATGCCGATGCGCGTAACCAACTAACCTGAGATATGGGCAGGGCGTTTGAATGCAGAAGACGGGCGAAGGAGTTGCGCTGGGCAACGATGTCCAAGATCTTCCCCAAGCTTTCCAGATCCATCACCCTGGCCGCGAAGGCCGGTGGCCCGGATCCGGAGTCGAACGCACCGCTGAGGGTTGCCATCCAGAACGGCAAGGCGGCAAACCTCTCGAAGGAAAACATCGAGAACGCAATCAAGCGAGCCTCCGGCAGTGACGCTTCCGACATCACCGAGGTGACCTACGAGGCCAAAGGCACGCACGGTGCCCTCTTCTACATAGAATGTGCCACGGACAACACCAACCGTTCCGTCGGCAACCTCAAGACCATCCTCGGCAAAAACGGTGGCGAAATCGTCCCCAGCGGCGCACTCAATTTCATGTTTCACCGCAAGACGGTGATCGAGTTCCCGGTCCCGGAGGGAAAAGATCTTGATGAGCTGGAATTCGAGTTGATCGATGCCGGCCTTGAAGAATTGTCGGTGGACGACGGAGTGGTATCATTGATCGGCGACTACACCTCTTTCAACAGCCTGAACTCAGCCGTCGAGGGAATGGGCATTGAAACAACGAAATCGGGTCTGCAGCGATTGCCGACCCAACCGATCGAGTTGACCGAATCACAGATCGAGGATGTGGAAGCCCTGCTGGACAAGATCGAGGATGATGACGACGTCCAGGCGGTCTACACGAACCTCAACTGATTTGATCCGAGTTCGATAGGCTTATTCAGGCCAGAGCTGGGAACAAAAAAACTGCGCCCCATTCAAAAGGCGCAGCTTGAGAAGTTAAAAAGCCGGAGAATTTTCAGTCCAAGGGCTGAACCTTGGTGCGGAAGAAGCCGCCCACATCGGAACCCGTGCCTGAGCTCATGACCTTGATCTCTTCACGGGTCTCGGTGAGAACCCATGAAGAATCATTGGCTGAGATCTCCTGCCAAGTGTTCATGTCCGTGCTGTATTCGATCGCGTATTTCAGCTTGGGAACGGGATTCGTCAACTTCGCGACCTTGTATTCAAGGGCGGACTGGGAACCGGTTTCGGGGATGGAATCAAACGTGACCGGACCGGGAAGTAACTCATCAGGGGCAACATTGACCATATTGACTTTGGGCGAACCAGGCACGCTGTTCTTGTCGGCCGGATCAGATTTGAAAACCCATTCCTCAAAATTAGTTATGCCGTCCCCGTCGAAATCGAAGTGCGCAGCCATCTGTTCGGCCGTAGCACCTGGCGGAAGTGCTGCTGCGGTAAAGCCAAGGAAAGGGTCGAGAACCTTGACAGGCATCCTGAACCGGCGGATGGAATCCTCATAAACAACCGCTGAGGTAGGGCGGAAGATAATGAATTCCAACTCGAGCAGACCCGTTTCCCCGGCGTCAACGAAATTTGGAGGTAGGATGAAACTGGTATCGAGGGCACTAGGGAGAAGCACATTGGTCGCGCCCGCCCCAGTGAAACCAGGAAACAGCGGGGCATCGATTTCACTTGGATCAGAAAGTGGATCGGTGGGATCTACGAGTCTCTTGATCGATAAGAAAAGGTTGTCAACCGCGGGAGCTATGAAGTCGATCGTATTGCCCTGCCAAGTGATGGTATTGATTACGAAAGGATCGAGCACAGCGAATCCATCATCGTATTCGACATCGGTGAAACGCACGCCCTGGCGCACGTTGTTCACCTTGCGGTAACCGTCGAGCTTCGGGAACTGGTTGATCGGAATGACGACCGGCACGCCGGGGTTAGTAATGCTGGCAAAGTGGTAGATGTATGTGCCCGGCACAACCTCACCATCGAAACGTTTACGCTCTGCCGACGTGTATTGCCGATTAAAAGCGTAGGAAGTAACGTCAGCCTGTCGGATGAGCGTGGTCGTTAGGTCGAAGAAAACGCTTATGCTCCGATCCTCGAAGCCTCCCAGCGGACGGGGAAGGAGTGATGGCGGGGCAGAGTGAAGGCGGACGGCTTCCGGTTCGTATGGCTTGAGTAATATCCGAGGCTGGACGCTAACAACTTCGAAATAGGGGCCACGGCCTTGGAGCAAAGGATCGTTTTCAATCCCGCGGGAGATGTATCCTGTCGACCCGATCGGGCAAAAGCCACCTGGCGGGAAAAAAAAGGGAGCATCACAATCCCCGAAGAGGATGAGACCATCGCGGACATTCATCTCGAAGGTTCCACCATTGAAAGCCGTCCCGTCAGGCCCCTGACGATAGTTGGCTACGGAATCCGCCGTGAACTCGAAAGTGGTCGTGTTCTGCGCCCGCACGAGACCCGTACCAACGGCAATGACAGAAGAGAGGAGGAGGATTTTTGTGATATTCACTGCCGCAATCTCGCCGGTCGGGGCAGACCTTACAAGCAGAATTTTTGGAGCAAGACTCGATTCCTTGCAATACCATGTAACTTCATGGCTCGGAATTGAGGAAATCCGCGACGCGCCGGCTTGCGGGATGCTATACGACACGGAATGCGGCCGCATCCTCGTGTGAAAGCTCAATGACCTGCCATGGCAGGCCGTGTTCATTGAGATCCGCCATAAAGGCGTCAGGATCGTTCTGCTCGATGTTCCAGACTCCCGGCCTGTCCCAGCCGCCGGTGAGCATCTGCTTTGCCCCGATCATGGTGGGGACGCCGGTGGTGTAGGAAATCGCCTGGGAGCCTACTTCCTCGAAGCATTTCTCGTGATCGCAGATGTTGTAGATGTAGATCGCCTTCGGCTTCCCGTCTTTCACTCCGGTGATGACGTTGCCGATACAGGTCCTACCTTTTGTCGTCTCGCCCAGGTCGCCGGGGTTCGGGAGTACGGCTTTCAGAAACTGCAGCGGGACGATTTTCTGGCCTTGGTATTCGACTTCGTCGATTCGTGTCATCCCGACATTCTGAAGGACTTCCAGGTGCTTCAAGTAATTCGGCGAGAACGACATCCAGAACTGAGCGCGCTTGATCGTGGGAATGTGTTTCACGAGTGATTCGAGTTCCTCGTGATACATACGGTAAATCTCGTAGTTCCCGACTCCCTGAGGGCAGGTAAAGGATCGGTGCTCCGACATAGCGGCGGTTTCGACGAATTCCCCTTGCTCGTAGTGGCGGCACTCGGCGGTGACTTCGCGGATGTTGATCTCGGGATTGAAATTCGTGGCAAAGGCGTGGCCATGGTCGCCGCCGTTCACGTCGATAATGTCGAGGGTGTGGATTTCATCAAAATGATGTTTCAGCGCCCATGCGGTGAAGACATTTGTGACACCGGGATCGAAGCCCGAGCCGAGCAATGCGGAGTGCCCGGCTTTCTCGAATTTTTCCTGATAGGCCCATTGCCATGAATACTCAAACTTCGCGACATCGAGCGGCTCGTAGTTGGCAGTATCCATGTAGTCGATGCCGGCCTTGAGGCAGGCATCCATGAGGTTGAGATCCTGGTATGGAAGGGCGACATTGATCAACAGCTTCGAGCCGGTTTTCCTGATGAGCGCAGCGGTTTCATCGGAGTTATCGGCATCGACCTTGGCGGTTGCGATCTCACGGCCGGTGCGGCGTTTGACCGAGGCGGCGATGTCATCGCATTTGGAAAGCGTCCGGGAAGCGAGGGTGATTTCGCCGAAAACGTCCGGCAGCATGGCGCATTTGTGGGCGACGACACTGCCGACTCCGCCGGCTCCTATGATGAGGACTTTGTTCATGGTTGGGTGGGAATTCGTGGTTACAGATGCGTTAGTGTCACGCCCAGACCCAATTGAACACCGTCTCGATGTCCGGGCTGAGCGAGTGATGGACGGGGCAGCCGCGGGCGGCGCTTTCGAGAAGTTTGCGTTCCGGATGCGAATGCGGGACAGGCATCTGGAGATCGAGCTCAAGTCGCGCGATGCGCCGGGGCGTGTCCTCCGACATGTGCTTGCGAACCTCGATGTTCATCCCTTCAAGGGAGATCCCTTTCCTATCCGCGACGATGCCCATCACCGTGCCCATGCAGGCACCGAGGGCTGTCGCGACAAGATCCGTCGGGGAAAAGGCCTCGCCCCTGCCGTTATTGTCGAGCGGGGCGTCGGTCTGGATCATGTTTCCGGACGGGGCGTGAGTGGCGGAGCAGCGAAGGCCGCCTTGGTAGCTGAGATTGATGCGAACCATTGGTCTTATTCTTTCGCGGGAGAGATAACCGGGAACTGCGGCGAATGAACGCGAATTCTCGCGCTCCGCGAAAAAAATGCCGCGCCTATTCCTCGGACGACTCCGATTCCTCGCCCGCCTCGGCGTCCGGATCGCCTTTCGAGAGGACGATGCGGAACCCGTAGTAGGCTCCGTGGAAAGACGCCGGAACGGGGTTACGCCAACCCACAAGGAGATTTTCGCGGATGTATGTGTTCCACCCGCCGCCGCGAACGACGCCCAGTGAGCTGGTCGCGGTGGTGGAAATGTCTTCCGATACCCATTCTTGGACGTTCCCGCTGAGATCATAGAGCCCGAGTTCGTTCGGGGGGAAGAAACCCACGGGAGAGGTGCGCGGATAGCCGTCTCCGTAATCCGGAATGACCTGATCCGCAGTGATGCCGGGAAGCTCCGCAGCGGAGGCGTCCGCGTAGTTCGCGAATGCGGTCGGGGGCGGCCACTTGGCGCCCCATGCGTAGAGCAGCGGCTTGTTGGCGTCGCGCTGGCCGGGTCCGTCGCCGAGCTCGAAATCAAGTCCGGCCATGCGGCTCCACTCGACATCGGTCGGCAGCCGGTAGCGGTGGGATTGTGCAATCCGCTCCTCGGCGCGCTCCCGCTCGGTGAGCCATTCGCAGAAAGCCTCGGCCTCGCTACGGGAAACGTAGATAACGGGATGATCCGGCTGCTGGACGAAATCAGGACGCCGGGGGCGCTCCGCCTTCCCCTCGCTGACGAAAACCTCGTAGTCCTTCACCCGCGTTTCCCAAACCGAAGCCATGAGATCGGAGTCGAGCGGCTCGAATCTCATTCCCATGCCGTTCCGCCATGGCTTTCCGAATACGACTCCCTGGTTTTTTTGCAGTTTTGCGGTGAGCGGCAGGTTTTCGCCTGCCGTGACATTGGCGAGGAGCGTCAGGGGCTTGTAGCCTTCGAGGACGATCATGAGCTCAACCGGCCCAGGTTTGACCTTGGGGATGAGCAGGGTGCTCTCGGTGGCACCTACGGCGACACCGTTCATATAGGCCTCGGCACCGGGCGGATCGGTGGCGAGCTGGATCCCGCCGTAGGTATAATTGCGGACAACCGTGCGAAAGGGCCTGAGCCGCTCACTACGAGCGCGGGCGCTCATCTTGGGGTCGTCGAAGGAGCGGCCGATGAGAGCTGTCACCTCATTGTCAGCAGTCAGGAAACCGTCGCGAATGCCGCCTGCGCGGATCCAGTCGCAGAAGGCGATGATTTCCAGCTCGGAGGCAAGGACCACATCCACAGGACTACCGTTGTCGGACACCGAGATGAATTCAACCGCCTTCTGCGAGCGCTTGGAGGATTGCATGAAATCGCGCCAGACACCCTTGGTTACAAAGCCGGAACTGATGTGCTCGTCGCCTTCCGGCAGATAGGTCACGCTCAGTTGATCCTCCCATTTCTCTCCAGGCACAGGCGGGGAAAAATTCTGTAGCTCGCCAAAAACCAGCATGGGGTCGCTGATCGATTCCTCCGTGACGGTGGCTGTGATTTCCAGCGTGCGGTAGCCCTTTTTCCTGACAACGAAGCTAAGCTCGCTGCCGACCTTCGCACGGATCGTGGAGGTCGGGGTGATGCCCACCAGCGTCTCCTCGCTGTCGTATACCTCGGCACCTTCCGGAGTTGTGACGACGCGCAGCAACCCTTCCGCAACAACCGCCCTCGGAGGTGCCGGCTTGTTCCAGGGCATCAGCACGCTGTCTTTCAGGCCGACCCACGAGGCCCATCCGGCGAAGCCGAACAGCACGACGGTTGTCGCCCAGATGGAAAGACCGCTGCTGCGGCGGCGCTTGCCGCGCTGGAGATTGTGCAGGGCACCTGCGAGCTCTGCGGCGGTGGAGATCTTGCGGCGACTGATACGCGGCTCGCAGACCTCGCAAATGATCCTGTTCAGCTCCAGCCAGCGCTTGCGCTCCAGTCCGGTGGGCAATTCATCCGGCAATTCCGGAAAGTCCAGGCGGTCCTTGCCGGTCGCAATCTCGTAGAGAACTTTGCCCAACGAATACACATCCGCCTGCGCAGAACCCGGCCCCTCCGGAGGGACAAATCCCTCGGTGCCGACAAAGGTTCGCTGATCACGTGTGGCGACAAGGCCGATGTCGGCGAGCTTCGCCTTGTCGTTTACGAAAATCACGTTGGAGGGCTTCACATCGCGGTGCGCGAGGTCGCGCTCGTGGAGATGGCCGAGGGCTTCCGAAAGGCGCGCACCGACATCGATGCAAACCGCAGTTTCGAGGCGGACGCTGGTGTTGCCTTCCCCGCGGAGCGTGCGGGCCTCGTATTCGATCGGGTTGATGTCCTGGCCGGCGCAGACATCGTCCCCGAGCTCCATGACATAGTAGTAGAATGAGACACCGTCGGGACTGCGACCGACGTGGAGGATGTTCACGAGACCCGGATGATCCCGAGAAATCGGCTCGAACTTCAGGATGCCCTCGAACTCGCGCTCGAAGGTGCGTTCGTCGTCGAAATCCTCGCGATAGACGACCTTGACCGCCCGCAACGCCCCGGTCACGCCCCTCGCCATCCAGACCTCGCCATAGGCGCCGCCACCGATCTTGCGGAGAACATCGTGATCCGGAATGCTCGGATAACTTCTGTGAGGGGCGGGCATTTCAGTGGGAACGTCGAACATGGAACGTCCAACATGGAACGTCGAATAGGGAACTCGTGCTTATCGAGACTCTTCCTTGAGTTTTGGATGACCTGCGAGCGCTAGCGAACCATTTGTAAAATGGCGAAGCCCACACTTCATAGCCCTCAGGCAATTTTGAATTTTGAATTTTGAATTTTCAATCGATCTCGTCTTCCAGTTTCGCCAGCTCCTTTTTCAAGACCGCACCGACGCGGTGTTTCGCGAGATAGACCTGCGCCATGCTGACGCTGAGCTTTTCCTGCACCTCCTGCGCATCCATCTGCCTGACGACATAGAAATCGAAGATCTGGTATTGCTTGGGTGAAACCTGTGCCTTGACCCGCGCAAGCGCGGCGTCGGCGATATTCTTCTTCCATTCCACATTCCAGAGGCGCGAAAGGACGTCTCCATTGGGATCCTCGATACGGTCGATGATAGCGGTCTTGCGGTCGTCGGTCCATCCGCCGCCGACCATTGCGGTGTCCTTCTTGCGCTTGCGGAACTGGTCGTTGATACGCCAGCGGGTCATGTTCATCAGCCAGGTCTTGAATGAACCCTGATCCGGATCATAGAGCTTCTTCTTGCTCTGCTTGGCGATGGAAAGGATCGTTTCCTGCACGCAATCGAAGGCCTCCTCGGGGCGAAGCCCGGCCTTGATGGCGACGGAATAAATCAGCCGCCAGTAAGTCTGGTAGAATTCGTCCCAAGTCTTCTGGTCCTCCCAGTTGTCGAGGCGGGCGATCAGGCTCTTGCGGGTCTTGGCATATGCCTGGGTGATCGCGGCGTCCTTCTTCTTGGGCTTTTCCTTTTCGTCATCGGCCATTGCGGACTATGTAACACCTCCGGGAGAGCATGTCTTTCTCCAAAAAAACATTTTGTTAAGCGCCGCCCCCCCTCAGCTCCGGTTCGCGGAGCGTCTTTTCCCAGAAATACCGGCGGAAAATGACCTTTACGGCCGCCGAAAGGGGCACTGCAAGCAGCGCCCCGACGAAACCGCCGAGGATCATCGACCAGAAAAGCATCGAGAAAATCACCGTCAACGGATGGAGACCGACGGAATCGCCGACGATCTTCGGGGCGGTGACGAGCGAGTTGATCTGCTGCACCCCGGCGAAGATAAGCACCACGAAGCCGACATACGTCCACGGCTCCAGGTCGAAAGGCGCGCTGCCCGTCTCCGCATGCAGATAAGCGATGATGCAGGCCGGGATCAGGCAGAGGATGTTTCCGATGTAGGGGATAATCCCGAGGATGGCCATGAAGACACCGATCAGCAGTGCGTATGGGAGATCAAAGAAAAACAGCGCAATACCGACAAGGATACCGTCGATCACCCCCACGACCACCTGGCCGCGGAAGAACGAGATAAGGTATCCGTTGATTTCCTGGAGGGTGGAAACGAGTTCGGTCTTGAAGCGGGATGCACGCAGCGGGACGTATTCATGCCAGTGCTCGCGGATCGAGGCGGAGTCCTTGAGGAAGAAGAACAGATAGACCGGCACCATGATCATGCCCAGCACGAGCCCGAGGAAACCAAGGATCTTCGATGATCCCACGGAAAGCCATTTCTGGCCCGTTTGGAGGATCTCGCCCTTGTATTCGTAAAGCGTCCTTCCCGCGCGGGTGCGCCAGAAAAAATCCAGCGAATCCGGCGAGGGCGAACCATTGGCGTATGCGATCGGCTCACCGCCGTCCGTCGTCTCGGCCAGAGCCCAGCCCACCGGGCCGTCCATGTATTTATTTTGGAGATTGTGGAGCGAGCGGGCGAGCGCGGGGGAAAGATCCGACTGTCCTGCTGCGGGCTTGATTACGGGCTTTTCGGGCTCCTTCTCCTCTGATTCGGGCGATCCCTCCGTATCCGCTGCCACATCAAGGGCTTCACCTCCCGATGGAACGGCTTCGCTTGCGACGGGTTTCGAGAAAATTTCCCGGAAGAACGAGCGCCCGCCCTGAATCGCAGGCAGGACGGCGGCGACAAGAAGCGTTGCCGCCACCAGGGTCGCCAGGAAAACCGTGATGACGGCCCAAAGCCGGCTCAAGCCTCGCTTTTCGAGGATGCGAACCACTGGGTCGAGCAGGTAGGCGATGATCCCCGCCACCACCAGGGGCACCAGCACCGGCTGCAGGAAGCTGAATATTTGACCGATCATCCAGACAAGCCCCACCAGCAGCGAGCCAAGTACCAGCATCGAAAGGCCGGTCGCCGCGCTCCATAGCGTCTTCTGCTGGAATCTTGTCGGATACTTCATCTGCCTTGGTCTATTAGCGACCCCCGGGCTTTTTAACAACCTTTCTTGTCTGGCGGGGTGTGATATTTATCGGTGTTTCACACACGCTAGGGCTGATCCGGCTCGGTCAGCCCACTTTAAAAATCTAGCAGCCCGCCTCACCCACACGGAAGTGAGATCCCGGGGAAAATGCCGTGTCTTGCCGTGGCTTCACTCCCTTTCCGGAGCTGCGGCGCTTACGTTTTTGATCAGAGCCGCCCGAGCCGGATCAGCCCTACCATGATTGAATGAGTTGGGCTGAGTCAGGCGAATACACCAATAAAAATCACACCCTGTCTGCAGGGCGCCTAGGTTAGGGGGTTTTCAAGAGATTGAACCGCCAAGTACATGAAATTTGCCCCTCTCCAGCACCGGGCCGGAGAGTTTCGGATTATTCTCGTCGAAGCGTCCGAAGCTGCGCCCGTTCCTTGCGCCCCACCAAACAGTGTTGTTGTCGTCGAGGCATGCCCAGACGCCCTCGTATTTCGCACCGTTCCGCAGGTTTCCGAAGAATGAGTTCACATCCTTCAACCCCACACGCTGTTCATGCACGGCGATGACGGCAACCCAGGAGTGGCCTTTCCCGGTTGTCAGCCCGTCGAAGGCATCCTCATCCATGCAGACGAGTTCCTGCTGGAGGAAAACAACGGAAGGCTTGCCGTCCGCGGTGGCTTTTTTCCGGAAAGTGGGGCGACCACTACCCGCCTCCGCCCTGCCTTCGTCTTGTTTCACGAAAACCATGTCCGGGTGTGCTGACGCCTGGTTCTTCCATGAGACGACACGATCTCCGTCTTCTAGGATGACGCCCTTCGAGGCATCGAGATCGAGAACCAGTCCTTGCGCAGGCAGGGCTGATTTTTCCTCACCCAATGCGATGGGTGGAGACAGAAGAGCCAATTGGCAGATGACGATGGCGACAGCTTTCAAGGTGCCATCACATCAGCTGGGCACCGGCCTCGGCAAGCTCAGAACGCTCGCCGCGGTTGAGCGCGACATGGGCGCTGAATGGCTGACCTTTGAGGCGGTTGCGGGTGTATACGAGGCCGTTGCTGCGACTGTCCACGTAGGGGTTGTCGATCTGCGCCGGATCGCCGACGAGGACGAGCTTCGAGTCCCGTGACATCCGGGTGACGATGGTTTTCGCCTCCTGCGGAGTGAGCTGCTGCGCCTCGTCGAGGATGAAAAAGCGGTTCGGAATCGAGCGGCCGCGGATGTAGCAGAGCGCCTCGATCTCGAGGACTCCCTGCTCCATGAGCGTCTCGTAAGGTTTTTTCGGCGGGGCGCCTCCTGCGTTCGGCTTGGCCTGCTTGCGCTTCGGGCCGAGCGGGACGTTCGGGCGCATCAGAAGATCGAGCGCGTCATGGATGGGCTGCAACCACGGTCGCATTTTTTCGTCGAGTGAACCGGGAAGAAAACCGAGCTGGTCGCCCATCGAGACGACCGGGCGGCTGACGGTGATGCCAGTGTATTTCCGGTTAAACATCTCGTGCAGGCCGGCGGCCACTGCGACAAGCGTTTTACCCGTCCCGGCGTGGCCGTAGCAAGTGACGAGCGAAATATCGGGATTGAGCAGGGCGTCGATCAGGCAGCGCTGCCCGAGATTGAGCGGCTTGAGCACCTGCCCGTCGGGGATTTTCAGAACCTCCGGGATGTTCAGGCGGACGAACTTGCCGCCGAACTGGAGACGAGCGGGAATCGTCTGCTTCTCGCCGCATGCGAGCAGGACGTATTCGTTGATGGCAACGCCTTGGAATCGCTCGGACTCAAGCTCGATCTCGCCGCTGCTGGCGAAACGGTGGAGCTCCGCGGTGTCCACCTCAACGCGGCGGACATCGTAATTCGAGACCTCATGGGCATCGACCTTGTCATTGAGATAGTCCTGGCACTCGATGCTGACGGCGCGAGCCTTGAGCTGCAGATTGATATCCTTGGTGACGAGGGCGACCTGGCCGACCGGGTTGAACTGCTTGAGCAGGAAGCAGGCGGCGAGGATTCGGTGATCGACGCGGTCGCGATCCGGGAAAACGCGGTAGAACTGCTCGAGCTGTTCCGAGTTGTCAGCGCAGGCGGATGGATCGTAGATCACCAGGCGGATGGTGCCGCCACCCTCGGTGGGCACGCCGCTAGTTACTAGGGATGACGTATCAAAGATGTCGGTGAGCCTGCGGTGCACGCGGCGGGCGTTGGCTCCGCGCTCAGACTGCTCGCCCTTGAATTTATCCAACTCCGCGAGGACATCGACGAGTATGCAGATGTGGTTTTCCTTGAAACGCTCGAGGCAGGCGGGATCATGCAGCAGGACATTCGTATCGAGTACGTAGTTCTTGCCCTTTTCCGAAGGTGCCTTGAGGCCGAATTCCTCGATCGCCTTGCTGGCGGCGGAGGAGCGACGGGTTTTCTTGGGGGCTGCGACGGAAGGCGATTCTTCGAATAGGGCAGGTTGCATGGACACGATATCGGGGTTGACGGGTGATGGCGGCGTGAAAAACGGAGGAGGTGCGCGAAACGGGGCGCACCAGAGTGCCGGGGGGGCAGCTAGACGGGCCGGAAAGGACCCTTGCTGGGCCACCAAAGGGTGGCCGGGTGACATCTCTTTTTATCAAGATGTATAAACTATCTGTTTTTTACGGCGTGATGACAACCGCTAAATCAACGCTGCCCGCTTTTTGCATTGCGGGCAGCGCTTGGGAAACGGACTGCGATCAGCCCTTGAGCGAGCGCTCGGCCTCAAGCCAGTCGCTGTTGTGGTCACCGGGAAGGCCTAGTTCCATGCGGCGGCGGTAGTTGTGGTAAGCGGCCTTGGCGACGGCATCGAGAGCCAGGGCGGCTTTCTTCGCAGCGGGCTTTCTGGCCGCCTTTTTGGCAGGATTCTTTTTCGCGGTGGCCTTGGCCGGTGCTTTCTTAGCCGCTGCCTTTTTCGCAGGGGCGGACTTCACGGCGGACTTTTTGGCCGCCACCTTCTTGGTAGATTTCTTTGCAGACATGATTTTCGGAAATGCGTTCGGGACAAGACACCTTAGCAGGTTCGGTGCCGGGCTTCGCATAAGTGGGGTTTTCCGGCATTGCCAGTCCGAATCCTTGGCTTATCATACCCGCATGGAGCAGGACTATCGCTGGAGCGACATGCGCGACACCGGCGGCTACCGTCTCCCCGGCCCGGAGCATCTCGGTCGCTGGGCGACAGTGGCCATGCTGGTATCTATCCTGCTGCATGTACTGGTGTTTTTCGCTCTCGACCATGTGAGGATCGCGCTCGGAATTTCCCAGCCGGAGGAGCTTTCCACCGCCCCCATCAATGTCCGCCAAATGGAGGTCAAACCCTATGAGCCGCAGCAGGCGCTGCCGCCCGAGGAAACAGTCACCCCGCCGTCGGAATCCGCCTCCCTGCTGGAGGAGATCGATCTCCTGGATCTGCTCCCGGAGGACGTGGAAATCGACATCGCGCCCAGCATCACGGATCCGGAATACGCCCTGAAAATGTCCAACCCGCTCGCTGAGGGCGAACTGGACGCGCCGGACACGAAGGTTTCCTCAAATTTCGACATCAGTGCGGATCTGCCCGAGTTTGGTCGCATGGAGGAGGAGCTGAAACCGGCTGCCGTCGGCCAGATCACGGTCGATCCCGGTGCGGTCGTGGTTGACGACGGCCAGCTCAACGCATTCACCGATGAGCTAATCAAGAAGGGCAACAACGGCCTCGTGGACAACGGCAAGCTCGATGGCATCGAGTCGCTCGACCAGCTCTTGGATCTTCCCGCTAACCTCCTGCTTTCCAAGAAAACCCTCCTGCCCAGCGACCTAATCTTCGAGTTCAACCGCGCGGAACTCCGAGAAAGCGCGAAGGTCGGCCTGATGAAACTCGGCCTGCTCATCGACCGCAATCCGAACCTCTACTGCTGGATCGAAGGCCACACCGACCTCATCGGCGGAGACGAACCCAACTTCCTGCTCTCTAGACAGCGGGCGGACGCGGTGAAATCATATCTCGTCGAGTCCATGCGCATGGATCCGGAGCGAATCATCACCAGGGGCTTCGGGAAAACCCAGCCGCTCGTCTCCGGAGGTGACGCCGATGCCCAGACGCCCAACCGCCGCGTCGAGATCCGCATGCGCAAGACCCCGCCACCCGACGAGCCGATCAGGGTCACGCCCAAGGCGAAGCCGGTCACGCCGCCAGCGCCCCCGAAGGCGATCCTTGTGAAACCGAATGTCCCGCCGCCGCCGACACCGCCAAAGGCGATCGTCGGGCCGGATCAGCCCGAAATCCTCAAGGCCCAGCCGGTCGAGGAATTTCGCCCCGCGCCCCGCGCCCTACCCGTCGAGCCGTGAATCGTTGCGGATACTCCCTGCTGGGGCTCAGCTTCGGCGAGCTCGGAAACCTCCTCTCTGCGGACGGCTTGTACAGGCACCATACCAAGGAGCTGTGGGGAGCGATCCACCGCAAGGCGATCCAAGACCTCTCCACCGCCACCCTCGCCCCTCCCCTCACCCGCTGGGCCGCCGCTAACGTCGGCGAGGGCAAAAGGTATTTCATCGATCTCCCGGAGCAGGCGGAGGAAATCAACAGCAGCGACGGCCTGACACGGAAGTATCTGCTAAAATTGACCGACGGCCAGGTGATCGAGACCGTGCTCATGGAATACAAGGGACGTTTCACCGCCTGCGTCAGCTCCCAGGCCGGCTGTGCGATGGGCTGCGTGTTCTGCGCCACCGGCCAGATGGGTTTCGTCCGCCACCTCACCGCCGGGGAAATCGTTGCCCAAGTGCTGCACGTCCGCCGCATACTCGCCACAAGCCATCCTCACCGCCGCCTGCGCAACCTCGTCCTGATGGGCATGGGCGAGCCGCTGCACAACTACGATGCGGTCATGAAAGCGATGGACATCGTCTCGCACACCGGGGGCTCCTCCGTCGGCCCATCGCACATCTCTATCAGCACCGTCGGATACGTCCCGAACATCCTGCGCATGGCGGAGGAGAAACGCCCCTACCGCCTCGCGGTCAGCCTCCACGGATCCACCGAGGCGGAGCGCTCGGCTCTCGTCCCCGCCAGCAAGAAATGGGATCTCGAAACGCTCATCGCCGCCTGCCGCACATACTCGCAAAGCACCGGCAGGCGGATCTTTTTTGAGTGGACCCTGATCGCCGGGAAAAACGATTCCGTGGAAACCGCTGGGCGGCTCGCCAAACTCCTCGAAGGCATACAGAGCCACGTCAACCTCATCCCGCTCAACCCCACCGCTGGCTACGACGGACAGGGCAGCGACTCCGGCCGCGCCTTCCAGGAAACCCTCCGCGCCGCCGGCATCCCCTGCACCTTCCGCCAGCGCCGCGGCATCGACGTCGCCGCCGGCTGCGGAATGCTCAAGGCAGATCGGCTGAGGAAGACGCTGGCGAAGGACGGCTGAGCACCAGCCATGGAGCGCGGCTTCGCAAGCCGCTTGGGTTGACTGGTTTTGTTCTGAGGCGCTCTCCCGTGAATCATCGCCAAGGAAGCGGCTTGCAAAGCCGCGCTCCATATCGGCTACGCCGCGTCCCACTTTGAATCCCGCCCCGGAAAGCTGCGGATTCCGGTAGCTGAAACCACCCGCTTCACCATTGAAAGCATAGCGGTTCATTGGGGAAGATTTGGCGACCGCTTCAAGGGCATACCCAAGGAGGGTGGTGGCGGGAAAACGGCTTCCTGGCCGGGCGAATACGTGACTTCCTACAGGCTCGAATACAGGCAGGAGGGCTCTGGTGAATAGCTTCCCCTGCATGCATGGAAAGGACGCCCGGTGGATGAGAAAGCGGAAGGCGTGGAGGTTCAGCGGCTTCCCACGGATCAGCCCGGTTGCAGCTCAGAAGTCATCACCACAATCGTCACCCCCGATATTCAGAATATCGCCGAGGTGCGGATCCGCGCCAATGGCAGCCACTGGATCGGACTGTATGAATTGGAGGTCTTCGGAAGACCCTCACGATCCCCCGCTCCCTAGAACGGCTTGTAGATCCCGAGGTAGGCGGCACCCACCGCAGCCACGAGGCAGAGCGTGAGCACAATCACCGGGTGCAGGATCTTTTTCTTCGAAAGGACAGGAGCCGCGCCGATGAAAAGCCAGATGCCGAGTTTCGCCATCCACCAGTATTGATCCATCGGCGGTTTCTTGAGCATCGCGAAGCCGATGAGCAGGATGAAGATCAGCGAGATGCCGTGCAGCGCGGATGCCGCCTTTTTCTGGGAGCCTCCGAGCATGGTGGCACCGAGCGAGGCGAAGAGGGCGAAGACACCGGCGAGGTGGAGCGTTTTTAACAAAAGTGGATCCATATCTGGCGCGGAGCTTCGGCGGCGCGGGGCGCGAAATCAAGAGAAACCTAGAAAGTTACGGGGCGGAGGCCACGTAACAACTTGTGTCAATGAAACGCAAACTCGCATGGATCGGAGCTATTCTGGCCGGATTGTACCTGCTCACCGCCGGACCGATTCCGGATCCGATCCCGTTCATCGACGAGGGAGTCGCCCTCGCGGTTCTACTGAAATGCACCATGTTCCTTGGCTACGATCTGAGGAAATGGTTGCCCTTTTTCGGGAAATCCGCCAAATCCAAGCCCACCTGTAACAACGGGGGGATCAAGGACGTTACCATAGACGTCTGATCCGCATCCCCCGCCCACCTTCCATCACATCCATAAGAAATGAGCACCGAAATCGACCTCGACGAACACCCAGCAAAGACCAAGCGTCCCTATTTCCTGACATTTGTCGGCCTGCTTACCATCGCCGGACTCATCTCCTTGCCCTTCGTTGCAGGCGAGCCGGACGGTGATAAAATGCCCGATATCGTCCGTTTCCTCGGCCATTTCCATCCCTTCATCCTGCACCTTCCGATCGGTATTTTCGTCCTGATCCTCTGCCAGGAATTTGTCGCGCTGTTCTCCCGCCACAAACCATACCGGAGCATCCTGCCCGCGTTTCTCGGCGCCGCCAGCGCGGTCACGGCAATGCTTACGGGCTTCCTGCTCTACCAGGGCGGCGGCTTCGAGGGCAGCGAACTCGTGGAGGATCATCTCTGGGGCGGGCTGGCCTTCGCCTGTGCCGCCGTGCTGACTTTCATCGTCAAGATATGGAGCGCCGCACCGGGCTCGTCACAAGCGCTGTACCGCATCCTCGTCCTCGCCAGCGTCGGCGTGATGACCTACGCCAGCCACGACGGCGCATCGATCACCCACGGCAAGGACTACCTCACCGAATACGCCCCCGATTCGATCCGCAAACTGCTCGGCCTGGAGCCCAAGGAAAAAACGGAGGAAATCCCGGTCAAGCCGCTTGAGGAACAGATTGTGTATGCGGACATCGTCCAGCCCATCCTGAACAAGCGCTGTGTGCAGTGCCACAAAGAAGGAAAATCCAAGGGCAAGTTCCGCATGGATTCCTATGAAATGCTCGTCAAGGGCGGCAAGGAAGGTGACGGCATCGAGCCGGGCAACGCCGAGGACAGCAACATCGTCTACCGTACCGAGCTTGACGAGGATGACGAGGAGCACATGCCGCCGGAAGGCAAGAAGGACATCGAGGATCACGAGCTTGCGATCATCAAGTGGTGGATCAGCGAAGGCGCGGATCCCGAGAAAACCGTCGCCGATCTCGACCTTCCCGACGAGATCCGCGAAGCGATCGGCAAGCTCGATCGCTCCATCTCCAAGGGCGGCGATGCCGGTACCGGCGACAAGCCCAAGGCCAACACGCCCTCTGACGAACTGCGAGCCAAGGTCGCGGAGCTTTCCAAGGATTTCCCCGGCGGGCTGACCTTCGAGTCCCAGTCCACCTCCAACCTCACCTTCACCGGTGTCTCCCTGCGGAAAAACCTCACCGACGATCTTTTCGCAAAACTCGGCTCCGTGATCCCGAAGATGGTCACTGTCGATCTCTCGGCCTCATCGGTCACTGACGCGTCCGTCGCGCTGCTTGCCTCGGCCACGGATCTGCGGATGATTCGCCTTTCGGAAACCGGAATCACAGACGCAGCCATCGACACCCTCGTGAAGCTTCAGAAACTCGAATCAGTCAACTTCTACGGCACCAAGGTCACCGACGAAGGCGTGAAAAAACTATCCGCCCTTCCCAACCTCAAGCGCCTCTATCTGTGGCAGACGGATGTCACTCCCGCCGCCATCGAGGAGCTCCAGAAAGCGCTGCCGGAAGTGGAGATCGTGACCGGCATCTGATCCGGGCTTTTGCTCAGGGAGACATCGGTGGGATTTCCAAAGAAATCTAAGGGTACACGGCTCTTAACCCGAAGTTTGATGCGGAAGCCGAGCGGAAAGCCATTGAGAAGGCTTTGGCGAAGTAAGCCGGAAAGGAACTACTTCTCCAGCTCCGTAAATTTCTCCGCGCCTTTAATTTCCAACCTCGTCCACGGCGCTTCCGGGGTGATGTCCGCAAGCTTCAGGGCGGCCGGTGAAATACCGGCGGCTTCCGAATTGTGAAGGGCGGCGACCACCGCTGCCGGATCGAGGCGGTTGAGCGGCTGGGAAACGTAGCCCGCGCCGATATCGACGCCGTCGCTGCTACGCGCCTCGAAGTGGAGGTGAGCCGGATAATGGCCACCTGCGGTGCCGACGGTGCCGATCACCTCACCGCGCGCGACGAGGGAGTCGAGGGTGCTTTTGATATCGAGGAGGTGAGCATACATCGTGTGGACCGGTTTCCCCTCCGGATCGCGGTGGGCGAGGACGACAATGTTCCCCCAGCCCGGCGAGGGCTCGCCGGCATACACAACCAGGCCGTTGCCTGCGGCGAAAACGGGATCGCCGAGATCCGTGTTCATGCCGCCGATGCCGTTCAGATCGTCGCCCGTGTGATGGCCGCCGCGGCGGTCATTCATTTCCCAGAATTTCTGGGCGTTGTAGGTGAGCGCGCCGTTTTCTGAACCCATCGGCGTGTCCATTTTCGTAACGCTCGGGATCTGGTTCGCCTGCCAGGCGGAGAGAAAATGGAAACGCATGTCAGGGTTGCCGTTCTCCGGCATTTCGAAGGGCGTATCCCAATCCTGGAAGCCGACAAGCTTGACCTCGGCCACCCCCGTCTGCGAGCTACGCCACACCGCGTAGCCGACAAGTCCGGCGGCGATCACTAGGGTCAGGAGCAGGCGGGCGGATTTCATTCCCTGATTACGGGGGGAAACGGGGGTTTGTTCAATGACGGAGATGGATCGGGTTTTGTTCCCGTGACAGGATTCATCAAACAAACGGCGTATCCCTCCCGCTGTGGACAAATATGCACCAACCTAAATGAAACCTCTATTCGTCGCAGCCTCCCTGATGGCTCTTGCCACAGTGTCCTCTGCCGAGGAAATAACCGCTCCGGATGTGCCGCTCAATGTGGTCGGGGTTTTTCCCCATGGAACTTTCTCCGAAGCTGGCAGTGAGGGCGACTACACATTCAAGGGCGACACTGCCGTTGACCTCAAGTGACGGGGACGGATAGGTTGAGTTTCACCATGGATGCAGAACTGGAAAAAAGCGTAGCGGCACTCAGGCTCGAAAAGGTTGAGCGGCACATCTTCCTCTGCGCCCAGCCAACCGAAGCGAAATGCTGCGAACCCGCCGCCGGCGCGGCCTCATGGGATTTCCTAAAACGCCGGCTCAAGCAACTCGGCCTCTCCGGCAGTGGGGAAAAGGTGGCTCTCCGCACCAAGGCGGACTGCCTCCGCGTCTGCATGCGCGGGCCCGTAGCGGTCGTGTATCCCGAAGGTGTCTGGTACCACTCCTGCACACCGGAGGTGCTGGAGCGAATCATCCAGGAACATCTCATCGGCGGGCAGATCGTCGATGAATTTTGCCTGAATGAGTGATTGGAGGGGCGAACGCTGGTTCGCCCCTCCTCATAAAATGTTCACTCCGCCACCAGCTCCCGCACCAGCGCCGGACCCTGGTAAACGAAGGCGGTATAGATCTGAACCAGATCCGCTCCGGCCTTGAATTTTGCTTCCGCATCCGCTTTTGAGGAAATTCCACCCACCCCGATGATAGGGATTTTTCCCGAGAACTCGGAGGCGAAGGCCGAGAGCACCACATTGGATTTTTCGAAAACCGGTTTCCCGGAAAGTCCGCCCGCTTCGTTCGCCCAGGGATGATCTTTCACCGCCTCGCGATCTAGTGTGGTGTTGGTCGCGATCAGGCCGTCGAGCCCGCCGTCGAGGAAAGCTTTTGCGAGATCCGTCACCTGCTGCGGCTCCAGATCCGGGGCGACTTTGAACAGAATCGGCACATGCTTGCCGTGTTTTGCCACGAGTTTTTCCTGGGAAGTCTTCAACAATTCCAGCAACCGCGCCGTGGCATCCGCCGCCTGCAGATCACGCAGTCCCGGGGTGTTCGGAGAGGAAAGATTCACCGCGATGTAATCCGCCACCGGGTAGGCTTTTTCCAGGCAGGCGAGGTAGTCGTCCGCCGCATTTTCGTTTGGCGTGTCCTTGTTCTTGCCGATGTTGAAACCGATCGGGCCGGTGAAGGATTTGTGGGCGCGGACGTTTTCCACCCCCGCATCGATCCCGGGATTATTAAAACCCATGCGGTTGATGATCGCCTCGTGCGGGATCAGTCGGAACAGGCGCGGCTTCGGGTTCCCCGCCTGTGGCCGCGGGGTGATCGTGCCGATCTCCACAAACCCGAATCCCAGCCGCCCGAGGGCGTCGATCGTATTGCCCTCCTTGTCCAAGCCCGCCGCGAGGCCGATCCGGTTGGGGAATTTCAGACCCATCAACTCGATGGGCTCGCTCTCCGGAAACGGCTTGGAAAGCAATTCCAGCAGCCCGGTCTTCTCAGCAAATCTCAGCCCGGCCATGCTCGCATGATGCGCCACCTCCGCATCGAGGGAGAACAGGATTTTGCGGGCGAGTGGGTAGGCGGCGTCGATCACGTGGCGATGCTGGCCGCTGCGTGAAAATTTTCAATGCAAACGGGGAAAGGATCGCGCAAAGCCGCGAAGGAAGAGGATTTTATAAGGAACGAAGGAATCATTGAGGCCATCTTCTTTTCCTGCCTCCTTCATTCCAGCCTTTGCGCCTCGGCGGCTTTGCGCGCGATATTTCTGGAATGCCAGGTCAAGGGTGCCCTTTGTCGTATTCCTTGAGTCTTGTGTAAAAGTAAGGCCGGGTGTCGACGACCGCCCCATCGGCTTTGCGAATCTGGTAGGGCTTGCCGGAGAAAGAGGATTTCGAGGCGAGGCCGTCGATGAATTGCTCGGCGGTTTTGACGCGCCTCCCGGCCTTGCCGAGCTTCATACGCAAGTGGCTACCAGCCGCCTTGGTGTCGTATTCGGTGCCGTTGCGGATGAAGACCGCGCCTTTGAGCGACTCGACGTTGCTGATGAGATGCTCAATGCGGGCATCCTGTTTCGCATCACGAGCGTGGGCCGCGATCGGGATCAGGCAAAGCAGCAGGGCGAGGATCATACGGATTTTCATGGGAAGAGGATATGGACGAACAACGATTCCACAAATGAAATCCTGGGTTCGCAGGAGCACGGCGAATATTTCTCGGGCTCCGTGGCGGTTGTCGTCGCGATTTAGAAATCGCTGTTCCTTTCCTGCAGGAAATGACCTACCACCCTCGCGATATGCACAGCCGCCCGCCGAAAAAATTCGTCCCTACGCCTTTCGAATACCATCAGGAGATCGATCTGCGGATTGATTCGCTGACAAACCTCGGTGCCGGCGTCGGGCGGGTGGATGGCTGGGTGGTTTTCGTGCCGTATGCGCTCCCCGGGGAGTTGGTGCGGACGAGAATTTTCCGCAACGACAAGAACCACTCGCAGGGGGATCTGGTGGAGGTTTTGGAGAAATCGCCGGATCGGGTGGAGCCGGGTTGCCCGCTCTTCGGCGAGTGCGGGGGCTGCCAGTACCAGCACCTCTCCTATGACAAGCAACTGGCGTGGAAGACGCGGCAGATCAAGGAACTGCTGAAACACATGGCGAGCGAGGAGCGGGAGGTGAATCCCTGTGAAAGCACCGAACAGATCTGGAACTACCGATCAAAAATCACGCCACACTTCGAAAAGCCGATCGACGGGGTGGTGAAGGAGATCGGTTTCCTGAAAGTCGGGCGGCGCAACGATTTACTCGATATAACAAACTGCCCGATCGCGATGAAGGAGATCAACGAGGCGCTGCCGGAGGTGCATGCCGATGTCCGGGCGAACGGGCGGCAGTTCAAACGTGGGGCGACGATCCTGCTGCGAGCAACGGAGGGACGAGTGGAGCGGAACCCGAAGGCGATCGCCCGCGAAGAGGTCGGTGGGGTGAAGTTCGACTTCGTTGCAGGAGAGTTTTTCCAAAACAATCCCTTCATATTGCCGAAGTTTACGGAATACGTGGCCGAAAAGGCACTGGCTGGCGGAGCGAAATACCTCGTGGACGCGTATTGTGGGGCCGGACTGTTCGGGCTTTGCCTGGCAGAGCGTTTCACAAAGGTGATGGGTGTGGAGGTGAACGAGGCGGGCGCGAAGTGGGCGGCGAACAATGTTTCCCTGAACGGTTTCGACAATGTCAGCATCCTTCAGGCGGATGCGGAGGCGATTTTTGAGAAAATCGATACCCCGGCTGAGCAAACGGCGGTGGTGATCGATCCGCCGCGAAAAGGCTGCACGCCGGAATTCCTCGCACAGTTGGTGGAATACGCACCGGAGCGGGTGGTCTACGTCTCCTGCGATCCGGCGACGCAAGTACGTGATTACAAGATACTAAGGGAATCCGGATACGTGCTGGAGGAGGTGCAACCCTTCGACCTTTTCCCCCACACCCGCCATGTGGAGTGCGTAATGGTGCTGGTGAAAGGCCTGATTTGACATTGTGATGACTCCGGCTTGATTTTCCATCCACTCATACTTAGCCTGCGACCTCGAATCCTATGAAGAAATCCCAAGATCCCCGGCGCGCCATTTTTTTCACGGCGGCCTTCGTTTTGCTCATTTGCGGAATCATCCTCACCGGAGTGGCCCTGAACAAGCGCCAAGCGGCCAAAACCGCAAGCATCGCAAATGAGGAACGCAACGCCGCCACTGCAACAGAAGGGAACGGAGCGGCCGCCGCAGAGCTCCGCCGGGAACGCGAGGATGAGGCGATCACTTACGAATCCCAGAACGGCGACGAAAAGCTGAAGCTCATCATGAACAGGATCGTCACCCGCAATGTGGATGGCTTGGACAAAATCGTGCAGCTCAACCCGCCCGCTACTGCGGCAACCCTGCGCAAACGCCTTTCGGAGCACGAAGCGCCACTCGGCGTATACCCGCTCGCCTATGACGAGAGTGACAGCTTCGACGGATTGCGCATCATCACTTCGCAAATCCGCGCCAAGATGCCCCGGGAGGATGCGGAAAAGCTCGCACGGAGTAAGAGCCTGAGTATCGTCGATTTCCCGGATTACGCACCGGAATGGGTGATTTTCGCGGCCGCAGATCCCTTCGATGCCATGGACAAGATCGCCTCCATCAGGGGTGAATCGTCGGTGCAGTCGGCGGACGTTCTCACCGGCAGACGCCCCGTCCCGATGGAGATGCCAAACGATACGCTGATCGGAGACCAATGGCACCTTAAAGCATCCGGCACGGCACTGCCCGGCACCGACATGAATGTGGAAGATGCATGGAACTACGGCGGGGTGGGCGGCGTGCTCGGGCGTGGAATCAGGATCGGCATCGTCGACAGCGGGATCAATACGGCTCACCCGGATTTCGTCGGCAACTACGACAACACGATCGATAAAGACTTCATCACCGGAGACAACAACCCCGATGCACCAGCGGGCAGCGATGAGGACCACGGCACAGCCGTTGGTGGCGTAGCGGGCGCCCGCGGCAACAACGATCTCGGCGTATCGGGCTCCGCACCGGAGGCAATCCTCGTCGGCGAGAGGTTGATCGTGGGTGCTTTCACCACAGACAAGCAGAACGCGGATGCACTCGCCCACCGCGTGGATGTGATCGAGATCAAGAACAACAGCTGGGGCTACGGCGGATCACTCTACAAGACCGATCCGCTCCTTGAGGCGGCACTCAGGAATTCCTGTGAAAGCGGTCGTGACGGAAAGGGAACGATCTTCACCTTCGCCGCCGGAAACGACGGTGATGTCGAGGACAGCGCGAACTACAGCGAACTCACCAGTTCAATCTACACCATGGTTGTCGGCGCTACGAACTCACAGCACGTCCGCGCGTTTTACTCGGAGCCGGGGGCAAACCTAGTTATCACAGCACCATCAGGCCGCGGCGGCGGTGATCCTCCTGGCACTTTGGGTATCACCACTGCAGACCGCACCGGCGAAGACGGTTACAACGGTTCAACCGGAACCGAAGGTGATTACACAGATACTTTTAACGGAACCTCGTCCTCCTGCCCTGCCGTTTCCGGTGTGATTGCTTTGGTGCTTGAGAAAAACCCGGATCTCGGCTGGCGGGACGTACATGAAATCTTGATCCGAACGGCCGTGAAGTTCAATCCGACAGAACCCGGCTGGCTGACAAACGCGGCCGGCCTGCATTTCAACAACGACTACGGTGCGGGGCTCATCGATGCCACAGCGGCCGTCAACCTCGCCGCGACATGGACAAACCTCGATCCCCAAATCTCCGTAAAATCGACCAAGACCGGCCTCGGGCTGTCCATCCCGAACAACTCCTCGGCCGGTCGCACCCTGCTGTTTCCCCTCCCCTCCTCCAACATCACCACCGAGCACGTGACGGTGAGGCTCACGGTGAACCACAGCGCGCGGGGTGACCTCGAAATCTCCCTAACTTCTCCGTCGGGCACGCAAAGCAAGCTCGCCTTCGTCCGCAACGACCTTGGCAACGACTACAACGACTACACCTTCAGCACAGTCCAGAACTGGGGCGAGGATTCAAACGGCGTGTGGACGCTCAAAATCGCAGACCGGAAAAGCACATCAAACACGACCGGCGGCACGGTGAACGCCGCCGAGATCACCATCTACGGCGCAGCGTCGCCACCGGTGAACCCCGCGCCCATCGTCCAGATCACCAGCCCGCAGAGCGGCGCGATCTTCAGCCCCGGGGTGGGCTTCACGGTCGACGTCAGCGCCCAGGATTTCGACATCGACGGAATTGAGGATGAGGTCACCAAAGTGGATCTCTACGAAAACGACATACTCATCGATACCGTCACCACCGCACCATACAGCTTCGCCCTCAACCCCGCGAACGACCTATACACCTACGTCGCAAAAGCGACCGACCCCGACGGCCTAGAAGGCGAATCCCTGCCGGTTTTCGTGACCGTGAAAAATCAGACCCCGGTGATCGCCTCGGTAACGCTCAACGCCGCGAGCCAAGCCTACGATGACCTGCCGCTCAGCGTCACAGCCGTCGACGCCACGGATCCGGAAAACGATACGATCACGCTGATCTACAAATGGGAGTTCAGCACGGATGAGGAGAATTACACGGATTCCGGCGTGACCACCGCCAGCCTGCCGGTGAACTTGCAGAATAGCGGCAAGCTATGGCGCTGCACAATCACCGCCACCGACGGCATGACAACCAGCGCACCGTTTGTCACCGGCACGGTCAACCTTCTGGATCGTCCGCGTTCCTCTGCGGTCCGCCCAGGCGGCACCTACACCTACCAGAGCGGCCTTGTGCTCAAGGGCGATACGCTTGTGATCAACAGGCAAGCCATCATCCAGGAGTTCAGCCAGGGTCCGGGTGGTGGCACTTCGGAATGGATCGAAATCCTGACGCTGGAAGAAGGCAGCCTTGCCGGATGGACGCTGGCAGACAACGGCGGCAACTCCCTGGTGTTCGCTGCGGATCCATGGTCCGTAGTTCCCGCAGGCACACTGATCATCATTTACAACGGGCTCGTAGACAAGGATGGCCTCCTCCCCGCCGACAACACTGACTTTTCAGACGGCTCCGTGGTCATTTCCAGCACCAACGAAACCCACTTCACCGCAGCTTCGGCATGGCCGACGTTGGACAACCTCGGGGACTCGATTTTCCTAAGAGACGGCATCGGCGCCAGCGTCCATGAGCTTGCATATGGCAACTCCCTATTCGCATCACCAAACGTAGGCCGGGTCGGCGCGAGCCAGGCGGCCTACTTCGCCGGCCAATCGGATGCCGGGGCAAGCCTGGCCAACGAGTGGCTCGTCACCAGCGGATCCTCTGCGAGAACCGCCGCCTTCACCGCAGCGCTCAGCCCACCCTCGACAAACAGTATTTTCCCCGCCGCGGTCTTTACCAACGGGCGTTACGTTCAGGATTTCGGCAACGTCCCCGGGGCGTCAGGCACGCTTTTCCCAACTGGCTGGTCGTCCTATTCAGTGGACCTCGGCACGACCCAGACCACGAACTATGACGAAATGTTGCTCCTCTCTGACGGAACCAGGGTAGGCTCAGCCTTCAACTTCGGCTCCCGCATCGGGATGCTCGCCGGCTCTATCTCCGGGGGCACCACCCGCTTCGATCCAGGCTTCATCGCGCTCGCGCTCGACAACACCCGCGGCCTGACCGGCCTGCAGATCAGCTACGATATCATCAAGATTGCGGAGCAGCAAAAATCGATGACGATGAACCTGGAGTACACCACCGGCAACCCCGGCAACACCAGCACCACATGGAACCCCGTATCGGGCGCCGCCTACAACTCCGATACTTCGCCGACGGGCACCGTGATCAGGCTCAACAATGTGCCCTTACCAACGATTTTCGAGGATCGCGAATCACCCATCTATCTCCGCTGGTACTATCACACGGCTATAAATAACCAGAAATCCGGCCAGCCGGATGCACTCGCGATCGACGGCCTCATCATCTCTTCGGACTCCTCGCCGAACATCTTCCTGACCCTCGGGCTCGATCCCGACACGTTCTCGGAAGCGGATGGAGAAAATGCATCCGTCGGAAGCGTGACGATCAGCCAGGCGGTTTCCTATGACCTATCAGTGAATATCTCCTCGTCCGACATCACCGAGGCAGCCGTCCCGGCATTTGTGGTGATTCCGGCAGGCGAGCTCTCCACGACATTCCCAATCAGGGCCGTCGATGACATCATCTCGGACGGCGTGCAGAGCTCTACGATCACCCTCTCCGCCACGGATTTCCTGAACGTCTCGAAGGTTCTCACCATCACCGACGATGAGCCCATCCTCATCGGTGTCACCCCAGGTCTTCCAAACAACCCCGGCAACGGGAACTTCGTCGACCGCCTCCGCATCGGTAAGATCTACGAGGCTCCCGCCTACTTCGTCGCCGCCGAAACGCCTCTTCCGGACGGCCTCTTCATCGACAGTGAGACCGGCCTGATTTCCGGAACAGTTTCTCCGACGGCCACCCTCGGAGAATACACCGTGATCATCGAAATCAGGAACGTGCTCGGCGGGTTCTCCTCCCAGACCATTGTCATCGAGGTTTCCGACACCGTCTTCAGCAGCTATTCGCAGTGGATCGACCAATTCGCCAATATTGACAAATCAGTCACCGGCAACACAGATCTCGACGATTTGCCGAACCTTGTCGAATACGTCCTCAACAGCCGCCCCGATCATTTTGAGCAGCCCTCACCCGTTACCAGCTCGTACACGCCAGCAGCGATGTCGATCACGTATACGCGATCAAAGGATGTCAACGATGTGTCGCTCGTCGCCGAATGGTCCCCAACCATGGCAGAGGGCTCCTGGGAAACCGAAGGCGTCCTCAACGAACTGCTGGTTGACGGGATCGATACCCAGACGATCCGCTCTTCGGTTACCATCGACCCGCTTCATCCGGCGCGCTTCATGCGGCTTAAAGCTGTCGGCCCGCCGCCACCGGAATAGCGGATCTTGCCTGCCGGGTCTGATTTTCCGAAAGTCCAGAGCCCGGCGGACAGTATACCTGTCCACACGGAGTTCATCGCAGATTCTGGCGATGAACTGCCCCGCGCTTGAAAGAGCCACAATCCTTCTATTTTCCTATTGCAAACCAGTCTCAATTAGCTGAGCATTTCCCCGATGACACCATCCTCCACAACCAACCGCTCGGCGCAAAGCCCGGTGACCTTGAACCAGGTCGGAGTCAATTGTGATGTGCGCATCAGCAGCCTCAACGGTCCGGCCTGCGAGCGCCTCCGGGATCTCGGCTTCTGCGAGCAGATGCAACTGCGTAAAATTTCCAACGGCCGCAACCTTATCTGCACCGTTTGCGGCGCAAAAATGGCGATCAGCCGCGATTTGGCCGAGCAGGTTCTTGTTTCCCCGATCCGCTGAACCCGCTCATGTCCACCGTGCCTGAGGTTCCGCCCACTGTCGCACTCGTCGGTAATCCCAACTCCGGGAAGTCCACAATTTTCAACGCCCTGACCGGCAAGAACCAGCGCGTGGGTAACTTCGCAGGGGTCACCGTCGAGGTGAAGGTCGGCGAAACCTACAACCCCCACGGCAAGAAGCTCCATGTGCTCGACCTGCCCGGTTGCTACTCGCTCCGGGCGAACTCCCCGGACGAGAAAATCGCCCTCGAAGCACTGACGGGCCAGCTTCCCAAAACCGCAAAACCCGATCTCGTCGTCTGCGTCGTCGATGCCTCAAACCTCGAGCGCCACCTCCAACTCGCACTTCAGGTCATCGAGCTCGGCCTGCCCTGCGTGCTCGCCCTCAACATGGTCGACGTCGCGGAAAAGAGCGGCCTTCGCCTGGATCCTGCGAAACTTTCCGAAGAACTCGGCATCCCCGTCGTCCCCATGCAGGCGAAAGCCGGAAAAGGCATCACCGACCTGAAACAGGCGCTCCGCCATCCGTTCCCGCCGGTCTCCGAGGCCACATGGCTGGCCAACGCGGAGAGTGACGAAAACGACCGCCGCGATTTCATCGCAAGGCTTTGTGAACTCGCCGCCCGCCGGCCCGATTCCCAGCAGCGCACCCTTTCCGACAAGCTCGACTCGTTTCTTCTGCATCCCTTCTTCGGTTGGGTGGCATTGGTTGCGGTGATGTTTTGCGTATTCTGGGCCATCTTCTCCTTCGCTTCTATCCCGATGGATCTGATCGACGGCGCACTCGGCGGCTTCGGCGGTTGGGTGGAGTCCCTGATGCAGCCCGGCGATTTCCGCTCGCTGCTGGTGGACGGTATCATCGCCGGAGTGGGTGGCGTGCTGGTTTTCCTCCCGCAGATTATCCTGCTTTTCCTTTTCATCGGCCTGCTGGAAAGCTCCGGTTACATGTCTCGCGCGGCTTTCCTAATGGACGGGGTGATGGCCAAGGCCGGCCTCAGCGGAAAGTCTTTCCTGCCCCTCTTCAGCTCTTTCGCCTGCGCCATTCCCGGCGTGATGGCCACCCGCACCATCGATTCCGCAAAAGAGCGCCTGGTGACCATTTTCGTCGCCCCCTGGATGAGCTGCTCGGCACGGCTGCCCGTGTATTTTCTCGTCGTCCCCCTGATACTCGGGGAAAAAGAAGGCTCGTGGAAACAGGCGCTCATCCTCTTCGGAATCTACGTGCTGGGCACTGTCACGGCATTCGTCGTCGCCCGTGTTCTGCGCGGCAGGCTCGGCCCCGAGGCAACGACCAGCCACTTCATGCTGGAGCTGCCTTCCTACCGGATGCCGCAGTGGGGCTATATCCTCCGCCATGTCCTCGACCGCGGCTGGGCCTTCGTCCGCAAGGCGGGAACCGTCATCCTCGGGCTCTCCATCCTGCTCTGGGCGCTGGTAACCTATCCGAAATCCGACTCCGAGGATCCGGGAGAAGCCCTCGCTCACAGCGCCATGGGTCGCATCGGCGAAGTGATCGAACCCGTCGTCAAGCCCCTCGGCTTCGATGGCCGCACCGGCACCGCCATCCTCACCTCCTTCGCCGCCCGCGAGGTTTTCGTATCCTCGATCGGCATCATCTTCAGCGTCGAGGAAACCGATGACGACGTCGAAACCCGCTCCCTGATCCGCGATAAGATCTCCAAAGCCACCTGGCCCGACGGCAGGCCGCTCTTCACCCCGCTGACCATGGTCTCGCTGCTGGTCTTCTTCATCTACGCGCTCCAATGCCTACCCACTACCGCCGTAGTGGCAAGGGAGGCCGGCTCATGGAAATGGGCCATCGGCCAGTTCGTGTTCATGTCCGGCTTCGCCTACCTCGCCTCACTCATCGTCTTCCAGGTAGGTCGCCTGATGGGCTTCTGAAATTTGAGATTTAGAATTCCGAGTTTAAGGTTTCAACGAAATGGATTGGCAAACGATCACCGCCCTCAGCTGCGTCCTCGGCACCTTGGCCGTCTTCGCCTACCGCATCGCCCGCCCCTCGGGGAAAAAATCGGGCTGCGGAAAAAGCTGTGGCTGCGGCGTGGAGAAGAAGCGGTGACCGCGCAGATTTTCATAAATTTCACTTCTCCCCACCCACCTTGATCCTCGCAGGAACATCGTTGATGCTGATCCCGGCTTTACCGAGGGCGTCCCAGATTTCAAGGAGCCTTTCCAGAGGCAAGCGGCGGTCGGCCTCGAGCTCCAGCTTCCGACCGGGATTCTGATTCTGGTAGGCGGTGAGGTAGGCCCCGAGCAGCCCTTCGGGGACGGCGAGTGTGTCCAGGGTGATATTTCCCGTGGCATCGACGGCGATCACAGAACGGGTGTCGGTAATTTTTTCCGAGGGAATTTCCTTCACCGTGGGAAGCTCGATCTGGAGCACCTCGCGGGGTTTCTTAAAAGTCGTCGAGACGATGAAAAACACCAACAAGATGAACAGGATGTCGATCATCGGGACGATGGGCACCTGGGCCCTGCTGCGCTGGACGCGATGGAACTCCATTTCCTAGAGGGTGCTGTTGCCAGAGCAGGCGGAGACGAAGCCGTTGAGAATCAATTCCATACGGGCGGTGATGCGCTCAATGCGGCGGGTGAAATAGCTGTGGGCGATCACGCATGGCACCGCGATGGCGAGGCCGAAAATCGTGGTGTTGAGCGCCTCGGCGATGCCGCGGGCGATGGCGAGGTGATCCGTGGTTTCACCGAGCCCCTGGAAGATGGTCACGAGCCCGGAGGCGGTGCCGAGTAGGCCGAGCAGCGGCGCGATGGTGATGACAACATCGAGGACGCCGATGCCTGAGTGCATTTTCACAACCTCCTCGCGGGCGGAGGCTTCAACCGCGCGGCTGATTTCCTCAGCGGTTTTTCCGTGGTGTTTCAGAGCGACCGCACCGAGGCGGGCAAGAGTACTGCCGCCTTGTTTCAGCTCGGACAAGACGGGATCCGATTCACCGGACTCGATGTTTTCCAATCCGCCTGCCAGCCCGGCGGGGACAGTCCGCGAGCGAGCGAGGGAAAGCGCCTTGAAGCCGATGGCGGTGAGGCCAGCGATGGAGCAGAGGATGAGAGGGTAGATGAAGACGCCGCCCTTTCCGAGAAATTCCGCGGTGGCTGAGGTTGCGCTGATTGCGAGATAGTCCATTCGTTATTTCGTTAAAAGTAGAAGTTGAAGATCAATTCGAGCGCGTCGCCGGCCATTTCCTTTTTGACCGCCGGCGGCATAGCCGGGATGGGTGCTTTGCGTATCGAGTTCAGGGTGAAACCTTTCTGCACCTCGCCGGTCTGGTTGTCGCCAATAAACTGAACGCTTTTAATCCGGCCGCTTTCTGAAACGAAGAACCGCACGGTCAGGAAACCCGGGGTAATGAAATCGCGATGCTTCATGCAGTTGAGCTGCCACTCTTTCTCCACGGCCCGCCCGATGGCCGCCTGGTAGCGCCCCATCGGGGAGTTCGTCACATCGAGCGCGCTTTCCCCGTTGCGTTTGAGGTTTCCCCTGATCGCCGTCTTGCTTTGGTTGCCCCGAAAGGCGGGATCGTCGATCGGGGTCGGCTTCGGTTTGGGCTTCGGTTTGTCCTCCACCTTTTTCTCGGCCAGCCCTTCCGATGCCCCGTCGCGCGCTTTCTTCTCCTCGCGGGGCTTGATGTCCTCGCGCACCTCGCCCTTCGCAACGGGAATTTCGATCGGGTTCGGCCCGTCGAGGAGCTTTTCGCGGATTGCGGTCTCGGCTTTCTCCGCCTCTCCGGGAATTGGGGATTCTTCGCCCTTCGCCATCTCTGCGGGCGGCTGCACGGGAACGGGCGGTGAAATAGGAGACAGCGCGGCATCAGGCGGGACAACAGGGCGCATCAAACTATCTAATCTGCCGTCCTGATAATTGCTCTGGGTGGTTTCGATCTCCTCTTCGTGCCTCGGTTCACGGCCCGCCTGTGAAGGCATGGCGAGGGCGTTGGCATCCGCTGCGCGATCGCTTGTCGCCCTGGTGTTTCGCTCACCGATGTACCTGCGGCTGGCAGGAGCCTCCGCACTCTCCTGCTCCGGCGTAGTGCGGACAACTTCCGGCGGTTGGACCCTTTCTTCCACAACAACGGCGGGCACCGGCTCGCGCTTGATCATTTCCGGGAAAATCTTTACCGTCTGCTCGGGCTGGAAAACCTCCGGCACGGCATTCCTCCGCTCGATCTCAGAGCGGATCGCCTCGATGCTGACCCATGCGAGAAGAAGTCCGTTCAACAGCACGGAGACGCAGAGCGCCACCGCCCAAAGGCGAGCCTCATCCCCGTTCGGTCGTGCAACTGCGGTGGCCACTGGGACATATTGCCTCATTTCACCGCCGGTGCAACGCTTCGATTGGCTCCGGGCTATCGGACAGCCTGCAAAGAAATCCGGCAATCACCCCCCCTCCGAAGCCAAAGACATGGCCGAAGACGTCGACACCGGCTCCCGGTGCCGCCCCGCCCAGCCATCCCAGCAGCACCATGCCCGCTAGCAAGGGCGCGAGCACCCGCAACCATGGCATCCGGACCTTTTCCCGAAAATTCTCCACAATCCCTATCCCCGAGAGAATCCCGAGCGCACCGAACACCGCCGTAGAGGCTCCGAGCGAGCTGAAAGGCACCGGCCACGTGACCCATGAGGTGATGGCGTTACCCGCCGTTCCCGCGAGCAGGATCATCGCCCAGCCTTTCCAGGGTCCGAGCGATTTCGATACGAGCATGCCGAACACCGCACCACTCGCGAGGTTCCCGACGATGTGCGGGCCGTCTCCGTGGAGGAACAGCGCGGTGAAAGGCCGCCACCACTCACCCCGGCCGATCAGACCTACGCTCGATGAGGCAAAGCGATCTGAAATCGATGGGTTCTCTGCTTGGAAACGAAAAACAACGAGCAGTGTCGCCGCCCAGGCGAGCACATGGAGGACGCCCGCCGGATGCCTGCCCCAGTTCGAAGGGAGCAGCGGCAGCACCGGCTCAACGCGGGACTCCTCGTCGTATTGCACGAGTTCATCGGAAATTTTCGGCGCGGCCACAGGCTCGGCCTGAACATCGTACTCGCCCGGCCCGCCTCCGTGCTCGACGCGAACGGCCTCCCCCATCGCAAGCGCCACCAACGCATGCTCGTGGGCATCGTCGAGCGAGCCGTAGCTGCCGACATCAACCCAACTCTCTTCAGGTTGATCGGGGTCTATGGATTGTTCGCTCATGGATTGTCTCGCCATGATCGCTGCGGAGCGCGGCTTTTCAAGTCGCTTGGTTGCGCTGGGTATCAGGGGGTGAGGCGGAGCGTTAGAAAGCGGCTTGAAAAGCCGCGCTCCATATTCGTCAAGTGGAGCGTTGCGCGATGAAATCCATGGCCGCACCGGCCCGCAGGACGGCCAGCGAGAAATGTCCGAGACCGTCCACGATATCCAGAGTGGCGTTGGGCATTTTTGCGGTCAGGTCTTCGACAAGCGTGGTGGGGATGTTTTTGTCGTCGCCGCCGTGCCAATAACGGATCGGGTGGCTGATTTCCTCCGGCCTGAACTCAGGCTTGCTGAGATAGATTTCCGCATCGGTCATCACGCCCTGCCCGCCGGACAGCCCGCAGACCCCCTCGGTGAAACTTTTCGTAAGCACAGGCCAGATCTCGGTATCATGCAGCATGATCTCCCGATCCGCTCTGGAAAGGCTGCGTAGAAGCAGCGACATCGGGATCGCATCCGGCCTGCATTTCGCGGCAAGCGAGGCGAGGCGAAACCCTCCGGTGAAAAACGGCGCAGGGGCTTTCCGAAGCGGGATGAGGGTGCGATAGAGCGGATGCAGCCCCTCGGTGCCAAGATCGGTGAGCGGTAGCGGCACCATACCCGCGAGAACAGCGGAACCGGTCAACCGCTCCGGAATCATCGCGGCGCAGGCAAGCACATACGGGCCACCGCCGGAGACCCCGAGTTGGCCGAACTTGGCTATCCCCAGGTGATCCGCGAAACGAGCCATCAACTCCGGCCAGTCATCCAGCTTGCGGTCACGGATAAGCGTCGACTTCCCTATCCCCGGCCGATCGGCAGCAATCAGCCGGATACCGCGATCCTTGGCGACATGATGCGCCAACCGCGCCTGCAACCGGGAACTCGGCCAACCATGATAGTAAAACACCGGCTTTCCCGATGGATCGCCGAATTCGTTCCACGCCAGCTGCTTGCCGGGCGAATACTCCCAGAAATTCGGTTTTTCTGCGGGGGGGAGGTTTTCTAGGAAAGATAGTTCCTTGGGTTGGGGGGCAGAGGAACCACGGATGGACGCGGATGAACGCGGATCGGATTCTTTTCTGCTGCGGTAGTGGGTTTGCATTCTAGGATTTGTCTAGGATGACTCTTTTCCATTCTAGTTTACTCCGTTTGAAATTTAGGATGAGCCCTACGGGCATTCCTGTAATTTTTAGGTAGTTTAGCATTTGGGCTAGTTCGTGTTGTCCGATGCGCTCGATCACTTTTGTGTCCACGAGGACCTTGTCGAAGGTGATAAGATCTGGAACATATCCCCCTACTTTCACGGTTTTATACCGGACATCATAGCGGGGCTGCTGGCATCAAGCAATTTTCCTCAACCCAAATTCGACGCAAAGCGCATTCTCATATGGTTTCTCATGAAGTTCGTGCCCCAGTTCGTTCAAAACCTCAAAGGCACAATTTAAAATAGCCCCAGTCTCAGTTTCAAAAACCATACTCTTAATCCCAGCAAAGAATCCGATCTGCGTTCATCCGGGTGCATCCGTGGTTTTCTTAATTTCAGTGATCGTGGCCGACGTGCTCGCTGAGGATGTCGCGGCCGAAGTCGTTTGCTTGGTCGCGCCAGGCGGCGTGGACGTGGTTTCCGTTGTTCTGGACGTTGGCTACCTCGACCAGGAACGTGGTGCCCTGGATGCGGTAGTAATAAGGCTCGCCACGCTTGAGGCCGCCGGCCCAGCCGAAACGGAGGTTCCCGAGGTCGGCCTTAATTTTCGCGAGGTCACTGTCGGCGAGCTCTTGGCGGTGGCGGTTGGCGAACTCGGCGACGAGTTCCATGAGCGCAGCCTGCTGGGCTACGGTCATGTCGGATGCCGGGACGCCAACGGGATCGAGCTGCTTCGCCTTGCGGTCCGCAGCGGTGAGGATCTCGCCCGGAGGTTTCTCCGAATAAACGATTTCCTTGCCGCTTTCCTTGAGAGTGGTGGCGATGGCGCGGGCGAGGTCTTCCTCGGCAGCCAGCGGACGGGTGCCCTTCATTTTGTGATCGATCATGATCTCACCCGGATTCGATGCGAAAAAGGACGGAGTGACCGACACCGCGTTGCCATGGATGATCGTGTAATTCAGCGAAAGATGATGCCCCTCGAAACGCCAGCCCCATGTGCCTCCAGCTTTCGGCTCGCCGAAGATCGATGTGAAATAGTTCTTCGGATTGCGGAAGTCCGGGCGTTTCTCGATCTCCCCGAGGAAAGCCTCAAGCGCCATGATCGTATCCACCTTAACCAAGCCCGGCTCGCTGATTGCGGTTTTCAGAAGGGCTCTCACAAGTGCCGTCTGCTTCACGTCGAGATCCGTGAGCGGCAGCCCTTTGCGCTCGCGTGGGACGAAGCCCCAGTTCTCGCGCTGATCGGATTTGAAGGGAAAACGCGCTTTCTTTGACTGCGCATCGTCGAGCGCGGCGATCAGCGCATTCGCGGCAGTGGCCATCTCACCGGTCACTTTCTGGATTGCTGCGGTATTCGTTGGCACCGTTTCCTTGGCGGAAAGTGAGGTGGCGGCGACTAGAACGATCAATAGGAGATTTCTCATGGGATTGAATTTACGGGACGCTTCAGGGTGAGCTTGCAGAAATCATTCGGGAAGAATTTTCCAAGGCCGCTTCCGGGTGCTATCAAAGGGGCACGTGAAGGACGTTTTGCGGAAAAATTTCGGGTTCGAGGAGCTGCGGAGCGGGCAGGAGGAAGTCGTCGACATCCTCATGTCTGGTCGGCCTGCACTAGCAATTTTCCCGACGGGAGGGGGCAAGTCGCTCTGCTACCAATTACCCGCACTAATGCTGGAGGGCACGGCGCTTGTGGTTTCCCCGTTGCTGGCACTGATGAAGGATCAGGTGGACGGGCTGGTCAGCAAAGATGTCGCGGCGGCGCGACTGGACTCAACTCTGACTACAGACGAATACCGCGAGGTCGTCGGCCGGCTTCTGCGCGGTGAACTAAAATTGCTCTATGTCTCGCCTGAGAAACTTGGAAACGCGGAATTCCGGAAACTGCTCAAGGGAGTGAAGCTTTCACTCATCGCCGTGGACGAGGCGCATTGCATTTCCGAATGGGGTCACAATTTTCGGCCGGATTACCTGAAGCTCGGCAAGATCTGCAAACAGCTAAAAGTACCGCGCATCCTCGCCCTCACGGCAACAGCGACACCCAAGGTCGAGGCCGACATCCGCAAGCGCTTCGGCATCCGCAAGGATGATGCCGTGAAGTTGAGCTTCCATAGGGAGAACCTCGACCTACGCATCACGCCTTGCACTCCCGATGAACGGAAAGCATTGCTCCTGGAGAGGCTAGGCAAGTGGGAAAAACCCGCCGTAGTCTACGTCACTCGGCAGGAAACGGCGGAGGAGGTCGCGACTTTCCTGGCGAAAAACGGCTTTGCCGCGAGGGCGTATCATGCGGGTTTGCGGAGCGATCTGCGGCGGGAAATCCAGGAGCAATTCATGGATGGCGAGGTGGAGATCGTAGTCGCGACAATCGCTTTCGGAATGGGCGTGGACAAGGCGGACATCCGCACGGTGATTCATTACAATCTGCCGAAAAGCCTTGAGGGATACACCCAGGAGATCGGACGGGCGGGACGCGACGGCAAGCCCGCCGTCTGCGAATGGCTTGCCTGTAGCGACGACCTAACGGTGCTTGAGAACTTCATTTTCTCCGACACACCCAGCGAACGGGCAGTGAGGAACCTGCTGGAGCGCGTGCTGAAAATCGGGGATGAATTCGACGTTTCCCTCTACGACCTAGCGACAAGCTGCGACATCCGCCAGACTGTGGTATCGACGGTTCTCGCGGATCTGGAAATGGACGGATCACTCGAATCTCGGGGCAGCTTTTTCGACAGCTACAGGATCAAGCTGCTGCAACCGATCTCGCGGGTGTTGGCAGGACGGGCGGCAAAGGAAAAAAAACTGCTGGAAGGTGTTTTCAGCGGCCTGGATGCGGAGTGGAAATGGCTCACCGTGAAGATAGCGGAAACGGCAGATCGGATCGAGTTACCAAAGGAAAAACTACGGGACATGATCGCTGAACTCGAAGCGAGTGGAGACGTGGTTTTAAAAAAATCCAACTGGCGGCAGGCATACCGTATCAAGAAGGCACCCGGAGACCTCCGGGTGCTTGCGGAGCGGATGGCGAAGGGATTCAAAGCGCGGGAGGCAACGAATCTCAAGCGGCTGGAACAAGTGCTCACGCTGTCATCCGGCAAAGCCTGCCTGACCAAGGTTTTGCTCAAACATTTCGGTGAGAAAATGGAACAACCCTGCGGACATTGCGATCGCTGCCGGCAAGTACCGCCAACCAAGCTGAAGCGGAGGAAGCCCCGCAAAATCGCCGATTCGGAACTGGAGTCGATCCGCGAACTCACCGACGAAAAACTTGCAACCCTCGGGACTCCCCGCCAGATGGCACGGTTTCTTTGCGGGATGTCCAGCCCAGCATCGATGCGAGCAAGGCTTTACCGGCATGATGCCTACGGGATGTTAGGTGACTTGCCCTTCCGTGAAGTAGAGATTCTTGCGGAAAGCCTTTTCTGATGAGCGCGGCTTTGAAAAGCCGCTTTCTCACGCTCCGCAAAAACCAGAGCCTAGCTAACAGCTAGAAAATTCGCACACGCAGGATTGAGAAAGGCGGTGAGACAGCGGGTTAAAAACCCGCGCTCCGCATCACTTGTCCAACTCGCGGGCAACAAGCATCAGCGTCTCGCGGACACCGGGGGCGAAGCCGCCGTCGGTCTGGACAGCGAGGAGGGTGCTACCCTCGCGGATGAACTCGATCGGAACGGAGCCAGAAAATAGCCTGAGTGGGCTGTTGCCGAAGCCGAGGTTGGAGATGACCTGCTTGAGCGAGTCCACCGCTCCGATGTCTTGCTCGTTGCCACGAGCGATCTGACGGATGCCGGGAAGCGAACGGGAGCGCTGGATGATCTCCTCCTTGGTCATCTCACGATCCACCCCAAAAATCGCGCGGAGCTCGATCTGCTTGATAGAGTGGGAATCAGAATACCGGGATTCGTCGATCATAGATGCCTGTCGTGGTGCAGAGGCTAGTGCAGCGGGTTGAGGAGCCGGAGCGGGAGCCTGCGGCCATCCGCCGAACGAACTCGGGGACGATGGCGAGGGCGCTGGTTGCGGAGCCGCTGCGGCAGCAGCCTGTTCCATCTGGAACGGCGATGCCTGCAGGGGAGCCGGCGATGGGGTCACCGCCTCAAAGGGGCTTGCTTTCAAGGCCTGCGGCGACTGCTCGACAGCCTCGAAGCCGAAACCCTGGGGCTCCGAAATCTGGAAAGGGGATTCCGCTGCCTTGCGCTTCTCAGGAAGACGGATGGCCTTCTGATCATCCTGGCGGTTCTCTTCGCTCACCACCGCGAATGGGGAGTCCTTTTTCGCTGCGAACGAACTTGCCGGTGCAAATGGGCTGGAAGCGGGAGCCCATTCACCTTCGGTCGGAGGGGTTTGGTTAGGGAAGGTTTCGAAAATTCCGCGGGGAGTGCTCATGGTGGTTTAGGGGGTGGAAGCGTTTTGGAAAATATATCCACACCTAGATAAGCTTTAATTATGCTTAATGTCGAGCTGATAAGATGACTATTTTAAAAAAATAGTCATCTTAGTCCTCCCGCCCGGCAATCAAGCGCTTGAGCCTGTTCCTTACACTGACCTTCCCGACGGCGGAAAGCCGATCCACAAAAAGGACGCCATTGAGATGGTCAATTTCATGCTGGAGAGCCCGGCCGAGCAGTCCGTCGGTCTCGATGACAAGCGTGGTGCCATCGAGCTGGGGCAGGGTTGCCTTGATCTCCGCAGGCCGCCGGACTTCGCAGCGTATGCCCTGAATGCTGAGGCAGCCCTCGAATTCCATCTCCTTTTGCTGCCCGTATTCGAGCGTGGGATTAACGAAAACCAGCGGCATGATGTCTTCAATTTCTACATCTTCTCCGTTCACCTGTAGATATGATACGCATTCCGGATCGTGTGAGACATCGATCACCGCGAGTTGCAGATCCTCGCCGATCTGTGGCGCGGCGAGCCCCACCCCGTTGGCGTCCATCATGGTCTCAAGCATGTTATCCACAAGCTCCCTGAGTGCGGAGTCGGTCTTATCGACGGGTTTGCACTGCTTGCGGAGGATGGGATCACCGTACTGGACGATAGGAAGTAGCATAAAATCGTTGCGGGGATGAAGGTTGCGGCTGGGGAAGGAAAATGCGGAACGGGTGGCGGGTCGAGTGGAAAGTTTGGGAGCACTCCTTGCGAAGCTGCAGAGTGCGGCTAGGTTTCGAGCGTGAACGGAAAAAAAGAAGTTATTTTTAAAGGCCTGGCGGTGCTGGCGCTTGTGTGGCTGGCTGTTTTTGCGGTGCGCTTTTTCGCTTCCTCGAAAAAAATCACCGCCGAGAGCCTCGACCACGAGGTGCGGGAGCTGAATCTCGCGGATTGGTCGGAGGGCTCCGGATCAGGTGCGGAGGCCAAGCGCCGCGGGGAGCAAATCCGCAGGATCGCCGAAATGGTAAACCGGCTGGATTTTGCGGAGCGGCAGAAGAATAGGGAGAACCGTTCCGGGGATGCATTTTTCCGGAAACTCAGTCAGAACGAGAAGAACCTGTTCATTGACCTAACGATCATGGAATCGATGGGGCGCTTCATGGAGGCCTTGGATCAAATGCCTGAGGAACAACGGAAAAAATTCGTCGCGCAGGGCCTGAAGGAAATCCAGGACGGGCGCACAGAAGAAGAGATGCAGCGGGCAGAGGAAATGGGCGGCGATCTTCTCGCGAAGATCAGCCAGGAGGGCATGCGTGCCTACTTCGACAAAGCGAGTGCCGACACGAAGCTGGATCTCGCCCCACTCATGCAGGCAATGAACGAGGCGATGCAGGGGCTCAGGGGCAACGAATTCGGGCCGCGATGAGAGAGCGTCCGAATAAGGGTTTCACGCTCGTGGAGCTACTCATCGTCATCGCGATCATTGCAGCGATCGGGGGGATCGCATATCCGGTGAGCATGTCGATGGTTGCGAAAGGCCGCGAGGCTGCGTGCCTCGGAAAGCTCCGTAGCCTCGGCGTGGGCCTGCAAGGATACCTCCAGGACAACAACAATCGCCTACCGGAACTCGCGCTCGGCCGCGAAAGTAAAAGCTCCCCGGAGCCGGTATTGGAAACGGTGCTGCACGAATACCTCGGCAGTGCGGATGCCTTCCATTGCCCGGCGGACAGTGAGGAGTTTTTAAAAACCGGCTGCAGCTACAACTGGAACATCACACAGAACGGCCTGCATATCTCCAAAGTCGCATTCCTCGGCATCGAGGACAGGCCAGAATCGGTGCCGCTCGTCAGCGACAAGGAGAGCTGGCATCCCGGAGGGACGAACTTTCTATACGCCGATTCCAGTAGTTCGAACAAAGCCCGTTTCGTGACGGGGAGTGGAAAACAATGATATGTTGGAAGCACGCGGACTGAGCAAAACCTTCGGCGGAAAACCGGCTTTGCGGAACGTTTCCTTCCGCCTCGAAAAAGGCGAGATCTACGGGCTACTCGGCCACAACGGCGCGGGCAAAAGCACCTCGCTGGGCATCATTCTCGGGATGGTCGCCCCGGACAGCGGCGAGGTCGAGATAGCCGGGGTTTCCGTCCAGAAAAACCGCGGCAAGGCTCTCGCCAAGGTCGGCGCGATCTTCGAGGCACCGGCGTTCTACGACTACATGAGCGGCTGGGATAACCTGAAAATCCTGATGGGATATTCAGGCGGATTCGATGTGAAGGCAGCGGAGGAAGTCGTTGCAAGGGTCGGCCTGGAGAAGCGGATCGGCTCCAAGGTGCGCACCTACAGCCACGGCATGCGGCAGCGGTTGGCGCTGGCGCAGGCGCTGTTGCCAGAGCCGGAGTTGTTGCTTTTGGACGAGCCGACGGATGGGCTCGATCCCGAAGGTATCAAGTGGTTCCGGGATTTCATCCTCAGCCTACGGGAGGAGAAAGGCATGACAGTACTGTTCAATTCTCACCTGCTCGCCGAGGTGGAGCTGATGTGCGACCGCGTGGCGATCCTGCGCGAAGGCAGCCGGGTGTTCGAGGGATCGGTCAAAGATTTCCGAAATGAGATACCGGTGTATGAGGCGGAGCTGGAGCCGTGGGATATCGCGGAAGGTTGCATCCGCCGGGCTGGCGGAGAAATTCTAGCAGGCGACAGGTTCTCCCTGCCCGGCGACACCGATCCCGCCGGATTGGTGGATGCGTTGATCCATGCCGGTGTCCGCGTCCGCAGCTTCGCAAAGATCCGGAGAACCCTGGAGGATGTATATATGGAAATCCTGGACGGCGCCGCCAGCCCGAACTGATCAAGTTTCCTTATTTCTCCTGTCCGAGAATCCCTGCACGAACACGTAGCAAACTGAGATCAGTCGCTGACCTTGGCGAAGCGGTCGCTGATGGACTGGATGATAAACCAGATCATGGGGACGGCGACGAGGCTGACGCCGGTCGCGACGAGGAGGCCGAAGCAGACGGTGGTGCCGAGGACTTTACGGCTTTCGGCGCCGGCTCCGGAGGCGATGAGGAGGGGGATGACGCCGAGAATGAAGGAGAAGGCGGTCATGAGAACGGCCCGGAAGCGAAGACGCACGGCACTGAGGGCAGCCTCAAGCGTAGTCTTGCCGGATTTCTTTTCCATCACGGCGAACTCGACGATGAGGATGGCGCTCTTGGTGGCGAGACCGATCAGGAGGACGATTCCGATCTGGGTGTAGATGTTATTGGTCATGCCCCGCATCATGAGGCCGCCCACGGCACCGAGCAGCGCGGTGGGGACTGAGAGACAAACGGAGATCGGGATGGTCCAGCTTTCGTACTGAGCGGCGAGGACAAGGTAGACCATGAGGATGGAGAATCCAAAGATGCCGGCCATGGCCATCGGGTTGATACTGCGTTCCTGGAACGAGAGGTCCGCCCACGCAAATCCCATCGAGGAGGGCAGTTCTTTGTCGGACATGTCTTCCATGAGGAGGAGCGCCTCCCCGGAGCTATAGCCGGGTGCGGCTTGGCCGATGATCTTGATGGTTGGGTAGAGGTTGAAGCGGGTCACGGTCTGGGGGCCGACAATTTCCTCAATGTTGGCGACGGTGCCGAGCGGAATCAGCTTGCCGGAGGGCCCGGGCACCTTGAGTTCCTCGATGTCGGATGGATTCATCCGGTAGGGAGCGTCGGCTTGGGCGGTGACGCGGAAGACCCGCCCAAATTTGGTGAAGTCGTTGATGTAGGCGGAGCCCATCGCAATCGAGAGCGTGTTATAGACTTCGCTGAGCGAGGCACCACGTTTTTTGACCTGTTCGCGGTCGATATCGACGCGGAGTTGGGGTGCGGTGGACCGGAAGGTGGTGCGGAGTCCCTGCAGGCCGGTCTGGGCGTTGCCATTGGTGATGATGGTGCCGCCGGCTTGTTGGAGGCCGGCGAGGCCGGAGCCTTGACGATCCTGGAGCATGTAAGTGAATCCGGCGGAGGTTCCGAGTCCGGGAAGAGAGGGCATGGGGAAGGCGACCAAGAGGCCATCCTCAATTTCGGCGAGCCCCTTGTTGATGTGTCCGAGGATGGCAGTTTGGTGTTGTTCCGGGACGGGGCGATCGTCCCAATTTTCGAAGGTAACGAACATCATGGCGGCATTCGGGGAGGCCGCACCATCGACGATGGAATATCCTCCCACCGCGAGGATATCCTTCACGCCGGGGACGTTTCCGATGATTTTACCGGCGCGGGAAATAACTTCATCGGTCCGCTGCAGGGAGGCCCCATCCGGGAGTTGGATATTGACCATGCAATAGCCTTCATCTTCCTGTGGGACGAAGCCGGTGGGGAGTTCGGAGAATCCAAAGCCGGCGAGGCCGATGATACCGGCGAAGATCATCGCTCCGATCACGGAGCGGCGGACCGCAACCTTCACTGCCCAGGTGGTTGCGTTGGTGGAGGAATCGACTGTGCGGTTGAAGAGCTTGAAGAGGCCGCGGGGTTCTTTGCTGTTCTTGCGCAGAAGGATGGCACAGAGCGCGGGGCTCAGCGTGAGGGCGTTGATGGAGCTGAAGACTGTGGCAATCGAGATGGTGACGGCGAACTGCTTGAAGAGTGTGCCGGTGATGCCGGGGATGAAGATGGTGGGGACGAAGACCGCCAGGAGGACCAGGGTGGTGGCGATGACGGGGCCGGAAACCTCCCGCATGGAAATGATGGCGGCTTCTTGTGGATCCTTGCCGTCCTGAATGTGGCGAACGACGTTCTCGACCACCACGATGGCGTCATCGACCACGATTCCGATGACAAGGACGAGTCCGAAGAGGGTGAGCTGGTTGATGGAGAAGCCCAGCACCTGGAGCACGGCGAAAGTGCCGATGAGGGAGACCGGGATAGTGAGGGCAGGGATAATGGTGGCCCGGAAGTTCTGCAGGAATATGTAGACCGTGAATACGACCAGTAAGAGGGTTGCGACGAGGGTGATGATGACCTCCTTGATGGATGCTTTGACCACATCAGTGGCGTCGTAGGCGATGGCGTAGTGCACTCCCGCCGGGAAATTCTCGGAGAGTTCCTCAAGCTTGTCTTTGACCCCTTGGGCGACATCCATGAGGTTGGTGCCGGGGATTTGATAGATGGCAAGGGCGGCGGAGTCCTTGCCGTTGAACTGGGATGAGGTGTTGTAGGAATCGGATCCTTCCTCGACGCGGGCGATGTCCTTGATGCGGAGGAGGCGTCCGTCCTTGGTCGTTTGGATGACGATGTTTTCGAACTCCTCGATGTTAACGAGGCGTCCGGGTGTGGTGACGATGAATTCCTGCGCGCTGCCCGGGGCGGCAGGTTCCGCGCCGATTCTGCCAGCGGCGACCTGCACATTTTGTTCGCGCACGGCAGCGACAACATCTCCGGGTGAGAGTCCGCGCACGGCGAGTTGGTCGGTATCGAGCCAGATGCGCATGGCGAGTTGGCCGACTCCGAAGACGGTGACGTCGCCGACATCGGCGACGCGGGAGATTTCGTCTCGTAATTGGAGGGTGGCGTAGTTCGAGAGGAAGGCGTCATCGTAGAGGGCTTCGCCGGTTGTGGGGTCCTCATCGGAGGTGATGGCGGCGAAGATGGCGATGTCGGAGGATTTCTTTTTGACCGTGACGCCGCGGCGTTTGACCTCTTCGGGGAGGCGGGCTTCGGCGAGCGCGACGCGGTTCTGGACCAGGACGTTGGCGATATCGAGATCGGTGCCGGGGGCGAAGGTGACGGTGAGTGACATCGACCCGTCGTTTCCGCAGACCGAGGACATGTAGAGCATGCCCTCCACACCGTTGACTTCAGTCTCGATGGGGGCCGCGACGGTATCCGACACGGTGGAGGCGTCCGCGCCTGGGTACGATGCCGAGATCGTGATGGTGGGAGGAGCGATCTCCGGGTAGCGGGCGATGGGGAGGGCTAGAAGAGCCACCAAACCGACCACGATCGTGACGATCGAAATGACGGAGGCGAAGATGGGGCGCCGAATGAAAAACTCGCTGAACATGACTGGGCGGCGGGTTTAGTCTTCCTTGTTCGGGGCGGTGGGAGCCTCAGGGGCGGTGGGCGACCCAACCCCCGGTTCCCGAGGAACCTCGCGCGGGGCGACTACGACATTTTCGCGGACCCGTTGCAGGCCGAGGACGATGATCTTGTCTTCGCCGGTGAGCCCGGATTCGACGATGCGGAGTTCGATGTCCGGGCCGTTCTGGACGGATTCATTGACTCGGTCGCCGAGAGCGATGTTTTTGCGCACGACCTTGTTGCCCTCACCGATGGTGAGGGCGAAGTGTCCGCCGAGGTCCTGTTGGATGGCCGTCGCAGGGATCAGGATAGCGTCCTGGACGACTTCGGGTCTGGGGATTCTGATGCGGACGAAGAGGCCGTCGGCGAGCTTGCCGTCGGGGTTGGGGACATTGGCCCGGACCATGAGCGTGCCCGATGCTGTGTCGAGGCGGTTGTCGGCAAACTCGATTTTGGCTTCGTGGTCCTCGTAGCGGGCACCATCCGCGAGAGTGAGCGTGCCGGTGGGTTGGATTCTGTCTTCGTCCTCGTAGCCTTTGCGCCGACGCAGGAACTCGAGGGAGCGTCGTTCATCGACTTCAAAATAGACCCGCATCGAGGAATCATCCACGATGGTGCAAAGCACGGTGGCCTCCTTGTCACCCACGAGATTGTATTCATCGACCGTGAGTTCGGAGATCCGGCCGGAGATGGGGGCGCTGATATCGCAGTAGCCGAGATTGGTCATGGCGGCCTTGAGTTCGGCGGCCGCGGTGGCGACCATGGCCTCGGCGGCGGCAACGTCTGCTTCGGCGGTCTTGACCTCGATTTCGGCGACCGCTTGCCCTGCGCTAACACGGCGCTCCAAGGTGGTTACGGCAATTTTCAGGTCGGCCGCGGCGCGTGCCTGGGCCGCCAGAGCCGAATCCCGTGCCGCCTCGTAGAAGACCTTCTCGATAGAGAAGAGTGGCGTGTCCTTTGCGATGCGTTTGCCGGGGTGAAAATCATCACCGACCGTTAATATCCCTTTCACGCGGGCTCGGACTGAGACGACCTGGTTGGCCTCGATGCGACCGGGATATTCTGAGTAGATCGTTTCGTCCCGGACGATGGGGAGTTGGTAACCAACCTCGGTGGGGGCGGGTGGGGCGAAGCTGTTCTTCTCTCCGCAGGCGGCGAGAAAGAGGGCGGTGGCGCAGAGCAAGAAGTGGCGAGGAGACACGAGGCGGGAGTGTTTCAGGGTTTGTCGATGCCGGCTTTGGCGGACTGCATGCGAGTGCCACCTCCGAGAGCGCGGTAGAGGGCGATGTGGTTGATGGCGTACTGACCCTCACTGGCGGCGGCGGCATCTTGGTTTGCAAAGATGGTGCGCTGGGCATCGAGAACGTTCTGGAAATCGACCAGGCCCTCGGTGTAGTTCTTGGTGATGAGGGTGACTGTCTCCTCGGACCACTCCACGGCCTTGTCCAGATGGTTGCTGCGTGCACTTTCGTAGCGGATGGAGGAAAGCGCGGTTTCGACTTCGGCGACGGCTTGGAGGACGGTCTTTTCATAGGTGGCCAGGGCTTGGCGGGTGCGGGACTCCTCGACGCGGACGAGCTCCCTGATGCGACCGCCTTCGAAGATGCGCCATTGGAAGCCAGGCCCGAGACTGTAGGCTCGCGCTTGGGAACTGAGAAAATCTCCGGAGTCGATGGATTGCAGGGCGAAGGTGCCTGAGAGGGAGAATTTGGGGTAGAGCTCAGCTTTGGCGACTCCGATTTGGGCGGTTTGGGCGGCGAGTTGGCGTTCTGCGGCGCGGACGTCGGGACGGGCGCGGATCAGATCGGCCGGGATGCCTACGGACACGCTGCGCTTCGGATTAGGGATATCGTCGCTGGAGCCGAGCAGCGAGACGACGCTGCCCGGGTAACGTCCCAACAGAACGGCGAGCCGGTTGGTGGTTGCGGCAAGTTGGGTTTGCAGTTGAGGGATGAGGGCGCGGGAGGTGGCGAGGTTGGATTCGGCTTGGCTGACATCGATCTGAGGAGCCAGGCCAGCTTCTTTGCGGCCGCTGGTGATTTTGACGGACTCGGCTTGTTTCGAGATATTCGATTTGGCGATGGAAATGCGTCGTTGGATGGTGCGGTATTCGACGTAGCTGCTGGCCACCTCGGCGTAGATGATGACCATGGTGT
>Ga0206131_10000496_pt1 | contig 54261 bp, 40 predicted proteins | sample Helgoland_Spring_FD_148636 | JGI IMG/M metagenome (GOLD analysis project Ga0206131, IMG submission 148636) | Pelagic subsurface seawater microbial communities from Kabeltonne, Helgoland, North Sea - Helgoland_Spring_Bloom_20160517_1 | ecosystem: Environmental > Aquatic > Marine > Epipelagic ... | reverse complement strand
TAACCCGGCCTCGGAAAACCAACCATCCTTCAACCCCACGCCCCGTCACACGGCGCGTGGGGTTTTTCTGTGGCCGGGGCTTCCAATACCAAGTCATGCGGGCGATTTCACACATCCTCCGCTGTGGATAAGAGTATCCACACTCCCTATTCGCGGGCCGAAGGTAAAGGAGGGGCGTCACTCTTATCGCCCGGCAACCTAAGCTACTCATGCATGACCAGCTACGCCACTTGGGTTGATAGTGGACAGGAGTGTCCACGCTCCCTATTCCACCCCGCTACGCATTAGGGAGGAGGGACAATCCTCTGATCTGTGGTTATCTGTGCCATCTGTGTAAAAGAAAAAGCGAACACAGATGGTACTGATTTACACTGATGAACAAAGATCAAATCCTCCGTGCTCAATCCAAAGGGGGAGAACTAACAGCCGGTTTAAAAATCGGATAATCCACACAAACTTGTAACGATTGTGACCTTTGCGTGCTTCCCTAAGTGAGTAGTTACATTAAAGCTACAATAATGAAGTATGATCCGGCTAAAAAAATCCTTCAACCCAACCGAACCCTCTCCTCGTCGTTTTCAAAGGGAGTCGATATCTGCTCAGAAACCTGGCTTTGCCCTGATCGCAACGATCTCGGTGATGGTGCTGCTGGTGATGATCGCGCTAGCAATGCTAAGTCTGAGCACCATCGAACTGCGCTCGAGCCAGAATGGTCGGGCCATGGCGGAAGCCCAGGCGAATGCCCGCATGGCTCTGATGCTGGCCATCGGAAATTTACAAAAGCACGCGGGCTCCGATATGAGGATCACGGCACCTGCAGATATTTTGGATTCGTCTAACCCTCCTGCTCTCGGAGTCTGGCGCAGTTGGGAAGGCACGGATCATGAGGCATCGGGTAATCTCAAAGGCCGTCCCAAGGCACCCGACTATTCCTCCAAGACAAAAACGGTTTCCCAAGATGGGCGTTTCGTAGCTTGGCTGGTTTCCGGTGCAGATGAAAACTCCCTACCGGGCAATATTTCCACTTTGATTCAGAAAACCCCCTCGGCTGGAACCGTGCCACTGCTCGCGGCCGGGACTCTAGCTGCTTCAGACACTCGCCAGGTTCACTGCATCCCTCAAGACGTCGGCTCGGACGGGGCGCTCGCCTGGTGGATTTCCGGTGAAAACCAGAAAGCCCGCATTGCCAAACCCTACGATGAAGCTAATTCCACCGCTGCCGAATGGGCCGACCGTAATCGCAGCCACGCCGTGGCCGATCCCGAACCCTTCAAGCTCGACCCCATATTGGCAGACCCCTTCCTCGGCAACAAAGCCGTCACCCTGGGTAGCGCAGATTTCATCGCCGATGGTGCCGACAATGAGATCACTCCCACCCAAAGCTTTCACGACCTCTCCTCTAACTCCATAGGTCTGCTCACCAACGTCGCTACCGGTGGCTGGAGAAAAGACCTGTCCCTGCTTACTGAAAAATGGGATGCACAGCCGACATCAGGGTTAGAGTTTTTCAAAATAAGCCCGACCGAAAGCCTTGAATATAACCGGCCTGCGAACAGCACGGATTATAAACCGTCTAACAGCATGATGTATCACTGGGCTGATTATCGGGATTCCAATGTCGAAGGATATTTTGTCGAGCGAGGTTCCTCCGCAAGCTGGGCGTATTTGCAAGACTATGCCACGCTTTACAAAGGCATGACTTCAAATGCCTCGCGTGTCCCAGACATACAATTTCGCAGTTGGATCAAAAAGTATGCAACCAACGCGAGGCAATTTTTTCACAGAGTGCGGCTGACACCTCAAATTGCTCGTTTTCAGATGGTTGTTTCACATTATGCCACCACAGAGGGGGCAGCACCCGGAAAGTATCGCCCCGCCGTGCTTCAAACGCCGATTTTCACTATTTGGAACCCTCACAATGTCCGGATAACTTTGGATCAAAGTATGTTTGCAGGCCTTGGTTACCAGTTGCCTATCGCCCTGCGTCACAAACTCGGTGTAGCTCCTGATTCTGAGGATTATTATGCGAGCACGAGTAACCATGGTTCTACTTACAAATCTTTCCATACGGGAAGCTATGGATGGGGAGGATCGTACAGATTTGGTCAAGGCTCTATCATTTTGGAGCCAGGTGAAACTCGTATCTACAGCCCCGACGAAGGTTTCGTTCGCGAGGCAACCTACAATAGACAATCTTATGTCTCCATGAGCCCTGGAGTCCGGACTGGTGTAGGCGTTTATTATGCGCTGGACCGAAGGCTACAACCTGGAATCAATTCCGGAGAACCTACCGATCCGCAAAAGGTTTCTTTAGCGGGTGGCACCCTGATGAAAGTGGATGCTAAATTCGATGTCCCATCTTCAGTCACAGGCTTGCCGGCTCCTAATCAATATGCATGCGGCATCGGCTTCCAGTGGCTTATTGGCGGCACCCACGGGGGCAGGAACTCGCATGGGTGGTGGCAGGCGTTTTACACGCATTCAGATGCGGAAGAAATCTATCCACCTGTCACTGGTTTGGCTTCTGCGACTCTTGCAGAATGTGCCGACACGCCGAAACCTTTTCTGTCCCTGATTCTCGGCTCCCGTATCTCCAATCACAAGGCTACAGCTACCAAGGGAATGGTACAGGCGAATCCTGTTGTTGATTTCTTTGGTTCTTCGGCTGATCAAAGATTTACTGAAAAGCATCAGGGTGGCGATAATCTCATCAACCACCCTTGGGACTTCAGTTACATCGAGCATGGCTCTGGCCCAGCGGATGATATGTTGCCCAATGCGGATAATGACACGAACAGCAGCTACATCGTTACTGGAGTCCGCAAGGCTGAAGGGTTGGCACGTATTGTATGCTCGGAGCTTCCCACCCGTCCCTTGTCCTCATTGGCAGACCTCACCCACATGCAGGTTAGAGGGCTGAACCCAACGCCTCCCTACGCTTTCAATGTGGTAGCAAATTCGGATGCTACCCCGCTGATACCGAAAAATTCAGTGGTGGACTCATCGGGTAATTGGCGAGCGAATAGCCGCATTAATGAGCAGCAGGATGATTCCTATTGCGCGAACCACATCCTCTTTGATGACTGGTTTTTCTCATCCATCGCCCCGGAGCCCAGCGGCTTTGGCCCAACGGGTGGAATCGATCTGCGCCAGAACTATATCGATTTTCTGACAAAAGAAGACCCCTTGACCAATCGTGCCTACCATCCCATCCAAGAGGATCAGGTCACTGATGTCACCAAAGCTGGCGAGATTTACTCGGCAGAGGTCGAGCCCGCAGACTCCTGGAAAACCATCGCCTCCCGTCTGGAGGTGCAGGGTATGTTTAACGTCAATTCCACCTCGGTAAAAGCCTGGCGGGCACTGCTGGGTCACGCCCGGAACCATAAGATTCCCCTCACCAAAGCAGACGGGAGTATTGTCCTGTCCGAGGATACAGACTATGCCGTCAGCCGTATCAGTGTGGCAGGTGATCGAAAAGCTGGTGAGCCGGCTGAAAACAACGGCTACTTTGCCACCACCGAGTTTGGCGGATACCGGGTCTTTACCGATGATATGTTGGATTTTCTCGCGGAAAAAATCGTCGAGCAAGTCCGTCTGCGCGGTCCGTTTCTTTCCCTTTCCGAGTTTGTGAACCGTCAGCTATCCAATGACACCGATCTTGCCCTTGCCGGAGCCATCCAGACAGCGCTGAACGAACTTACGGCAGACAGCTCGTTGAATCCGTTCGAGACCATGCAGGACGAGTCTGAGCCCTCTGTTGCTGACCCTCCCGGAGCGGACGACTACGTATTCCCTGAAGCTGCCGTCGGCCACAATACCTATGGCCTGCCCGGCTGGACGCGTCAGGCGGATATTCTTCGCCCACTCGCGCCGATTCTCTCGGCGCGCGACGACACCTTCACTATCCGCGCTTACGGTGAGTCCCGTGCGACAGATGGCACCGTCCGTGCCCGTGCCTGGTGCGTAGCTACGGTGCAGCGCACGCGCGACTTCTTCGATCCTACGGATCAGCCAGATATCACAACAATTCCTACGAAGCTGGCCAACCAAACTTTCGGTCGCCGCTTTAACATCATTTCCTTCCGTTGGCTGAATGCTGACGAAGTGTAAATTACCGAAGAACACCTACGTTGTGGAATACGCCCAGCAACCTATGAGATTCATCCTAATCCTGCTTTTCCTAGCCCCCATACTCACCGCACAGGAGCGTGAGCACACATGCCGCACGGTGTTTCTCAACGGACCACAGCAGGCTGCCAGTGACTACTACCTTTTCGATGGAAAACGATCTCAGAAAATCGAACTACCCCGACTGAGCCTCTCACCTGTTTACAAGGTCCGCACGGGGAAAATCAAGCTCTGGCTTCTCACTTCGCCCGTGGATGATCCCGAGAATATCCCCGAGGGAACTCCTTCGATCATCGTTCCGGCGGCCGCTTTGGATTTCTATCTTCTCATCGCCCGTGATCGAGCTAACAAAGTCCTGCCACTACGCATGCAATTGGTTAACGCTAACCATGATCGTATCGGACGCGGCGAAATGCTTTGGTTCAACCTCACCCCGAAATATCTTGTCGGGAAAATCGGCAAAGAAGATCTTAAACTGCCACCCAAGAAAGCGGTTCTCGTCAAAGAACCGGCCAGCGGGAAAGGTAGCTACCCAGCTGAGATCTACTTCCGCGTTCCTGGTGACAAGCGAACGCATCCCCTGATCGAATGCCAGTGGCGCCATGATCCGAGATCCCGCTGCATTGTGTTTGTCTACGACGAAGGAAAACGACGAGCTCCAAAGATCAGGTCATTCTCCGACTTCCGCATGCCCGAGAAGAAAAAGGAGGAATAGCAGTCTTCAATAACCGCGTAACACCCAGTTTTCATGAAAACGGGGTGGCACAACACCCGTATCAGTCATAGTTTTCCCCCAACCAAGAGCATCAGATCATGCAAAGCAAAACCCATTTCCCAACCGTTTCCCCTCGTCGACTAATCACCGGCTTCGGATTAGCCGTGATCTCATGCATCACCGCCGCCGGACACCTTTCCGCCGCCGACTCCCAAGCTCCGATCCTCGTCGAGGCTGAGGGTTTTGCCAACTCCGGTGGCTGGGTCGTCGACCCGCAATTCATGGATCAGATGGGCTCACCCTACCTGCTCGCCCACGGTCTTGGAGTCCCGGTGAAAGACGCCAAAACAGAAGTGACGATCCCGAAGGCAGGCAGTTACCGCGTCTGGGTGCGCACCAAGGACTGGGTGGCGCAGTGGAAAGCCCCCGGAACTCCAGGCAAGTTCCAGATCCTCATCAATGGCAAGGCTCTCAAAACCACCTTCGGCACCGTCGGCGCACAATGGCACTGGCAACCGGGTGGCAAAATCGATCTCCCCAAGGGAAAACTCAATCTCACCCTGCACGACCTGACTGGCTTTGAAGGCCGCTGCGATGCCATCCTCTTTTCCAACGACCCATCATTCACTCCACCGAATGCCGATCCTGAAATGGCAGCATTCCGCCGGAAATGCCTCGGGCACCCCGAACAACCGGAACCCGCCGGAGAATTTGACCTCGTCGTCACCGGTGGAGGAATCGGCGGCATCTGCGCGGCAGTCACTGCTGCGCGACTAGGCCTAAAGGTCGCCCTGATTCAAGACCGACCCGTCCTCGGCGGCAACAACAGCTCGGAAGTCCGCGTATGGCTGCAAGGAGGACGCAGTAAGGAACCCTGGCCGCGCGTCGGTGATGTGGTCGCCGAACTCGAGGCCGACAACCGCGCCCACTACGGCCCGACCAATACCGCCGAGCTCTACGAGGACAATAAAAAGATGGCGGTGGTCAAAGGCGAGCCTAACATCACTCTCTTCCTCGAACACCGTGGCAATGGCGTCGATATGGATGGTAAAAAAATCAAAGCCGTGCTCGCCACCGAAACCCGCACCGGAAGACGCGTCCGTATCGGCGGAAAATGGTTTGCCGACTGCACCGGCGACGCTTGCATCGGTGCCCTTGCTGGGGCTGATTTTGACATGCAGGAGAAAAATAAAATGGGCCCGTGCAACCTCTGGAACGTCTGCGAATGCAAGGACACCAATCCGATCAATACCGGAACTGCCAAATCCGACCAAGTCGTAACTTTCCCTCGCACCCCATGGGCGCTCGACCTCTCCGACAAACCATTCCCCGGCAGAAGCAAAATCAAACCCGACCCTAACAAGCTCGGTGGTTGGTACTGGGAAAGCGGCTTCGACCGCGACCCGATCACGGAAATGGAATACGTGCGCGACTGGAATTTCCGTGCCATGTACGGCGCCTGGGACGCGCTCAAAAATGTCGACAAAGTCCTCCCTAACCACCAGCTCAACTGGTCGGCCTACATCCTCGGCAAACGCGAATCTCGTCGACTCATGGGTGATGTCATCCTCAACGTCGACCATCTCAACGAAGACAAACAATTCCCCGACGGCGCAGCCCCCACCGGCTGGGACAACGACCTCCACGTCGCCAGCCCGAAGTATAACAAGGGTTTCGAAGGTGACGCCTTTATCTCCGATGCCAAACACGGTTACTTCCCGGCCTTCAAGGAGAACCGTCCGTTCTGGGTTCCTTACCGTTGCCTCTACTCCCGAAATATCGACAACCTGTTTATGGCCGGTCGCTGTATCAGTGTGACCCACGATGCGCTGGGAGCCGTGCGGGTGATGCGCAGCTGCGGCACCCAGGGAGAAATCGTCGGCATGGCAGCCAGTGTCTGCAAGGAGTTCAACACCAACCCACGCGGCGTTTATAAAAATCACCTCACCGATCTGCAGAAACGCATGCGCAAAGGCGTCGGCAAAGTCGACGGCTCAACTATCCCGTATTCCAACCAAGGCGAACACGGGAAAAGCATGCGTCAGGTCAACCTGACCCAGCCGAAATGGCTTAAGCAGGCAGGCAAGAACTTCGCACGCACCGCTAAGGTGAGCACCAACCGTAAGCTCAAAACTGGCGAGATCGACCGCACCATGCTGCTCAACGACGGCAACGGTAAAATCGAAGACAATAGCGCGCGCTGGATCGGGAAAGGGAGTATGCCCCACATCATCGAGTACCACTGGGGAAAATCTGTCACACTCAGCGCCTCCCGAATGATCTCCGGCCGCTATAACGGCGCCCGCGTGCTCGATCCTGTTAGTGATTTTAAACTCCAATATTCCAATGACAATGGCGCAACCTGGCAAGACGCCCTGCCGGCGATCAAGGGAAGCAAAGACCCCGTCTGGTCCGCCACCTTCGCTCCGGTCAAAACGAAGCACCTCCGACTCGTCATCACCGGTGCCCCGCACAACCTTTCCCGCCTGTGGGAGGTCGAATTTTATCAACCATTGGTAGAGTAGGGGAAGCCACCGTGAAGCAGAAGATGAGCTTCACGATTTTATTCTTTTTATTGTCAACATGGTTTAGGGTTTATCGATCTATTGCTCACATCGGAGCGGTGGCATTAGGTTGTGATTTTAAATTGTGATTTTTTTGAATCTAAATTCGCATGATGGGCGAATGTTGTAATGTAAGGCATTTAGAAAATTCATTTGCCATCAAACAAAACAATATACCGATCATAAAAATGAAACACAGTTGGAAATATCCCTCACTTAGCCTATTGCTACCTATGCTGCTTGCCTCCTCCGTGGACGCTGAGCCCGTCAACATCAATATGCCCAAGGCCAGCAAAGCCGCATCTCAATCGACAGCCATCACAGAGAAGGAGTTGGTGCAGGTCGCCCTGCTGCTCGATACGAGTGGCTCCATGGATGGTCTCATTGATCAGGCACGCTGCCAACTTTGGAATGTTGTTTCAGAACTCAGCAAAGCGGAGCGAAATGGAACTGCCGTAGCACTGCATATCGGAGTCTATCAATACGGTGCTCATGATATCCCTGCCCACGAGGGTCACTTACGGCAAGTGCTCGACTTTACCGACAACCTCGACGAGGTTTCAGCTGCGCTGTTCTCCCTGAAAACAGATGGGGGAGATGAATACTGTGGTCAGGTTATCGGTGCTGCACTCAATGACCTCGGGTGGAGCAACAGCCCGGATGTTTACAAGGCTATCTTTATCGCAGGTAACGAATCGTTTGATCAAGGCAAGATATCATATGGAGAATTGCTTTCACACATAAGTTCGAAGTCGGTCACCGTAAATACGATCTTTTGCGGTAACAAAAAAGAGTCCGAGCAATGGGATTCGGCCGCGAGGCTATCCGGTGGGCTGTTTGCTAAAATCGACCATAATCACCATTTGCCTCAGATGGTGACTCCTTATGATCAGGAAATGCGTACGCTGAACCAGAAGATGAATAAAACATTTGTCTGGTATGGAGACGGTTCGCAAGAGGTAGCAAAAAACCAGCAGATACAGGACGCCAATGCCCAGAAAATGTCCGATCACGCTTTCGCAGCGAGGATGTCTGCCAAGGTCGGTCACCTCTACCATCATGTGCACAACGATCTTGTGGATGCTGTCGCCCACGGAAAGATTGATATCACCACGATGCCTAAAGAAAAAATGCCCGAGGTAATCAAAAATCTTACGCCTAAAGAGCGAGGTGATTACATTGAGATGAAGTCAAGCCAGCGCCAGTCCGTAAGAAGACAGATGGCAGAGCTGATTACTAAACGGCACAGCTTCTTGGAGTCGAAGATGAGCCAATCGCAGAAGAATCCTGCCAAGGGTTCTGTCGTTCTCGGTGATGCACTAGTCAAAGCCATCCGGACTCAAGCTGAATCAAAAGGTTACGTGTTTACCCGCTAACTAGCAGCAATTTCAATGACACCCTACTCCTCGATGTCGGGGGAGTAGGGATTTTTTATCGCTAGTAGTGGACGCTGACATCGTTCTCGATTGGATTGTAAATTGTCGCTAAGATATAGTTGAGCTTTACGACTTCGTGAACGTGCCGTAAAAATCATTTTAAACCTAAATAATCAACGATGAAAATGACCCGACGGCTGACTCTTCTCTTCCTCTGCGCCACATTAAATATTTTTGCCGCCGACACCTACGTTAAGACGATCCCACTCTGGCCGGGCACACCACCGGGAGCCAAGGAAGGTGATGCTGCAAAAGCGCAGGTCGTCGCGACGGCAATCAAGCAGGGGAATCAGCAACCTGTTAGCAAGAACCGCAGAAACATTCGGGTGCCCATCATGGATGTGTATATACCTACCAAAGAAAAGAACACGGGCGTCGCGATGGTGATCTACTGCGGTGGCGGCTATGGAGCTGTCTGTATTGGATCGGAAGGCTTATCCGTGAAGAAATTCCTCAACGACAACGGCATCGCGGTCTTTATGGTCAGCTACCGCTGCAGCCCGTTCAATCATCCGGTGCCGCTGTGGGATGCACAACGTGCCATGAGAATCGTCCGTAGTCAGGCTAAGGAATTCGGAATCGAACCCAATAAAATCGGAGCCATGGGATTCTCCGCCGGCGGCCACGAGGCGGCAACGCTGAGCGTGCACTATCATAAGCCATTCGGTTACAAACCGATTGATGCCATCGACAAAGTCAGCGCGCGACCCGACTTTAGCTGCTTGATCTACCCAGTCATTTCCATGAGGAAAGAGCTGACCCACGCCGGAAGCCGCCGCAACTTGCTCGGTGCTAATCCTAGTGATGACCTCGTTGCCGAGCTGTCTAACGACGAGCAGATCAACAAAAACACGCCGCCGGCATTTCTGGCACACGGCACCGCCGACAATGCGGTTAAGCCGGAAAATTCAAAGCGCTACCATGAAGCTTGCAAAAAACACGGCGTCGCCACCAAGCTTGTCCTCGTCGAAGGCGGTAAGCACGGACCCGCCATGCTCAATGGCAAACCCTCGATCCGCAATACCAAGGATGAGTATATCGACTCCATGCTCAAGTGGATCATAGAGATTGCCGGCAAACAGCCCGTCGATGGAAAACAAGCTAACAATACTTAAGCTGTGATTGAGCAATATAAACTATCTCGAAAGTTTGTCACAGGTCTTGGCGTGTTACTGGGTATGATGGTTTTATCATAGGAGGGTGGAATATTAGTTCACTAAAACCACGAGTTGTTTCTAATCACTAGTTGACCGTAATCAGCCATGAGTAATCGGGCTAATTGCACTAATCCACTAAGTCGATCCACTTGGGGTAGGTAGGACGCTCTTTGACCCTGCTTCCCGCCTTTTCTTTAGGAGCGAGTGGGCATTGCTTGAGAAGCTTCTGGAGCTGCTGCCGGACATTCTTGCCGGTATCTGTATTGCCAAGATTGTTTAACTCCTTTAGGTCGTTAGGAACTTCATAAAATCGACCGTCACGGTAGAGTTTGAACTGCTGAGTTCGAGCGAACTGACCGGGGGTCTTATTCCAGTATGGCTGGTAATGGCAAAGCACCCAGTCGCGTGGATTGCCTGACTTGCCACAAAGCCGCGGCAGGAAACTCCGACCATCAACAGGATCGTCATCACCCATCTTGACACCCGCCGCTTCGGCAAAGGTGGTGTAGAAATCGGTGAAGTCGATCAGGTCGTTGTAGATCTTTCCCTTCGGTGCCGTTCCCGGCCAGGAGGCAATCAGAGGGACGTGCGTGCCCATATCGGTCATGCCACCCTTGCCGCCGGTGATATCCTGCCCATTCCAGCGTGAGGTGATTCGGGTGTGCGTGCCGTTATCAGCGGTGAATAGGATGATGGTATTCTCCGCAAGCCCGAGGTCTTTGATTTTCTTTTCGAGTCGCCCAACGAGCTTGTCCATATACTCAACCATGGCGACGAAGTTTTTTTTCTGAGCGACCGAGTTGTTGCGGTTGTTCTTGTTAGCTTCCTGTGTCCGCGGTGCGTCGCCGATCGTGTCGGGCGTCGGGACAAAGGGATCGTGAACGAGAACCATCGGGTAGTAGGCGAAAAACGGCTCGTCCTTATTCCGCTCCATGAAGTCGCACAGGAAATCACACATCAGGTCAGGGCCGTACTTACCCTGGTTCTTCTCTATACTGATGAACTTGCCATTCTTCTCCAACGGAGGGCTCCAGAACCGTTCGCCGCCACCCACTTTCTTACTCTTTCCTGTGGTCACTTGCCAGAGCAATGATTCGTCGAAACCGGCTTTCTGCGGTCGTGTGGGGTCTTTGTGACCCGGTAGTTTGTTGTAGAGACCGTTGAGCTGCCATTTACCCGCGATCGCGGTTTTGTATCCCGCCGCCTTGAGCATGTGGCCGAAGGTTTTGTCTTTCGGGTTGAGGTAACCGAAGTGGGTGTAGTTGCGGAAATTGTATTGCCCGGTCATCAGCTTCACCCGACTCGGCGTGCAAATCGGGGTAGAGAAACAGTGCGTAAAACGAAGACCACTGGCAGCGAGTCGATCCAGGTTCGGGGTCTTGTAATCCTCAGCACCATAACAACCAAACGCCTCCCAGCTGACATCATCCGCCATGATGAGAACAATGTTAGGTTTCTCTCCCGCTGGACGAGGTGCTGAAGACACAGGAGCCAATGAGAGGGCAAGAAGGGCGCATGCAGCTACCCGAGGTATGTGGTTGATCGTGATCATGATTCTTTGTAAGAAATGCAGGCGTTAACTCCGTTATCTATGCAAGTAGCACTTGAAACACGATATGATAAGAAAAATACCAAAGATTAAATCCGCCAGCATCGTTGCCGCAATATCCGCAAGTCTGGTCACTCTATCTTCAGCGGCTTCCGCTCCCCGACCTAACATTATCGTGATCATGTCCGATGACATGGGGTATTCTGACATCGGTTGTTACGGCAGTGAGATTGAAACACCCGTGCTCGATAAACTCGCTGCCAACGGGCTTCGCTATACACAATTCTACAACACAGCACGCTGCTGCCCAACGCGGGCATCGCTCCTGAGTGGTCTCTACGCCCACCAGGCTGGCATCGGGCAAATGACCAGCGACGGCGGACAGGACGGCTACCGAGGCGACCTCAGCCGCAATGCCGTCACCCTCGCGGAGTGTCTTAAGACAAGTGGCTACCGGACCTACATGTCAGGTAAATGGCATGTCACCAAGCAGCTCAAACCCAACGGCGATAAGTCAAACTGGCCACGGCAGCGCGGATTCGACCGCTTCTACGGCACCATCATCGGCGCTGGCAGCCTGTTTGATCCATGGACGCTTACACGTGATGAGAAAGCGATAACGCCGGATAACGACCCGGAATACAAACCGAAGCAATACTACTACACCGATGCCATTAGCGACAATGCGGTGAAGTACATTAACGAGCACGACAAGACGGATCCGTTTTTCATGTATGTCTCCTACACCGCGGCTCACTGGCCGATGCATGCGCTGCCGAAGGATATTAAAAAATACAAAGGAAAATACGACGCCGGATACGAAGCGATCCGCAAGGCACGCTACGCGAAAATGAAAAAACTCGGCGTTATCGACGACTGGCCACTCAGTCCGATGCCACAAACATGGGCAGATTTTCCTGAAAAGAACCGCGCATGGGAACTCCGTTGCATGGAAGTCTACGCCGCCATGGTCGATAACATGGACCAAGGTATCGGGCGGATCGTGAAGTCACTGGAAAAGAACGGTCAGCTCGACAACACCCTCATCCTCTTTTTTCATGACAATGGTGGATGTTCAGAAGGGCGGGGGAGAAGCCCGCGCAAAGATGCTGCCAAACCCCGCAAGCCATACGGCAAGGATGAGCTGCAAACCCAGATGGTGCCACTCCATACTCGAGCAGGTAAACCTGTGCTGACAGGCCCTGATGTCATGCCCGGGCCGTCGGCCACCTACATCGCCTACGGACGTAACTGGTCGACCGTTTCTAACACACCATTCCGCGAATATAAATCCCGCAACCACGAAGGTGGCATATCCACTCCGCTAATCGCCCACTGGCCGAAGGGGATCACTGCTAAAAACGAACTGCGCCAACGCCCAGGACACCTGATCGACATCATGGCAACCTGCGTCGAGCTTTCTGGTGCGACTTACCCGGAAAAATACAAGGGCAACAAGATCCAGCCTATGGAAGGCCTCAGTCTGGCGCCAAGTTTCTCCAAGGATGAAAAGCCCGACCGCGCCCTACTCTTCGAGCACTACGGCAAAGCAGCCATCCGCAAGGGAAATTGGAAACTCGTTAGATTGGGCTACAAGAAGCCGTGGGAACTCTACGATCTTGAGAAAGACCGTAGCGAACAGAAGAACCTCGCGGAAAAAAATCCAAAACTCACTGCCGAACTTGCAGAGTTATGGGAAAAACAAGCCCGCCGCACCAAAATCTATCCCTTGCCCGGAAAACGGAAGAAGAAGTAGCGTAACCAACGCCCTTGCAGCTGTCACCTATAGATTTAGCAACCCTGTCGCGTAACGTGGCAGGAGATTTTTTTAGTGATCTAAAAATATTACCGACAGGATTCCGTTCTTGCGCGTGTATCTATCTCGCTCAATCTATGGAAAACGTATGATGAAACACACACACATTGCGGGCGCTATTGGTCTGGTCGGCCTTACCTCCCTCCATGCTGACGAAGTGGAAATTACGGAACCCACGGGGACGCTGCCGTTTCTCTCGGTGAAAGCCTGAAGACATTCAAGCTACCGGAAGGCTATCGTTTGGAAGCCGTGGTCACCGACCCGATCATTACCGAGCCGGTAGCCTGTGCTTTCGATGGAAATGGTCGGCTCTACGTCGTCGAAATGCGCACCTACATGCAGGATGCCGATGCCACTGGCGAGCAGGAGGCCAAAAGCCGTGTTTCTCTCCACGAAGACACCGATGGCGATGGCAAAATGGACAAACACACTGTCTATGCTGACAATCTCTTGCTTCCCCGCATGGTTTTGCCTCTCGATGATCGTGTGCTGATTCAGGAAACCAACACACTCGATATCTACAGCTACCGCGACACCAATGGTGACGGAGTTGCCGACGAAAAGAAACCTTTCTTCATCGGCGGAAAGCGTGGCGGCAACATGGAGCATCAGCCGAGTGGCCTGATTTGGTCGATGGATAACTGGCTCTACACCACCTACAGCCCCTTCCGCATACGCTACAACCCCGACGGCCTTGCTTTCAAAGAGCCAACCGCACCGAACGGCGGCCAGTGGGGGCTTTGCCAAGACGACCACGGTAAGCCATGGTTTGTGAACGCTGGCGGTGAGCGTGGGCCGATTAACTTCCAGCAGCCGATCGTTTACGGTTCATTCAACCTGCCAAATCAGTTTGCACCTGGTTACCGCGAGGTGTTTCCGTTAGTCGGCATCCCCGACGTGCAAGCTGGTGCTGCACGGTATCACTGGCCCGATCGAAGGGAAAACCTATCCCGGTGAAATGATCGCGATGGGCAGCAATGGCGACGAGTGGGTCGCAGCTGTGCTTTCCTATGTGAAGAACAGCTTTGGTAACCAGTCAGGTTTTGTCAGCACGCAAGACGTTGAACGCGTCCGCAAGGAGAACGCAGACCGTAAGAAACCATGGGCCGAGGCGGAACTGAAGGCCAGCGTGCCGCAGGTGATAACTAACAGAAGTAAATGGAAGCTGAGCGCCAGCCATAAGTCAGGTGAGGCGAAGCGTGCCATTGATGGTGCACTCGACACCCGTTACTCCACGGGCGAGGGAATGAAGCCCGGGATGTGGGTGCAGGTGGAGCTACCGAAAGAAACCAAGGTCGCCGGTGTTATTCTCGACTCCGCTAATTCACTTAAAGACTTCCCGCGTGGCTGTGAAATTCAGTTTTCCGCCGACGGCAAGAACTGGAGCAAGCCGATCAAGCAGAAGGAAATCAGGTCGCCCAAGGTAACGATCGATTTTCCCGAGCGAAAAGCCCGCTACGTGCGTATTACCCAAACCGGTAAGCATAGGCTGTTTTGGTCGATCCACGAACTCAACCTGCTGCAAGCTCCGGAGAAATAGGGTAAGTAGAATACTACGATTGGAAATCGTATGGGTCGAATTGCTTACCCACCCTCGATCAACTCTCCGATTCCTTGGTTTTATTAAGCAGTGACTTGATCTCGTCGACAAACTCCTGATCACCCTCGATGGTGATATTCAGGGATGTGTTTTTTCCGGAATACTTGAACCGCACATCATGAAGTTCCTTTTCGAAGGAACGCTTGATGGTGACCACATGGTTAGATGAGGTCTCGGATCTTCCGGTGGAAGACATCGTCTTGGCCAGCTCCTTTTCGAGAACTGCCACATGACTTTCCTGGAACCCGGAATATGTCATCGTTTCGGAAACGAGCGCGAGGCGCGTCAGGCTCGCACTGGATCCCGTGATGCTCTCGGCTTGTGTGATGATCTCGTCGACAAATTTCTTCGAACTCTTGATCCGCAGGTTGGCCGTCCCGGGTGACGCTCCTGTCTCGAAAACAGCTTGATTGCTTTCGCTGCCGGACAGCGTCACCTTTTCCATGCCATCCGATTTTGAATAAGCCCGACTGTTCATATCGCCTCGTATCTTCTCCTTGAGCTCCTTGTAAGAGCCGGGGGAAACTGCAATGGTGCCGATCGCCGCTTCCAGTCGCACGACTCCGTCCTCCTTGTTCGGTTCGCGCGTGCAGCTGGCGGTCAACATTACGGCTAGAGCGACGGCTAAGGTGATATAAAGTTGTACTGATCTCATCATCGTGTTGTGATTTGTTAACCCTGAAAAGGGTTCTAATTGGCGTTTTGACCGCGAAGGATGTTACACTTCGGCAAAGCCTTTTGTAATTCAGCAATGGCCGACTTGGTTACTTTTTCGCATGCCACCACGTTGAGGCGAGTGAGTTGCTTCATCTGGGCTAACTCTTTGAGACCCGCATCGGTGATATCGGTGAGGCTCATGGCAAGTTCGGTGAGCTTCTGCAACTTGGCAACCTGCTTTAGGCCAGCGTCGGTGAAAGTATGGGCGTCGGACATGTAGAGCTTGTTGAGCGATGGCAATTTGTTGGCCACCTCGCTGAGGCCTGCGTCGGTGATCTTGGTTTGGGACAAGTTGATCCTTTTGACATTGGCAAAATCCGCCTTGGTGAGTTCACCTGCCGGCTTCTTGAGCTCCTTGCGGACCGCCTTTTCAATAATCGCGGACTGCTCCTTGGCCTCTGCGGGTGTCTGTTTTTTTACTCCAGCAGGCCGGTCGCCGTTCTTTTTCAACCACTCGATATCGTCGGCCGAAAGCTTGTCCTGTGCAAAGGTCACCCTCTTGCCGTTGGCCATGGTGATAGTGACCTTCCCGTTCGCGGCGTCGTAGGACTTTAGATCGCCTTCAAAGGTCTTCGATCCGTCCGCACTGGTCCAGGTCCTTGCGTCCAAGCTCGACAAAGCAAGCATCGCAAACGTCGTGATTCCTGTAATCATTTTGACTCCGGCACGGCGGGGTGATTTTAATGAAATTCTGCTTTTTTTCATGTGGTTCATTTTGGTGTGACGTGAATGGTTATAATCCGGTGATTTTGACTCGGAAAAAGTAGGTGGACGGGTGCGTTGCGCTATACAGTGGCCCTTCTGTTATGGTGGTTTCGTCAAAACTGAAGGTTTTCTGGGTTCCGTCACCTGTATAGGTTTCCTGGAGGTGCCAATTCACCAAATCCCGACTGGCAAAAACCTCATACTTTCTATCAGCCATGGTTTGAATGGGAATAGCATGGCTCGTTCCATTATGACTTCCTTCCGGTTTGAAGTGGGATCCAATGTCCTTGGGATCGGTTCCGGCAAGAAACTCCATCAGATTGGAGTTGGAATCGCCATCAGCATCAGCATCCGGGTCGACACCGATCGTCTCGAAATGCTCCTGCTCCCATGCGTCAGCAAGGCCATTCTCATCCGAGTCATAGGGGAGAACGGAAGCAACCCGGAAACCCCAGGTGTAGGCCTCAAGGTTTGGCGGGATCCAGACGCCAAAGCCCGAAGGCAAGTTATCGGAACTACCGCGCCAGTAGCCGCCGCGACCCACACGGTAATCACTAGCCAAATCATTGGGAGTTGTATGCCCGGATTCGGTCAATTCCACTACATTGCCGTTCTGGGCCATCGTTCCATACGGGCTGAGGCCACCCGCGTTGGTGATGTCGGCAGGACCTGTTGCCGATAATTGATTGTAAACTGCCGTTCCCGATGTCGTGCCACTGGCCACCTCCGTCGGCGGAGTATCACTCCCAGTCGCATAATTATAATAGGTCGAGGTGCTACCGCTATAATACGCCGCCTTATACCACTCGTCTTCGCTCGGGAGGACGTAGTGCGCATTACGGTTACGGTATGGGTTACTGGCATCAAAACCTGCATCCCCAGACTGCCACAACGAGATGTTGTCATTGGCTCCGTCTGTCGTGAACTTATAGGCCGCCGCATGCCCTGTGCTGGTGTTCAGCCAGTTGACAAAGCGTGCCGCCTCGTTCCAGCTTAAGCCGGTCGCAGGGCGGTTTACCCCGTTGCCTCCGTATGAGGTCATATCATGCAGGGTCAGCGTCGGGCCTCCGCTGTTTGTATTGTAGGCCTCAATCATGGCCCTGCTCACCTCATGCACTCCGATGCGGTAGTTGTAACCTACTGCACCGTGGCCAGTGTTATCAGCTGGATTACCCGGATTGCCAATATCGACAAAGTCTATGCTGAATCCTGTGAAGCTGTCTGCTTGCACCAGCGGCGCGCTTATCAGCAATCCGAGGACCGCTGCTGATTTGATTGTTGTGTGCATAGGTGATTTTAAGTGGTCGAGGCAGCTAGGGATCGATCGGAGTGCAGTTCAATTCTTATTCCGCGCGGACAAATTCGTAGCGGACCGTCTGGTTGTCGTATGCTTTGATAGGGCCGGAGGACAGGACAAGGTTCTTGTTGTTGTCACTGAGGGTAAACTCATAGGATTTGGGTAGGCATGCTTGCGCGAACTCCATATGCCGGAAGATCGGGTGGTCCGGTTTGGCTTTCTTCATCGCGAACATCTCTTGCAACTCGGCAAAATCGGCCGCAGGGAGCATAGCCTTCATGGCTTTAGCATCCATAATGTCGATTACCTGAATTTCTTTACCAGAGATCTTGAAGAAGAAACTTTCACCCGACTTGCTACCTTTGTTTTTGATCACAATCTTCGCTGTGTTTTTTTCAAAATTGTAGGTGGTTGTTGTTTTGCCAGGGGCGACTATTTCCATCGACTCTATGGTTTCCTTGATTTCCGCATCGCTCATACCGCTGGCTTTCAACTGGGCCGCAACATGAGCATTGTACATTTTCTTGTATGCTTTCGACTTCTTCAGTTCGGATTGTTCAGGTGTCTGTTTGACCAGTTTCCATGTGCCGCGCACGGGTGAATCATCAGGGAGACCTTTGATTTCCGACTGGGCATATGTTGCAATGAATAATGATGCTAGGATTGTTATAGTTTTCATTGTTAGTTTGGTTGTTAGTTGTTGGTTGTCTTTTGGTGACAAAGCATCCAACCATCGATGATGTCTGACTGCTATTATAGTTTGATGATCAAATTATAACGTCGGACTTTGCATCGGGACAATCAGACCAGTCACAAACTGGCACGCCTCTACCCACCCACAGACGAATCCGCAAATTTTTTATTGCACGGCACTTAGACCGTATGGGGCCAATTGTTTCTCGTTTTCAAATCTCTTGGACACAAGCAGTTTGCAGTCTGGCAGGGCTTTCTGAAGACGGGCCAAGGCCGGCCGGATCCCCTTTTTTGTCATCCCGATAGCTGAGTCCTCGCATCATTTTTTTTTACCTCGGGAAGTTCGCCTCGGGAATGTCCGAGCCCGTTGGCCTGGTGATCGTGCTCTTGACGGTGACGGTAGGCATCATCATGTTGTCGTCTCGCCCCAAAGGTTTGAGTGCAGCACTAAGCGACTCAAAGGTGAGTCCACCCTCCCGGCCATTTAGTCCACCACGCACGGCAGCCCAGAAGCGGAACCCGCCACTATAATAGCCCGCGATCTGGGATGGAATGCCAAAGCCGTTCTCGTTCATCAGGGCAATGTACGCGGTATCGGTCGCTCTGGCCGAGAGGCTGATCTCCTTCGCCTCGCTCCACTGTGCTGCAGTGGCGTAGCCGATCAGCTTCTTTTTATAGAAGTACGACACGTCGAGTGCCAGCCCGGACGGCTTGGCGATGAAGTCACCGTTGCGCTTCCTTATCATGTAATGCGCATCGACTCTGAGACTGTAGCCGCCCTTCAGTTCAATGGTCTTACTTCCCTTCCAGGCAGGGATCACCGAGCGAATGCGGACACCAGCAGGACCAGGGTCTTGCCGCTTGAGAACCAGGTCACACTTCATATGTCCAATGGCAACCAGGTCGATGGCCCACGATTTCCGGTTGGGCTTGAATGCATAAGGGAAAGGGTCGAGCTCACACTTAACCGTGAGCGTCTGCGGGAGTTTGGGCTTGTCGTCGGCGGCCAGTAACATTGAATGTCCAGCGACAAGTGAGGCGATAAGAAGGGCGGTGGTTTTTCAGGAATTTTCGATTCATGGTCTTTGCTTTGGTTTGTGTGGTTGGTTTCAACCTTATTCTATGATTGGTTTAAAGTTTAATTGTTAGCGGTTTGGTTCATGGCAACCGAATGGGGGTTTATTTTTCTGTCGGGTCCATCATGCGGCCCATGAACAGGATCGTTCCTGTGGCGTTGTCGCGGATCAGGTAGATGAACGGGCGTGTGCCATCGAAACTGGGCCGCTCCAAGGAAGGTGATATCCCATGTCCAGTGGCCGCAGCAGCTTCTGTGCCTGCTTCGTTCACCTCGATGAAGCCCTTGTGATGAACGAAGCTGATATACAACTCCTTGCCATAGGATTCATTGAGGCCGGTAAAATCGGCACCCCCGGGTTGGAACGCGGTAGGCATACCCATCGCCTTGAGCGTGTCGTTGAGCTTGTACTTCGACTCCATCTTGAAACGCGGCAAACTCACGTCGATCTTTTGATATCCCTTTTCCAAGGTGCCCAACCACTTGTCCAGATTCGCCGTGGTCAGGTGCTTCTCGATCGTGCTCAGCGGCTTGCCCTTGCCCGCTGTGATCAACACCATCGACAACTCATCACCAACGTACGGTAGTTCGGCAACGGACACATGGGTGTCTTCGGCGATTTTTTGTCTACCGAGTTTGACCGGCAGGCTGTCGAACATGATTGGGGTTTGGACCTTCGACCCGTCGTTGCGGGTGAAGTCGCGGGTGCGCGTCATTTTCTCATCAAACGCGTTGCTCCAGTTGCCTTTGAAATAGATGGCGTTGGTGAGCACTAGCTTTGTCGACTCGTTGATGTCATCCTTAGGGATCAGATCCTTGATGCGGTTGTTGGTCTGCTCCTCGACCCAGCCGTTGATATGCAAACGTGAAGGTTCCGGATTCTTGGCGAAATCGATGGGGAACAGCCCGCCGGTCTTGTAGGACGCACTGATGGTGTCAAGATAGTCCTCGCGGAAGGGGAACGTCTTCTCGCCCCAGAGCGCATTGGCGACAGCGAGTTTCGGAGGATTGATCTTGCCGTCGAGGCTCTTGATTCGCGCGACGAGTTTTGCGATCTCAGCGTTGAGTTTGCGGTCCCACTTCTTGCTGGCCTTTTCCTGCATCGCCTTGAGTTCGGTTTGCAGTGTGGTGATCTGGCTTTCGATCTTTTTCCGATCGGCGTCGGAGAGCTTTTCGTTGAGCCTTGCGTTAATCTCGCCAAATCCGGTATGAATCTGTGACGTTTCCCAGGGGATACGCTGGGCATCGTCACCGGTGCGTCTGGTGGCGTCGGGAAAACGCAGCACCTTGCCCATCTCCTCCGCTGTTTTGCCCCTCGCGCCTTCGGCCGTCATAGCCAGCGCGCCGGAGACGGAATAGGGCGAGAAGAACAGGTTCTTGCCGTCGTTTTCCTTGGCGAGCTGCTTATACAGGTCGAATGCGAAATCGCTGTTCGCTTGCACGGTGATCTTTTCCGGCGCACCTTTGGCCCCGGCGACGACCGCCTCGTTTTCGCCAGCTTGAACTGTGCCGGAGTTGTTTGTCATGGTCACTATTCCCGCAAGCACGAATAGTCTGCTCATTGTCTTTGTTGTTTTCATATTAGTGGTTCGTTGGTTGGTTGGTTGGTTAGTTGGTTGGGTGGTTAGTTGGTTAGTTAGTTGGTTAGTTGGTTGGTTAGTTGGTTGGTTAGTTGGTTGGTTAGTTGGTTGGTTAGTTGGTTGGTTAGTTGGTTGGTTAGTTGGTTGGTTAGTTGGTTGGTTAGTTGGTTGGTTAGTTGGTTGGATGGTTTCGGTATGGTGTCCGATATAAAAGCGGGTGCCCTCGGCGGTTGCCACCGCATGGGGTGTTTCCACGACAAGGCTTGCGGGTTGTAGCGAGGCAAAATGGAGCTCTCCTCTTCGCAGCTTCACCCTGTTCGGTTCGACGATGGAGTAGTCAGCATCCGCCGCTGCTTTGATCACCCACCGTTCATCCAATGCCACGGTGTCCTCCGAGGTTCCTTTGACAGCGTCGATGTCCTTCTTCCAGATCGTAATTCCTAACATGGACACGATACATGCTGCGGCGGCGCACGCGCCAACAGCCATCATCGTCCTTCGTCTTTTTCGTGGCTGTTTCAGCGATACGATATTTCCCGCAGGCGACTGGACGACGTCCTGGCTTTGCATGGCATCCCGTATCAGGGCATCGATCGCGAGCTGCCGCCCGTATTCGCGAACGGCTTCATCGTCGGAAACATCAGGGTGCTCGGGTCCGTTTTCCAAATTTTCAATCATGATTCTTCACGGAGTTTAGTTTCAGGGTCACGCATTGGCGGATTTGGTTACGAGCTCGGCTTAGTCGTTGACCGATTGCTAGCCGTGTTGAGGAAAGTGTGGCGGCTGCCTCATCCAGTGTTTCTCCCTCGGAGTAGACCCGCTCGATGGCGCGTCTCAGACTAGAGCTCAACTGTGAGATACATTGCCTTAGAATTTCCCGGCGATCCTCCCACCAATCGCCCTCTTCCTTTTGCCGGTCCATGGCATCAAAGACCTCATCAATTCCCCCGACGCACCGGGCATCGGTGCTCAGTGGTGGCCGCGCTGCCGCTGCCCGCCAATGCATCAGCGTCTTGTTCCGGGCGATCCCCCGCAGCCAAGCTCCCAGGTTGCCTTCCTCATCAAAGCGATTGAGTGATTGATATGCTGCCAGGAAAGTTTCCTGGGCCAGATCCTCCGCCAGGTGTGCATCGGCGCCGAGCGAACGGAGATACGCCACGATCATCGGGCGGTAATCGGAAGCCAGGATATTGAAAGATTGATCCATTCACAAACAAGTTTGCACCTCTTGGCGATTTGTTGACATTTATTTTGTCATTAATCGGTGAACGGCATAAAGAGGCAGGTTGGTTATGGTCTCTTCCTTGCGAAAGTTGAGTAGGCTGAGGCGATAGGCGGAAGTGGGGGAATAGCTGGATTGATAGGAGCGCATGCTTTTGCTTTTCGGGTTTTTGCCAGCTTTGATTTCCACGGGAACGATGCCGTCGCGTTCGAGAAGGAAGTCGATTTCGGCCAAATTATTTTCCCGCTTCCAGTAGGCAAGGGGGGTGCGCGCCGACAGGTGCTGTGCCACGAAATTTTCAACCAATGATCCCGTATAGGCGGTGAAGAGTGCATCACCTTGAACCATCATTCGAGGTTCGATTCCCGCCATGGCTCCGAGTAAGCCTACGTCACAGGCGTAGATCTTAAATATCGATGGCGATGTGCGGGCCCTCAGAGGGGACTCCGGGTGATGCACACATGAACAACGTAAGATCAGGCCGGCCGATTCGAGCCACTTCAGGGACTCTTCAAAATTGCGGGCGCGGGCTCCCTGCCGGAGTGCGGAAAAAACGAACTTGTGGTTTTCGTTCGACAAATGCCGTGGCACCGATTGCCAGATGAGTGAAATTTTTGCAGCATCCAGTTTTCCTGAGTGTTTGATGAAGTCGAGTTGGTATCCATCAAGGATGGCGCGCTGGATTTCCCGGATGGTTACCGGGGGTTTTTTCGCCGCAAAGGCCGCCACAGCTTCGGGCATTCCGCCGGTAAAGTAGTAGGATCGCAGTTGGTCGATGAGGTGATTGTGGAAAGGTTCGGGGAGCGCTTCGTCAAGAGGATGTTCGTCGAGAAGGTCTGCATAGCGGGCATCTCCGGTGGCTCGCAGGAACTCCATGAATGAAAAGGGATGGAGGTCGAGAAACTGAACCTTACCGACCGGGAACGAGGTCGAGTCAGCCAGCCGGATTCCAAGGAGAGAGCCTGCGGCCATGAGGTGGTATTCCGGTGCTTCTTCCGCAAAATATTTAAGTGAGTTTAAGGCGCGGTCACAGAGCTGGACTTCATCAAAGACAATCAGCCCGGATTCAGGAGTCAGCGATTTTCCTGAGTAGATGCTGAGTTTTCGAATCAACTCGTCCGGGTTCAAACGCCCCTCGAAGAGAGAGGAAAGTGTGGCGTCCTGCTCAAAGTTGAAGTAGTGCAGTTCGGGATATTCCTGCTGTCCGAATTCCTTGAGCAGCCAGGTTTTTCCGACTTGGCGGGCTCCACGAACAAGGAGCGGCTTGCGGATGGGATTCGTCTTCCATTTCAGCAACTTTTCATAGGATTCCCGGTTCATGATGCCAACTTACCCCATGAAAATAATCGTGTAAAGCCAGAAATACCCACGAATAAATGGCAAGCAAGGCATTCGTTACGCGCCTTGCTTGCTCCTTACTACAATCCACGGACTATTTCTCCGGCGTCATCATCCGGCCCATAAACAGAATGGTTTCCGTGGTGTTGTCGCGGATCAGAATGTGCCTTCCTGGGGCAGTCACTTAGCTTCGATGAGTCGCTTAGCCTCCGCCTTGTCGATTTTCTTCAACAGCAGCAGCGGTCGCACAGGGCTATGCCCGCCTGGTCGCACCGCGCCGTACAGATGCTTCCACTCGATGACGACCAGGTCGCCGGGCTTAAGTGTCTTGATATACGCCCCGAGCTCTGGGTCGCCCTTGGGATTGCGATCGAAATCAGTGACCTGAACCGAGTATGTCGTATACTTATCGTCGCCGTACTTCCCTAGCTTCTTGTAGTGCAGGTAGTCGGTGATCTTGAAGTTTGCGAACTCTCCGGAGTTGCCACAACGATCCGGGCAATTCCCCGTCCGGCCCATGCACCGGCGGAATTTTACCTCCTGGAATCTCGCGATCACCTTGTGCTCGGCCAGCACCTTGAGCTTGTCGTTGTCCGGCAACTGGCCGATGTAGGCTTTGGGCGGCTTCGAGGGGGCAGACTCTTCCTCGGCAGCGTGTGATACGCTACCAAAAATCAGGGCCGTCAGGCAGGTCGATATCAGTGTGTGTTTGAATGTCTTCATCTTATTTTGTGATTGGTTACTGTTGGGTATTTAACTCGTTGTGTCACCCGTAGGGTAAGACACAGGGGGTTAAGTTTTATTAGAATATTTTATTGCGGCTTCATCACTCGGCCCAGAAACAGCATGCTACAGGCCCAACTCAATGCATGAGCCTATATGTGCCAGTTCTCGCATCAATTGTCTGTCTACCTCAGGATGTTCGCCGCGGGAATGTCCGAGCCCGTTGGCCTGGTGACCGTGCTCTTGACGGTGACGGTAGGCATCATCATGTTGTCGTCTCGCCCCAAAGGTTTGAGTGCAGCACTAAGCGACTCAAAGGTGAGTCCACCCTCCCGGCCATTTGCTCCATTGCGCACGGCAGCCCAGAAGCGGAACCCGCCTCTATCATGGACCGCGATCTGGGATGGAATGCCAAAGCCGTTCTCGTTCATCAGGGCAATGTACGCGGTATCGGTCGCTCTGGCCGAGAGGCTGATCTCCTTCTCCTCGCTCCACTGTGCTGCAGTGGCGTAGCCGATCAGCTTCTTTTTGTAGAAGTATGACACGTCGATTGCCAGCCCGGACGGCTTGTCGATGAAGTCACCATTGCGTTTCCTTATCATGTAATGCGCATCGACCCTGAGACTGTAGCCGCCCTTCAGTTTAATGGTCTCACTTCCCTTCCAGGCAGGGATCGCCCGGCGAAAGCCGACACCAGGACCAGGGTCTTGCCGCTTGAGAACCAGGTCACACTTCATATGTCCAATGGCAACCAGGTCGATGGCCCACGATTTCCGGTTGGGCTTGAATGCATAAGGGAAAGGGTCGAGCTCACACTTAACCGTGAGCGTCTGCGGGAGCTTGGGCTTGTCGTCGGCGGCCAATAACATCGAATGTCCAGCGATAACTGTAGCGATGAGAAGGGTGGTGGATTTTAGGTGTTTTCGATTCATGGTGTTTTCTTTTTGGTTGGTTTGTTAGTTATTCGGTTGTGTCATTCGGCCGAGGAAAAGGACGCTGCCGGTCGCGTTGTCGCGGATCAGGAAAACGAACGGTCGATCGGCTTTGAATTCGGGGGTGAACGGGTAATCTCGGGGCAAGGACAACCGCGCGGCCATCGCCACGGCGGTTGCGGCGGCGGCTTCGGTCCCTTTCTCGTTGACCTCGAGGAACGCCTTGTGGAACACCTTCGTGATATAGAGCTGTTCGCTCGGATTGGTCGACGTGGTCATGCCTTGGAACTGCGCACTGCGTGTGAACGCCCGGACCATGCCCATCTTCTGGAGCGTGCCCGGTTCACCCTTGTCACCTAACTTGTAGTCTGTCTCCATTTTGAACTTCGGCAGGTAGACGTGCGTATCACGTTTCTTGAGTCGGCCGATCCAGGCGTTGAGATTTTCCGGTGTGAGCTTGTTCTCGATCGCCGGCAGTCCCTTGTGGTCGTTCGGGGCGATCACCACCATCGACAGGTCCTCGCCCTTGTAAGGCAGTTCGACGATCGCGAAGCCGTCGGCTTGTGGATAATGCCCCTTGGGGTCTTCACCGCGCCGGATGCGTATCGGGGTGTGGAAGTGCGAGCCGTCGGCGTTGAATGCACCGTAGCGACCGACGCCAAGCTTCGGCGCGTGCATGACGGCGGTCTTTTGCTTGTCGCCACTGGCGAGCGTGAAATCGCGCTCTTTCGTGTTTTCTTCCTTAAAGGGAACCGACCAGTCGCCCTTGAAGAAGATCGCATTGGTTAATACCAGTCGAGTGAGATCATTGAGCGATCCCTCCGGCAGCAAGTCCTTGATGCGGTCGTTGGTCTGTTCTTCGACCCAACCGTTGATTTTCAGCCGCTCGGCCTCGAAGTTGGTTCTGAAATCGACCGGGAAGACGCCGCCAGTGTCGTAGTGTGTGCTGATCGTCTTGGTGTAGTTCGGATCGAAGGGATAGGTCTTCTCGCCCCACAATGCGTTGGCCACGCGGATCTCGTACTGATCGACCTTGGACGATTCCGCATTGAGCTTCGCGGCAATTTCCCGCTCTTTTTCCACCTCGGCATGATATTCCTGCCACTTCTTGTCGGCCTTGAGTTGAGCCACGTTCGCCTTCACGGCCTTAAGCTTCTTGCGAAGCTCGGCGATTTTTTTGCGGGTTTCGGCGGTCTTGGCGGGATCTTCGTCCTCGCCGTTGAACTTGTGGTTCAGCTCCGACATGCCGGTATGGATCAGCCACGTTTCCCAGGGGATACGCTGGGCATCGTCGCCTGTGCGTCTGGTCGCGTCCGGAAACCGTAGTACTTTACCCATTTCTATCGCCGTTTCCCCCCGCGCGCCTTCGGCGGCCATCGCCAGGGCACCGGAGACGGAATAGGGTGAGAAAAACAGGTTCTTGCCGTCGTTTTCTTTGGCGAGCTGTTTATAGAGGTCGAATGCGAAATCGCTGTTCGCTTTCACGGTGATCTTTTCCGGTGCACCTTTGGCCCCGGCGACGACCGCCTCGTTTTCACCGGCTTTTACCGTGCCGGAGTTGTTTGTCATGGTCACTATTCCCGCAAGCACGAATAGTCTGCTCATTGTCTTTGTTGTTGTTTTCATCTTAGTGGTTTGTTGGTTGGTTGATGGTTGGTCAGGTTGATTGATGGTTTCGGTATGGTGTCCTATTAGAAAATGGGTGCCCTCGGCGGATGCCGCTGCATGGGGTGTTTCCACGACCAGATCCGCTGGCTCAGATGAGGAAAATTCCAACTCTCCACGCTGCAGGCGCACCAGATAGGGGCTGACGATGGAGTATTTTGCACCCTCGCCGGCGACAAGTTGCCACCGGCTATCGAGTGCCACCGGATTGGCAACTGTGGCGATGGTCTTGCCACTGGTGTCGCCACCGAATTTCCAGATCGAGAGTCCTAACATCACTACCAGACAGGCAGCGATCGGGAGCAGCGCCCGTTTCCAGATTGCCGGGCGTTTGCTCTCTGAATGGATTGTTGTAATGGTTGGCTCTACTGCCGTCTGAGCTTCGTGCGCGAGACGTGATGTGTTGTGAATGCGTGTGAACTCAGCGAGCCGTTCCGGATTTTCACGCAGGTCCTTGTTTAATTCGTGTAGCTCGTCAGTCGAAAGGTCGCCTTCCTGATAACGTAATACCCGAGTGATGAAATTTTCGTCAGGTGATGACTTGGATTCTTTTTCGTGGCTCATATTTCCTCCTTTTCCAATCGGCGTTCCATACATTCCCGCAGCACGACATGCGCCCGCGCCAGCGACCGGTAGACGGCCTCTACTTTTCTCCCCAGAAGTTCTGCAATCCGTCCGGACTTGAGCCCCTCATGATAGCGGAGTGTGACAATTTTCCGGCTGTTCTCGGTCAGCTCGCCAAGGCAGCCTTTCAGAGCGTGGATCCGATCTGAATCGTTTTCCGATGGGTGCGATGGGTGCGACGATTCTGCAAGCCATTGTTTTTCCAGCGCCTCAAGTGCTCCGTCGTCGAGCGCGCATGGTTGCCTGTCGCGTCGCCGCAGTGAGTCGATGGCTTTGTTACGTCCCGTTCTCAGGCTCCATCGCAGCACATGGGTGGCGTCCTCGAAATGATCGACCATAGCCACCGCCGCGGCACAGACATCCTGATAACAATCCTCCGCGAGATGAAAATCGCTAAGAATTGAATCCAGGTAGGACAGGATCTTGAGCCTGTCCTTGAGGAGTGACCTCACGATGTCTGATTCATTGAGCACGTGTAGAATTTTGTCTCTTCATAAGGATAACGCATGGGACTCCAAAATCGAGACATCCAATCTGTAATTATTTTGATTGATGAAAAAAATCGGGGAATCGTGTGGTAATTTTCTAACCTCGAATTCAGAATACAACCCATGACCATGACGCATAGAATAGCTGGGATCTTCCTGGCCGCCCTGACGATTACAGGATTTTCCCTTCATCCCTCCGTGGAGGCCAAGCCGCTGAAAATCTACATTCTGGCAGGGCAGTCGAATATGGAAGGGCACGCCAAGGTCGAGACCTTTGACTACATGGGTGATGATCCTGCTACTGCGCCGTTACTGAAAGAGATGCGCGACAAACAGGGGAAGCCACGTGTCTGCAAGGACGTCTATATCAGTTATTTGACCGGCAGAGGAGGGTGGGGGAAACCCATGATTGGCATGACTAAAGAGGGAAAGCTGACGACTGGTTTTGGTGCGGACGGTTCAAAAATTGGCCCGGAGTTCACCTTTGGTCTGACGATGCAAAAGAAACACGACGGACCGGTCCTGATCATCAAAACCGCCTGGGGTGGCAAGAGCTTACACACCGACTTCCGACCACCCAGTGCGGGGCCATACAAGTTGAATGAATGGCAGTTGAAAAACTACCCGAAGCAGGAAGGCCACGGGATCCCCAAGGACTTTAAAAAGTGGAAGGCCGATAAAAAAGCGGCCACCGGGCATTACTACCGATTGATGGCGGATCACGTAAAGAAGGTGTTGGCTGATATCAAGCAGGTCTACCCGGACTACGACCCGAAGCAGGGTTATGAGCTTGCGGGCTTTGTCTGGTTCCAGGGGTGGAATGATATGGTTGCCACTCACGAATACCCGCATCCCGATAAGCCGGGGCGTTACGGTCTCTACTCGGATCTGTTAGCGCATTTCATCCGTGACGTGCGCAAGGATTTTGACGCGCCCAAGATGCCGTTTGTGATCGGCGTGATGGGTGTGGGAGGCGTGCAGGACAAACCTAACTATTTCAGGCAAGCCATGGCCGCGCCCGCAGCGCTCCCCGAGTTCAAGCGCAATGTGCTTGCCGTGGAGACAGCCCCCTACTGGGATGAACCGCTTGGTGAAATCGAGGCCAAGCACGGAAAGGTCCGGCAGATGGGGTATTTCCTGCGCTCAAAACACAAAGACCATGCGAACAAGGACGGAAAGATGACCAAGGAACAGCAACAAGCCTACCTCAAGGAGTTCCGGGCCAAGCTGATCACCCCTGCCGACGAAGCCATGTGGAAGCGTGGTGCGTCCAACGCAGGTTACCACTACCTCGGCTGCGCCAAGACGATGGCACTGATTGGCAAGGCATTTGCCGAAGCCAATCTGAAAATGGAAAGGAAGTAAGGTCGTGCCTTGTTTCGGTAGGGTCGTCTCGCCGAGACGACCGCTCTATCAAAATGGTCACCTCGGCGAGGTGATCCTACCTGTAGGGAGGGGCGACACTCTCACATCATGACCCCGACAAAGTCGGCGGTTGTCGCCCGGCAACCCACCGTGTCCTCCGTAGCCTCGGCGTAGGGGGAAGCACCCAACCCAAGTCTTCCTTTCGCACATTTCGCTTCTTTCGCGGTCAAAAAATGAAATATCAACCCTGCGGCGCAGGTCCCACCGTGCCACCCTCGATGAACTCGGCGTCGATCCTCGTCTGGCGGGTGTCTTCCTTGCCGTGGCTGATGTTTTTCGCCCAGCGCGCGATCCGGTTCACGATGAGTTGGTCGTTCCAGCGGACGTGCGAGATCGTCGGCTGGTAGCGGTTGAAATACGGGGCGATGTTGCAGCAGATCAGGGAAACATCCTGCGGCACCCGCATACCCCGATTGAGCAGGAACTGGGTCGTGGCAAAGTATTCCGCCACGCTGTAGAAAAAAATCGCGGTGGGCGGGGTGTGGGCAAACAGGGATTCGAGGCATCGGTAAAAGCCATCGAATCCTCCCTCCCAGCCCGGCATATTGTAGTCGCCAGCCGTGATGCCGTGGGCGGCCAATTCATCGAGAAAGGCAACACCGTCCGGCCCAGGATTCGATAGGGTGGATGTAATCTCCAGTATCACAATCCGTTGGTGACCGAGAGCGATCAGCCGACGCGTTGCGGTCACAATGGAGGGCACCTGGTTCGGCACAATGCCCGCGATTCTCGGATCTTGGAAACCGAACAGGGCTAAGACCGGAACCTGCCGATGCACGAAACATTGGATCTCTTCCTTCGAACCGGCAATCACCACCCAGGCATCCGCCTCGGTGTCCTTGATCATGCGGGCGAGTCGCCGCGTATTTCCACCAAGTGCCGTCAGGTTCTTCGGCGCATGGACGACCGTGTGCCCCGCCGCCGCCAGCTTGTTCTGGAAGCGAATAAACAGATCGTGTGCCTCGTCGCCCTTCTCGTAGAACAGGACCGCCACCCGCAACGCAGGCGGGGCGTGGTTCTTCGGCAGCACGATCTTGCGGCGTCGACCTGCTCCCCGGCCGACGAGCAGACCCTCCTTTTCAAGCATCTGCAGCGCGACTTTCACCGTCTTGTGGTTGACTCCCAGTTCTTCCGCCAGCGGATGCGCTCCGGGCATCGATCCGCTCAATGCTCCCCTGAGTAGCTCGTTGCGCAGATGCTCGGCGACCTGCTCAGCGGCGGAGAGAACGTTGATGGAGTCCATGGGTTTATGATAGGCCCCAAACGGGCTAGGTGTCGAGATATAAAAAAATCGACAAACTCGTCTGGGGGGGGGGCAGGATGCGTGCCAGTTCGCGATTAATTCCGGTTTTATCCACGGTGGATCGATCCGGTGAGCTCGCGAAGAACCAAAAATAATACTACTAACAACCCAACTAACTAATGATGAAATTGAACAAATCAATGAAAACAACGATGTCCCTCGCTACGGCGATGAAAATCAATCACATTAAAGTATTACCCACTGCACTTGCAGCCATTGCATGTATTGGCTCGGCGAGTGCCGCAGTTGTACAAATCGGCGCAGGTGCTGATCTTGCGGGTGCCGTGTCGTCCGACAGTGCTGGCGAGGATCGATTGAACGTCGCCTTGACCAGTCCTGCGGGCAACGATTTTGTCAATCTCGCGGCGGGCACCTACAACGTTGTGGACTTCCAGCTCAATGTGAACGATCACACCGCAGGTACTGTGGCGCCCATGCTGCTGTCTGGCTCGGCGGGCAACTTCACCACGCTGTGGGTGGGTGGCGACATCGACCCCGCCTCCAACGGCATCTTGGATACTGATTACACACCGGGAACCCAGACCATCACCCTTGCTGTTGCCACGGATGTCTATGCCGGCATCTTTACTCAAAACCAGGGTAGTGCCATCCCCTTGATCAACTTGAGCGTCGGCACAATCTCGCACGACAATAATGGCTTTACCGCACCAACGGGACCCGGCGATACCGTCGATGGCTTTTCACACTCCACCCTTGGTCGGGCATATGCGTTTGAGATCAACGTCGAATCGGTCCCAGAACCCTCCACCACCGCCCTTCTCGGCCTCGGTGGACTCGCGCTCATACTCCGTCGCCGCAAGTAACCCGGCCTCGGAAAACCAACCAACCTTCCAACCCCACTCTCCGGTCACACGGGGCGTGGGGTTTTTTGTGGAGTGCTGAGGCTTGCCTGCCCGCCGTAGCTTTAGCGAAGGAGGGACTCCGCTTTGGTGCTCTATCACGCCACCGACCATTCCCCATCCAAACCCTCGCCTTAAACCGCCACCCAGCCCCGCACAGCGCAACCCAAAGCCATCCGCTAGGCTCCGCACCCCACTCGTCCAGCCTCGCCCGCCGCAAAGCTGAGTCAAGCCTCAGCACTCCAAACCGGAGAATCGTGTATGGGCAACCCAAGCACCTTCCGTGTATTCCGTGCCATCCTGCCTGCCCGCCATAGCTTTAGCGACGGAGGGTGGTCAAAAATTGAAGTGTCAACCCAAGTCTTCTTTCGCGTCTTTAGCCTATTTCTGTCTACCCTTCGTAGCCTTGGCGAAGTAGGGCGGTTAAAAATGAATTAGTAACCGCTCGTGCTGAATGGCGAGGCGGGGAGTCCGTCTTTATTGTATAAATTACTTCCGAGCGGATACTGGGTGTAGGCGTAGCGCACGGCTACGGGTGACTTCACCTTGTCGTTCCAGACGACCAGATCCGCTCCGTCGATTTTCCCCTCAGCCCAGTGCCATGTGCCGTCCTTGTCCTGAATTGATAGCCAAGGCATCTTGGCTCCGGGTGTGGGTTTTGCGGGTTCGTAGCCTTTTTTGTTAGCCAATATTAGTCCGGCGCCGACGTAGTTGAAACTCACGCGGATCGTTGCGCCCTCGACCTTGTGGCTCTTGTAGATCGGCCCGCTGGGAACGAGTTCTTTTTCGCCATACTGGTGGTGTCTCGCCCAGCGTGCGAGTCGCAGTCCGACGTCGTACTTGTTCACCGGATGCTCTTTCACCGCGCCGATGTCGATGGTCACAGCCATGCCGGTGTTGTTAAGAGTCATCGCCTCAAGCTGGGCGTTGCGGATCTTCGCCCTGCCGTCACCCATCTCTGGTTTATCCTCCGCCGACTGTCCGATGCTTGCTATTTGAACAAAGTAAAAGGGGAACTCACCCTGACCCCACGACCTGCGCCAGTCGGTGATCATGGTTTTCATCTTCATAAAATACTCCCGACCTTCAGTGTGGTTCGCTTCGCCCTGATACCACAGTGCCCCACGGATCGCGTATCCGATCACTGGCATGATCTTGGTTTCGTAGTTCGTTTTCCGCGTGCTCCGTTTTTTACCCTGCTTGTATTTCTCGGCCTGCAGTTCCTCGGGCACCTCCCGCATCCACGCCTCGATTGGCGAGCCACCGGTCGCCGCCATGAGTAAGGCGAACGGCACTTTTTTCTCAGCTTGGATCTTGCGGGCAAAACAGAAGGCGACGCGTGAGAATACCCGCGACGTCTCCGGCGTGCAGATAATCCATTTCTCGTCGCGCCACTGCCTCAGTGCGGGGTAGTTGGCATTCTGAATTGTGCCCGGTGGCCATGGTCCCATCTTGAGTGGGCCTGCCATGTTCGATTGCCCCGAGCAGAGCCAGACCTCACCGACGAGGGTGTTTTTGATTTCGAGTTTCTGGGTGGATTTTCCCAGCGTGGCGACCACCGTCATCGGTCGTCCCTTGGGCGCAGTGTTCACCGATGTGAGAGCGTCGGCTTTCATCGCAGGCAACTTCACGCGCCAAGTTCCGTTAGAGGAAGCCACTGCCGCGCCGGTGTGCCCGGCCAGCGTCACCCGCACCTTGGTCCCGGGTTTGGCAGTACCCCAGACAGGGACCTCCATATGCTGCTGGAAGATTGCGTTGTCCACAAACGGTTTGCCAAGTGCGAATACGGACTCGTTAGGTGCCTGTGCTTGGCCGCTCGAGGGCATTGCGGTGAAGAACGCGAACATCATGCTAAGGATGATGTGTTGAGGTTTTTTGTTAGTTGAGTTATTCAAAGCAGATGAGTGTTGTTAAGGGGCTTTTACGGTTGTGGCGATGAACTGTCCAGTGGTAACCCTCGTGGGCGGTTGTGAAACTTCGGTATTTCTCACTCATGTACATTTTTTAGGCAACTGTTTCACAGCTTTGGTGTTAATGGTTGGGTATGTCCGAACAGGAATCAAGAATGAGTCTCATGCGACGAAAAATCATGAGTATATGTGCAGCGGCGATCGCTTTGACATGCCTACCCGGTATGGTGACACACGCTGCTGAGACTGAGAAAAAGCCAAACTTTGTCTTTATCTTTATCGATGACATGGGCTGGGGGGATCTCGGCTGCTACGGCAACGATTTTATCGATACACCAAGGATTAATCAGCTGGCGTCCGAGGGGATTCGGTTCACTGATTTTTACGCCTCGGGAGCTGTGTGTTCACCCACGCGCTGTGCTGTTCAGTCGGGGCAGAACCAGGCACGGATCGGAATAACCGCCCACATCCCCGGTCACTGGCGTCCCTTCGAACGGGTGATCACTCCGCAAACCACCATGGCCCTGCCACTCGATACCATCACCGTGGCGGAGTCGCTCAAGTCGGCAGGTTACCGGACCGGATATGTTGGGAAGTGGCATCTGGGGCGAGGGGACAAGTTTGGTCCGGCCAAACAGGGTTATGATTTTGCTGTCGAAATCAATGGTGCGCACTTGCCCGGAAAATTCAGGAGCATGAACAAGGAGGTGCCTAAGCCGAAGGCGGATCAGTTCAGAACCGACTACGAAGCCGACCTCTGTGAAACCTTCATTCGCAAAAATAAAGACCGTCCGTTTTTCCTTATGCTGTCACCCTATCAGGTGCATATCCCGCTGGCGAGTAAGTCAGGCCTAGTGGAAAAATACCGCAAACGTGCCGCGGAGCGGAAACGCCAACTACCTCATCCGGTCTACGCTGCCATGGTCGAGGAGGTCGATGCGCTGGTAGGTCGCGTGGTGGATGAAATCGCAGCGCAGGGGCTGGCTGAGCGCACCATGATCGTTGTGACCTCGGACAACGGCGGGCTTTACCGCCGCTATGATTACCGCGAGCACGCTGACGACAACGTCTCCAGTCTCGCCCCGCTCAAGGGGGAGAAGGGGAGCCTACACGAAGGCGGCATCCGTATCCCGATGATTGTCAAATACCCCGGCAAGGTGACTCCCGGAACCACCTGCGCGGAGCCCGCGGTATCTCACGATTTTTACCCGACATTTCTAGCAGCTGCCGGCGGGAAGTTACCGGAAACACAAACCATCGATGGCGTCAGCCTGTTGCCGCTATTGGCAGCACCCGATAGCAAACTACCACGCAAGGCGATCTACTGGCATTACCCGCACTACCACCACGACCGCCCAGCCAGCGCTATCCGCGAGCGCGATTGGAAACTCATCGAATATCTCGACGGCACAGGTGACGTGGAGCTTTATCAAATGAGTGCAGATCTCGGCGAGAAGAAGAATCTCGCCTCCGAGCGCAAGGGCAAGGTGGCCGACCTGAAGGCGAAACTCCGCGGCTGGCGCACCGATGTGATCGCCCGCATGCCGGTCCCCAACCCATCCTACAATCCGGATCGCGCCCACGAATGGTGGAGCCTGCGAAGCGGGAAACCGATCGATAGCGACAAACGCAAACGCTTCCCCCCCACGGAGAAGGATCTTTGAAGGAAAGTAACCCCATGAAGAAGCTCCTGTCACTTGTGGTGCCCGGATGTTACCAGCCTCTTATCATTCCATAGTATGAACCTACCGAAGCAATTGAACCTGATGACTATCACTCTTTTCGCGATGGTTGCGCCTGGGTTTCTCGTGGCCATTTTGCAGGCTGCGGAATCAGAGAGACCTAACATCCTGTGGTTCATGGTCGATGACATGTCGGCAAACTTCTCCTGCTACGGGGAGAAGCAGATTGAAACTCCGCACGTCGATGCGCTTGCCGCGCAGGGTCTGCGCTTCACCCGCGCCTATGCCACCTCGCCGGTGTGTTCGGTTTTTCGTTCCTCGATCGTCACGGGCATGTACCAGACATCGATTGGTGTGCACCACCATCGTAGTGGTCGCGGCAAGCACCGCATTGAGTTGCCGGACGGCGTGCAGCCCATCCCCGTGCTTTTTCAGAATGCTGGCTACCACACCTGCATCGGCAGTGGTCTGCCGGATCTAGATTACCGGTCCATGCCTCTCAAAAATGCCCATCGGAACCGACTTGGGAAAACCGATTACAACTTCACCTGGGACAAGGGTATCTACGACAGCCCCGACTGGGCTGGGCGCAAGGAAGGTCAGCCGTTCTTCATGCAGGTTCAGCTGCATGGCGGTAAGATGCGCGGGGCGTCCGCATCGAGCTATGATACCTTTGATCGCCGGATCACCAAAACCTTTGGCAAGGTCACGCCTCCCGAGAAAGTCATCCTGCCGCCATACTACCCCCGGGATGATGTGATTCTGAAAGATTGGTCGACCTATCTCGACTCGGTGCGCTTGACCGACCGCCATGTTGGACTGGTGATCGAGCGATTGCACAAGGAAGGTTTGTTAGAAAATACGCTCATCGTCTTTTTCACCGACCACGGTATCAGTCATGCCCGCGGCAAGCAGTTTCTCTACGACGAAGGCACCCACATTCCGCTGGTGATCCGGGGGCCGGGTATTGCAAAAAAAAGTGTGCGCAAGGATCTGGTCGAGCACATCGATGTGGCGGCACTTTCACTGGCGGCTGCAGGGATCGCCATACCGGAGAAAATGGAGGCGCGCGATATTCTGGCGAAGGACTACCAGCCCAAAAGGAAAGCCTTCGCAGCGCGTGATCGCTGCGGTGAGGCGACCGACCGCATCCGTTCGGTGCGCACGGAGCGCTACCTCTACATCCGCAATTATTTCCCCCAGAGACCGCATCTCATGCCCAGTAGCTACAAGGACGGCAAACTGATCATCAAGCGCCTGCGCGAACTCCACGCCAAGGGGTCACTCAATCCTCTCGCCACCAAGCTGCTCTTTTCTCCTACCCGACCCAGCGAGGAGCTCTATCTCTACGCCGAAGATCCCTGGCAGATCCGCAATCTTGCCGAAGACCCGAAGCACGCCTCAGCCCTTGAACAGCACCGTGCCCTGCTCGATGCATGGATCATGGAAACCAGGGACCCGGGTCCCGAAGCGCCGGAGGTCTACACCCTTGAAACCGAAGACCAGTTGAAAGGTCGCAACGACGAAACCTACCGTAAGAATGCCGAGCTTTACAAACAGTGGACTCGTGAAGGGAAATGACCTCATGAAGTCACCCTGTGGAGTCCGCTACCTGATCGCGCCTTTGCGAACGGGCAGCCTTACGATGTCCGACTTAAAAGCAGCGTAGAGCCATTTCCCGTCGGGGCTGAGGCGAACGTAATTACAGCGCGGTCGGTCGCCGAAGGGTGGGATGACGATGGCTTTGAAGTCCGCGGGCTTGGAGCTCAGCGGTGGAACGAGCTGGATGCCGCGTGCAGTGCCGATCAGCAGATTTCCAGACGGCATGACCACCATGCCATCAAGCATCCCCCGACCATCCTCACCCGTGGCCAGGCGGTAGGCTGGCTCGGACTTGCCGAGCGAGCCATCGGCCGCGACGGGGAACCGGTGCACCTTGTCGGCATTGAACTCTGCCACGAAGAGTGCGTCATGTTTGGGATTGATCCCGAGGCCATTCGGTCTCCATGGAAGTGCTGCCGCTTTGCTAAGTTTCCGCTCCGGGGCGGGTGAGACCCGCCAGACAGACTGGGTCTTGGGATCGGTGAAATAGATGAATCCGGAGCGAGTGATGGCGATGTCGTTAGAGTGAGGCCCTTCGGCCACCGCGGTCTTTTTGCCGGATTTCAGATCCCACCGATAAATGCGTTTTTCACCACCAGCGCATCCGTAAAGCATACCTTCGGGGCCGATCGCAATCCCATTCGTCTTGCCACTCTGGCCGTCGAAGAGTGACTTCTTACCAGTCTTGGCGTCGACCCGGAACAGTTTGCCAGCTGGCACGTCGGTAAAGTAAAAATTTCCTTCCGCATCAAATGCCATTCCCTCGGCGAATTGGTGACCACTGGAAATCACCGCCGGTTTTCCCGTAAAGAGAGTCACGGCAGAGCCCGTTTGTGATTGCGCGTGAAGGGCGGAAAAGCATAGCAAAAGGATCAGGCCAAGAAATTTCAGGTTCATCTCTGCGATTAATCTCATGGATGGGCGGGGCTGATGTTATGCAGGTGACGGTGGCCAAGGGTTGTGTCACTTGTTCACCGGAAGGGTCGCCACATACTTCTGGCTTTGCTCGGAAAGCTGATCGATCTTGAACACATGGTTTTTGGCGCGCGACTTGAAGTAGAGATGCGTCTTTGACTTGCCAGTAATCATGGCTTTAATTTGGTTGCCTGAGTTATTTGTTAGGGGATAGTTGATCGGATAAACGCTTTTTTCAACGATCCCCACCGTTTCACGCGCGGCACGCTGGATAGTTGCCATTTCTTGCTTCGGGATGTTGCTGTCGTATTGGATCGTGCCGGGGTCTTTAGCAAAGATCGTAGCGTAAAACACACAGGCTGCCAGATAGGCGCCTTTTGCCGATGGATGGCTGCCGTCACCCGCATACAGTGATTTTCCGAGATTTAGATTGGCCTTCATCACCTGCGCCCAGGTGTCGCCAACAGGCGCGAGCATGGCATCGCATTGGTTGGCGACAGATGTGTAGTTCTTACTCAGCACATCCTGCATCGACTTGTAATCGGGAAACCGCTTGATGTTCATCTTGTCACCATCGCGTCGACCCCAGGTCTGATAGAAAACCGTTTTTGCTCCGGAGGCGTCGATCAGTTTATCCAGCCCGATGGCGGCATTCTTGAATTTGTCTGGGAAAACTGCCGGCGTCTGGCTCTGGTCCTGGAGCACAACGAAGTTCCACTTGCCATCCATGATTTTTTTGGTGATCGATGGATTCTTGAGATGAGACTCAAGGTTCTTCCCGCCGGGTGAGATATACTCGATTTTTACTGCAGACCCTTCCGGTGCTGCAGCAACGAGTTTGGAGAAGGTGCCTCGGATCCCTCCAGTGTAGCTGTTGCCGACGAATAGGATCCTGACTTCCTCCGCGGCCACGGCAGTGACCGGGGAGAAGAGATCACTCAAGATTGATAGGGTGAGGATGATGAGTTTCATTGTGTGTTTGGAAATCATTATGAGTTGCGGGCTCTGGATCTGCTGATGCAAGGTGAGGTGAAATAGCATGTGTTTTGCCTGTTTTCCAGTTTGAATTGATATTCGATACTGCCCACTTCAAAAAAACATCATCTTTTTTGTCCAATAATTTGTTCTTCCGTGAACCTGTAATGTAGATTGTCTTTTTCCGCCATGCTCACTGCTTACCCAAACGACGACCACGAACGCTTCACCCGACTGCTTCTCGAAAGCGAGCCGGTGATGCTGCGCTCTATTTTGGTCAGCGTTCCGAACCGCGCCGATGCCCGGGAAATCATGCAAGAAACGGCCGTCGCTCTATGGCGTCAATTTCCTAGCTACGACACCACTCGACCTTTCATCAATTGGGCCATGGGGTTTTCCCGCATTCAAACTCGGCGCTTTTTGGCCCGTGAATCCGGCCGCGCCCAGCTATCCGAACAAGCGATCGAAGTACTTGAGCAGGAAATGCAGGCGACGGGTGAGTTTGACGATGCCATCGAAACCCACCTCGCGACCTGCATGGCTAAACTCGGCGAGAAAGCACGTCGACTCGTGAAGGGCTACTACCATGATGAGCAAAGCCCGGAAACCCTCTCAGAACGCGAAGGCCGCTCGGTCGAAGCAATTTACAAAACCATCCAACGTGCACGCCGCGACCTGCAGGAGTGCATCGAACGACAAATTAGAAAGACCCAGGCATGACTGATAAACCCGACAGGCAATCCCTCATTCAAAAACACCTCGATGGCCAAACCACCGAAGCAGAAGCGAGCGCACTCTCAACAGCAATCGAGACCGATGCCCAGGTCAGATCTGATTATCTCAAAGCCGCCCGCATTCACGGAGCTCTTGGTGATGAAGTCATCTCCTTGGATCTGGAAACCATCCCGCGCCAGTCTCCCGGGACTCGTTCATTCAGCTTGGCACAACCTCTCGCCGCCGCTATTGTCCTCGGAGCATTCGTGGGACTACTTGGCGTCGGAGTCGTTTGGGCGATCAGTTCACCTAAATCAGAAGAAAAAAAGATCTCCGTATCGAATGGCGATTTTGAGGGCTCTGTAGGCCCGATACCATTCGGCTTACCGGTCGAATTCGGCGATTGGAGTGGTGATCCGGCAGAGGTCATCGAAGAGGATGGAAACAGGGTCTTGCGCTTTCTTGAAACCGCCAATGTCACTGGCAAGCCCAATGGCGGGGCCTCCGCCTGTAATGTCTTTCAGATCATCGATCTCACGTCTCTCCAACAACAAAATCCTGATCATAAATCTCAACTCTCACTAACGCTATCGGCTACATTTCACCGTATCGCAGCTGCAAACGATGCTGATCTACCCAAGGCCTCGGCCTCCTGCACGATTCATCTCTACCAAGTTGAGCCCAAATTCATCAAAGAAAACTGGCCCATAGTGATTAATGATGCTCTGGCAATAGGAAAAAAATCCGTCAGGCTTAAACCCGGAGATGACCCGAAAACCATTTCAGCATCCTGCCTACTAGAACCAGAAGCAAACATTGCCCTCATCTCTATTAATGTGAATTCTAGAACACCCTCCACGACACCCATCAAAGTCGGAGGATATTACGTAGATGACGTCCAGCTGACCCTAACAAAACGTCCCAAGCTGCCAGTCCGCGCCACCCAATAAAACATTTTTACCCACATTTCATCCATGGAAAACCAACTCACTCGTCGTCACTTCCTCCGCGGAACCGGTGCGCTCATCGCACTTCCAGCCCTCGAATCCATCGGCTTCCGCCAGTTTGCCTCGGCCGCTTCGACCAAACCCACCGCCCCAGCCAAACGTGCCGTCTTTCTCGGTATGGGATTTGGTGTGACCAAGGAAACCTGGTATCCCGACCCGAAACAGACGGGTGCCGGGTATGATCTTCCTGAGGGCCTCGCACCGCTGGCACGGCACCAGGAAAATATCACCATCGTTCAAGGATGCTCCAACCAATATTCCAACGATGCGCACTGGGGTAGCACCTTCTGGCTCACGGGAGCGAATCGTTATTCTATCGCCGGACAAAGCATGGCTAATAGTATTTCCGTCGATCAAGTGATTGCTCAGCAGCTTGGCCAGGACACCCGGTTTTCGTCCGTTCAGCTCAACAGCGGAGACCGTGCTGGTTCCGGTCACGGTCCTGGCCTTTCTTTGGCCTGGGATCAGCGTGGAAAGCCTGTTGCTGGCACCAATAATCCGGTTCAGATGTTCCATAAGCTTTTTTCTCCCGATAACATGCCCTTGGCGCAGAGGCAGGCAGCCATTGCCGAGCGGCGCAGCGTGCTGGATGCCGTGCTCACCGATGCCAAGCGCCTCCAGAAGGGACTCAGCAAGAACGATACCGATAAGCTAGACGAATATTTCCAGGGCATCCGGGATATTGAAACTCAACTCAATAAGGATGAGGAGTGGCTCGACGTCCCCAAAGTCAAGGCTCCCATCGATGAACCCAAGCCCGGTCTCAAGGGTAAGGATGAAATCGAAGTGATGTATAACCTCATTGTTGCTGCCCTGCAAACTGACAGCACTCGGGTGATGAGCTACCGCTTGCCCGGTCAGTCACTCCTGCAAAGCTTGGGGGCCAAATTAAGTGCCCATAACGTCAGTCACTACCAGCCAGGGGAGAGGATGAATGCATCCCAAGCCCGTGACAAGACGCACAGTGAGTTACTTGCTGGGCTGATGGACAAGCTCAAGGCGACAAAGGAATCCGACGGTTCGAGCCTCTACGATCATACGGCCCTGACCTTCGGCTCGAACATCAGCAGCATTCACTACCTCGATAACTGCCCGACAATTCTCGCCGGAGGCGGAGCCAACCTGAAAATGGGTGAGCACATCGTTCTGTCCAAGGATACTCCGATGTGCAACGTCTGGCTGACCATGCTGCAAGGGATGGGGATCGAGGCTGAGCGCCATGGTGATAGCTCCGGAGTGGTGAAGAAACTGCGTGCCTAGGGATTTTTTATCCAAGTATTGAGTATGAAAAAAATCGTCTATTATTTCCTATGTGCATTATCGTTTGGTATCTCTGCCCAGGCAGCACCACCTGATGCGCAGCTTCCCAAAAAGCACCTCCAGCTATTCAAAACCTACTGCTACGAATGTCACGATAGCTTGATGGAAGAGGGAGACATCAATCTGGAAGAACTGACCTTCAATATCAGCAAGGATATGAAAACGGCGGAGACCTGGCAGAAGGTGCTCAATGCCATTAACTCCGGTGAGATGCCTCCCGAGGATGAAAAACAAATCAAGGACGAAGAAAAGATCGTTTTTCTTGATGATCTTGCCAATCAAATGGTCACCGCACGCAAAGTTCTGAGTGATACCGGGAGTGAGATCACAATGCGCCGCTTGAACCGCCGGGAATACGGAAATACCATCAATGATCTGCTCGGGGTTAAGGTGGATACCCAGTCGCTTCCTGCCGATGGCGGAGCCGAAGCTTTCGATACGGTCGGCGGCTCGCAGTACATTTCCAGCGATCAGATCGAACAGTATCTCAAGCTGGGTCGCGTGTCCATCGACGAGGCCTTCGAGCGCCGCGCCATGCAGAAGCGCCAGCCGTCCACCGTCCGCATCGAACCCGAGAAGTCCATCCGCCCTGGCATCGAGAAGGCTGCCAAGAAAATCGAAGAGGCCCAAAAACGATTCAGCAAATGGAAGGTGGAGGTCGACAAGGCCGTGGCTAGGCCGGTCAATCAGAAGCGCCTCCCGGAGTTGGTGAAAAAGAACCCACAGATGGGTCACCCCATCCACTTTTACAAGTTTGTCGAACTGCTCGATGGGGTGCCGCCCGCTAAGAAGTATGGTTTCAAGGATGCCTTCGAGGCCACCCTGCAGCATCCGGATTGGGACCGCTCTGAGCTGGCCATCCGCAAGCACTACATGACGCTTCCGCATCGCGACAAGGGACTCTACCTCAAGCTGGCGCACGGCTTTGGTCGCCTCGACATCGCCCCCAAGAGCAAAAAACTCATTCCAGGCACCTACCGATTACGAGTGCGAGTAGGTGCCGCCGATGGAGCACCTGCATCACGCCGCTTTATTGAGGTGGGTCATCCATACTCTAAGCCCATTGCCCCTCACAGGATGGCTCTGGAAGGAGCCCCCATCAGCCAGCATCAGGTGACGGGCACCATTGCCAGGCCCCAGATCATCGAGAGCACCTTCGAACTAAAGGCGACCGACCCGAAGACCATTTCAGTGCGAGAGCGGCAGCCCTTGGATGCCAAGGCCCTGTGGGGTGCCCATAATCGCCTTAAAGCGCAAAACGGCTATGGCCATCCTCCATCGATCTGGATCGACTGGGTTGAGCTGGAGGGGCCGATCTCCGAGGCCCAAGTTACTGCATCCAAGGTCATTCGGGTTGAGCCCGAGAAGACGATCAACCGCAAGCAGGAAAAGACGATCCGAGGAATCGAGGCGAGATATGCACAATTCACCAAATGGCAGAAGGAAGTCGATAAGGCGGCAGCCACACCAGAGAATCAGGCAATCATTGCGGAGGAGCGCAAGAAGGGGCGTGGATTGGATCATCCCAGACATTACTACGTCTTCGCCGGTAAACTGAAGGGGGCTCCGAATCCTAGGGACTTTGGGTTTATCGACGCAGCCAAAGCCGCCGGTAACCATCCTAAGGTAGATAGTGCCAATCTGGCTCTCTACAAGCACTTCACCGGCCTGACGCATCGAGACCGCGGAATCCACCTCATGCTCGCCCATGGCATTGGTCGGGTGGATATCAAGCCAAAGGAGCTTCCTCCCGGAAATTACACCCTGCGAGTGGCAGCGGCAGCTGTGCCGGGCTCACCAGCTAGCCGACACTTCATCGAGATTGGCCACCCCCAGCGCCAGACTGCGAGCCGTTTGTGGGGTCTCGAGGGCGTTCCGATCAGTAGCCACCAGGTGACTGGCACTATCGAGAAACCCCAGGTGATCGAAATCCCGATCGAGGTCGGATCCCAAACCCCCAAGGAATTTGGCATTCAGGAAAAACAACCCCGTGGCGACAAACTCAAAGCTCTCTGGAAAGTCCACAATCGGATGAAGAAGGAAAACGGCTACGGCATTCCGCCCGCGATTTGGATCGACTGGGTGGAGCTGGAGGGACCGCATGCAGCACCTGCCAGTGAATCGAAGAGCATGGACTGGTGGGTGAATGAAACGGACGCCAAGGCTGAGGTGGCACGCGTGCGTAAGATCCTCGAGCAGTTCAGTCTGCTGGCGATGCGCGACAGTCAACCCAGTGCGGCTTACATCGCACGCTTGGTGGAGATCTTCAAGACACGCAGAAAAGCAGGTGAGAAATTCGAAATCGCGATTCGCACGCCTCTGAGCATCATCCTCGCTTCGCCCGGATTTCTTTATCTCAACGAGCCGCGTGGAGAAAAGCAACGGCGGAAACTCACCGACCGTGAACTAGCCGTGCGCCTTTCCTATTTCCTCTGGAGTTCGCCACCCGACCAGACTCTGCTTGGTCTGGCAAAACGTAGCGAGCTGAGTAAGCCGGATGTGCTGCGTCAGCAAGTGGAACGCATGATTGCAGACAGCCGGTCAGATGAGCTGGTCTCTGGATTTGTGCATCAATGGTTAGATATGGAGCGGCTCGACTTTTTCCAGTTCGATTCCAACCGTCATCGGGAGTTCGACGAGAGTATGCGTACTGCCTCCCGTCAGGAAGTGTATCAATCATTCGCCCACCTGCTGCGCGGCAAGGGGTCGCTTGGCTCATTGCTCAAAAGCGACTACGTGATGATCAACGGTCTGCTTGCCAACTACTACGGGATTGAGGGTGTGACCGGTGATGAGTTCCGTAAGGTGAAACTGCCCGCCGACTCCGTCCGTGGTGGTTTGTTAGGTATGGCCGCTATTCACGCGATGGGTAGCGATGGGATCGAAAGTAGCCCGGTCGAACGTGGCGCCTGGGTGCTGCGTCACATACTCCATAATCCAACACCGCCCGCACCGCCAAATGTGCCACAGCTATCACGTCTGGCAGACAAACCGCTGAACACCCGCGAGCGCTTGGCGGCACACATGGAAGAACCACAATGTGCCAGCTGCCACCGCAAGATCGACCCCATCGGGTTCGGTATGGAGAACTTCGATGCCGCTGGCAAATGGCGGACGATTGAACGTTTTCACTCGAATAACAAGAAAGTGAAACGGGCATTGAAAGGTAAAAAGACCACGTGGAAAATCGATCCCTCTGGCAAGTTTCACAATGGGCCAGAGTTCTCCAACTTCCAAGAGATGCGCGACCTAATCGCAAAGTGGAAACAGGATGAGTTCGCACGGGGCTTTACTGAGCACTTGATTGAGTATGCTCTGGGTCGCCCCTTCGGCTTCACCGATGAGGATCTAGCCAAAGGCATTATATCATCGGCCAAAAACAAAAATTACACCGTCAGCGAGTTTTTTCAGGCGTTGGTGGCCACTAAAGAATTTCAATCTAAATGAGGTGGATGAATTCAGGGAATACGAACAAATCCATATCTGAGCAATGAGATGAAAAGACGATCAAAACTACTGTGGCTAACCAGCTTCCTTGTCGTCTCCATAGCTTCTGCGGCTGAACGCACACAAGATCTTGTGGTTGGTGTCATCACTGCTGTGAATGGTGACACCATTGAAGTCTTCGAAAAACGAGGCAAAAAGACTCACACGTTAAAACTGCCGGCTGCGACTTCCATCAAATTTATAGGCGCCCTGAAAGAGACAAAAGAAATCAAGCCGGATTACTGCGTCAGAGCACATGCCTCAAATGGGGTCATCGGGAACCTCTATGTTACGCTGCCCATCGAACAAGTGGCTATTACACCCACACCGGAAATGGTAAAGATGCCGCCCGCCGAGTTGTTTAAGGTAGCGGATCCGAATGGTGACGGTAAGGTTTCCTATGTGGAGTTCTCTACCAAAATTAAAGCGTCACTCAAACACGGACCTGTTACTTTTTCCAAAAGCGACAAGGATAAATCAGGTAGTTTAAATGTGAAAGAATTTGGGACGGCTATGAAAATGGTGAAGTGGTGGAAGATGTCCAGAAAAACGCCGGAAGAGTGGTTCAAGTTGTCCGACAAAGACGAGAACGGGGTGTTGAATGAAAAAGAGTTTACGATTCTTTTGGGTAGCAATGCGCACATGAATGTGTTTTTCCCCAGGGCGGATTCAAATAAGTCTAGCGATCTCGATCAAAAGGAAGTCGCGGCTTATATCCAAACGCTGATTTTTCCTGAACTCAAAGCCAAAAACAAAAAGAAGAATCGCTGAAGGGTGAGGGGGCTTCTGTCTTCGATCCATCTTGGCTCCGGTAGCTACAAAAGAATTTCACACAACATGATGATAAAATTGACGCTAACAATTTGCCTGGGAATGATGGCAGGAGCGCACGCAGCCGAGCCAGAATTCAAGTCCACCTTGTTCAAAAAGGGCACCTTGATTTACTCCGATGATTTTGATGGAGAATACTCAAAAGAACGTTGGGGAGGCATGATGAAGGATAAGAAACTCGAAGATGGCAAACTGATCATCACCGCACGCTTCAAGAATGCCGAGGAAGCCAAAAAGGCATTAAAGCGCGACCATCACCTAGGACTGGAGCCCGTGGCACATCTCGGAAAGATTCCCGAAAAGTTTGTCTGTCACCTGCGCTATAAGTTCGAAGCCGAAAAGTTAGCTCCTAACCGACCGGTCCTCCAGATCGGCCACCATATGATTTTGCTCACCTACCTCGAGGGTGGGGGACACAGGGTGAAACTCCCGGATGGGCCAACCTTCACCGAGCCCAAGTCCGGTATGCAGCTCAACGAATGGGTCGATCTCATTATCGAATACCAGCTCGGTAAAATCCACATCAGCGTCAATGGCGTCGGCAAAACCTACGAGCACGAGAAAGTGACGATGGTGAACAAGAAAGATAAGTTCGGCCCTAGGTTCACCTTCAAACACGGTATCCGGGGAGCCAATAGTCGACTCATTTTTGATTACGTTAGATTATGGAAGGTAAAATCAAAAAAGGTGTCACAGTCAGCCCAAGAAACGCCCAATAACGCGCCGATTTCACAGAAACCAAGACTCGCCAAGTCCGACGAAGAACAGCTCGAATCACACCTGGCGCTAACGTATGCCAGCTACGGCGACCGGGTCATGAAACTGGATCTCTACCGTCCTAAATCCCGATCAAAAAACCTTCCGGCGATGGTTTGCATTCACGGAGGTGGCTGGATGAATGGTCAACGAAACAACTACACCGTTTTCGCCAAATCGGTCGCGCTCAAAGGCTTTGTTGCTGTTACTATCGACTATCGATTAAGTGGAGAAGCAAAATTTCCAGCTGCCATTCACGACTGTAAAGCAGCCGTCCGTTGGCTAAGAGCCAATGCCAAGAAGTATGGCCTTAACCCGAATAAAATTGCTGCTATCGGCTCTTCGGCCGGTGGTCATCTGGCCGCCCTTTTGGGAACCTCTGCAGGGGTTCCGGAGCTTGAGGGGAGGGGCGGCAATGCCAATCAAAGTAGCGCCATTCAAGTCGCGTTACCCTGGGCTGCGCAAACGGACCTGACCGTCGAACGCATTCGCCTGAAGTCCGAAGCCACAACAGGCAAACAGCTCTATCGAAATTTTCTAGGTGGCTCCTACACCACACACGCTGCCCAATACGCACTGGCATCACCGATCAAGTATCTGGATAAACAAGATCCACCCTTCCATTTCATCTGCGGTGAGCTCGATGTCCCAAGCACCCGTGCTGTCGACTTCCGCAAAAAACTCGATGCCATGGGCATCCCGTCAGGACTCCATGTCATTGATGGTGCCCCACACGGCTTCAGTCGGCGACAAGACTGGTTCACCGAAGCGCTCGACAGAGCTATGACCTTCGCCCTTGCCCACTTGGTTAAGTAAGCTGGCCATGGGCTTACCCGAAAGCTATTAGAAATGCAGTTTAGGAGACAAACACGCTGGGCATTCGTCTACTTATCCGTATGGAAATCCCCCCTCTCCCGTGTTTGAGAGGGGGGGGCTGAATTAATCTTCTTTTCCGGTGCCTGCTTGTCTGCGGAGTATCAGTGCGAGTCCGCCTAGTCCGAGGAGGGCAGTGCTAGGTGGCTCGGCTATTGTAACTGCGGCAATAACAGTGAGGGTGCCATTACTACCAATCAGCGTGTCACAATCACAAGGATTTTCTGTTCCTTTATCTTGAAAAGGTGAATTCATGGCAATTCGATGAATGCCAGTGCCTAACTGATACGTATCTGTTGCGACAGCAAACGAATTCGCCATCCAACCCCCAGCACACTCTGTGAAACTCTTCCGATTTATTCTAACTGCCGCAATGTTTTCCTGCTGTATCGTGCAGGGGCAACTCAGTGAACCAGAGAAAAAAAACTTCAGCAAGCGGTTGGCCAAGCTGCACACGAAGATCAATACGGTGGCCGATGCTTTGGAAAAAGCGGAAGGATTTCCGAAGCAAGCGGGGCTGATTGATGTGCAAGTGGCGAAATTTTTTGCCGAATACATCGCCTGGGAGCTGGATCATCCGGATCTGACCACCGAAGCACTGGGTCTCAGTGAGTTTTTTAAAAAGATCGAGCTGTCACCAGCCGAGCACCAGAGGCGTTATAGGTTTCACATCAACCACGAACTGAAAGGCTCGATGGACATTCTCGATCAGGCACTTGCCCGTCTTGATGCCGATAAGAAATGGCCGGAAGTGAAGGATATCGATTGGCGCAAGGCGAAGTATCAGGATAACTTTTTCCGGGTCGACGGCGAGCCGGTATTCTTCGGCGGCTTCAACATGCTGCTGAGTATGGGGGTGACCAATGCTAAAAAATTCCCCGGCTGGGAGGCGAAGGACAAGGCGTATATCAACACGTTCCTGCCAAAGATGCGTAACATCGGCGTTGGTGTCATCGGCAGCGGAACGAGTGTGCCGGGACTTCTGAAAAAAGATGGCACAATCGATAAGGCGGCCATCCAGAAGCGCGCCCAAAGTATTCGGGAATACGGTGAGATGGGGTTCAAAGTCGATGTCATGCTCAGCTGGGGAGGGGATAAGGAGACGCTGGAAAAATTCTGGCCGGGAATAACTAAGTACCGTGCCAATGGGGTCTACCTTGATATCGATCACCCCGGCACCCAGGTGATGATCACGAAAGTGATGGCCGAGCTGATGCCGGAGTTTAAGAAGTTAGATGCCATCGCCTCCTGGGATCTCGCCAACGAACCATATTTCGATCTGGAAATGTGGAGCAAGCACTCGCTGAAGAAATACCACGCATGGCTGGCGAAGCAGCACGGTACGATCAAAAAGCTCAATGACGTGTGGATGACAAGTTATGGCAGCTTTGCTGAGATTCCTTTGCCCAAGGATGTTCCCTGCGAGCAATGCTCATCCGGACGGCGGTATGACCGTGTGACTTTCCATAGCCGTAGGGTGGCTGATTTTTTTGATTTTGTACAAAAGCAAATCAAAAAACACATCTCGGACGCGGTGGTGCATCTCAAGGGTCAGGATAACTCAAGCCTCGGACCGATGGATATGGCGGTTACTGATGGAATCGATCGCGAAATGCTCACTCCGTCAGCTACTCTGCACGGGCTGGACACCCGACCGCTACCAGTCACCGAGCCGCGTATGGCGGCAGGAAACAAAGGCCGTGGTCCTAACAAAACTCTCCACTACGACGAGTCGCCTTATGGATTTCACTGGCTCGGTCAGTCGTTCCTCTACGATTACCTAACATCTCTCAAGCCCTACCGGCCGATCATCGATTTTGAGTATCACGCTTATTCAATTAACGCGATCCGTATCCCGGACATCAAACAAAGCCACTCCAGCGCCACTCTGTGGCTCGCACACATGCATGGTCTGGTCGGTAACATCGCGTGGTACTGGCAGCAGCGGTTCGGCCCATACCCGTTTCCACACGAGCATTTCAAAGTCTGGTTCTACGGCAGCCTGTCGACCCAACCATTGGTCGCCACCGAGTACTTTCAGACGATGCTGAAACTCAATACCTTCTCGCGCGATGTCGAAGCACTGGCATCGGTAAAAGAAAAACCTGTCCGCATCTTTGTTTCCAAACCTTCCTACATCCAGAATCGGGCCCACATCGATGCCCTGCACAGAGTTTACGAAGGAGTGTGTTTTCACGGTCTCAGAGTCGGGTTTATTACCGAACAGGAGCTCGCACGTAGTGGCACTGATGATGGTTGTAGAATGATCATCATCCCCGATGCCGAATTTGTCAGTGCCGAGGCATTGCAGGCATTGGAAAAAGCGAACAAGTCCGGCGTACGACTGATTCGTTTTGGAAAGATTAACACAACACGTGACGCGTATGGTCTCCCGCACGCACCAGAGCTGACTGCCTTTCTGAAGGATGTTCCCGTGATCGGTTATGCCTCCGCGAGTGCTTTATCAAAAGAATTTGAAGAACGACTCAAACCCATCACATCTGAATTCGAGGTGCGGGTTACCCATACCGACGGCAGCAGCGCATTCGGTGTGATGCACCGGCAGGCGGTTTTGAATGGCAAGCGCGTCCTGTTGCTTGTCAACGTTTCCAAAAACCTCATTAATGTTCAGCTGCGCGCCAAAGATGCCCGCTTTGTCAATGGCTTTGATAAGCTGAACAGCGAGTCGGTCAAAGGGGAGGGGGTTGAACTTTTGTTCCAAGGAATCCGGCTTATCGAGATATCGTTGTAGTCTGTTGTATTCTAAACCATAGCTTCCATGGTTAAACATCATCACAAAGAGGTGTCAGTGCTTTTTGTGTTAAGTTCTAAATATAAAAAATGTTCTATACATAGAAAAAAGAGCGGCTATGAATTGCTGCGTTATGAATAACTCGATGAACAAAAAACATACTACTCGACGCGCGATTACTGCTTCTGGAATCCTCGCCTGCCTGAGCGGCACGGCCGGGGCGACGACGATCTTCACCGAAAATTTTAACGGTTACGCGGGCAATCAGAACGCCGTGCAAGTGGATACGGGATTGAATGTTGCCTTCGGTGGCAGCGTCGCCGGTTGGTCAACATCGGGCGCTGGCGTGATGCACGCGGTGGACCTCGGTGCGTCCGACTGGGCCATCATGTTCTTCCAGGACAACGTGATCACCCAGTCCGCTGGGATTGGCGCAAACGCCTTGGGCGCCAGCTATGAGGTGACCTTCGATTACGGCACGGGCGTCTATGCGCAGTTGAGCCAGAAGACGGAAGCCGTTGACAGCCTGCTCGTCGAGGTGCTGCGCGGCGACAACACCGTATTGGCATCGAACACCTTCACGCCGGGCGCATGGGGCGCAGGCAACTACAATCTCGACGGCGGGCTCACCGGCACGCTGCCCTACGTCGGAGACGGCACGGGTGTCGTTCGTCTTCGCATCGGGCCGGACGGCCCCTTGAACAGCGGTAACTTTGAAGGCGAGATCGACAACATCTCGGTCGACGCCGTCCCCGAGCCCACCACCACCGCCCTACTCGGACTCGGTGGACTCGCACTGATTCTCCGTCGCCGTAAATAAATCATGCATCGGGAAATCCACATGATCTTGACCGTCTTCATCATCGGAGACGGTTTTTATTCTGGATTTAGAAAGACTTCCTAGGGTAGAACCGTAGAAAACCAGACCACATCTTGACCATCATGAATTCAAATGCATCATTTACTGCCAGAGACGAATCGCCGGGATCGGTGCCCGCTCTTGACCGCTCGCTCGACATCCTCGAACTTCTCAGCGATACTCCATCTGGTCTTACACTCTCGGAGCTCAGTCAACAGCTTGAGGCCCCAAAAAACGCGATTTTCCGTATCACCCAGACTCTGTTGGCGCGTCGCTATCTGTCACGCCATGTGGAGACTAGGGCATTTCAGCTCACCGGTCAGTGGCTGAAGCTGGCGACACCACGGCTCGGCGGTATGAGTCTGGCGGCTCTGGCGCGTCCTGCAATGGTGGCGTTGCGGGATGAAACGTCCGAGACAGTTCAGCTTGGTGTTCTCTGTGGCACCAAAGGCACCATCATCGAGCAAGTCGAGGGCACCCAGCCACTGCGGATCGTGGTGGATCTTGGATTGCGATTCCAGTTGTATAACAACGGCCCGGGTAAACTTCTGTTAGCTCATCTTCCTGACAAACAACGAGACCAAGTCATTTCCCAGCTCAAGCTCAAAGCCTGCACGCCACGGACGATCACCACTAAATCAGGTCTTAAAAAGGAATGTGAGCGTATCGTGTCCCAAGGGTATTCGATTGATTATGCTGAGGGGAATGAGGGTATCCACTGCCTTGCAGCTCCGATCATGAGCGAATTCGATGGAGTGGTCGGTGCCATCTGGGTGACCGGACCAGCAAAACGCCTGCCGAAAAGCCGATTCAAAGAGCTTGGCGAACAGGTCAAAGCCGCTGCGGCAATGGCGTCACAACGAATTCAGCAACTAGGATAGAAGAATCCTAATCTTACTCATCATCTTAATCTTAATCCTTCTGTCTCCATGCCCCAATTCGATCACGAAAAGCTCAACGTCTATCAAGACTCGATCAGTTTCGTGTCATGGGCCGAAGAGCTTCTCAAATCGATTTCAAAATCAATCGCCACATACAAGCAGTTGGATCGGGCGTCCACTTCTGTCCCACTGAATATTGCCGAGGGTAACGGTAAACACACTCCTGCAGATCGTTGCAGATTTTTTGATATAGCCAGGGGATCGGCATTGGAATGCGCTGCTTGTCTAGACGTGTTGGTTGCCAAGAAGGTGATTGAGGAGGGAAAGGCGGACGAAGGGAAGGCTATGCTTGTAAAAATTGTTTCTATGCTTGTTGGGCTTATAAGGTCGAATTCGGAGGAGCGGGATGTTTGATGGGAGTGAATATGGTTGTGATGAAGATTAGGATTATGATGATGAGTAAGATGATGATGGCTGCTGGGTATCTCGTCGCCTCGGGCTCGATTGCCTTTGGTAACCCTGCTTTCGTGCGCGAGCAACAGGCCGCCGAGGTGCTTGAGCACTACTGTTTTGATTGTCACGGCGACGGCTCTGAGAAAGGTGGCTTTGATCTTGAGGAGTTTCTCGAGGACGGGCAAGGGGACGGCACCCTGATGTTTGAGAACCTGCTCACGGGCAAAATGCCTCCTGCCAAGGAAGAACAGCCGGATGCACAGGAGAAAAGAACCATTCTGGAATGGTTGTCGAAGAGAAAACTAAAAGGGAACCAGCAAGATGCTCCGAAGTCGTTCCGCCGGATCAGTCGGCATGAATTTATTCATTCGTTGAATGATCTGCTAGGGGTTAATCTCGACCTCGCTGGCAAGATTCCAGAGGATCGGGGTACCAATGATTTTGATTCTAACAGGAATATCCAGCTCAGCCGTGAGATGCTGGCGTCCTACTTTTCCGTGGCCGATGAAATGCTCGATCATGCATTTCCCACGGATGGATTTGCCGCAGAAAAAACCTGGGTAACTAGCAAGGTGCGCGACAGTCACGAGACATATAATATTTACCACCGACCCTACAAGGAGGGCACCCTGTTCTCATGGACCCGGGCGAACAATGGCAACAGCTACTCGTTTTTCTACGATGGATTCGACCCTCCGGTTGCGGGTTGGTATGAGCTCACCTTCGATGCGGCCAAGGTGGCGGATTTCAAGGAAGACATCAGTCTGCAGGTGCATGCGGGTAAGTATTACTACGCTGACGACCGTCCGCAGCCGCAACGACTCGTCGGTGTGATCTCGCTGGCGGACAAGGAGGTGAAATCCTACACTGTCCGCGCCTACCTCGAGCCAGGTGAAAGTGTGTCGGTGCACAACTATTCCAAGAATAACTTCCGGCAAAGAAATCCCAAGCAAGGTGGCTACATCAAGCAGCTCAAGGCACGCGGTCCGGTTCACGAACAATGGCCGCCGAAGTCCTACGGCATGATCTTTACAGGGCTTCCTGTGAAAGCAGCGTCGAGAGAATCGAATGAAGACACCAGCTTCCAAACCAATCTCCAGAAAATCGGCGGCAAGGTCACGGTGAGCAGTTTCCAGAAGGGGATGGAGAAGGAAAAGATGCAGGACGGATCACATAAAACATTCTGGCACACGCGCTACACACCGACCCTCGCCAAGCCACCGCACTTCGTGATCTTCGAGAATCCGAACGGAGCGAAAATTCACGGACTTTCGTTTGCCACTTGGTCGAATGATGAGCGCGGTGGTAATGGTAACGGGCTAGTCAAAGCCTATGAAATCTATTTCTCCGACGACGGGAAATCATGGAGTAAAAAAATCATGCAAGGCGGGCTCGATGTCAGGCTGGCGAATGTGCAGCCGATCGTGTTTCCTAACAAAACATCCAAGCGCTTTATCAAATTCCTCGTCACCGATGCCGTTGCGCTCGATGGCAAGTCACTCGCCTCCATCGGTAAGTTGGATGTGATGATTAAAAATGTCAACGAGTCGCAAAAAGCCAAGGTGGTCGTTAATGCCAGTTCACCTGAGGCGATGAAGGCGGTAATCAAGCGCTTCGCCGAAAAAGCATT